>Ga0209631_10000499_pt1 | contig 53200 bp, 46 predicted proteins | sample COG_08_FD_184752 | JGI IMG/M metagenome (GOLD analysis project Ga0209631, IMG submission 184752) | Pelagic Microbial community sample from North Sea - COGITO 998_met_08 (SPAdes) (version 2) | ecosystem: Environmental > Aquatic > Marine > Neritic zone/Coastal water | place: Helgoland, sampling... | reverse complement strand
TGGCTCCATTTGAGAGAGGCTCGAAATGATACGCATAGCCCAAACGAGCCATGGTGTTTTCTTCTTGCCCCAGCGCGTCGTTGTAAAATGACAACAAAACACCGCCATTCAATTGATCCACGAATGTATGCGCTGTTAACATCGACGTATTGGGGTCTCCATCCAGTCCAACCCACTGGTTGCGGTATGTACCTGAAACACACGTTAATTCGCTGTTTCCGGCTACTGCGGGGTTGAATGAAGCGGGCTCCATGAACCACTGGGTAAATTGTGGGTCTTGTTGTGCGTTCATTGACGTCACAAACAGGAAACAAACGCTCGCAGAAAGGAGAAGTCGAGTCATGTTAACTTATTGGTTTACAGCAGGTTGTTCTCGGGGACAATTTCCTCAAGAACGCTAATATAGAGAAATTCTAAAACTTGTGAATTTCTTTGTGAAAAAAGTGCAGTTGTCCGCGTGCTTTTTAATTGAGTTTTTGAATGGTTTTCCACCAGCGCTCCGGCATTTTTCCTTGGCTCGCTTCAACGTAATCCTCGTAAGAACACCCGGCCAAATGAGTTTGTGCTTTTTGGCCAGGATAGGGAATCTCCATCCACCAACGATCACTTTTCTCTGACTTATAAAAGGTCACGGCCTGTTCAATTTCTGAGAGGTCGACGACGTATTTTGCATAATCGGTAAGTGCACATTTTGGGTAGTCTGCTTTCTGGGCAAAAATACCGTCCAGAATGTGCCAAGCTACCTGGCCAATGAGTTGGGCGCCTAAGTCCCGGTTGTCTAAATCGGGATTGTGTTCAAACACTCCGATGGCTTTTAATTGGTCGCTGAACCCTGCATATCGTGCGAGTTGACAGATGGTTTTGGCGTCTAAACCATTGGGGCCTGCATCTGCGTGCGCTGCGTGATCGCCACCGCGAATGACACCGGTGTCAATTGAGACGATGTCGGCATCGCGGAGTGTTGGTTCCATCCAGTCTGGACGTTCAACGGCCTGGCCGAGGCGAATGGACTCGAATTGCATTTTCTCGAGAAGGTCCAAAGTGTCGGGGTCCGTAAGATATCCTTGATGGCCGATGTTCGTGTAATTGAACAGGTAGTTTGGTTCATGCAAGATGATGTCATTCATGAAGTTGCGTGAAGTCCCTTGATCAGGGTCCGCACCGAAATCCAATCGGGCATCCAGGGTGACCAGTTGAACCGGCTTTCCAAAAGGCTCAAGCGCCCGATACATAGGGGTGGTGAGGTCATGTCCACCTCCTAGAATAAGTGGAACGATGCCTTGCTGGGTCAATTCAGATACGACAGATTGAACAGCTGCTGCAGTATCCGCTTCGGTAACACCTGGCCGAAGATCTCCAAGGTCGATGGTGGTTTGCCAATGCGCGTGAGGTGTCAGTTTATATAGACACTCGCGAATTTGCTGAGGCCCTTGACTGCAACCTTCATTGTCGCCGCTTTTTCGACCGTCCATGATCCCGAAAATTGCAACGCGTGCGCCTTCCAGTTCCGGTCGATGATCGAAGCTGTGCACATCAATGCGTTCTGCAATACGCTGTGAACCTTCTGCATTCGAATAATGCGGAGTCATAACGGACTCGAATAAATCATAGATGCCATCCAACATAGACGGCAATTTCGCAGATTCGTCTCATCTTGTCGTTCCCTTGTGTGAAAGGTTGCTGACAAGGATGCGGTGATTAAAATGGCCGCTCAGGTAGATTTGCGTTTCCGACCTTTGGGGCGTTTTGCGGCCTCTTCGATTAACACCTGGGCCCGCTCCCAATCGATGGACAGCGGGTCTTCATCTTTCGGGATTCGAACGTTTTTCTTTCCCGCCTTGATGAAAGGTCCCCAGCGCCCTTCCAAAATTCGCACCGTTTCGTCCTCGTCAAACACCTTGATGAGTGCTTTTGCATCGGCTGCACGTTTGGCCAAGACCAATTCGGTTGCCCTTTCCAATGTAACCGTGTAAGGATCATCACCATCGTCGGCCTTCAGTGAAACAAATGACCCATCGTGGCGCACGTAGGGACCAAAACGTCCAATCGCCGCTGATATCACTTTCCCCTCCAACTCGCCGAGTTTACGTGGCAGCTTGAACAGGTCCAAAGCCTGTTCCATGGTGATGGATTCCAATGATTGGGTTTTCAGCAATGAAGCGAATTCTTTTTCTTCATCCTCTGGATCACCGATTTGGGCCAGTGGACCGTAGCGGCCGATGCGCACGAGGACTGTTTTTCCCGATTCGGGATGTTTTCCAAGAATGCGTTCCCCCGATGCCCGCTCGGCATTTTCTTGGGTGTCATCCACGTTCTTTTTAAACCCTTTGTAAAAGTCTTTCAACATGCTGCGCCAGTCCATTTCGCCCTGAGCAATCACATCAAATTTTTCCTCCACTTCTGCAGTGAAATTGAAATCCATGATTTGGACAAAATGTTCCAGCAGGAAGTCATTCACGACCATTCCAATATCTGTTGGAAATAGCTTTGAACGCTCAACGCCCGTGTTTTCTGTTTCCGTCTGGTCCTTTACACTTGCATTCTCTAAGGTTAGAACACGGAAGTCACGCGGTGTTCCGTCCCGGTCTGCCTTCTCAACGTATCCGCGTTTTTGCACAGTCGAAATGGTCGGAGCGTAGGTTGATGGTCTCCCGATGCCCAGCTCTTCCAAGCGCTTCACAAGGCTGGCTTCGGTATAACGAGGGGCGTGCTTCGAAAATCGCTGGGTAGCGACAATGCGCGTGCGGTTTAGCATCTGTCCTTCCTTCATCGCAGGAAGGCGACCGTCTTGTTCCTGTTCGTCTCCATCCTCATCCTTCCCTTCCAGGTAGACCTTCAAAAACCCTTCGAACGTGATGACTTGTCCTTTCGCTGCGAACAGCTCGGAGCGAGTTGACACATCGATTGTAGCGGTCGTGTTTTCCAATTCGGCATCGGCCATCTGGGATGCAACCGTACGCTTCCAAATCAGGTCGTACAGGCGTTCTTGATCACGCTCCCCTGTCATGGATTTCCGACTCATATCCGATGGGCGGATGGCCTCGTGCGCTTCTTGGGCACCTTTGGATTTTTTGCCCTTGAATTGCTTAGGATTGGAATACTCCTTACCGTATTCCGCCGTAATAACACTCTTTGCTTGCTTGACGGCATCATCACTCAGGTTCGTGCTGTCTGTTCTCATGTAAGTGATGAGACCGCCTTCATAAAGACCTTGAGCAACCCGCATGGTGCGTGAAACGGAGAAACCCAGTTTGCGGGATGCCTCCTGTTGCAGGGTTGAGGTGGTAAAGGGTGCTGTTGGCTTTCGTTTCGTTGGCTTCGTCACAAGAGAAACGACTTTGTGTTCCGCTGAGGTGCAATCCGTCAGGAATGCGCGAGCGTCAGATTCACTCTGAAATCGCTGGTTAAGCGGAGCCTTCACATTCAAACCGTCCGCTATGAATTCACCAACAACGCGGAAATCTGCTTTGGATTCGAAGGCGTTAATTTCTCGTTCTCTCTCGACGATAATGCGGACCGCCACACTTTGAACCCGTCCTGCGCTCAATTTGGGCTTCACCTTTCTCCAAAGCACGGGGCTAAGTTCAAAACCCACAAGCCGATCCAAAATCCTTCTTGCTTGCTGGGCATTGACCAAATTGATGTCCACTGTTCGCGGGTGTTCAATCGATTTTAGGATGGCGTTTTTGGTAATCTCCGAAAATACGATTCGCTTAGTCGACTCAGGCTTGAGTTTGAGCGTATCGTACAAATGCCACGAAATAGCCTCTCCCTCCCGGTCCTCATCCGTCGCGAGCCACACAATTTCAGCTTTAGCTGCAGCTTGTTTCAACTCTTTAACGAGCTGCTTCTTATCGTCGGCTACGATGTATTTGGGTTCAAACCCCTGTTCAACATCCACGCTCTCGTTCCCTTTTGCAAGATCACGAATGTGGCCGTAGCTGCTTTTTACAACGAAATCTTTGCCCAGGTATCCTTCAATGGTTTTGGCCTTGGCAGGTGACTCGACGATGACTAAATTTTTTGACATGAGGGGGATTTAATCGGATGCAAAGAAAAGGCCGGAATATTTAAGCCTGCAAAAAAGCTTTCCAGCTGTTGAGGTTAAATTCACCGCGGCAACCGAGCCCCAACATGGTCAATTCTTCAAATAAAAATCCACAGAGAGGCACAATCGATCCACCGAACAGGATGAGTCGATGGGTATTTTGGGCGGGAGTTTTGGTCATAGTTTTTGCGGTCTATGATGTAACTGGCATTGGGTTTAAAGCTCCCTATGGCATGCATCAATGGCGCCAATGTGACGCTTATTCGATTGCGCTGAATTTCGCCATGGAGGATCGCGATGTGTTTCATCCTTCGATGCACTTTGTTCACGGATCAGGAAGTGCAGAAGCTGCCGGCGAATTCCCCTTGACTTACTTTTTGAATGGCCGTTTCTGGCGATGGAGTGGGATTTGGCCTTGGACCATGAAATGGATGCACCTGGCCATGTTGCTTGCGGGAATTGCGGCATTGTTCGACTTGTGCAGGCGGTTGTTGTCGTGGCAATCTTCTCTTTTTGTGGCGTGGATGACCATGATGTCTGGCTTGATGGCATTTTACGGGCCGAATTACTTGGTCAATGCTGCAGCCTTGGGTTGGGTGTTTGTCGGATGGTGGTCCGCTGAACGATGGCACCGAAATGGTATGGCATGGGATCGATGGTTGGCTATCATGTGGGGTGCTTTGTCCTTGGCGGTGCTATTCCGGCCAACCATGGGCTTGGGTTGGATCCCGCTTTTGGTGTCCACCTTTTTCGTGAGAAAACGCTGGCTTTGGTCGTTGGCATGCTGTCTCCCACTTGTTTTTGGAATCGCTTGGATTGTCTGGGCTAAAATCCTCAATGCAGCGAATGAGAGTGTATATTTCCTGACAACCATTCGCCCAGCTTGGCAAGCAGACCGGCCGTGGGAAGTTTGGCAGTCTTTTCAGGAAGATGTCTTGCCGCAATGGCACCATACGTTCGTGCTTGTGACCATCTTCATCCTTCTTGCATTGACCTTCTTGAAAACGAGCCGATCAGGCAGTCTTGTGGAAAAGCCGATGGGTTCGAGTGGGGTGTTCCTAATGCTTGGACTTGCGGGTTACTTTCTCCTGTGGTTTGAAAATTTGGATGTGCACGATTATTATTTGCTCGAATTCCAATTGATCATACCCGTCACTTGGGTGTGGATCTTGTTCCGCTGGGAAAGGCAACCTGCGGGTTCTTGGCGTCGGGTTGTCTTTGGCTTGGCGTGGGCAGTTTTGGTTTTCCAAGGGTTGGAATCAGCCGTGCGCACGCGCATGAAGTATCAACCCATTGGAGGATGGTTGGCAGAGACGCTGATTCCGGAGCGTGAGCGTGATATATGGGCTTGGCATCATTGGGACCAAAACCGACGATTTGGGAACGTAACGGAATGGGAGCCTATGCTCCGTTCGCTCGGAATCGAGCGATTGGATTGGGTCCTGTCAATTCCAGATCCAAGTCCCAATATCACATTGTCACTGATGGATCAACGCGGTTTTACGAATCTTTATGATGATGAATTCCAAGGAGAGGAGCGCATTGAATTCTATGTTTCCAAAGGGGCGAAGTATTTGATTTGCAATGACCCTGATGCCTATGAAGCGATAAAAAGTAGTCTTTGGTTGAGCAATGAATTGTTGCAGTCACGGAACTTCCGCGTGTTCGATTTGTTGAATTCTGACGCAACTTTGCACTCCCGTGAAAAAAGCTCACAACACGAAGAATGAGGCCAACCGTTGGATCGAGTTGGAGATCCGCATGGCGAGTGGACCTTCTGGATTGAACAAGGGTAGAAACAATTGCTGAAATGGGGATGAAATCAATCTTTTCTCGGGAAAAAGGAAAGGAGTATCGCGAGGTATTCAAGCAGCAAGGCTTCAAGGGTCTTATCAAAAAATATGGATGGAAACTGATTGTGGCGGTTTTCATGTATTACCTGATCAGGGATTCCATTTTGTACATTCTCATTCCCTACTTGATTGCCAAAGGACTCTTCAGCGAATAATCACTGTACTGACAAAGTGACAGTTTTCAGGGCTAAGCCTTAACTTTGTCGCATTAGTCAAGACCGAATGAATCACCTCACACCTGCAGAGCAGTCTCATGAGCCGTTGGATGAATCCCTTCAAGGATTGCCAACTGTGGTCTCTGGAACGCCAACCAACACCCGAAAGCTTTACCTCGAAAGCTACGGTTGTCAGATGAACTTCAGTGATTCAGAAATTGTCGCGAGCATCTTGAATGAAGCAGGTTTTTCAACGACGCGAAATGAAGAGGAGGCAGATTTGGTGTTGCTCAATACGTGCGCTATTCGAGAAAACGCGGAGCAACGTGTCCGGACGCGATTGCGACAATTCAAAAAGGCAAAGAAGGACAGACCACAGTTGGTAGTCGGGGTCCTCGGTTGCATGGCCGAGCGTTTAAAAGAGTCTTTGCTTGAGCAAGAGAAGTTAGTGGATTTGGTTGTTGGGCCCGATGCTTACCGTGACATTCCTAACCTGGTTGATCAAGTAGAAGGCGGTCAGAAAGCCGTCAATGTTTTGCTGAGCAGGGAGGAAACTTATGCTGAAATCAGTCCTGTACGTCTCGACACCAATGGTGTTACGGCTTTCATAAGCATCATGCGGGGTTGTGACAATATGTGCAGCTTCTGCGTTGTGCCTTTTACGCGGGGCCGTGAGCGAAGCCGGGATCCGCAAAGCATTGTGAGGGAGGCACATGAATTGTTTGATTCAGGCTACCGTGAAGTGACGTTGTTGGGCCAAAACGTGGACAGCTACAAATGGAATGTCGACAACAAAGGACAAGTCAAAAATCCGGATGAGCCGGTGGTTCGATTCGCTGAATTAATGGAGCGCGTGGCGGAGGTGAATCCGGATTTGCGTGTTCGTTTTTCCACGAGTCATCCAAAGGATATGACCGATGATGTGTTGCATGCGATGGCAAAACACGAGAACATCTGCAAGTACATTCATTTACCCGTGCAATCGGGAAACAGCGATGTGCTCAAGCGAATGAACCGCGGCTATACCCGTGAATGGTACCTCGACCGAATCGAAGCGATTCGCCGAATAATGCCGGTTTGTGCTATTTCAACGGATATCATTGCTGGGTTTTGTGGGGAAACAGACGAAGATCATGCGGACACCTTATCCATGATGGAATGTGTCAAATATGAAATGGCTTATATGTTTGCTTACAGTGAGCGACCAAAGACATTGGCTCAACGCAAATATGAAGATGACGTTCCTGCTGAATTGAAGAGTCGGCGTCTACAAGAAATCATTGCTTTGCAAAAGGTGCATGGATCAGCTCGAACAAAAGCCCTAGTGGGGCATACATACCGCGTGCTGGTCGAAGGAACGTCCAAAAAGAGTGCGGATGAGTACTTTGGTCGAACAACGCACAATGCAGTGGTCGTGTTCCCCAAAGAAAATGCCAAGCAAGGCACATACGTGAATGTGCATGTCGATGATTGCACACCGGTCACGCTGCGAGGCAAAATCACCGATTCAGAAGCGATAATTTAAATTAGATAGCATGGACGCAATCTCCATCAAAAGGCGGTTTGGGGTTATCGGAACGAGCCATGCGCTCGATCGAGCTGTGACAGTCGCTTCCCAGGTTGCTCCGACCGATTTATCGGTTTTGGTTCTCGGCGAAAGCGGCGTAGGCAAGGAAATTATGCCGCGCGTCGTGCACCACTTTTCGAAGAGAAAGCATGGCCAATTGATTGCAGTGAACTGTGGCGCCATTCCTGAGGGTACAATTGATAGCGAACTGTTTGGCCATGAAAAAGGGGCGTTTACGGGAGCAACCGAATCACGGAAGGGCTATTTTGAGGAGGCCAACGGTGGGACGATTTTCTTGGATGAAGTCGCCGAGTTGCCGCTGACGACGCAGGTTCGTTTGCTGCGGGTGCTCGAGACCGGAGAGTTCATTCGGGTCGGCTCGTCCAAAGTTCAAAAGACGGATGTTCGGGTCGTTGCGGCGACGAATGTTAATTTTGCGGAAGCCATTCAGCGGGGTCATTTTAGGGAAGACTTGTACTACCGACTGAGCCAGGTGCCCATCGAAGTTCCGCCGCTGCGTGATCGATCCTCCGATATCCATTTGTTGTTTCGCAAGTTCACTACCGACTTCTCCGAGCAATATCAAATGCCCCCGCTTTCTCTGACGCCGGATGCAATTGAAGTGTTAGAGAACTATCCATGGCCGGGCAATATCCGTCAGTTGAAAAACACAACGGAGCAAATGTCAATTTTGGAAATCGATCGACGGGTCGACTCGGATACACTGCTCAGCTACTTACCTGAATCCCATCGCACGCGCCTGCCGATCCGCGAAACGCCAGCAGATGCCGCCACGATGAATGAACGTGAAATATTGTACAAGGTGTTGTTTGATATGCGACAGGAGGTGCAGGACTTGAAGAAATTGGTGAACCATCTCATGCAAAGTGGGGATGCCGGTGTGAGTACTGAACTGGCGCAACGGGTTTTCGATGAACCATCGACTTCACTCAAAGAGCTTCCTTTAGGTCGAGGGCGTGCCGAAGCTGAGGACGCATCGTTTGAGTCGGACTGGTCACCGAAGTCATGGGCTTCATCGGAGAACTCATCCGAGCATGCTAACTCCATCAATGAAGCAGAGGAAGTGGAAGAGGTGCTTTCTTTGCAAGATTCGGAGAAGGAGTTGATTCGAAGGGCGTTAGCCAAGCACCGAAATCGTCGCAAATACGCTGCATTGGAATTGGGTATTTCGGAGCGGACACTCTACCGCAAGATAAAAGAATACGGGCTCAAATGATGCGGTATCGTCCTCTCTATTTGTGCATGCTTGGGGCGGTTCTTACGCTTTTTATTCGCTGCAGTGTCTATTCTCCATATGGCGCCCAAACGTCAGGTGCTTCAACATACTCAGTGGAGGCATTTGAGATGCTTACTCCGCTTGCTACGGCCTCGAGTGCGCTGTCGTTGGCCGAGGAATTGCGCGACCGGGTTCAGCGTCAATCCACGCTGCGTTTGGTTGATTCAGAGGGAGAGCTTCAGTTCTCGGGAGAACTGATTACTTGGGAAATAACACCGGTCAATGTGCAAGTGGATGAGACGGCTGCAGCAAACCGCTTAACGATAGGACTGCGTATCCATTATGAAAACACCCGCGACTCCGAACTGAGTTTTGACCGAACCTTCACAAGGTTTGCTGATTACAATAGCGACTTGGACTTGCTTCAAGTGGAGGATGACCTTGTGTCCGATATCGGCGCACAGCTGTCCCAAGACGTATTCAATGCATCACTCGGAAATTGGTGATTACCTTGCATCCGCAATGCAAATCCAACGTCTTCAAGAATTGCTTCAGAATCCAGAATTAATTTCTGGAGATGACCGAATTGGTCTGAAAGCATGGAGCGAGAAATACCCTTATGCGGCTTCAATTTCGATGTTGTTGGCACGAGCGAGTGCGGAAGGTGGACACATGAACGCAGAACAAGATCTGCTGCAGGCTGCTTCTCACGGTACGTTTCGTCAGCCGTTATTCGACTTAATGTTGCGCACTCGTCTTCGTGAAGAGGCTGCGGAGGTCGATAAGTTGGTGGATCAATTTGATGTGTCCGTTGCGTCGGAAACTGAAACCGATTTAGCGGATGATGGTGCAACGCCTCGCCTTTTGGACCCCGAGCATCCGCTGGAAAGAGAAGCTTTGATCTCCGCCATTGGACGAACGATTGAGACGGAAGTTGAAGAATGGGATGACGTTCCTAAACCGTCCAAAGCAACGGACACGTCCCCAAATGACGACCTCATTTTGATTCGAAAGGCCGTCGCATCTCCCTTCGCCAATTGGTTGTCACAGCGAGCGTCCGATGTGGGGTTTGGAGAAGTCATTGACGTGCGTTCGAGTACCGAACAAGCCAAACCGTTGGATGCTCGTTCGCTCATTGACCGCTTTATTGCGGCACAGCCGAAGATGGGGAAAATGCGTGAAGTAGATAGCTCAGTGGAACAATGGGCGAAGGAGAGTGTGATGGAGGACCCGACATTGGTTACTGAAACCATGGCGCGGATTTATGCCAAACAAGGGAAAATCGGGAAGGCAAGAAAAGCTTACCGTCTTTTGGCATTGAAATATCCAGCAAAAAGCACTTATTTTGCATCCCAATTAGAAAAACTAGGCCAGACCGAAGAAGGATCGGCCGACTCGAACGAATAACAGAAAATCATGGGATACTTTTTGATGGTTGTAATATTGATCGTCTGCGTAATGCTCGGCGTTGTGATTCTCGTTCAAAACCCCAAAGGAGGTGGGTTAGCGACTGGATTCCAAGGTGCGAGTCAAATGGGTGGCGTACAAAAAACGACCGACTTTTTAGTCAAAGCGACGTGGTATTTGACGGGCGCATTGTTCGTGTTGTGCATTGTGGCGGGTGTCTATTTTGGCAATGCACAGCAAGACACAGGAATGGATAGCCGTATGGCGATTCCTGCAAATACCAGCGTCCCAGCTGCAGAATAAAGAACTCAACTTTCGTGATCCAAACGAGAGAAAGCGCGTTTCCCTATTTGGGGGGCGCGCTTTTTTTGCGAAGTGCGAAAACCTGACAACATTACGCGTTGTCCCTTTGAAACCTGACACGCCGTCAGTCTGAAAGCTTTAAGAGTCGGTTGGCATGGAAATCGATAATAGCCAGACACAACCAGATACATCAAAATCTAAATACATGTCAGTTAACATTCAACCTCTCGCAGATCGGGTCCTCGTTGAACCCGCTGCGGCAGAAGAAAAAACAGCCAGTGGAATCATCATTCCCGACACGGCAAAGGAAAAGCCGCAACGCGGCATCGTTGTGGCAGTAGGCCCAGGAAAGCCGGAAGAACCAACCACGGTCAAAGTGGGGGACGCCGTTTTGTATGGAAAGTATTCCGGCACGGAGCTCCAGGTGGCTGGAGTGGATTACATGATGATGCGCGAAAGCGACATCCTCGCAATCGTTTGATTTTAAAGCAATAAAACCGCATAGATATGGCGAAAGAAATTCAATTCAACACCGATGCACGCAACGGGCTCAAGGCCGGCGTGGATCAATTGGCGAATGCCGTGAAGGTCACGTTAGGTCCAAAGGGTCGAAACGTGGTCATCGAAAAGAAATTTGGTGCTCCTTCTGTTACCAAAGACGGTGTGTCCGTTGCACGAGAAATCGAGCTGAAGGATGCATTGGAAAACATGGGTGCTCAAATGGTGAAAGAAGTGGCATCCAAGACGGCAGACGTTGCCGGAGATGGAACCACTACCGCAACCGTTTTGGCACAAGCACTTATCGGAGAAGGTTTGCGCAACGTCGCGGCGGGTGCGAATCCGATGGACTTAAAGCGTGGAATGGATAAGGCATCAAAGGCCATCATTGAGCAGCTTCAGAAGTTGTCCCGTGAAGTCGGAAACGATAACTCTAAAATCGAACAGGTCGGTACGATCTCTGCTAACAACGACGAAATGGTTGGTAAGCTAATCGCCGAGGCGATGCAAGTCGTAGGCAACGAAGGTGTGATTACCGTGGAAGAAGCAAAAGGAACGGAAACGGATGTAAAAACCGTGGAAGGAATGCAATTCGATCGCGGTTACCTCTCTCCATACTTCGTTACCAATAGCGAAAAGATGGAAGCAGAATTGGAGAGTCCGTACATCCTGATTTATGACAAGAAGATTTCGACCATGAAGGATTTGCTCCCAAGCTTGGAGCAAACTGCGCAAAGCGGACGTCCATTGCTCATCATTGCAGAGGACATCGACGGAGAAGCATTGGCTACCTTGGTCGTCAACAAAATTCGAGGTTCACTGAAGGTTGCAGCCGTCAAAGCCCCGGGATTTGGAGACCGTCGCAAAGCCATGTTGCAGGACATCGCAGTTTTGACAGGAGGACAGGTCATTTCAGAGGAGACCGGATTGAAGTTGGAAAATGTAACATTGGCTGATTTAGGAACTGCAGAAAAGATTACCATCGACAAAGACAACACGACGGTGGTCAATGGAAGCGGCGAGAAAGATCAAATCAAGGCACGCATCAATCAAATCAAAGCCCAAATCGAAACCACCACTTCGGATTACGACAAGGAAAAGCTGCAAGAGCGTTTGGCCAAATTAGCAGGAGGTGTTGCGGTCTTGTACGTCGGCGCAGCAACGGAAGTGGAGATGAAGGAGAAGAAAGACCGAGTGGATGATGCGTTGCATGCCACACGAGCTGCTGTCGAAGAAGGCATCGTTCCAGGTGGAGGTACAGCCTACATCCGGGCCGCTGAATCGGTGAAAGGAATGGAAGGATTGAATCCGGACGAGACTACCGGTGTTCAGATTGTATTGCGGGCCCTCGAGGAGCCACTTCGTCAGATCGTCGCCAATGCTGGTGGGGAAGGGGCAGTGGTCGTCAATGCCGTGCGGGAAGGGAAAGGAGACTTTGGTTACAACGCCCGAACAGAGGTGTACGAAAACCTTTTCGAAGCAGGAGTCATTGATCCCACGAAAGTGACCCGTGTAGCATTGGAAAATGCAGTCTCCATCTCCGGGATGGTGTTGACTACGGAGTGCGTCATTGCCGACGAGGAGGAAGAAGCTCCAGCGGCGCCACCAGCCGGTATGGGCGGTGGTATGGGCGGAATGATGTAGGAGAATTTGGAACGCAGTAAAAGAAAGCCACCTCAATCGGGGTGGCTTTTTTTATTTCCTCAAGTGGAATCATTGTAACTTGCTCGGCATGTCGGTGTCCATTCAAAACGTGAGTCAATACTTCGGGGATCAGGCCGCTTTGAACGAAGTGAGTTTGGAGGTGCCGAGTTCTCAAGTTTTGGGTTTGTTGGGGCCGAATGGGGCAGGTAAATCCACTTTGATGCGGCTAATCACAGGCTACATGTCTCCAACCAAGGGCAAGGTCCATGTGTGTGGAATGGACGTGGCGTCGCAACCATTGGATACGAAACGTCGTGTGGGTTATTTGCCCGAACACAATCCGGTACATCTGGATATGTACATTCAGGAGTACCTGGACTATGTAGCCCGGTTGCACGGCCTTTCCGATCGTTCAGATCGGGTACGCGAAATCATTCATAAGGTTGGTTTGACCCCTGAGTCGCATAAATTAATCGGCCAACTTTCAAAAGGATACCGGCAGCGTGTGGGACTTGCGCAAGCGCTGATTCACGATCCGGAAGTCTTGATTCTCGATGAGCCAACTTCAGGGCTCGACCCCATTCAATTGGTGGATATTCGGGAATTGGTCAAGGAGGTAGGGGAGCGAAGAACCGTTATTCTTTCAACGCACATTATGCAGGAGGTGGAAGCGATGTGCGAGCGGGTCGTACTCATTCACCAAGGAAGGCTCGTGGAGGATGATTCTGTGGAGTCGTTTTCCAATCGAACAGGCGGTTTAGAGGCTGTGTTTCAATCGCTCGGTTCCGCGGTTTGATGGAAGCCAATCGTTCGCAAGGCCGAGTGATGCGATCCACGGGTTCCTGGTATGAGGTGCTCGATGCAGAAACGGGTGAAGTTTGGTCTTGCCGGGCAGGTGGTCGGTTGCGGTTGAAGGGTGACCGTTCGACCAATCCGTTTGCGGTGGGTGATGAGGTGGTCATGCAGCATGATGGCGAAGGAGATCCACCCTTGATCGTGGAACGGAAGGACCGAAGGAATGCGATTGTGCGCCGCTCCGTAAACCTATCGAAAGCGACGCATGTCGTCGCCGCTAATTTGGATCGTGCATTTCTCATTGCGACCGTTTCCGCTCCAGATACCAGTACGGGATTTATCGACCGGTTTTTGGTAACGGCAGAGGCATATGGAATTCCGACTACCGTGGTTTTTAATAAATCCGACCTGTGCCTGCCCGACTCACCAGAAGCAGATCGGGTGCTGGAGTTGGAGGAGATTTATCAATCAGTAGGCTACGAATGCATACGTACATCCGCCGCTACAGGCGAAGGACTTGATGCGCTTAGGGAATCGATGGCCCAGTCCGGAGTGAATCTGCTTTCAGGTCACAGTGGTGTCGGAAAGAGCACATTGATCAATCGATTGATGCCCGGTCTTGAACTCAAGACAGGTGATGTTTCAGCCGCCCATAGCAAGGGCAAACACACGACGACTTTCGCGGAAATGTTTGCATTGTCGAGCGGCGGGTTCATCATTGATACGCCGGGAATCAAGGGTTTTGGTCTGGTAGAGCTTGAAAAAGACCAATTGCATCATTATTTCCCTGAAATGTTTGTGCGATTGCCGAAATGCAAATTCCACAATTGCCTGCACCGGTCAGAGCCGCAATGTGGCGTTCGTTCTGCGGTCGAACAGGGAGAGATCCCTTATCAACGGTACGAGAACTACCTCGATTTGTACGAGAATTTTGATGAGGATCCCAATTACCGTTGATGAGGTTAAATGCGGGAGGCGTAAAGGTTACCCGTGCGTAAACTCATGGTGTTGTAGGATAAGAGTTCATTTGTTTCTCGATGACGGAGAGGCAAGCCGATGCTCCTCAATATTCCGTCACCTGCGGCACAATCCCATTCCATGTACGAGGCGCTGCGAGCATGTAAATCGGCTTCGCCTGTTACGACTTGGCAAAATTTCAATGCGCCGCTCACAGCTTCCGAGGTGAATAGCTTGGGGTCAAGGGATTGCGGAATCAACTGCTCAGGTTCGAGTGGTTCGTTCCAACTCATGACCAAACGGTATGGGGGCTGAGCTGAACGGGATTGGATGAATTTTCGTTGATCCAATTGGTTCAGTTGAGCGACAAATGGCCGAGTCTTTGCGCTGCCGGCATAAATTGCGTTGGCTAACGGATCAGCGATGATGCCGAGGACTGGACCCGTATGGTCACATAAAGCTATGTTGACCGCAAACCCTTCGCGATGGTTCAGATAAGATTCTGTGCCATCCAATGGATCGACCAGCCAATACCAGGGCCATTGGGAGCGCTCGGCATAGGGGGGGAGGTCACCTTCTTCGGAAATGATTGGAATGTTACTCGCCGACAAAATCTTTTGAATGACCCGGTGACTTTCGAGATCTACGGAGGACACAAGGCTTCCATCGCGTTTTGCCCGAATGACCAATGACTCATTCTCATCCGACAAGCGATCCAACAAGACTTCAGACCCTGCTGCTGCTGCGCGAAGCCCCAATTCTAGAAGTCTGTCAATGTGCGAAGTCTCCATGGTGGCAAGATAGAGAATTGTATTACTTTTATGCCATCGCAGGGGTGCCTCGAAACGAGCGCTGAGATCATACCCTTATAACCTGACCGGATCATACCGGTAGGGGAGCAATCATGGCATGGGAATTACAGATTTCCATGGTTCTGAGCCCACTGCGTCATGCTGGAACTTTAAAATTCGAATGATGATGCGCAAGGCTTATTTGTTTTTTCTTCTTTTTGGATGTCCGTGTGCGGGATTCGCCCAATCGGAGGTCCCTTTGGATTCTGTTTTTAAAACGGTTGAATTATTGCCTGCGACCGTTGCAGCGATTCAAAGGCCTGAGCGGGCTCCGTTTCCTAATCAGACCATTGATGCGGTTGCACTGACCAAGCGAGATGGTTCGATGGATATGCCGTTTTTACTTCGCTTCACTCCATCCCTGGTGGTGACCTCCGACGCTGGCGGCGGCGTAGGCTATACATCCATGCGCATTCGCGGATCCGATCAGACACACATCAACGTGACGCTCAATGGCATAGCATTGAACGATGCCGAATCCCATCAGGTGTATTGGGTGGACTTGCCTGATTTGTCCAGCAGCGTGGATGAATTGAACATCCAGCGCGGAGTGGGAAGTTCCTCCAATGGGCCTGGCGCATTTGGTGCGACGGTAGGAATGCAAACCATGCAATTTGATCAAAAAGCAGGAGGGAGATTGTTGTTGGCTGGAGGATCTTTTGGAACGCAACGGAGCATGCTCAAATGGTCCACTGGAAAGCTGGGATCTGGATTGTACATGGAGGGAAGAGTCTCTCGTATTTTGTCCGATGGTTTCATGGACCGATCTGCCAGTGATTTATCCAGTTTGCAACTGGGATTAGGTTATCAATGGGAGACGGGTCAATTGTCCTATACAGCCATGTTGGGTCACGAGAGAACGCAGCAAGCATGGTATGGAGTGCCACAAGTTGCGCTTGATTCTTCTCCAGAAGAAATCTGGAATTGGGCAGCTAACTCCTATGAATATGGATATGGTGCCGATTCCACTCGCATTTTGGATTTGATAGCCCGAGGAAGGCAGCACAATTATTACCGTTACGTGGATCAAGTCGACGATTACCGCCAAGACCATCACCAAGTGCATGCGAGTCAGAATTGGGGGGCATGGGACTTTGGCGCGACAGTGCATTACACGGCTGGTGGGGGTTACTATGAACAGTACCGGGAGAACGATGAATTGAGTCTATACGGCGCGGGAGACCTGGGCTTGGCGGATTCCACCATTTCTTCCGGAGATGTCATTCGCCGGAGGTGGTTGGGCAATGACTTTTATGGGGCTTTAATTCAAGGAACTAGAAAATGGTCGTCCACGGCTTTGCAGTTTGGGGTGGGATCTTTTCGCTACGATGGCGATCATTTTGGTCAGCCCATCTGGATGGAATATGGTGCGACCCAACTCTCTCCTCAGCATCGTTACTACGAAAACCGAGGAGAAAAGACGGATCGTTATGGGTTTGTTGGCTTGGATCGGGATGCATTTGAAGGCGATGTGCGTGTGAGGCTTGAGGCTCAATGGCGGCAGGTGGATTATCAGGTGTATGGAACTGACAATGATCTTCGCGTCCTCGACGTGGATACGGTCATGGCTTTTTTGAATCCAAAAGTGGGGGCTGATTGGCTGATCAATGACCGGAATCGCGCGTTTATTTCTCTGGCGCAGGCAAGCCGCGAGCCGGTCCGTACGGACTTCATTGACCGTGCATCCAATGCATACCCGCTTCCGGAACACCTGACCGATTTAGAATTGGGGTGGGAGCACGCGACCCCAACCTGGAGTCTCCAGGCCGTGGCCTTTTACATGCGGTACAGGAATCAATTGGTTTTAACAGGAGCATTGAATGATACGGGCTCGCCCATTCGACAAAATGTCGACCGAAGCTACAGGACAGGTTTTGAATGGACCCAAGAATGGCGGCCTTTCAACGGATTTAAATGGTATGGGACCGCTACTCTGGCTCTCAATAAAATTGAGGGTTTTGAGGAAGTGTTGTCAGATTATGCCGAAGGATTTGCGCCGATTGTCACGGTTGACCATCAGGACACGGACATCAGTTTTTCACCAGGCTTCACGGCCTCGAGTGTGGCGACATGGGAATTTTGGAATCGGATTTCGAAACAAGGTACAGGTGCAACGGCCTCTGTAGAATGGTCCCTTCGGTATGTGGGAAATCAGTTTCTTGACAACACCTCATCGCAGAGTCGCTCCTTGCCAGCGTATGCGATCCAAGATGCGCGGTTGCGGTGGATGAAGTACCGTTCGAACGAATGTTACATAGGTGTTTCCTTCTTTCTCAGAAACATACTGGATGCCCAATACAGTGCGAATGGTTGGACCTACAGTTATTTGTATGGGGGCCTAGATGCCATGTCAACGGAGGTCTATGTTTACCCTCAAGCCGGCCGCAACGGACTGGTATCTTTGGAATTGACCTTCTAGAGTCCGTGGTCGTTTATTCAGGCTTGACGGGCGACGTTTTGATAGTCTTTGGGATCTGGTAACCAGGACAGATCATTTGGGCGCTGTTCGATGGCCTGTCCTATGACAACCAAGTCAGCGCCGGCATGCCAAGCCGCTTGTATTCCAGCGGCATCACGAATGCCACCGCCAACGATCAAGGGGACAAAAGTGCTCGTGCGAACGGCTGAAATCACCGCTACGGGAACAGACTCGCCAGCACCACTTCCGGCATCCAAAAAGAGCAGCTTCAATCCGAGCATTTCACCAGCTACCGCAGTCGCAGCAACAATTTGAGGTTTTTGCGAGGGAATCGGTGAAGTCTGGCTGATATAAGCGGCCGTGGTTAACGGACCGTCACCTACAAGGATGTAGCCGGTTGGCACCACTTCCATGCCCATTTGTCGAATGCGCATGGCCGATTCGACATGCCGGCCAATCAAGAAATCAGGGTTTCGTCCTGAAATTAGGGAAAGAAATAGTACGTTGTCTGCACCAGCGGTGACCTGGTCAGGAGAGCCAGGAAAAATCGTGAGCCGATTTTGAAAACGATCACGTAACGGATGGAGTACATCCTTGACCTGCCGTCTATTCAGTAAACTACCTCCGATGAAGATGTCGGTGATGGGGGATGCCTCCAAGGCGTCCAAGAACCGCACCCAATCTCTACCTACGGGCAAGTCATCCGGGTCGAGCAATGCCGCAAGGCGTTTGGTGCCATCCAATTTATTTTGCTCAAGGGTACTCAACCAATTCATAGAGGAAATATACGTTGAAACGCGTCATCCAGAACTTCTGGCCTGAGCATTCCATGGCCCGAGGGTATGGAGTGAAAGTGAATGTGGGGTTGATTTTTGGCCAATCGTTTGAGGCGTTTTGCGTTCGAAGCGGGGATTATTTTGTCGCGGTCTCCGAAAATCAGGTCGATTCGGGAGCTTTCGAGAAATGCTTGATTTAATGCCCGATGCGTTGGCCAGCACCAGCGGTGAGCACGCCACCCATTCCAGACCATCATGCGCATTTCATGTGATTTCGTGTGAAATTCACTGAAGGCGTAGAGGTGTTTTGAAAGCAAGCCAATGGCATGCAATTTCGCTGTGAACCTTCGGATGAAATCGGCATTTCGGTCAATGAAAAACCACGCCCATCGCCCAAGACGCGTGTGCACGGTCAGATTATAAAAAGGCGATTTTTTCAATCCATCAGGTGCCATTAAAACCGTACGTGACCATTTTTGAGGATGGAGGTGAACAAGGGCAAGAGCGATGCGGCCACCAATGCTGTAGCCAAATAATTTACGTTCATGGGCCTGCGGAGCCTCCCGCTGGGCGATTGCTTCGAGCAAATCGTTCAATTCGGAGGGGGAGATGGGGTGGTCCCATGGAATGGAGTTCGATCTCGGTTGACTCTTTCCATGGTGCAATAAATGCACTCCAATGAAACAGTCGGTCGAACCCCAGCGCTTCGCAACGGGCAGCAAATCCTCGAGAGGCCTCGCAAATCCATGGAATCCAAAAGTGACAGACTCACAGGTTGATTCTGCACCTGTGGAGCCGCTCAATACAGCATATTCAATGGTCCAGAGGCCGTGATCTATTCGTTGCCGATGAGTTTGTGCGGGGGTTGTGCTGAATTCCACCTTGTAAAGGTCGTTTTCATTGTTGATAGCCCGTGAAAATTGTGAAAGACTTTTTCTTCAAGGACAGAATCTGAGGTGTAATTTTGTTCGCGGAAATTACCCCAACTTCGTTGTATGCAAGATTCCTGCTCATTTGATATGAGCGGGGTAAAAAAAAAATGCCCAAAGACAAACGCATTAAATCGGTACTGCTCATTGGAAGCGGACCGATCGTCATTGGACAGGCCTGTGAATTCGATTATTCTGGTTCACAAGCTGCGCGCTCTCTCCGTGAGGAAGGCATAGAGGTGGTTTTGATTAATTCAAATCCAGCTACCATCATGACCGATCCGGTCATTGCCGATCACGTGTATTTGCAACCCTTGGAGCCGGCGTCCATCGAGAAGATTTTGCAAGAGCACCCTTCGATCGACTCTGTGCTTCCTACCATGGGAGGGCAGACCGCTCTGAACTTGTGCATACAATGTGACGAGATGGGATTGTGGAGTGAGTATGGCGTCAAGATGATCGGGGTGGACATTGAAGCCATTGAGATCACTGAAAACCGGGAACGCTTCCGCAAACTGATGGAAGAGCTGGGTATCGCGATGGCACCTCAAGCAACGGCCAAGAGTTTTTTGGAAGGGAAAGAAGCCGCACAAAAATTCGGCTTCCCGCTGTGCATTCGTGCGAGCTATACCCTCGGAGGTGCAGGCGCAAGCATTATCTATGATCCTGCTGACTTTGATGAAGCCCTAACCAGGGGATTGCATTTGAGTCCAATTCACGAGGTGATGATCGACAAAGCGGTCATGGGATGGAAAGAATATGAATTGGAATTGCTCCGCGATTCCAATGATAACGTCACCATCATTTGCTCCATTGAGAACTTTGATCCCATGGGCATCCACACGGGAGATAGCATCACAGTGGCGCCTGCCATGACGTTGAGTGATACCACGTTTCAGCGAATGCGGGACATGGCGATACGCATGATGCGAGAAATCGGTGATTTTGCTGGAGGATGCAATGTGCAATTCGCCGTCTCGAATGATGAGAAGGAAGACATCATTGCGATTGAGATCAATCCCCGAGTCAGTCGTTCTTCGGCTTTGGCTTCGAAAGCCACGGGTTACCCCATTGCCAAAATTGCGGCCAAACTGGCGATTGGTTACCACTTGGATGAGCTTCCGAACCCCATCACAGGGACGACGAGTGCGATGTTTGAGCCAACGTTGGATTATGTGGTGGTGAAAGTGCCTCGGTGGAATTTCGATAAATTCAAGGGGGCAAATCGGGAGCTAGGCCTGCAGATGAAGGCAGTTGGAGAGGTTATGGCCATTGGTCAATCCTTCCAAGAGGCCCTGCAGAAAGCCGCTCAATCTTTGGAGGTTGGCCGCAATGGTTTGGGGTGTGATGGACGTGAATTGCGCGATCAGGATGCTATTTTTCACAGTTTGAAACACGCGAGTTGGAATCGATTGTTTCACTTGTATGACGCAATGAAGCTGGGAATTCCAATCCGCAAGATTTATGAATTGACCAAAATTGATCCGTGGTTCTTGCGTCAAATTGAGGAGCTGGTTCACCTCGAAGAAGAAATCGGTAAATACAACCTCGGCAGCATGCCTGAGGTATTGCTGCGCGAGGCAAAGCAGAAGGGGTATGCGGATCGACAAATTGCGCACATGCTCGATTGCCTGGAGTCTGAAGTGCATGCACATCGTGTGGGACTTGGCATTGTCCGCACATACAAGCTGGTCGATACCTGCGCTGCAGAATTTCCTGCTCAGACGCCCTATTATTATTCCACGTTCGAAACGGAGAACGAAAGCGTCGTTTCTGACAAGAAAAAAATCGTAGTTCTGGGCAGCGGTCCCAATCGCATCGGTCAAGGCATCGAGTTTGATTATTGTTGCGTGCATGGCGTGTTAGCTGCTAAAGAATGTGGCTACGAGACCATCATGATCAATTGCAATCCGGAGACGGTCTCGACCGATTCAGATACGGCGGATAAACTTTATTTTGAGCCTGTTTTTTGGGAGCACATCTACGATATCATTTTGCACGAAAAGCCAGAGGGAGTCATTGTGCAGCTGGGAGGCCAGACTGCATTGAAATTGGCTGAGAAACTGGAGCGGTTTGGCATCAAAATCATTGGCACGAGCTACCGCGCATTGGACTTAGCCGAAGACCGTGGTTTATTCTCATCCTTGCTGCGTGACCAAGGGGTGCCCTACCCGGAATTTGGTGTGGTTGAAACGGCGGATCAGGCCAATGAGTTAAGCAAGACCCTCGGATTTCCGCTGCTGGTTCGTCCGAGCTATGTACTGGGTGGGCAGCGTATGAAAATCGTCATCAATGAGGAAGAATTGGAACGCCATGTCATCGATATTTTTCGAGACATGCCGGACAATCAGGTGTTACTGGACCACTACCTCGACGGAGCCATTGAGTGCGAGGCCGATGCCATATGCGACGGAGATGAGGTGAGGATTATCGGCATCATGCAGCACATCGAGCCAGCTGGTATTCACAGTGGCGACAGCTATGCAGTTTTGCCTCCTTACAACCTAGGAGACTTGATTATCACTCAAATTGAAGAATATACCAAGCGCATCGCCTTGGCTTTGGAGACTGTGGGATTGATCAATATACAGTTTGCCGTCAAGGACGATGAAGTGTACATCATTGAGGCCAATCCACGAGCGTCGCGCACGGTGCCATTTATTGCAAAAGCCTATGGCGAGCCTTACGTGAATCATGCAACCAAGGTGATGATGGGTGAGGCAAAATTGAAAGACTTACCTCACAATCCAAAGCTCGAGGGCTACGCGGTGAAGATTCCGGTTTTCTCTTATGAGAAATTTCCGGAAGTGAACAAGGAGCTGGGTCCAGAAATGAAATCCACAGGCGAGGGTATACGGTTCATTCCCAACTTGCGCGATCCTTTTTTCCGAAAGGTTTACAGCGAACGAAACTTGTATCTTAGCAAATAATGCTTGCAGGATTTTTTCGGACACTAGCGACTATTTTTTTGGTTTGGTTTGTCTTCCGTTGGTTGGACCGAGTCTTCGGGGGGTCTCGCCGCAAGCGTCAATTTGACGCTGGAAGACCACCCCGTTCGGGCAGGCAAGAAACGGACGGATCCTCAAAAAAAAAGAAGCCGAAAGACGATTCAATAGGCGATTACGTCGATTTCGAGGAAGTTTCTGAGGATAAATAGATTTGCGCGCAATGGAATGTGAATGGAACGTGATTTCCAATCCACGCTCAGGGGAAATCAATTGTACATTGGGAATAAATTGAGTCTACATTCATGGATCAGATCAAGTCCCATTTCACAAGGCATGGTATCCACTATGCAGTAGTTCTATTTTTTTATGCTCTGGCGGCCATGCTTCTATCCAAGTCTTTTGACGGATACGTTGTGCGTCAGGGTGATATCGAGAATTTCTTAGGCATGAGCAAAGAAGTTGCCGATTCAAGAGTACTCTTTGATGAGTCACCAGGTTGGACCAATGCGATGTTTGGCGGCATGCCAACAACGCAAATCAGCCCTGATAAGCCGCCGTTTGATGTGGTTACATCCATTAGGAGGTTCTTCAATGTGTTGACCGGTTACGGTGGGATTACGTTGTTTTTAATGGCGATGCTGGGGGGGTACTTGTTGGCGATTGCCTTGGGGGTCAGTCCTTGGGTGGGCGTACTCTGTGGCGTGGGAATGGGGCTATCCACATTCGAGGTGCTTTATTTTTCTGCAGGCCATAACAGCAAGGTGCATGCTGTCGCCTACATGCCTTTTGTGGTTGCCGGTGTGGTGTGGGCTTATCGAAAAAATCCATGGATTGGGGCGGCCATTGCAGCCGCAGGAACGGCACTTCATGTGGCTTCTGGACACCCGCAAATGACTTACTATTTGCTCTTTTTATTGGTCGGTTTAGGAATAACTGAGGTCTATCGTTTGGGAGCCGTGGAGAAGAATTGGTCCAAGGCCATAAGGATCAGTGTGGTATTGCTCCTAGCGGGGATCGTCGGCGTCTTGCCAAGAGCGACCCATTTGCTCGAAACCAATGACTACGCTACGCATACCATACGTGGAGAGCGAATCCTGTCCAAAGATGCACCCAGTCTCGGCACAGACGCATCGGCTGATGACGGTCTGGATCGGGCTTACATCCTCGAATACAGCATGGCAGATGGGGAGTGGTGGTCCATCATGAGTCCGGATATTAAAGGCGGAAACAGCCCTTTGTATTGGGGAGAGCAGTCTTTTTCGGGTGGTGCTTTTTATTACGGTGCAATATTGGTGGCGCTGTTCTTTATGTTTCTTGTGGCCGGTCGAGATCGGTTGCGCTGGCCCTTGCTGGCAGTGACCATATTATCGATTTTGTTGTCTCGCAGGAGCGGAGGGATCATGGTGGATTTCTTCCTAGAGTATGTTCCCGCTTTCAATAAGTTTCGAGATACGAAAATGATGCTCGTCCTTGTGCTGTTCACGGTAGTGATCGGAGCAGCATTGGGACTTAAAGAACTCATTCAGTCCGCCGAATCCAAGGAAGGAATGACGAGTCGACAGCGCAATTTATGGATGGGTAGTTTGGGCATTCTGATTGCCACCTTCGCTGCATTCTATGTTCTACCTGAAGTCTTTTTTGACTTCCAATCGAGCATTCGTCAAGACCGTGCGGTTGAGCAATTGGGATATTCGGAGGCCATCATGCGACGGTTGGAAATATTTCGATCTGACGTGGCCCGAACATTGGGGTTGTTGCTGGTATTGGCCGCTGTCGTCGCGGCCATAATCTGGCAAAAAATCAAACCTACCGTTGCAGTACTCATCCTCATTGCCACAACGACAGTCGACTTATGGACCGTGGATCAACGGTACTTTAATGAAGATAAATCCAACAGTGTGTTCCGCAATTGGGTAAAAAGAGTTGACCACAGTTTTCCTTTTACGCCTTCACCGCAAATGATGCGTCTCCTCAGTTCAGATTTCCCTAAGGGATCTGATAATGAGGCGAATGCGGACCGGTTGTATGCGGATTATCTCGAGCGATTCAGTGATTTACGCTTGACAAGAGCGGAAAAGGATCGTTTGCGGGTAGTGAGTCAATTTGGAGCCATGAGATTTGCTTCGCCCTATCGGATTATGCGCTGGGAAAGTCCATTCAATGATTCATCAGCTTCGTATTTTTTCCAAAGTGTCGGGGGGTACCATGGAGCTAAATTGCGGCGGTATCAGGATTTCATAGATGGGGTGTTGTTGCCAGAACGAAAGCGGTTGATTGATGCCTTGCAAGCCGGACAAGATCAGAATGCCTTCAGGCAATTGGTCGGATTGCGCATGTTGAATACCCGGTATGTCTTGTTCGAACAAATGCAAGACCCTGTTCCAGTTCCTGACTGTCCTGGAGCCGCTTGGGTCGCAACTGATTGGGAATGGGCGGCGGACGATGAAGGGGAAATGGAGGGCACAGCGAGCCTCACGGATCCCAGTTCTGCCGTAATTCATGCAGACTTTGAACAGGCATTGCAAGGATTGGAGCCAGGGGCGACAGGACGTGTTGAATTAACGGACTACACACCTGATTTTTTGGTCTACGAAGCTGAATTGGATCAAGCGGGTTTGTTGGTGTTTTCTGAAATTTGGTATCCTGAAGGTTGGGAAGCGCGGGTAGACGGTGAGTTGGTTGAGTCTCTTCGGATAAATTACATTTTGAGGGGGTTAAACGTCCCCGCAGGATCACACGAAATTACCTGGACATACGTCCAAAACAAGTCGTTTGCTCTGGATGTGTTGGTGAATTTGATCCTCGTTTTATTTGTTCTCGGTGCTGCATGGTGGGGGATGAAATTGAATCATGAAGAAATTAAACGGTCGTAAGTCCTTCTCTTTATCGGACGGGGTGGAAGTGGATTGGAGCTGGGGCGAAGAGGCGCTGCAACGTGTCGATTGGTCAGAGTTGGAAGCTTTTTACAGGAAGGAGGGGGTACAATCCGTATTTCTCGATAGCCGAATGATGCGCACATTGTTGTCCAGTCCTGAACGGCCATTCGCTATTCTCCGCTGGCGTCGAGCTGGTGGATTAATCGGAGTTGCGGCCGTTGAAGATGCCTGCGCCGAAAGTGTTGGGCTGGATGCCCATATTTCATCAGAACGAATGTGGTTCCGCTGGATTAGCCGTCTGTTGCACTGGCGAGACAATCGATTCCAATTTCAAGTGCGTGTTGTCGGAACGGTCCTCGGTAGTGGTTTGCACGGACAAGTTTGGGCATCAGAAGTGTCCGAGGTCCAAGCGCGCCATTGGTTGAATGAAACCATTTTCAAACCCGTCCAACTCAATGGGGTGAGGACACCCCATGTGGTCATGATTAAAGATGACCCAATTCTGGATGATCAACCCCGCAGGGAGAAGCATCCAGGGTGGATCCCACTCGAATTTGATCCAGAGATGTTGTTGCATTTGGATCCCCATTGGAAGGACTTGAAGTCCTACACAGATGCGATGAAAACCAAGGGTCGAACTAAGATCAAACGGATTTTAGCGCTTTCAGATGAATTGGACGTCAAGGAATGGGACATGGTTCAAATTGAGGAGCAGGGTTCCAGGCTTATCGCACTATACAAGCAAATTTATGAGAGGTCCGGCTTTCGTCTGGGGTCATTGCATCTCCGTGAACTCATCGAATCCAAAAGGTTTTGGGGTGAGAATTTTGTGGTGAATGGCTTCAGCCTAAATGGAGCATTGGTCGGGTTTCAGTGCGCCTACGTGGGAAGAGAGGAAACCGAAGCCTTTTTCGTTGGATTTGAACCGGAATTGGTAAAGTCGCACGCGATTTACCAGCGCATGCTGCTCGGTTTTATTCTGCTCGGTTTGGAACGCGGAAGTCGCCGCGTGAACATGGGTCGCACCGCATTGGAAATTAAATCTTCTGTAGGGGCTTTACCCCGCAGGTTGCAGTGTGAAGTTCGCTTCAGGAATAGGCTATTTCACGAGTTGGTTCGGAGGTACACCAAGGGCTACGACCCCATTCAGCCTTCCCTCCGCAAGCCATGGGGACAAGAAGCATTTCCACTAAAGGCTCATTCAGAACTCCATGCCATCTGATCCGCCTTGGTTTCCGTATCCGCCGCGTCCCATTCCAGATCGACGTTTTTCTTCTAATTTCCCGATTTTCCAAGTAGCGGTCAAAAACACATTCTGTGATTCTCTTTTGAACCGGTTTTCTTGATATAGATTGGCAAAATCAGAAACATAAGACCATTCGCGGGTATTGAACACATCACTCAACTTCAATGCCAGTGTCAAATCTCCGTCCAATAAGGAACGCTGAATGTTGGCATCGATGAAGGCAAAACCATTGAACTGTCCCTGAGTGGTAATGGATGGTCCACGGTACATGCCGTTGACTTGCCACTTCCAGCGTCGGTTTTCTCCCCAAGCTTGATTCGCAAACACATTCAAATTATAGGACCAGCCAGTGGCGTCAGAAGCGAATTCAACATCCCCCACGGTGTTTTGCAAGTGGTAGACTGAGGCGGTCATCCGGAATTGTCCTCCCTGAGCGAACGGCATCATGGTGATCACTTCTAGTCCTTCATTTTGACGGCTCCCTTGGTTGATCCAGGTGGATGTTCGAATGCCTTCATCGCTGATGAGGGAGTAGCGCTGAATGATGTCATTGGTCGCTTTGAAGAAGAGGGAGGTGGTTACCGACATCCGACCACGACTCCATTGGTGACCAATCTCCATGGAGTTGGTATACTCTGGAAGCAATTCCGGGTTCCCTGTTCGGATATTTCGGCTGTCGCTGTCGTCGATGAATGGCGAAACGGACCTTCCACGCGGTCGATTAACCCTTCGACTGTAACTGGCAATCCAACTGACTTCATCGCTGCGCTGCTTGGATAGATTGAACGAAGGATATGCTGAGAAATAGTCGTTTGTAAACGACTGATCCTTTTCCCACTCAGCAGAGGTAAAAACCTGTTCCAATCGCAATCCTCCTTGAATGCCCCAGACTCCAAACTTCCTGCCATAGGTGGAGTAGATGGCGTGCACATCTTCCCGGTAATCGAAATCAAATGATCGGCGTTGGGGGTCGATGGGATTGTACAGGCCTTGAATCCATTCAGCGGAGTCAGCGGCGAGGTAGGTAAATCCATCTTCTTTGAAAGAGAAGTTTGATTTCCAGCCCCACTCCAACTTGCCATCATGGGCAAGGGGTTTTTCGAAATCGAGTTGTGCTACGGTCCGGGTTGACCCATTGACCTGCAGGTTGGTATCGCGAACGGAAAACCCAGACGTGGCCATTTCTTCAATGTATTCATCGGATGTGGACATCGAATTTGAATGCCTGACTTGGGCGTAAAGAAAGTGGGAGGGATTGTTGTCAAATTCCTTGCGATAGCTTCCGTCCAAATCCCATCCCGATCCCTTGGATTTTTCGACTGCAAGACGTTCAGTGGAAAAAACGGTTTCTGTATCCCACTCCTCTGAATTTTCGATTTGATTGAGGTTATCACTTTCATTTTCGTTCACGTTGACGTTCCACGAGATGACCTCTGATTTGGAGGGATACCACTCCATTCCAACTCGGCCACTTAAGCTCGTACGCTTGCGGCCCCCGCCTCTATTTTGGTTCGTGACCGATGTGCTGTCTGAGCCGATCAAAATACGTCGGGTTTCGCCTTCCCGAAATTGATCGCGGTAATTCCAACTTCCGCTGCTAAAAACAGAAAACTTCTCGCTTTTGTAGTTCAAGGACAATGATGCGTTGTGATTGTCTCCTGTCCCTGGAGTTGCTTGCGCCTGTCCATGAAACCCCTGAAGTTTGTTCTTTTTGAGGATGATATTCAAAATACCCGCCATGCCATCTGGATCATATTTGGCTGATGGATTTGTGATGACCTCAACCCGGTCGATGGAACTGGCAGGAATTTGTTCCAAGAATGCATTTTGCGAAGCACCGGTCAATCCTGAGGGCCGACCGTCGATGAGAATTTGGACTTGAGATGACCCCCTGAGTGAGACGTTTCCGTCGATATCCACTGTTACGGATGGAACATTTACAAGCAGTTCACTCGCTGTTCCCCCTGCAGCAGATAGGTCATTTCCGACCCGGAATACCCGCCGATCGATCAACATCTCAAGGGAGCTTGCTTCTTCTATGACCACTGCTTCTTGAAGTTCGTTGACCTTGGAGTTGAGGAGGATGGTTCCCATATCGCGCACACTATTCGTCCGCTGTTTCAACATAAATGGCTCAGAGGTGAACTTTTCGTATCCCATGAAATTGACCTGCAGCGAATAGCGTCCCATGGGAAGTTCCAAGAGTTCAAATACTCCCGTTTCATCGGCTAATTGCCCGGATGTTATGGAGCTGTCTCGCAGATTAATCAAGGCGATTGACGCGAATGGAATGCCTTGTCCATTGGAGGCATCTGCGACGGTGCCAAGAACACTGCAAATCGCCGGAAGTTTTTCTCGACTGGAAGGCGGTCCACCGGGTCGTTGGCCCCAAGCGCTGTTCAATAGGCCACTGGCGATAAGGCACCACATACTAATTGCGGTCGCTGGGGTCAAAGGTGAAGGTGTTCGTTTCAACATGGTGTGTTTATAAGACGATGACCCCCCTCTTTTGTTTAAAGAGGCTGAAAATGGCCCTGCAATATTCAATTGCAATATTCATTTACAAACGGCACGATTGGATAGAATTCAACATGAGGTCGTTATTCCTTAGGCCACTTATTTTGCACAAGGACCCCTCGAGATGTTTCCACCCAATCGGATCCATCCCATTCGGCTTGAGCTACCATTAATGCGCGCCGATCAGCCAACAGTTCTTTCACATCATTTGCGCGGATTAGCAATGTGATGTCTCCAGTGCGGTGTTGAGTTCGCAACCAATGTGCAGGTTGTAGGGCAATCCAAGAGGACGATGGACTCCAGATGGTGGGCCAATCTTTGAGATGAGACCACCAACCTACACAACAATGAAGGGCATGATGATGCGGTAGCACTGGATGAGCGAGATCCCGAAAATGCTGAAAAAACCAACCTTTTAGCCAAATATGATGAGCATCTACTTGCCAATCGCGTTCTGCAAGCCAGGGCTGAACCTTTTCGAGCTGAGTGAGTGCAAGCTGACGATCAAATTTGATCAATTTTCGTTCAAGAGAATCTGTGGGGTCCAACCCAATCCAACTCGACCAAGTGGACGAACGATTTGCGTTCAGATAAAATTTACACGCTAATTCAAAGTGGGTCCACTTTCCGTTGCGTTCAGCGAGAAGGTCGATTTCACCCACAGTTTGTTTGCCCAATTGCACCACCTCATTCTTTGCATGGACGGTCCATTCCGGATGCTCTTGAAACCACCTTTGGATTAACCGCTCAAATCGGTGCCCCAGGCGCATGGTCTTTGATCCGAGCACATCCAACTCAGCCAGCGGCAATCGTTTCTCATCATGGACCCAGCGATCGAGGTCTTGTCGCGCATCTTCAAAGAATTCGCCGTTTAAGTGACGTTCAATTCCGATGGCTTGACCTTCTATCATGGGCGGGCTTCCGACGGCCCAAACCAGTTCATTTTCCGTCGGAGATGTGCACGCCTTCAATAAATGAGGCAGGGTCGGAGGCCAAGTGTGGTTTTTTTCCATGGGTGGAAGGCTATCTTCGCGTTCAAATTAAGTGAATCGATGCGAACGATAGCGCACATTCCCCACTCCTTGATGCGAATTACCATCAACCATTGGAATGAGAAGTTTCAATTGCGGTATGAGTTGGACCGATTTGAGCAGGTATATAAATTTGCAGACAGCGAATGCACATTGTCCGATGTAGAGCGCAGGGGGATTGCCATGGCAGATCAAGTGCTTAGAATTTTTGTTGAAATGCGACAATCATATCAGCAAAGTGCTTCTTCTCAAGAAACAGACTAAAAAACGAGCGATGAGTAAGCAAATGAACATTGTGTTGATGACGGTTTTGGCCGGCTGGTTAGCCGCACTAACATTCGTAACCCTGGATGTTGGAGGCGCCAAACTTTCCCCAGCCCTCGAAAGTGGTGCGGCCGCCACAGTAGCGTTTGTGCATGGTGACTCCATTCAGGCGAGCTATGCGTTCATCCAAGACCAGGAGCAGGAGCTGTTCAAGGCCGTTCAGCAATCACAACTTGCCCTGGAACGAGCCGCAATTCCGCTTCAGGAGGAAGCACAGGAATTGATTAGCTATGCCAACGGTCCTGGAGTGGGCATGGATGAAATCCAGATTGCCCAAAATCGATTGTATGAAATTGAGGCAGAAATGGCAGAAATTCAGAATCGATCTCAAACGCAATTGATGCAAATGGAAAATGATTTGCAAACTCAAGTTGCCACAAAATTAGGCGCCGAAGTGGCTATTTTTGCAGCGCAAAACGGGTTAGATGTTGTACTGAATTGGGGGCTTTCTGGAGAAGGAGTGCTTTACGGCGCACCATCCTATGATGTGACTGCAGAGCTGTTAGCGTTTTTGAACGTACGTCATTCAGAAGCGCAACCTGAATTGAAGTCAACGGAAGAGGAAACAAACGAATGAGCAATACGGCAACATCCAAAAAACAGGCTCACATTGTCGAATACGTCTTGTATGTATGGCAGATGGAAGATGTGGTGCGTGCAACGCAGTTTTCAGATGAAATGATTCGTTCCATGTTTCAAGGGCAGGAGACGCCTGACTTCGAATGGTTGATGGCTTTATCTCAAAAAATGAAAGCCGAGCATTTGGAAGAAAAAGGCCACGTTTCGGATGTTCTTGAGGTACAAACCGAATTGGCTTTGTTGCATGACTTACTCACGGGGCCAATGGAAGATGAGGTGTATGTCAGTTCATTTGAAACAGCACAACCGGTGCTGCGGGAGTTTGAAGAAAATAAAATGTCTACAGGACTGCGTCACCCGACAGAAACGATGCTTACCGCCCTTTATGGTTGGTTGGTTCTTAAAATGAAGAAGGAGGAAGTTTCTCTTGAGACCCAAGCGGCACTTCAGCCCATTCGAGAAATGGCAAACACTCTGGCCCGGGGCCATGTGAAGATTTACCAGGGCAAATAATATGGGTTCCGCAAGGGTTATGAACGATTCTGAAGTCGTCGCACGTGGCGTACTCGACTGCTCATCATTCGGAGTACGTTGGATTCGTTTCGCAACCGATCAATAATGGTTGTCGAAAGGGTATTGGTGTCCATCTGAATCGAACCTTGAGGCCAATCTTCGATGTTCGTTCCACCGACAAGCATACACCGAAAGAACTCATGTGCTTCACTCGCTTTCCTCCCTATGGTCTGCAATGGTTTGAGCGGAGAAAAGTCCTCGTCAATCAGCAGCCAACTCGATTGGTGGTTGCCGACAGATAACAAAAAATCGGGTTCACTTAAATCAACTGGATCGATCAAGCGAGGATCTGAAAAATCACGGATGCGCTCCATGATGCTCTGAGCTTCGGCGTCATTTGCATAGGCTATCCAAACAATGGGGGTCGAATTAAAGGGAGTCATCCGTTGTCATGAGGGTGTTGCATGTGTTACGTTGAATCGCTCAGAAGGTTGCAGATTCTCACATCGAGCGTGTTCAAAAGATCTGAGCGGAGCAGTCAAGTCACAAGGGATTCCCGCGAACTTGAGCCGTTAAACGGAATGAGCTCTGCACCCGCACCATACGAAACACGCCCTGAAATCTTCCGGTTGGATTCTCCAATTCATCGGCGGGATTTTCAGGAGCGAAAACAATCCATTTCGAATGCCCACGTTGTCGACTCTTTGGAAGAGCAAGTGGCTGAATTACTGATTACTCGACAGCCCAAGTTGAAAGCACAGCCTGAAAAATTGGCGTCAGAAATCCGCCGAGAAATTGGCTCTGATGGATGGGATGGTTATGGGGTTTGGACCTGGTACCCCTGGCGAGAGACTTGGGTTCGGTTACTGCCCGAAGCGGCATTCGTCGAGGTCCGTACCAATCGGAATCGCAACAAGATCAATCAGGAGGAACAACAAGAGTTGAGTGCCAAGACCGTCGGGATCGTAGGTCTCTCTGTGGGCAGTGCATTGGCCATGACGTTGGCGATGGAACGCATTTGTGGCCGTTTGAAACTCGCCGATTTTGACACGTTGGAATTGTCTAATTTGAATCGGATTCAAACAGGAGTTCACCATCTCGGTGTCCCCAAAACCGTTGCCGTGGCAAGGGCCATTGCGGAGGTAGATCCCTTCCTCGAGATCGAATTGGTTTCAGAGGGCTTCACATCCGAAAATGCAAAGGAGTTTTTTACCGAACTTGATTGTGTGGTCGATGCGTGTGATCAGGTCCAAGCAAAGGCGAATTTGCGTTGGCATGCAAAAGAAAAAGGCGTTCCCCTCATCATGGAAACTTCTGATCGTGGAATGCTTGATATTGAACGGTATGACCATCCAGGTCAAGCGTACTTGCACGGTCGAATTTCTGATGAGTTATTGCAAGAAATGCGCAGTGCAGCGGAATGGTCTCCAGCTTATTTTGATGCTTTCATAGACGTTGCTGAGGCATCGGCGCGTGGTGTTGAAAGTTTACAGCAAGTGGGCAAGAGTTTGGTGGGATGGCCCCAATTGTACTCTGATGTTGCAGGAGGTGGGGCGCACGCAGCCCAAGTAATTCGTAAAATTTTTCTCGGCGAGTCCGTTTCGGATGCCCGCCACTATTTGGAATGGAATGAGCAGTTCATTGAATCCGTCAATTGATCGCACCCGACAGGCCGAACGCATTTCGGAAGCGGAAGTGCGCGTGTTTCGTGCAGATCGTCACCCAGATATGTGCCATGAATTAGTGGACGGGCATCAAGCCGTATTGAAAGCGTACGGAATCAAACAGCTGACGACTTTCAATCGTGACTGGATTGGAAACCCACAGATTATTGTGATCGCGGCTGTGGGTTTGGGTTCAGGCATTGATGGAAGAGTGGAGCGCGTTCTCGGAGGTGCACGCATGCACGGAGCAAAACAAGTAAGTGAGCTTCCCTTGATGCAGGCGGTTGGAGGACAGGATCCCCGCTTGTCGGAGCACATGAAGCCCTATGTGGAAGAGGGAGCTTTTGAATTGGGTGGAATGTGGAATAGCATTGAGCTGGCAGGCATGGGGGTAGAGGCGACCTTTCTGATTCAGGCAGCCATGGCCACCTTGACTATGGTAGGCGGTCGACACCTCTTCGCTTTGACCTCACCGGTGACACGTCGGATGCAAAGACCGTTGGCATTTTATACAGAAGAGGGGATAGGAGAGGATGGTTTTTTCACGTATCCCACCCCAAAGCTACGTGCAACGATTGCCAGATATACGTTTCCCGACCAGCTGAGCGCAGTCGAAGACCGCGTGAGAACCTTACTGGAAGGGATCTGGCAAGATCCCGAGGGGATGTCCCATTCAGTGCACGGTCCGAAGGGCGAATTGAAACTCAGGTTTAGCCTGGACGTGTGATGGCCTGGGGTATGCGAATACAAGGAATCCGCGCCGTTTGGATCGGGGTGTGTTTTGCATTCGTTTCGACGAGCGGAGCCCAAGAATTTATCGGAACCCGCGTTGAATCCCTCGAACAATCGCTGCAGCCTGAATTGATGGGGGTGGAGTCCGTGGCGCTTTCAGATAATTGGAATGCCCATGTTGAACGTGTGCCTAATTTGGGATTAAGCGATGAGGTCAAATGGATTCGAATCATTTTGGATTCCCGAACTGAGAACGGCATGCTCATCGAAATCCAGAATGCAGGGATTGATGAACTGACAGGCTACATGATTTGCGATGAAAAGGTTGTGGCTTCATTCGAACGGGGTGGGATTGCAACGAGTCAGTCAGAGTCCTCCTTGGGAACTTATCCAACGTTTCCCATTCCATTGACGGAATGCGATGAAATGACCGCGCTATTTCGATTGAAATCCGGCAAGCCGATGTTGCTTCCCATCCGGATTGCAGGCCCCCGTGAGATCATCGGCGATTCGCACCAACGTGACGTTCTCTTTGCCGCGTACTTTGGTGTGATTCTGGTCATGCTCCTGTATAATTTATTTTTGTTCTTCAGCGTTGGAGACCGGAGTTACCTTGAATATTCGCTCTTTATCTTAATGGTGGGTGGCACCCAGCTCGTTTTGAATGGTTACGCCTCTCACCTTCAAATCCAAGCATTGCCTTGGTTGAACTTGAGAATCACGCATTTCTTTGGGGTATTCAGTGGACTCACAACCATTGTCTTTGTTCAGAATTTCTTGAGGTTAAGCCGCTATGTACCGTGGCTTCATAAATTGCTAAATTTCTATTTTGTCATTTACCTCGTTGCCTTTGTTTTGGCAATTTTCGGACAGTTGGTTTGGAGTTATAACGTCATCAACTTTTGTGCTGCTGCAATTTTATTTTGCATCCCCGGATCCATCATTACGATGAGAAAGGGGTACGCACCGGCCAAGTATTTTTTGCTGGCCTTTACCATTTTTATTATCGCTGTATTGGTGTTCGTTTTGAAGGATACGGGTGTGATTCCATACAATGCGTGGACGTTTTTTGCCCTTCCATTGGGCAGCGCCATTGAATTGGTTTTGCTGAGTTTAGCCCTCGCCAGCCGAATTAATCAATTGAAAAAAGAGAGTGCCGTAGCGCGGGAAGAACAATTGCGCATCTCCCAGTTGAATGAGCGAATGGTCCGCGAGCAAAATAATGTTTTGGAAGAGCGCGTGAAAAATCGAACGGTCGACCTGGAAGAAATGAATTCAACCATGCGCACAACGCTCGAAGAATTGCAGTCGGCTCAGCAGCAATTGGTGCAAAGTGAAAAATTAGCATCCATTGGTCAGCTCACGGCAGGGATAGCGCATGAGTTGAACAACCCCATTAATTTTGTCTCATCCAGCGCGCAGTCTCTGAGGCGCGATTTCGAAGACCTCAATGAAGTCGTCAATGCAGTGAAAGCATTGGAGCCTGGGATGGATGACATTGGCTCAAAAGTCAATGCGCTTCAAGCAAAACTGGCCCAATTGGATGTCGATTTCACGCAGCGTGAGATTGAAGAGTTGCTAAATGGCATCGAGGACGGTACGATGCGCACTTCAGAGATTGTGAAAGGCCTCCGAATATTCAGTCGCATGGACGGAGACAATTTCATTCAAGCACAGGTCAATGAATTGATTGAGTCCACCTTGATTGTGCTGCGCAGTAACCTCAAAGATCTCGCAACTGTGCAATGTCACCTGGCGGAAGATTTGCCGATGGTCATGTGCCAGCCTGGACGGCTGAATCAAGTTTTCATGAACATCATTACCAATGCAGCCCAATCCATGGAAGGTCCAGATCGAGAGGTAGATGATAACGAGGTCATCATTACAACGGCTCTATCTGAAAGCATTGGTCAGTCGTGGATTGAGGTGCGTGTTAAGGACAGTGGGGTGGGAATGTCGGAGGGTGTTAAATCTCAAATTTTCGATCCATTTTTTACAACCAAACCTGTCGGTGAGGGGACGGGCTTGGGTCTGAGTATTGTGATGGGAATTCTCCGTGATCACAATGCAGAGGTTGAAGTTGACTCTGAAGAGGGGACAGGTTCTGAATTTATAATTCGATTTCCATTATGATCAATGTGCTATACCTCGATGACGAGGCCCATAATTTGACCGCATTTCGTGCCGCATTTCGCCGCGATTTCCAGGTGCATGTAACGACGGAACCCACAGAAGCAGTCAGGATTCTGCGTGAGCAGCCCATCGAAGTGATTATTTCTGATCAAAAGATGCCAAAGCTCAGTGGCGTGGAATTTTTTGAACTCATCATGCCAGACTATCCGAATCCGGTTCGCATGTTGCTCACAGGTCACGCCGATATAGATGCGGTCATTGATGCCATCAATAAGGGGCAGATCTATAAGTACATATCCAAGCCATGGAATGAATCGGAACTCAAAGGATTGGTCCAGGAGGCATCCGATTTGTACCACCATCGCCAGGGCATGGCGAGTGAAGGTGCGCAACTGATGGAGCGCATGAACGAAGCCCGATTGCATTCCACTCGAATCCAACGTTTGACTGAAGGCCAGACGGAACTAAATGCGGACGACACAAAAGAGGTCGCACGCTTGGCAGGTGAAGTGACCCAGTTGCTGGGATCGAATTAACGAATGTATTTGAAGTCCTCTCCGGGTTGAATATTCTTCAGGGTTGCGAGGATGAGCTTGATGCAGTTTTCCACATCATTTCGGTGCACCATTTCGACCGTGGTGTGCATGTAGCGCAAGGGTAAACTGATCAGTGCACTGGCTACGCCTTTATTGGAATAAGCAAAAGCATCGGTGTCTGTTCCTGTAAAACGGCTCGCCGCCATGCGTTGCAAAGGGATTTTTTCCGCTTCTGCTGTATCGATGATTCGCTGAAGCAGGTTATTCTGAACGGCGGGACCATACGTTACGCCGGGGCCTTTCCCTGCGGCAACGTCTCCATTTTCGATTTTATTCATCATCGGCGTGTGTGTGCAATGCGTCACATCGGTGACAATGGCCACATCAGGTGAGATGCGTTCAGCGATCATCTGAGCGCCTCGCAGGCCAATTTCTTCTTGCACTGAATTGGTGATGTACAGACCAAAAGGCAAGGTGGTTTTGCTTTCGTGCAAAAGTCGGGCGACCTCCGCAATCATGAATCCACCGGCACGGTTGTCCAGTGCACGCGCCACGAACCAATCCTTGTTCAGCACCATGAAGGTGTCTTCATACGTGACGACACAGCCAACGTGAACGCCCATTTTTTCAACTTCAGCTTTATCCTTGGCGCCGATATCGAGAAAAATGTTTTTCATCGATGGAGCTTCCTCTTTTCCGGCAGTTCGTGTGTGAATGGCCGGCCAGCCGAAGACTCCTTTGACGATTCCTTTGGGGGTGTGAATGTCGACGCGTTTTGATGGAGCAATCTGGTGATCGCTGCCGCCATTGCGTTTCAGATAGATATAACCATCCGAAGTGATGTAATGAACGAAATAGCTGATTTCATCTGCATGTGCTTCGATGACCACCTTGTAGGGCGCATCTGGATTGATGACGCCGACGACAGTTCCGTATGTATCGACGAAGTGCTCATCGATGTAGGGTCGGATGTAATCCAGCCAAAGCTGTTGTCCGCTACTTTCAAATCCTGTGGGGCTCGCGTTATTCAAGTATGCTTCCAGAAAATTCTCCGAAGCCTTGGTCATGATCTTCTTTTTTGCCATGCTCCAAAATTACCTGGTCGGTGACGAAATAACGGCTTCTGATGCAGAGAATTTCAACAAAGATTTCACGTGCACTTTAAGGATCTACAACGCATACGAATTCTTCTCAATGAGGTGCGCTGCAATTAATTGACGAGCGGCTTTCGTATTCAAGTCTTGGGTTTTACAAAAGCGTTTCATTCCCATGATCATCATCTTGAGTTCATCTCCATCCGCGAACGAAAGCAACGCTTCTTTTCCTGCACTGTGGATCCATTCACTGGCCTCATAGGTGTAAGTTTCCATGATGGCCATTTCAATTTGAAGCTCATCAGTCCCTCCTGACTTTTGGGCCAATTTTTGAACCCGCAAGACCGTCGATTCAATGGTGTAGAGCCAAATGGCCATGTCGGCTATATTCATGAGGATCTCTTGCTCCTTTCCGAGGCTCATCATAAGTTTCTGTGCCGCAGAGCCCGCCACCATGAGGATGGCTTTTTTCATATTGGCGACATAGCTTAACTGACGTTCGAATGGATCGTCGGAAGGAGGGGAAAAGTCAGGAACGCCGGTCAGTTCGTTGGCAACTGCCATCGCGGGTGTCATCAAGTCCATTTCACCTTTCATGGCCTTTTTCAAAATCATGTCCACGGTAAGCATGCGGTTGATTTCGTTGGTGCCTTCAAAAATCCGATTGATGCGCGCATCTCGATAGGCCAATTCTGCTCGGGTTTCGGCGCTGTAGCCCATGCCTCCATGAATTTGAACAGCTTCATCGACCACGTAGTCCAATACCTCTGACCCCAGTACCTTCATCATCGCACATTCAGGTGCGAAATCCGCTATGCCTTTGAGGGTAGCCTCTCCATGTTCCATGCCGTCACGCTTCAACGAGGCGATGGCATCGTCGATGTTTTGTGTTGCCCGGTACAGTGCTGATTCCAATGTGTACAATCGAATTGCTCCCTCTCCGAGTTTATAGCGAATGGCACCGTATTTAGAAATGGGCCGTCCGAATTGCTCGCGCTCGTTGGCAAAACGCACGGAATGCGAGCAGGCGTCTTTGGCAGCGCCGAGCACGGCACCGCCGAGTTTGATGCGTCCAATGTTCAAGATGTTGACGGCGATCTTAAACCCTTGTTCGCGTTTGTAGAGCAAATTTTCAACGGGAATGTGCACGTCATTGAAGAAGATTTGGCGGGTAGAAGACCCTTTGATGCCCATTTTCTTTTCTTCCGGATTCTTGGTTATTCCGTCCGCATGTCCGTCTACAATGAAAGCCGTGAGGTCCTCGTCGTCATCGATTTTAGCGAAAACAATCATAACGTCGGCAAAGCCACCGTTGGTGATCCACATCTTCTGGCCGTTGATGACGTAATGTTTCCCGTCTTCGGTCAAATGCGCTTTCGTTTTCCCACTGTTGGCATCTGATCCGGCACTCGGCTCGGTCAAGCAATAGCAGCCTTTCAATTGACCAGAAGCCAATCCTGGAATCCATTTTTGCTTCTGCTCCTCATTTCCATAGTACAAGATGGGAAGTGTCCCTATGCCTGTGTGAGCGCTGAAGCTAACACTGAAGGAATGCGCACCGCCGATTGCTTCGGTGATGAGCATGGTTGTTTTGAAATCCAACCCGAGCCCACCGTATGCCTCTGGAACAGAGCTTCCTACCAATCCCAGTTCTCCTGCTTCTTCCATCAGGCGAGGGACGAGCCCTTCCTCTTGATTCTCAATTTGTTCGAGCTGCGGAATAATCCGTTGCTCCACGAAATCAAGCGTCATTTGTTTCATCATCAATTGCTCTTCCGTCCATTCTTCTGGGATGAAGATGTCGTTGGCTTCGGTCGGTCGAATTAAGAATTCGCCACCTCGGATTGCGTTGTTGTGGTCTGACATTACTTCGCTGATTTATGCGTTCAACATTTCGAATACGCCGGCGGCTCCTTGACCAGTTCCGACGCACATGGTGACCATGCCGTATTTGGCCTGGCGCATTTTTAATTCATTCAATAGTTGTACGGTGAGTTTGCCACCGGTGCAACCCAAGGGATGGCCCAAAGCGATTGCTCCACCATTGGGATTGACAAGTTGAGGGTCCAGCCCCAATTCATTTACGACAGCCACGGATTGAGAAGCGAACGCTTCATTGAGTTCGAAGGCTCCCATATCGCCAATTGTGAGTCCTGCTTTTTTCAGTGCTTCCGGCACAGCGTGAATGGGTCCAACACCCATGATACGTGGTTCAAGGCCGCTGACATGAAAACTGGCGAGGCGTGCGATGGGTTCAACATTGAGTTCCTTGAGCATCCGCTCAGAGACAACAAGTACAAAGGCTGCCCCATCAGAAGTCTGTGAGCTGTTTCCAGCGGTGACCGTGCCTCCTTGTGCAAATACGGGTCGGAGTCGAGCAAGGCCTTCGGTTGTGGTGTCGCGGCGAACGCCTTCATCCGTGTCCACAATGTGTTGTCGCTCTTGCCGTTTCTCATTTTCGTCGAGGTACACTTCGTTCACGGTGATGGGGGCGATGCCAGGAGCAAACCGACCACCATCGATTGCAGCAGCTGCTTTACGGTGGCTGTGGAATGCGAATTCATCTTGGGCATCCCGGGTCACTTTAAAATCTTTGGCAACAGCCTCTGCGGTGAGCCCCATGCCCCAGTACCAATCTGGATTTGTTTTGGCGATGCGCGCGTTGGGAACGATGCGCCACCCCCCAAATGGAATGGGCGACATCGTTTCGATTCCTCCTGCCAAAATGCAATCAGCCATACCCGAATGGATTTTGGCCGAGGCTATAGCGATGGTTTCCAGTCCTGATGCACAATAGCGGTTGACGGTCATGCCGGGAACTTTTTCGGTGTCCAGTCCCATGAGGCTGACCATGCGACCCATGTTGAGCCCTTGCTCTGCTTCCGGGGTTGCGTTGCCGACAATGACGTCGTCGATTCGTTCTTTATCCAGTTGTGGGAAATCCGCCAATAGCCGTCGAATGACTTGCTCTCCTAAGTCGTCGGGTCGGACGAATCGAAATGCTCCTTTTCCGGATTTACCAACCGGCGAGCGGTACCCGCCTATGATGTATGCGTTCATGGCTTTAGTTTCTTAAGATTTTACCCTTTTGAATCAGGCTTTGCATGCGTTCAAGGGTTTTGCGCTGCATGCAAAGAGAGACGAATGCTTCCCGCTCCAGGTCGAGCAAGTATTGCTCGGAAACGTCCGTTCGGCGACTCAGATCGCCACCGCACATGACAAACCCGAGCTTTTCGCTGATGAGCTGATCATGCTCGGAAATGTAGTTTCCGCTTTTCATGCTGTGTGCTCCGACGTAAACGATGCCAAGACCCTCTTGTCCTGCAACGGTAATGTCCTTGCGAAGTATCGGTTGAGTGTAGCCTGCTTCTGCCAATTCGAGGGCCGCTCTCTTGGCCCGAGCGATTTGGTCGCGACGGTTTACAACCACTTCATCGATGCCATCCCGGAGGTAGCCGTATTCAAATGCTTCGTGCGCCGATGTGGCTACTTTGGCTTGGCCAATGGTCAAGAATCGGTCGCGCAGGCGGTTGATGCGCATATCGCCGTCATGCAATTCATCATTCAAGCGCAAGACGAATTCCTTGGTGCCCCCACCGGCCGGGATTACCCCGATTCCGAATTCAACAAGTCCCATATAGGTCTCGGCATGAGCGATCACCTTGTCGGCATGCAAACACAATTCACAGCCTCCACCCAAGGCCAATTGATGTGGCGCAGCGACCACCGGTATTCCGGAATACCGCATGCGCATCATGGTATTTTGGAACATGCGAACGGCGTGGTCCAATTCCTCCCATTCTTGTTCGACAGCTAACATGAAGATCATTCCCACATTGGCACCAGCGCTGAACTGCGCTCCTTCGTTTGAAACGACAATGCCCCTCCAATCGGAAGAGCCTTCGGCCAAATCAACGGCTTTATTCAGCCCCTCAATAACCTCTGAGCCGATGGAATTCATTTTGGTATGGAAAGCGACATTTAAAATGCCATCCCCGAGGTTTTGAAGGGTTACACCGGAATTCGACCACACGGTTGCAGATTCAGGAAGCCACGCCAATGAAATGCGTGAATCTTGTCCCGGCAATGCCTCGAATGATTCGGTGTTTGGATTCCAGCATTCGCGAACGCCTTTGCTATTGCGGTAGAAGGTGGTGTGACCAGCCGTTTGAAAGGAGGTGACCCAAGCGGGTACGGTCAGGCCTTTGTCAGCAATGGCTTTCAGGCCTGCCTCAAACCCAATGGCATCCCAACTTTCAAAAGCTCCGAGTTCCCATCCAAACCCCGCTCGCAGGGCGTCATCGATTCGGTAAGGTTCGTCGGATATTTCAGGAATGCGATTGGCTACATACGCAAAAACATCAGCGAAGATGGATCGGTAAAACGTTCCTGCTGCATCTTGTCCATTGAAGAGCAGCTGTGTTCGCTGGGCTAAATTGTCAACGCCTTTGGCATGATCAAGCGTGGCAAATTTGACTTTTTCTTTGCTCCGGTATTCCAATGTTTTGAGGTCAAGAGCCAAGATTTCACTTTTACCCTCAGCGTTTTTGATCTTCTTGTAGAATCCCGCTCCAGATTTAGAGCCTAGCATGTCGTTGTCGACCAAGTGCTGGACATAGCTCGGAATGGCAAAAACGGATTGACGCTCATCCTTTGGACAGTTCGATGCGACGCCATTGGCGACATGAACCAATGTATCCAATCCCACGACATCGCACGTGCGGAAAGTTGCACTTTTAGGACGGCCCATGACGGGACCCGTGAGTTTGTCCACGGCCTCCACACTCAATCCCATTTCGCTCACCGTGTGGAAGAGCGCTTGGATGGCAAAAACACCCACTCGGTTAGCAATAAATGCCGGCGTGTCTTTGCACAGTACGGCTTGCTTCCCAAGAATCCGCTCTCCGTAGTCCATGAAAAAGTTCAACACCTGCTCACTTGTATTCGGTCCGGGAATGATTTCCAGAAGGGGCAAGTAGCGTGGGGGATTAAAGAAGTGTGTCCCACAAAAATGCTGTTGAAAATCTTCCGATCGGCCTTCGCTGAGCTGAGCAATTGGGATACCTGAAGTGTTGGAGGTAATCAACGTGCCGGGAGTGCGGTGCTCTTCAACGCGTTCAAAGAGTTGCTGCTTGATATCCAATCGCTCGACAATGACTTCAATGATCCAATCGCATTGGGCTAATTTTGGGAGGTCATCGTCAAAATTTCCTGTTGCAATGCGCTTTGCAAAGCGCTTCGAGTAAATGGGGGAGGGATTGGATTTAAGGGCGGACTTGAGGTGTCCGTCTGCAATCGCATTGCGAGGGCCTTCTGACGAAGGGAGGTCCATCAGCAATACGTCTGAGCCTGTTTGGGCGAGATGGCAAGCAATGCGCGAGCCCATTACGCCCGATCCGAGGACGGCGACTTTCTTGATGCGATGGTAAGGGATGGGTGAACTGCTCATGTGTTCAGGTTCTGTTGTCAAGGATTGGAGGTTGGGTAGAGATCAATACGTCCGGTTGATCCAGTACTTCGTTGAGTCGTTTTATTTCATGGAGCAAGCGGTCGACGGCATCGCCTCCAAGGAGGTCGCGCAACCGCTGATTGACCGTGATGACTAAATCACGTGCTTCTCTCCTTGCAGCAATGCCCGTTTGAGTCAGGTATACTCGAACCATTCGCTTGTCCATGGGGTCAGGGCGTCGTTCGATCCAGCCCATGGTTTCAAGCCCTCGCAAGGACCGGGACAAGCTGGTGGATTCCATGCCCATTTTGGGTCCCAATTTAGTGGAGGGTGTTCCACTTTTCTCGGTGTGCAAGAGGATGAAAACGAAAGAGAATGGAATGCCTCGTCGTTCCGCTTCAGCAGAATAAAGCTTGGATAGTTTGGTCCAACCCCAGCGCAAATGGAAGTCAATCGTATCCTGCGGTTTCATGCTCACAAGGTACGACATATTTCCTATGCATGCATAGGAAATGTTTTGGATTCGATGCCCAGTTCGAAGATTTTTTGGGAAGACGAAGGGTCGAGATCAAACAATCAAACCATCGGCCATGTGGAGCGTACGATTTCCGCGACGAGCCATGGTGTTATTGTGGGTAACGACCACAAACGTTTGGCCTTCACGGTCACGCAATTCTTCAAAGAGTTCGTACATCGAGTCCGCATTGCCGGAGTCGAGATTTCCTGTTGGCTCATCGGCGAGTACAACATCAGGTTGATTCATCAAGGCACGGGCAGCAGCTACCCGCTGTTGTTCACCACCACTGAGTTTGTTAGGTGCGTGATGCATGCGCTCGCCAAGGCCAAGGTCGCGCAAGAGACGCTCTGCACGTGCTTTTTCTCTGCTTCCATCTTGTCCTGATATCCAAGCCGGCATCAATACATTTTCCAATGCGGAAAATTCGGGTAGCAGACGATGAAACTGAAAAATGAATCCAATCCGCTGATTACGAAAAGCAGCGAGCTCACCTCCTTTGAGTGATTCGATGTGTTGATCCCCTATTCGGAGTTGGCCTTGATCGGGCGAATGAAGCGTGCCCAATATCTGGAGTAGAGTTGTCTTCCCAGCCCCAGATGCTCCCGTGATGGCGGTGATTTCGTTGCGGCGAATGTCCAAATCGATGCCACGAAGGACCTCCAGGTCTCCAAAGGATTTAGTGATTCCCCGGGCTTCAATCATGATTTCATTCATGGATGCAAACTACAAAGGAATCGCACCGTCTGTTCCCTACCTTTGCTCCGCATTTTGAAAATGATCTGTTGAAATGAACATTCACGAGTACCAAGGGAAGTCGATTTTAAAGAGTTTCGGTGTCGCCATCCAAAACGGTTATGTCGCCGATTCTCCGGAGGAGGCGCACACGGCAGCTGTGCGATTGGCAGAGGAAACCGGAACGGGCTGGTTTGTGATCAAAGCTCAAATCCATGCGGGAGGCCGGGGCAAAGGCACCGTCACAGAGACGGGATCTCATGGGGTGGTTTTGGCCAAAGGATTGGACGAAGTCAAGGGAAAGGCAAGCGGTATTTTAGGGGGCCATTTGGTCACCGCTCAAACCAGTGCAAAAGGCAAGCAGGTTTCCAAAGTATTGATTGCAGAGGATGTTTATGGACCTGGTGACAGCGAACCCAAAGAAATTTACATGAGTGTGTTGCTTGATCGCGCAAACGGTTGCAACCTGATTATGTACTCGCCTCAAGGTGGAATGGACATCGAAGCCGTTGCAGAGGATACGCCTGAACTTATTTTTAAAGAATCCATCGATCCAACGGTCGGTCTGCAAGGGTTTCAGGCCCGCAGAATTGCATTCAATTTGGGACTGAGTGGAAAGGCATTCAAGGAGATGTCCAAGTTTGTCGTTTCCCTTTACAATGCATACGTTGGAAGCGATGCGACCATGTTTGAAATCAATCCGGTTTTGAAGACCGCAGATGACCGTGTCATTGCCGTGGATTCGAAGGTTTCACTGGATGAAAATGCACTATACCGACATTCGGATTACGCTGCGATGCGTGATACCTCTGAAGAAGACCCTACGGAAGTGGAGGCGGATGAGGCTGGATTAAATTACGTGAAGTTGGATGGGAATGTCGGCTGCATGGTGAACGGTGCGGGGCTTGCCATGGCGACGATGGACATCATCAAGCTGAGTGGCGGAGATCCGGCAAACTTCTTGGATGTTGGAGGTACTGCGGATGCTGCACGAGTGGAAAAAGCATTTAGAATCATCCTGAAGGATTCTGCCGTGAAGGCCATTTTAGTCAACATTTTTGGCGGCATCGTCCGATGCGATCGTGTTGCACAGGGTGTAGTTGATGCCTACCGGAACATGGGGAACATTGAGGTCCCCATTATTGTGCGTTTGCAAGGAACCAATGCAGATGAGGCGAAGCGTTTAATCGACGAGTCGGGACTCCAAGTTAAGTCGGTGATTCTGCTCAAGGAGGCAGCGGATGCCGTTGCCGAGGTATTGAGTAAATAAGTGGATTCGAGGACTCTTTAATTCTTGCTGTCGACTTTTTCGGCCATCAAAATTCCATCACGAATCGGAAGCAACGTGGTGCGTATATCTTGTCGACGTGCCAACCAAGAAGCCATGGTGCGCATGGTTTCCGCCGTGGCATCGGGTTCTGTATGGCTCGGGAGTACTTTACCCCACCACAAAACATTGTCAACAAGCAACCAACCACCTTGACGTAAAAGAGGTAGACAGGCTTCGACATACAATTGAGTGCGCGGCTTATCGGCGTCAATCCAAATGATATCATAAAGTCCGGAAAGTTCGGGCAGTACATGAAGTGCTTCCGCGTTGTAGCGATTTACATGCTCTGCAATACCGGCTTCTTTCCAGAACTCATCCTGAATCGAATTCAACTCATCGTTGGGTTCTATGGTATCGATGACCCCGTCAGCCAGAAGTCCTGAGGCCATGCAGATGGTCGAATATCCTGTGTACGTCCCCAATTCCAAAATGCGTTTCGGACGCACCATGCGACTTAAATTCTGAAGGAATTTACCTTGAATAGGGTCGCTCAGCATTTGCGGGGTGAGTACTTTTTGCCATGTGCGTTTCCTCAAAGCCGAGAGGATCGCGTCTTCTTCCGTGCTGTTTCGAACCGCGTATTGGAGCAATTCATCGTCCAGTTGATGGGGCGTGCTGGAGGGTTGGCTCATGGACAGCAGAACAATCCAAATTCAGACAAAAACGTCAATAAATCAGAGGCGCCAACGACCCCGTCCTCGTTAAAGTCTGCTTCAGTCAGGCAGTTATCCGTGCAATCAAAAGTTCCAAGAAAAATGAGCAAGTCGGCCGTTCCTATGATCTGGTCATTGTTCATGTCGGCCACACACGTGGTGCACTCATTTGGAGCCACAATCCCATTGCAATCATTGTCAAATCCCTGACCGGTGCCTTCTGCACCCGGATAAATAACAGGATTGTTATCGTTGCAATCGCAGAGGTTTGTCCACGTGTCCGCATCGGAGTCTTCGATTCCAGCGCATTCATTGAAACCAGCTTCGCAATTTTGCAGCGCACATTCTGCACAGGCCTCATCGGATCCAAAAGCGCACGCGAAGTAGCAATTTTCGACAACGCAAATTACTTGTTCTCCGAAGCAATCAATGCACGGCAAAGACAATTCAAGCTGTTCGATCATGCAAGCTTCCAAACACTCCTCCCCCTCCGATAAGCAAGCAAGGCCGCAATCCGCCGCGACACCTTGCACAAACTCAGTGTTTTGGCAGATGTACTCCAAGTCCATTGAAGTGCAGTTCCCTTGAGCGTATGCGGTCCCTGAGACGCCGAACGCCACCGCGAAAAGAACGCCAAGGATGTATTTGTGCATCATCCTATTAAGTTACAAAAGTTCTCATTGAATGGCAAATAATAAATCGCGCTTCAGTCCGCATCGAGTACCTTCGCGACGCTATGGCAAAGCGCAAAACCAATCGACGAGTCCGATCTACAGGCGATGGAATGGTGTTCAGCACCCAACCAGGCTGGGAGCCGACAAGTTCAGAAGGCGATGTGGTAAATGAGCTTCCCGCCCATGAACAGACGCTGTATGTGAGTTTGGATCGCAAGCAGCGTGCAGGTAAACCGGTTACGATGGTAGAAGGATTTATGGGTTCTGGAATGGAGCTTATGCAATTGGGTAAAGCATTAAAAACGCAATGCGGTGCAGGTGGTGCCGTAAAAGAAGGGGTCATTTTGGTTCAGGGTGATCACCGTGAAAAGGTAATCGAGACCCTCGAGCACCAGGGATTTAAAATTAAAAGGAAAGGAGGATGAACTCGGAATCGGAAATCAGATCAGATCATAGCGATGCACCTGCTTTGCCGCTGTATTTCGTAAAAACCCTTGCTGGGTTTGAAGGTTTCTTAGAAAAGGAGCTGATTTCGCTGGGGGGAATGCAGGTTGAGCAAGCCAAGCGAGGGGTTGAATTCCAAGCAGATATGGCAACGTTGTTTCGGGTGTGCTTGTGCAGCCGATTTGCCCTAACAGTGCTGAGACCCGTTTTGACGTTTGACGCTCAAAATCCAGACGCCCTGTATGATGAAGCGAAGCGATGGGATTGGGGGGCAATCATGACGGCACAATCTTCATTTGCCATTGACGTGACCGTCCATTCCGGTGTTTTCACTCACTCGCAATTTGCTATGCTGCGATTGAAAGATGCCGTTGTCGATCATTTTCGAGAATTTTCGGGACTTCGACCGGGCATCAACCGAGAAGATCCTGATCTCAGGATTCACCTCCACATTGCGCATACAACCGTCACCATTTCGTTGGATGCGGCGGGCAGACCACTCAGTCGACGCGGCTACCGGCCTGCAGGAGCAAAAGCACCACTGAACGAAGTGTTGGCCGCTGGTTTGCTTGCTCATGCAGGCTGGAAACCAGGGATTCCGCTGTACGATCCCATGTGCGGTTCGGGTACGTTTTCTGTCGAGGCAGCGCTTTGGGCGGATGGTTTTCCCATCCAATGGCATCGACGCAAATTTGCTTTCATGGATTGGCGTGGATACGATGAAGACGAGTGGTGGTCGGTTCGCGATGAACTCAAAGAGAGCCGAGAGCCTATCGAGACCCAGATTTTTGCGTCAGACCGTGATTTCGCGGCGATTTCTCAGACTCGGCAGGCATTGACAACCATGGAGCTCGAAGACCAAGTTGAATTGGGCCGGTCCGATTTTTTCAGACTCAAACCGCAAACAGATGAAGGGATTGTGGTTTTGAATCCACCATACGGAGAGCGGATGCCATTGGAAGATGCGCCAGCATTCTATGGCAAAGTGGGGGATGCATTTAAATCAAATTGGCCGGGGTTTTCAGCTTGGATTATTTCTTCTGATGTGGAAGGAATGAAGCAAGTCGGACTTAAAATTAAGCGCCGGATCAAGTGCTTCAATGGTGCGATGGAATGCCGATGGATGGGGTGGGATTTGTATGAAGGTACCGGCGAGAAAGCCCCTGAGCCAGAAACGAAGGCATAAAAAAACGGTCCCGTGCAACGGAACCGTTTTCTCAATCATGGATTCAGCGATTACTGAATGCTGAGTTTGGTGTTTGCTTTCTTCGTTTTCGTAAGCCACTGAACGCTATAAACGCCCGGCGACAATGCACTCACATCAACGGTAGGGATGGAGCCTTGAATGGTCAATTGCATGGCCGTTCGCCCCATGGCATCCAGGACCGTCAACTGGCCGGGTTCGTTCGTATCCATGCGAATGACGTCTTGGGCAGGATTGGGATAAATGGTCAATGATTGTGCAGGCAACCATTCAGTAACCCCATTGATGAAGCCGGTGATGATGTCTTCAGCAAAACGTGGTTCAAGTTTATATTCCTCGAACGTGTAGTGAATGCACCCCGTTATGGAGTACGTTTCATCGAGCACCCAACCCGTTTCGGGTAAGTACATGTAGTCGTTGGTTTTAACTTCACCGCTGCCATCGTCGAAAAGTGCTTCACCATAATCGGCGTCAGGGTTTGTACAAACCGCATTGACCACCTGGACCAGGCACCCTTCGTACGCCTCACTGCTGGCAAGTTCGCCGCTGGAAACAATGGAGGGTGAAGGCAAGTCGTTGCCGGTGCTAACCGCAGAATAATAACTGACATTCCCGAGTTCAGTGACGTCAAAATATTCCTGCACTTCCGCTTCGATAATGACTTCGTCGCCAATTTCAGGTGCCTGCGTATTATCGTAGACGAAGATTCCGTTCCAAGGGCCTGCGCCGTCCTGGACGAAGTAACCGATGACACCCGATGTTGCCGAAGCAACGTTATTCGCAGTGACGATTCCTGAAGTGGTGACGACTTGTCCGACGAGGGGTGAGCTGAATAATTCGCCTTGAATTTCAGCGATGGTGTGGGTCGTAGCTTGGGCGTTCGCCTGGTTAAACGAAAAACCCAACAGAACGGCCATGAGCCAAGTGTAGATGTGTTTCATGTAGAGAAATTTGTGAATGTACCTTTGAGGAACAAAGAGAAATGAAAAATCACGAAAGACAAAACAACCGGGGTACGATGTTCATTACCGGAGCCACTTCGGGATTTGGAGAGGCCATTGCCAAGCAAGCTGCAGCTGTAGGTTTTCAATTGGTATTGACCGGCCGAAGGGCCGACCGACTTGAGCAAATTCGAGATCATTTAGGGAGCTCTGTGATCAAAACCCTGTGCTTTGATGTGCGCGATTGCGATGCTACGCATGAAGCCATAGGCAGCTTAACCGACATCCAAATTCCGCAGGTCCTGGTCAACAATGCCGGGTTGGCGGTAGGCAAAGGGCCAGTGGATGAGGGGATTTATGACGATTGGAATCGGATGATTGACACCAATGTGAAAGGCCTGTTGCACGTAACACGCGAGTTGACTCCTCGGATGAAGCAAGGAGCTCGGATCATTAACATTGGCAGTGTCGCAGGCAGGCAGCCCTATCCCGGCGGTGCCGTTTACAACGCTTCGAAATTTGCCGTGGATGGTTTGACGCATGCGATGCGGATGGATTTATTGCCCCGTGGAATTCAAGTGGCCCAGGTAGCGCCGGGAGCTGCAGACACTGAATTTAGCTTGGTCCGATTCAAAGGAGATGCAGCGGCCGCGGCCTCAGTTTACCACGGTTTTGAACCGCTTACGGCCGATGATGTTGCCGATTCGGTGCTTTACATTGCGACGCGTCCTCCTCACGTGAGCATTCAGGATCTTTTAATCATGCCCGCCGCACAGGCAAGTGCATATCACTTCCATAAATCATGAGAATTATTTTGACGATTGCTTGCGTTGCCGTGCTGGGCAGCTTGGGGTGCGGTTTTAAATCTGAGTCTGTTGACTTAATCGTGCACAACGGGAACATCCTGACCCTGGATTTTCAAAATAACCGTGCACAAGCGCTTGCGGTGCGTGATGGCCGAATCATTGATTTAGGTGCTGATCGCGCCATACTAAATAAGTACAGGGCGTCGGAGTACATGGATTTGCGAAGCGGTATTTTAATGCCGGGATTGATGGACGGGCACGCCCATTTTGTTGGATATGCAGATGGACTGCTGGAAGCAAATTTAGTCGGTACCAAATCCTGGGAGGAGGCCGTCAAGCGGTTGCAGGAGCAGCAGCTGACGTGGCCAAGCGAGTGGGCCGTGGGCAGAGGCTGGGATCAAAACGATTGGCTTACACAAGATTTTCCCGATCGCAGCCTCTTGGATAGCTTATTTCCAAATCAACCGGTTGTTTTGGAACGGATCGATGGACATGCTGTTATTGCCAATGCCGAGGCACTCCGCCGAGCTGGTCTTTTTGATGCCCGAGCTCGCCAGGTAGAAGGCGGTGAAATCGTGCGCGATGAAGATGGGATGCCATCCGGTGTTCTCATCGATCGCGCGTGCGAACTGGTTCATCAACATGTGCCGAAGCATTCAAATGCCAAGCGATTGGAAGCCTTAAAAACAGCCCAATCGAATTTATTGAAAATGGGGATCGTGGGTGTCACCGACGTAGGACTGTCACCGGGGGATATCGAGCGGTTGGATTCGCTCCAGGATGTGGGCATATTAAAATTGCGTATCAATGCCCTGGTTTCGGCGTCTGAGGAAAACATCAGTTGGCTCGTATCCGAGGGGCAGCGCGTAGAAGACCGCTTGGTCGTGAACGGGGTTAAATTCTACATGGACGGTGCATTGGGGTCGCGCGGTGCTTTATTGCGTGCTCCTTATTCCGATCGGCCAAATTGGTATGGCTTGGCCACTCAAGAAATGGAACTGTATCGCAGTCAGCTGGAGACCCTTCATCAAAATGGTTTGCAAGCGGCGACACATTGCATTGGCGATTCGGCTGTTCAACTTGTGTTGGATGCTTACGGGAAACTGCTTCAAGGGACCAACGATCGACGTTGGCGAATCGAGCATGCCCAAGTGGTGTCCAGAGAGGATGTAGAACGGTTTGCTGCACATAGCATTATCCCATCTGTTCAACCGACGCATGCGACCAGTGATATGTATTGGGCGGGAGAGAGGCTGGGGCGGAACCGGATTCGTCGTGCTTATGCCTATCAAGAGTTACTCCAGACAATTGGGATGCTTACGTTGGGCACCGATTTCCCCGTGGAAGACATCGATCCAAGAAAGACCTTTGTATCAGCTGTAGCTCGAGTAGACGCCTCAGGATATCCTGAGGGTGGCTTTCAGTCGGAAAATGCCTTGACCCCTGAACAAGCAATGCGCGGGATGACCCAATGGGTAGGTATGGCCCAATTTCAGGAAGCGGACTTAGGAACCATCGAGACGGGGAAAAAGGCAGACTTTGTTTGGGTTGACCGCAATTGGCTCGAAATCGCTCCAAAGGATGTGTTGGGTTCGCGGATATTCGGAACCTGCATCAATGGTGAGTGGTGCTACCTCGAAAATTCATTGGAATGAAGCGAATTGTGAAATCACCCTGGTTTTGGTTGGCTTCGGTGTTCGCGATTTCTGTCGCAATCGGCGCATTTATTTTGGCTCCTACCCACGTTTTACCCATTTACCAGCCAAGTCAACTGAACCCGGCTTTGGTTGACCCTGTCGCTTGGGAAGATGAGAATCATCGCATTTCGGACTTTGAACTGGTAAACCACCTCGGAGATACGGTTTCATTGAACGATGTAGAAGGAGAGGTTTTAATCGTCGACTTTTTCTTCAGTCGGTGCGCTACCATTTGTCCCATTATGACTTCGAATTTGACCCGGGTGCCGACCGAATTAAATTCCCACGACAGCTGGCGAATTCTCAGTCACAGTGTAACACCTGTTGCAGACACTCCAGAAGTACTAAGTGCTTACGCCAAGAAGATGAATGCAGAAGATCGTCGTTGGTGGTTTCTAACGGGATCCAAAAAAGAAATATACAGGTTGGCGCGCAAGAGCTATTTTGCCTGTTATGACGAAGCTCAAGGAGGGGACGGAGGACTGCAAGATTTTGTGCACACGGAGAACATTGTCCTCGTTGATCGCTTGGGCCGGTTGCGAGGCTTCTATGATGGAACCAGCGAATCGTCTATTAATCAGCTAATTGAAGATGCCCGCTGGCTGCTCCAAAAAAAAGATTGAATTATTCCTCGATTCGTTGGTTGTATTTCCCAAAAGCCACAGTACATTTGCGCCCGCTTTCGAAGGAAAGCAAGTTCATTGAAATGCGATTGACAACTTTGAATTAGACTTGTTTTACAGTCCCAATTCGGAGAGTCGAAAAAAAACTTTTGCAAACCATTGCAGGATGAAATTTTCTGACTACCTTTGCGCCCCCTTTCGAGGGAAGTTCTTTACAGAATGTGGCGTGAAAGATTGTTGATAGGTTCCTTTCAGAAACTTTTGAAAGGATAAAATCAACAGTATATTTGTCACCCGCTTTTTACAGAGCATTTGAAGATACCAGTTTCGGCTGGTGGATTTCGATAAACGTTCTTTGACTTGATGCAGCAGCCCGGATTCTTCTTCGGAAGAATCCAATTAAAAATCCACTTTCCCCCCGGAAAGTGGTGTCTTATCCCGCAACGGATAAGACGTTAGATTCCCTGAGATTCTCAACAGATTAAACTTTTTACAATG
>Ga0209631_10000497_pt1 | contig 53369 bp, 46 predicted proteins | sample COG_08_FD_184752 | JGI IMG/M metagenome (GOLD analysis project Ga0209631, IMG submission 184752) | Pelagic Microbial community sample from North Sea - COGITO 998_met_08 (SPAdes) (version 2) | ecosystem: Environmental > Aquatic > Marine > Neritic zone/Coastal water | place: Helgoland, sampling... | reverse complement strand
TTCAAAGGTATTGCCCCACAAATCGCCCTTACGTAATTTTTTCTGTGTTCTGTCGACCTTCAAGACCTTCACTTCTGGGCCGTCTAACCGTGACCAATCAGGATCCGCGCGTCCCGGCAAATAGCAGGTAAAGGCCTGCTCGGAAACGGAGTAACGATCTTTACGCCCCCCAAACCCAACATCCTTCACATCGACCCCTGCAACTTCCGCGATTTTCTCGGCAACCCAATGGGTATTGGTCTCTTTTTTACAAATCCTCAAATAAGCATGCTCGCCCGACCCTGTGGCATCAATTGACTGCTCGAAGACTTTAAAGTGCGCAACTTCCGCGCGAATATTACCCGTCGCACTGGGGCAACCATTGGCCCAACTGAATTCTAGATCGAAGGTCACTTTGGGTCAGAGGTGAGCAGAACAACGACCTGCGCCGATATCCCCTCACCGCGACCGATGAATCCTAACTTTTCAGTCGTCGTCGCCTTCAAACCCACCCGCTCCTGTTCACAGCCGAGTGCCTGAGCAATCGATTGGATCATCGCTTCTCGATAAGGCACCAATTTAGGCGCTTCTAGCAGAACCGTTGCATCTAAATTTTCGATGCGGAGCGCCGCCTGATCCATAAGCGCTACAACCGACGCCAGCAGCGACATCGAGTTTGCACCGGAGAACTTCGGGTCACTGTCTGGGAATTGATGCCCGATATCAGGCAAGCCCAAAGCACCTAACAGTGCATCCATCAAGGCATGAATCAATACATCGCCATCAGAGTGTGCGAGCACCCCGCGATCATGGGATATCTCAACGCCACCCAACATAATGTGATTGGCCGAGCCAGGCTCTAAAAATGCATGCACGTCAATTCCTTGTCCGATCCGCATCACATCGATTCACCCGCTAAAATCAAACGCGCCATGGTCAAATCTTCTTCTAGGGTAATCTTGATATTGTCGGTTCGTCCAAGACAGATCCTCGGCTGCAACCCCAACGCCTCGACCGCCGAAGCCTCATCGGTTGCCTCAGAAAAATTTTGGAGCGCCTGTTTTAATAGTCCCATCCTAAATACTTGAGGCGTCTGGGCCTGCCAAAGTGTGGAGCGATCTTCAGTCTGAAGAACCCGACCCTCAGCCACTCGCTTCAACGTATCTGTCACGGGGACCGCCAACAATCCGCCAACCGGGTCTCCACTGGCAATTTCAATCAGGGCGCTCATCTGTTCTATTCGCACACAAGGACGGACCGCATCGTGGACAAGCACCAAGTCTTGTTCGTCACCCTCCAAAGCGCTTAGTGCCGACAGCACCGATGATCGACGGTCCTCTCCCCCTTCGACGACCACAACATCATCCGATGAGATCGAGTCAAATTCCTGATCTTTGGGATTGATCGCAATGACCATTGCATCCGCATTCAGGGCCCGAAGTTTGTCGAGGGTAATCTCTAAAACGGTTTGACCAAAAATCTCTTGGTACTGCTTGGGTTTGTCGGCCTTGAACCGACGACCAACCCCTGCTGCAGGAATCACCACAAAAAGTTTGGGGCTCTCGAGGGACATTCGATCCCCTCAGTCATCGATCAGCAAGATGAAGGTTTCATCTTTTTTAATCAATCCGAACTCAGTCCTAGCACGCTCCTCGATGGCATCAAGACCCTGTCTTAGATCAATAATTTCAGCTCGCAGTTGTCGATTGCGCGTTGCTTTGACATTGTTGCTATTAACGCGCTGAGTCAGCTGATCTTGCAGCGCTGCCACATGCGCATAGCTGCCCTCCCCAGTCCACAATCTAAACTGTAGATAAAAACCGATGAGCAGAAGCACTGCAAACACAACTTTCGCGAAGTTCAAGATCAGTCAACCCCCAGATTTTTAAATTCAGCAGGACCTTTATAGACCGCCCGGCATCGATCCTCGATCCGTAACAAACGATTATATTTTGCCACCCGATCGGAACGACACAATGATCCGGTTTTAATCTGTCCGGCTGCTGTTGCCACGGCCAGATCAGCAATGGACGTATCTTCAGTCTCGCCAGATCGATGAGAAATCACGACAGCATAGTCTGCCTCTCGCGCCATCTGAATGGCTTTGAGCGTCTCTGATAAGGTGCCGATCTGGTTAACTTTGATCAAAATCGCGTTGGCGACATTCTCAGAGATCCCGCGAGCCAGGATTTCAGGATTGGTCACAAACAAATCGTCGCCTACCAGTTGGCAGGAGCCTCCTAACTTATCCGTCAAATACCGCCAACCGTCCCAATCGCCTTCATCGAGACCATCTTCAATCGATAGAATCGGATAAGCACTGACAAGACCTGCTAAATAGTCACTGAAGCCATTGCTATCAAAGGACCGAGCCTCCCCGCTCAAATGATACTTGCCGTCTCTATAAAACTCGCTGGCGGCGCAATCCAAGGCCAAATAAACATCACCCCCAGGCTTAAAACCAGCCAAATCGATGGCGGACATAATCGCATCTAGGGCCGCTTGATTGCTTGCTAAGTTGGGTGCGAAGCCCCCTTCGTCACCGACGGATGTAGACAATCCCGACTGTTTGAGAACGTCCTTCAGCGCATGAAAAATCTCAGCACCAGTCCGAAGCGCCTCTTCAAAAGAACCAGCGCCAACCGGCTGAATCATGAATTCCTGAATATCAACATTATTATCGGCGTGCTCACCGCCATTTAAAATGTTCATCATCGGCACCGGCATGCTGTAGCGGCCCCCGGTTGCATCCAAATTAGCGAGATGTTCATAGAGCGCGAGCCCCTGCCCTTGAGCCGCTGCATGCGCAGCTGCAAGCGACACGCTGAGCATCGCATTGGCGCCAAGCTCTGCTTTGTTATCTGTTCCATCGAGCGCCAGCATTGTATCGTCGATATCCGATTGCACCTTTGCATCCCGCCCCAGCAGCGCCTCACGAATCCGCGTGTTGACATTGTGGACCGCCTTGAGGACCCCTTTACCCCGGTATCTGGCAACGTCACCATCACGCAATTCTAGCGCTTCCCTTGAGCCCGTTGATGCCCCGGAGGGCACCGCTGCGCAACCCATGGTGCCATCCGCCAGTTCGATTTCTGCTTCCAATGTGGGCTGGCCCCTGGAGTCTAAAATTTCCCGGGCTCGAATATCTATAATTTCAGTCATATTGCCTCTAATCGTTCATATCGCCGCGGAGCTCGCCGCTGGCTCCTCTGGATCCCTTCAGTCAGCCTTGACTGCTCGATCGATCGCGACCAATTGGCTAAGTAACGACGCCATCTCGGCCAGCGGCCAGGAATTAGGGCCGTCACTCAACGCCTGCTCAGGATCTGGATGGGTTTCCATAAATAGACCATCGACGCCCACCGCCATCGCTGCCCGCGCCAATATCGGCACCATCTCTCTCTGTCCCCCCGAGGTCGCTCCTTGCCCCCCAGGCAATTGCACGCTGTGGGTCGCGTCAAAAACAACTGGACAGCCAGTCGCTTTTAGATGCGGCAATGACCGCATGTCTGAGACTAAGTTGTTATATCCAAAACTGGTGCCCCGTTCGCAGACGAGAATATCGTCGTTACCCGTTGCCTTCGCCTTTTCTACAACGTGAATCATGTCCCAGGGCGCTAAAAACTGACCTTTTTTGATATTAACAGGAAGGCCCTGAGCAGCCACGCGCTCGATATAGTTCGTTTGACGGCATAAAAAAGCGGGCGTCTGGAGGATCGAGACAACATCACTGACCTCTTCAAGCGGCGTATCTTCATGGACATCTGTAATCACAGGCAGGTCTAACTGGTCTCGCACGCTCTGCAAAACCCTCAAGCCTTCCTCGAGACCAGGCCCCCGATGACTGTTTTTTGAAGATCGATTCGCTTTATCAAAAGACGACTTGTAGATCAGGAAAATGTCCAGCCGCTGACAAATTTCTTTGAGGGCACCCGCAGTATCAAGCGCCATCTGTTCTGACTCAACAACGCAGGTCCCTGCCATCAAAAAGAAACGCGCCGAAGGCCTGATTTCATATCCACATAGATCCATCAATCTTCTCGCTATCCAATCAAGACGTTTGTTTTGGCAACATCATCCAGCCGCGCTCAGCTCATCCCTCGCGCCGCGTCTGCTCTCGCTGTTTGCTCGCTCAATGCCGCTTGGACGAAATGAGTGAACAGAGGGTGTCCTGAACGCGGGGTCGAGGTAAATTCAGGATGGAACTGACAGGCAACGAACCAAGGATGATCAACCACCTCGATCATTTCCACGAGGGATTGATCTTTTGAGACCCCTGCAACCCGAAGCCCCGCTGCTTCTAACGGTTCGATGTAATTCGGATTGACCTCATAACGATGGCGGTGTCGCTCTTTGATGCTGTCCTGGCCATAAATCTCCCGCGCCAGAGACCCTTGAGACAAAATGCATTCTTGTTCGCCCATCCGCATCGTGCCACCTAAATCAGACTCAGCCGATCGAAGCTCTTTATCGCCAGTCTCGTTCACCCACTCAGTAATCAAGCCAATAATCGGATGCGGCGTGGCTTCATCAACTTCAGTGCTGTTGGCTTCTGAAAACCCGCCTGCGTCTCGCGCAAAATCGATAATGGCGGCATGCAGCCCGTAACAGATTCCCAGATACGGCAGTCGTTTTCGACGGGCATAACCCGCGGCCTGAATTTTACCTTCGAATCCACGTCCCCCAAATCCGCCAGGTACCAAGATCGCATCGGCACCCTCTAAGACTGAATCACCTTCAGTCTCAACGCGCTCAGAATCCACAAAATCAATCCGCACTTTCGTTTCGGAATGGATTCCTGCATGCGTCAGCGCCTCGCTCAGGGATTTATAGGCATCTAACAAATCCATGTATTTTCCGACCATCTTCAACTGGATCTCATGTTTTGGATGACGCTGCAAATCTAGCACCCGTTGCCAGTCCGCAAGATCAGCAGGTGGGACATCAAACCCTAGTTTTTTCACCACGATCTCATCGAGCTGCTCTTCGGCGAGCATTGCGGGAATTTCATAGATGCTGGCAGCATCGAGCAGAGGAATCACTGCGTTTGGCTCAACATTGGTAAACAAAGCAATTTTGTCTCGCGCAGGCTTAGGAATCTCATGGTCTGAGCGAACAATCAAAATATCGGGTTGCATGCCCACCGATCGCAACTCCTTCACCGAGTGCTGGGTGGGTTTGGTCTTGGTCTCCCCGGCGGTAGCGATAAAAGGAACCAGCGTAAGATGCATCAGCAAAGCCCTGGAGGAACCCAGTTCAAACCTCAGCTGACGCGCCGCTTCCAAAAAGGGCTGACTTTCAATATCACCCACGGTGCCGCCTATTTCGATCAATGCAACGTCAAACCCCTCGGCAACTTTTAGGATTCGCGATTTGATCTCATCCGTGATGTGAGGAATCACTTGGATCGTCGCGCCCAAATAATCGCCCCGACGCTCACGTGCAATCACATCCGCGTAAACGCGCCCGGTGGTAAAGTTATTCTGCCGGGTCATTCGGGTTTGGATAAAGCGCTCGTAATGACCCAAATCAAGATCCGTCTCTGTGCCATCGGCGGTCACAAACACCTCGCCGTGTTGGAGCGGACTCATTGTCCCTGGATCAACGTTGATATACGGGTCGAGCTTCTGCATCGTGACTTTTAAACCGCGAGAGACCAGAACAGCACCCAGAGACGCCGCCGTGAGGCCCTTTCCTAATGAGGAAACAACTCCACCAGTGACGAAAATTAAACGACTCATAGACTTCCCATCTTTTGGTGTCGGGCAAAAGGACTCGCCCAAGATGGGTTTCTAGACTAACACTGATGCCTCAAGGGCTCAATACAATTCCCTTCACATTCAGGTCATCATCCAAGGAAACGGCGTAATGTTGGCCAGGCTGCTCGTCTGATTCCGCATACTCAATGGCGGTGCGCTGATCAAAGTGCCACCTTGGTAAGGCTGGAATCGCAACGACTTTGTGATCGAGCTCGAGTAAAGGTAGTCTGAGCCGCGCCCATACTGGAATACCCGCTTGGGAAAGCAATTCCGAGACCCTTATCCGGTGCCCAAGATCGATGGTTTTACCTTTTTTATCGAGCGTCCAGCTCAGCCCCGGCAGATCGGTTTTGACACCCCCAAAGCCCGCTTTACCCTCCAGCGAGCACCCCTGCACGGTCCAAATGCCTTGGGCATCAACCCTAGGAGGGCCCTGCATCCAAGAACCGCTGAGTTCTGGCACTAAATTGAAAACTCCTTGATGCCGATGTAGCTCAAAGCCCAATACTTTAAAAACTCCAGGTGGCTGGCCTGCTTCATGGGTCAGCATGTGGTAACACGCATCAACTTGGGACCGTGGGGGCACGTTGTCCGTCACCAGCATGATGAGTGTTTTTAGTGCATTCAAGGCACGCCCCGCACCAAGCGCCATCAATGCGGAGACGTCCCAGCCTGCTTCTATAGCAATAGCCCTGAGATCGTCACGGCCAACATCAATCAAAAGACGCCGAGTCCCTTCGTCTTCAGACAGCTGGTCTATAAAGCGCTCCGACCAGCCCCTAAATCTTGAGTTCAGCAGCGGAAAAACTTGGTGGCGAATAAAGTTCCGGTCATGGCTCAGGTCTTCGTTACTCGGGTCATCAATAAACCCAAGTCCATGATCCTGCGCATAACGCTTCAAAACAGTTTTGGGGACATTTAGAAGCGGTCGAAAAATCTGGCCCTGTCCTAAAGGGCGAAGCATCGGCATCCCCAAAAGCCCCGCGCCGGAGTGACCTCGAAGCAACTGGAAAAAACCAGTCTCCCGCTGATCGTCTTCATGATGCGCTAAAAGCAATAGATCGCCTGCTTCTAGGGTCTCTTCGAAAGCTTGATAGCGAGCCAATCTTGCTGCTGTTTCGACGCTGTGTTGCCTGTCGACTTGGACCGCCTCGCTCAGAAGATCTACCCCGAATGCACGACAGAGCAACAAACAGTGTGTTTGCCAATCATCGGAATCTGAATGCAAGCCGTGATTAATGTGCAGGGCGAGTATCTCTGGCCCTTCGACCTCCTGGACCACCGCATGAAGCAGCGCCACCGAGTCCAGACCTCCGCTTAAGCCCACAATTAATCGATTGACTAAGGGCCCTCGCAGGGTCTCAAGGGCCAGGTCAGGCAGCAGTGAGGCGGTCATCAGCCCCCCGTAAGGGGATGGTATTGGAGGCCAACTTGCTCTGAGCCAAATTTCGACCGAAGACACTCAAGCAACTCATCAGAAGGTTTGACCCGCCACTGATCGCCGAGTTGAAGTTCTGCACAAGCGCCGGGACTTTGATATTCAATAATCACGGGGCAGCCATTGCGCTTAGGTTCTTGGTGTTCCTGCAATAGACCCGCCAATGCTTTAGAGAAGCGCTCATCCAAGCCCTCGCTCGTTACCTTCAAACTCAGTCCACGCAAGGTTCGCTGCCTCGCTTCGACCAGGGACTGAACCTCTGAAGCGCGAACTCTGAGCCCCCCAGAAAAGTCGTCTTGGGAAACAGTACCGCGGATAACAATCAAACTGTCTTTGCTCATTTTATCTCGCACAAGATCCAGTAAGTCCGAAAAAACACCGACTTCGATGCGCGCAGAACGATCGTCTAGAGTCACAAAGACAACCGCGCCTCGCTGGGTCTTCATGCTGCGAAGGCCCACAACCCACCCAGCAAACACCTGATCATTTTGGCTTGCTCGGAGATCAGCAATGCGGGTATTCGCAAAATGTTTGAGTTCTGAGCGATAAACATCGATGGGATGACCGGTTAAATACAACCCTAGAGCTTCTTTTTCCCGGGCCAACCGATTCGCCATGGTCAACGCCTGTTCAGTCATTTTGCCGCCAAGCCGTTCCTCAGGTTGATTCACCGGCTCAAGTTCTCCAAACAAATCCGTGAGGCCTGCCTCTTGATCTCGGGCTGACTGCTCTGCAATGCGCAGCGCTTCCTCTTGGCGAGCCAATAACCAGCCTCGTCGTTGATCAAGCTCAACGAGTCCGCCATCAGCATCACCCCCGATAGTATCCAAGGCGCCAGCAGAAATCAGCGCCTCAAGCGCACGACGGTTCAACCGTTTGGGGTCGACGCGCTGACAGAAATCATACAAGTCCTTGAAAGGAGCACTCTGTCGGGCATTCACCAATGCTTCAATCGGGCCTTCTCCCAAACCCTTGATTGCGCCTAATCCGTACACGAGGCGGGTTTTAGATTGTGCAACAAATCGATAGTCGCCGAAATTAACGTTGGGTGGATCAAGGGTCAGCCCCATCTCTCGACATTCGTCCACATTGATGACAATTTTGTCGGTGTTTTGCATATCAGCCGACATCACAGCGGCCATAAAGTCAGCTGGGTAGTAATGCTTGAGCCATGCCGTCTGATAGGCCACCAACGCGTAACAGACCGAGTGGGGTTTGTTAAAACCATAACCCGCGAATTTTTCCATCAGATCAAAAATGTTACCGGCCTGCGCTTCCGCCACCGAATTGTTAACTGCGCCTTGCACAAACGTCTCGCGCTGCTTTGCCATCTCCTCGGGTTTTTTCTTTCCCATCGCCCGGCGTAAGAGGTCGGCATCCGCTAAAGAATATCCCGCGAGTATCTGAGCGATCTGCATGACCTGCTCCTGATACAACATCACCCCGTAGGTATCTTTGAGCACTTCCTGAAGACTCGGATGAAGATAATCCACCTCATCCAGGCCGTGTTTTCTCCGGATAAAGTCATCGGCGAGCTGAAGTGGACCAGGACGAAAAAGCGCAACTAAGGCGACAATGTCTGCAAACCGATTAGGCTTGACGCGTTTCATGAGGTCTTTCATGCCCCGAGATTCAAGCTGGAAGACCGCCGTCGTTTTCGCGGCTTGAAGATCGGCATAGATGGCAGCGTCTTCAAGGTCGAGTCTGTCGATATCCACCAAAGGCTCGCCGTCGAGGCTCATACGGGCATTGATACTTTTGACCGCATTGTCGATGATCGTGAGCGTTCGCAAACCCAAAAAATCGAATTTCACAAGGCCTGCTTGCTCGACATCGTTCATATCGAATTGGGTCATCAAGCCCCCACCCGAATCATCTGTGTAGGTCGGCGAAAAATCGGTGAGACGGGTCGGCGCAATCACAACACCACCCGCATGACGACCGACGTTACGAGCTAGGCCCTCAAGCTTAAACGCCATTTCCATGATCTCTTCGGCTTCATCGTTTCCCCGAACAAACTCAACTAAAAGCGGTTCCTCCTCCATGGCTTTTGTCAGCGTCATGCCAGGTTCAAAAGGAATGAGTTTTGAGAGCTTATCGGCGAGCCCATAGGATTTCCCCTGAACCCGTGCCACATCACGCACCACGGCTTTAGCCGCCATCGTGCCAAACGTAATAATTTGAGAAACCGCTTCCGCACCATAACGTTCGGTAACATGTTGGATGACGCGGTCGCGCCCATCCATACAGAAATCAATGTCGAAGTCCGGTAGCGACACCCGTTCTGGATTCAAAAATCGCTCAAACAACAGGTCATACTCGAGGGGATCAACATCTGTTATTTTGAGGGCGTAAGCGACGAGCGACCCAGCACCGGAACCCCGGCCAGGTCCGACGGGAATATCTTCGGCTTTCGCCCATTGAATGAATTCCATCACAATCAAAAAGTACCCTGGGAACCCCATGTTATTGATCACATTGAGTTCAAAGGCGAGCCGATCAAAGTAATGCTGTTGCCAATCTTCGGAGGCAGGTTTCTTTTCAATTGGGAATAGGTCAAACCGTTCTTGTAATCCCTCAAGGGCCGTCTGCTCCAAAAAGCCCGCCATGGTTTGGCCCTCTGGGACCGGGTACTCAGGCAGGAACGATTGGCCTAGGACCAGTTCTACGGAACACCGTCGCGCGATCGCAACTGTATTTTCAATCGCCTCGGGGATATCTTGAAACAGGACCGTCATCTCGGCCGCGGTCTTGAAATACTGTTCTTCTGTGTACTTTTTCTCTCGCCTCGGATCGTCTAGCGTTCGACTTTGATGGATGCAAACCCGAACTTCATGAGCCTCAAACTCATCAGCCGCCATAAATCGAACGTCGTTGGTTGCGACTACCGGAATTTGTAGGCGCTCAGATAGCGCCAAAGCGCCCTCAATGTGAAGCTCATCGAAGGAGCGACCCAAACGCTGAAGTTCGAGGTAATACCCTTCTGGAAACATCGACTGCCAGTATCGCGCCCGGGCTTCAGCCTCGTCAGACTGACCCGCCAGGATGGCTTTGCCGACGTCACCGTCTGCCGCTGCTGAAAGCGCGAGCAGCCCTTCCCCGTCTTCTTTTAACCACTCGCGACGGAGCACCATACGGCCCTGGTGATAGTTCTCTGTATAACCTTTAGATAAAACACGACTCAGGGCTTTATAACCCGATTGTCTGAGCGCAATCAGAACAAGCATCGAAGGCTCGGCAGAAGGGTCCTGATCCTCGACCCATACATCGCAAGCGACGATGGGCTTAACACCCGCTGATACCGCTTGTTTGAAAAATTTGACCAATCCAAACAGATTATTCAAATCGCTGATCGCAACTGCGGGCATCCCGGCCGACTGAGTGGCCTGGACCAACGCCTTGATACGAACCGTTCCATCCACCAACGCGTATTCTGAATGTGCGCGAAGATGAACAAACGGTTGGGTCATATCAGTGCGTCAAACATGGGTCAAGAATTAGACATCATAACCGAGAAAGTCACTGACCAAAATCTCTCGATCTCCGCGGTCGAATCAACCTAATCGATCACCTCAAACGTCAGACCCGCATTCTCAATCAATCGCTCAATCAGGCGCTCCCCCATCGCCACTGACGGCGTCAAGACCCCACCCTGGCCAGTGAGCGGGTCTTTCGCCAAACAGACTGCGGCTTCAGCGATCATTTTGGCCGTTGAGCCGTAACCCGGATCACGGTCTCCCGTCACTCTGACCTTGATCGATTGCTGATTGCCGCCCGAGCCCGCCGTACCATGGAGAATCACTTCAAAAAAACCTGCCTCTCGCTTGTCACGTGCAGGCCCTTCTCCCGGCTTAGGCAGCCAGCGAGAAAATAGCGCTCTGATCGGATTGATGGCAGCGAGGGTGGTCCCAAGAGTGGTTGAGAATCCAGCCAGCAGCGCCTTCAAGTAACCCTTGGGGCCTTCGCCAATGAGCGTACCCTCTTCATAGCCAAAACTGACACCGTAGGGCATTCCTGCCAGTGCGTGGCTACGACGCACCACCCGCGTGTTGATTCCTGCCATCACAAAAGGCCCAACCCACTGCTGTAAGGCATCATCATAGACCGGCATCGAGGTCTCATTTTGGTCAACCCCGGGTGCAGTATTGATTGGATTTAACGCATAGGGATCCGCCAAAACATCCAGCAGCGCCGGGTTCTTTGAGGCCTCATCCATCATATTGAGCATGCTGGCAACCGTCCCGCCACTGACCGCCCCAGCAGCTTTAACCAACCGGTATTTGACCGCTTCGGCGTAGATTCCCTGGGAGCGCTGCATTTGAGTCTGCAAGAATAATACACCCAGATCAGAGGGAATACTGTCGAAGCCGCAGGTGTGAACGATTCGAGCACCGCTCGCAACCGCTTGATCGTGATGGGCCTCGATCATTTCTCGCATCCACTGAACCTCGCCGGTCAAGTCGCAATAATGCGTCCCTGAAACTGCACAGGCAGCGACTAAATGACTCCCATAAAGCGCGTAGGGTCCCACCGTGCTCAGCACGACCGCGGTCTTCGCGACCATTTCAGTCATCGTGGCCGGATCATGGCTATCCGCTAATAAAACCGGCACCTGATGGCAGCCGATCCGTTCTTTAATGACGGACAACCGGTCTGAATCTCGACCTGCAATCGCCCACTTTAGGTCTTGCTGACCGTCTCCGTAGTTTTGATAGAGGTACTCGACAACAATCTGCCCGGTAAACCCGGTGGCACCCCAAACGACAACATCGTACGTCTTTGAAGCGGTGGATGTCTGCTGCTCCATGGTTTCTCCTTCTTCAATGAAGCGCTAGCGCTAGCGACGCCAGTGGCTGCTGCGCTCATCGCAGCGAGAGACCATTATACCCTGATCAACCTTCGCACGCTGAACCCCGATATCCGAGTCCGAATCTCACCCAAAACCTCTGGGAGCGCTAACATCGCCGGGGTAACAATCAACGTCAAGAGGGTCGCAAAGGTCAACCCAGAGACAATCGCTGATGCCAACTGCATCCAGAAGGAGGCAATCGGCCCCCCTACTTCCACCGACCGACCAATCAGATCAATCGAAACACCAGAGGCCATGGGCAGGAGCCCAAAACCCGTGGTAAAGGTGGTTAAAAAAACCGGGCGCAGTCTTAAGCACCCGGTGTGAGTCGCTGTTTGCCTGAGGGACCAATCAGGATGGCTTTGCCTCAGCTCGTTAAAGGTATCGATCAGGACGATATTGTTGTTCACAATGATCCCCGCAAGCGCAACAATACCGACCCCCGTCATAATTGCACTGAAAGGCTGCCCTGTCAGAATCAGCCCCAACAAAACACCCACGGTTGACATCACGACGGAGGACAATACCAAGAAGGTTTGATAGAAGCTGTTAAATTGCGTCACCAGCAAAATACCCATCAACATCAGTGACAAAGTAAATGCCGAACCGATAAAGCCTAGGGTCTTAGCCTGCTCCTCATTCGCCCCTCGAAATCTGATTTTTATCGCCGGATCTATTGGCGCCGTCGTCAACCAAGTTTCAACTTCTGCAACGAGCGCTTCTGGCAGGAACCCGGGCGCGGCATTGCCCCGCACGTACATGATTCTCTGACCATTTTGTCGAAAGATCGTGCTGACTTTTTGCTGCGGGGTGCGGGAGACGAAACTGCTAATCGGCACCTGACCATCCCGGGTCGCAACCCGTAGTTCATCCAACTTCGAAAACCCTCGGTTAGCCTGGGGGTACCGTAGGCGGATATCCACCTCATCATCAACGGAATCGGGCCGATACCGGCCAATCAGCACACCGTTGGTCATCAACTGGATCGCCGACCCCACCGAAGTGACGTCCGCCCCCATCATGGCTGCTTTCTCTCGGTCGACGTTGATCTCCCACTCGATCCCAGGCACCGGCGCTGTGTCATCCACTGCGATCACGCCAGGCATGGACTCGAGAAAGGCTCGAACCCGCTTGGTCTCGATCGCCAATTGCTCAAGGTTTTGTCCCTGAAGTTGGATTTGCAAATCCTTCCCTACCGGGGGACCACGTTCCTGTTCTTTTATCTCTGCCCGCACCCCCGGCAACCCAGTAATCGCATCTTGAAAGCTCTGAACGACAGCCCACCCATCCCGACTGCGACTGAACCGATCGGTTAGCTCGACGAACATAAAACCTATCTCGTCTCCAGTCTGACCGCTGCCGGGACTGCCAACACCGCCGCCGCCCGCTCGGGTGTAAATGCTTTGGATATCGCCTTGGCCAACGACCCGTTGTTCTACGTCGGTAACGAGATCCCGCATCTCAGACGCCGAATAATTTCCTTTAGCAGCGACCGACACGCCCGTAAAACTGGGCTCTACATCAACGAAGAACTGCGCCCCGTTTCCTGCAACGCCATACCAGCGCGTGATGGCCACGAGTAAACTGAGGGTGATCACAAGCACCCAAACCGGATGATGCGTTGCAGTCGAGAGAACGCGTCCAAATACGCCCGTCAGACCCGACAACCCCCCATAGTTGAAGTCCGGTCCTACACCAGCCAGATCATCGCCTTTTTTTGATCGGCTCTGGCTGAGAAGCCCACCCAGTACCGGCGCGAAAATCAGTGCATAGAGCAAGGACCCAGCGAGCACTGCGAAGACTGTGACCGGTAAGTAACGCATAAATTGGCCAGTGACCCCCGGCCAAAACATCAACGGCAAGAAGGCCGCCAACGTCGTACCCACTGACGCGCAAATCGGCCAAAACATTCGTCGGGCTGCAGCCAAATAGGCCGCACTGGGCGTTGCCCCACCGGCCATCTTTCGGTCTGCCAACTCCACCACCACAATGGCGCCATCGATCAACATACCCAGACCGAGCAACATCCCAAACATCACCATGAAGTTATAGGTATATCCCAGTGCAGAAACGAAAATAAACGCGAACAAAAATGAAAAGGGGATTCCGAAGGCAACAAGCAGCCCGGACCGAAATCCCACAGCAGCCACCACCACCGTCAGTACCAAAAACATCGCAGTGGATATGTTTCCCTGCAAAGTAGAGATCTGCTCGATGGTTTGAGGCGACTGATCTGCAATATAGTCAATCTGAACCGAGCGAGGTAAATCCATTCGAACCGCTTCGACAACAGCCCTCACCCCCGCGACCACATCGACCAGACTTTCTCCTGCGCGCTTGCTGACTTCGATGGCAATCGCCGGCTGTCCATTTGTCCGGGTGTAACTGATGGCATCTTTGAAGGTCTCGCTGAGCACAACCACATCTTTTAAACTGATGACCCCAGCAGCGTTTGCCTTAATAGGAATTGAGAGAATGTCCTCAGCGGATTCGATCACGCTGGGAATCTTGATCGCGAAGCTTCCCCGACCGGTGTCGACGTTCCCCGCTGCGATCAACCGATTGTTGCGTCTGAGTGATGACAGTAGTTCCTCAGCTGAAATTCCCAATGCCTGCATCTGCACTGGATCAATCACCGCTTCGAGTACTTCTTCTCTCGCACCGGAAATTTTTGCCTCGAGCACTCCCGGAACGCCTTCAATCGCGTCCTTAAGATAGCGAGCGCTTTGGAGTCGGGTCCGCTCGTTCACGGCCTGACCTCCCACCGAAACCGTGATCACTGGAAAATCTGAAGCCGATACCTCTCGAATAATGGGCTCTTCGGCCGTACTCGGAAGCTTCACCTTGCCCCGATCGACTGCCTCACGCACATCCTGTACTGCCTGATCTGGCTCAAAACTTGAGTCAAACTCGATGACAAGTGTCGCCAAACCCTCGGCAGCGTACCCATTGAGTTCGTCGACGCCTTCAATCGATTTAAGCTCCAGCTCCATGGGCCGTACGAGCAAGCGCTCGCTGTCCTCGGGGGAAATGCCCTCGTGGGGAATTTGCACGATAATCACGGGGACCGATACGTCGGGATCTGACTCAACGGGGATTGATAGGAACGACACGATGCCCGCAAACATAATCGCGACTAACAGTGATAACACTGTCCGGGTACGGGCAGTCACGGCGGCTAGAAAGTCCATGTTTTAATTTTGTGACAGGAGATTAAGACCTGAGTAGTCCACCGTGACGGACTGTCCGCTCGCTACGTCCTCGTGACCTGCGGTAATGACCGTGGTCGCTTGGGGTAGTCCAGCAACCCAAACGCCCTCAGGACCCTCTGCAACAATCTCTACCGTCTTAAATTCTGCTTTTCCCACGCTGTTGGCGACCTTGAGCCCCAACTGGCCGCCCACGTCTAAGCTCAAGGAAGCCGGAGAAACCAAATGTGCCCAAGCTTCTCTGATGGGCAGGGACAAGGTCGCAGAAAGTCCTGCGCGCGCCGCCCGTCCGGGTTGATCGATTCGAGCCTCGACCTTGAACGACCGTGTCACGGGATCAGGCGTTCTAGCGACGAAGGTAATCTTCCCCAGCAGATCCGAGCTGGCCGAGCCCACCGCCACACCGACGTCTTGCCCGACAAAAACGTTCGCCACCTCACTTTCAGCGACCTGACCGACTACCAAGAGTGGTTCTAGCTCGATCACCACCGCGCAACTGGTCCCGGGCGTTACTAGATCTCCTACCTCGACTGGCCGGTCTTCGATGTATCCCGAAAACGGTGCTGAGAGCTCTGTCTTCGAAAGATTCGCGGCTGCGGAATCTACTCTTGCGAGGGTTTGCTCTCGCTGGGCAGCCAACTTCGCCAGAGCCACCTTAGACTGCAATCCACGTGCACTCAGATCCAATCCGCCCTGGTATTCAATTTCAGCGCTCTTTAATTTTGCTTTGGCTTCTCTCAGCTCAGCAACTCGGCTATCGGCACCGATTCGGCAGAGCGGGGCCCCAGCTTGTACATAAGCGCCACGATCGACCAAAACTTCGGTCACGCGACCCGTCAACTCGGATTTGACAGCGACCCGCCGATTCGCTTTTGTTTGACCCAGGACGTCCAGCATCACTGGCTTTGGCACGGCTTCAGACCGCTCCCCCCGAACAGAAACTGCCGTATCGAGGTTCATCACAGGCGTCATCTCGACGCTTACCGTCTCAGCATCAGCATTTTGTGACAAGAAATCTCCTGAGAAAAGCCAAACGGCCATCCCACAGGCAATCCCCACTGATGTCATTTGGCTTTTGTTCACGCTGATTCTCCGGAGCTTGCTATTCGACGGCACTTTTAATGCTTTTGTTCAAGGTGAGTTCTACGGGCAAGACCACCAAAAGGTTTGCCTCCAACCTTTCTTTTTTATCAGGCGGCGCATTTTTTAGTAGTCGGCGCATCTGTTTTTAATTCGTCAGCGGCATCTTCCCCCCGATCTGTTCCGCAGCCTCTTCATCGATGCGCCTTCATCGGAGCGCCATGACCCACTGACAACCTCCGAACACTCAATGATCAGTGGCGACAGCGGATGACCCAGCACATTGCGTTACTGAGGATTGTTGTCGCACAGGAATTACTGCACTATCCAACGACACCCCAAACTGACTGGCGTCAATTAAGCAAGGAGTTTCCTCTGACAAAGCGTTCAATTAAGGAACACTGGACCATCACTAAACCTGCCGTTAAAGCCCGAGGCGGCATGGTTTCTAGTCAGCATCACTTGGCGTCGGATGCAGGCCTCGCGGTACTGCAAGACGGAGGAAATGCCATTGACGCGGCCATTGCCACTGGCTTAATGCTGGGTGTGGTTGAACCCTGGATGAGTGGATTCGGCGGCGGCGGCTATCTGCTGGCTTATCTTGCAAAGGAAGACCGGGTCGTTCAAATCGAGTTTGGCATGCAGGCGCCGGCTGCTTCTACAGCCAGCGACTACCCGCTCGAGCCCGGCGGTGCCAACGCATCAGATGCCTTTAATTGGCCAAAAGTCATCCAAGACCGAAATATTCATGGTCCCCTCGCCATTGCAACCCCAGGCTACTTTAGAGGAATCGAACTCGCATCAAAGACTTGGGGCTCCCGCCCCCTGAGTCAGTTGATAGAGCCTGCTCGCCAACAAGCTGAGCAGGGGCTGCCGGTTGACTGGTTTACTAGCCAAAAGATCAACCATTCGGCAAGAGGCCTTCGCACTTATGAAGGCACGCGCAGTGTTTATCTCTCCGATGGTTTACCTCCAGCGATCAATCTCGATGGTTTTGTCGAATATATGCCGCTTCCCCACTTGGGCGAGACCCTCGGGGCGGTTCAGCAGGAGGGTGCTAAAGCCATCTACGACGGCGCTCTGACCCAAAGTATTCTCGAAGACCTTGCCCACGCAGGCTCTCGTATCTCCAGATCTGACTTGCAGGATTACAGTGCCCATGCGACTAGCCCTCTGAGCAGCCAATATCGCGATCATCATATTTTTACCGCCGGGCCGCTCACCGCCGGACCAAGTCTCCTGCAAGCACTCGAGCACGTACGGCCAGACCTTACAAAGGGAGGGGACGCCCCAGATGCCGGTGACTATGTCTCCATTGCTCGAGCGCTACAAGCCACTTATCAAAACCGTCTCAAAAATCTGGGCGAAGGCGCATTGGGAGGCAATACAACACACATCTGCGTCGCTGATTCTGATGGCAACATGGTGTCCCTCACGCAAACCATCATGTCTGCATTTGGGGCGCGTATTTTACTGCCTCAAACCGGCCTTTTGATGAACAACGGTATGATGTGGTTTGATCCTCGCCCCGGTGGACCCAATAGTGTTCTTGGACGGCGAAGGCCGCTGTGCAACATGTGCCCCACCTTAGCCCGAATGGGGGATGGTACTTGGATTGCGCTGGGTGCCTGCGGGGGTCGAAAAATATTTCCCAGCGTCTTCCAACTGCTCTTATTCATGTTGGAATACTCGATGGACGTTGATGAAACCGTTCACCAGCCAAGAATTGACGTATCGGGAACAGACATTGTGACAATGATGGCCCAATTACCTGAATCCGTGCAGGCTGCAATCGAAGACAATTTCGAACAGACTTGGATACGACCCAATGGGGTTGCGCCCAATCACTTCGCACTCCCACAGGTCATCGCCCGAAAACCCGACGGTCCCATGGCGGGTGCCTGTTTTGTTCCCTCACCCCATGCCAAAGTTGCCGCGTACTAAAATTTTTCCCGCGCGGCTAGCCAACCCGCAAAAAACAAACTGATTTCGTTGAGTTTTGATGGCTCAGAATTTGTCAGGAAAACCATTCCTGACCGTAATCGCCGGTGAAAGACCATTTCACTGCGCATCCCCCTCACATACCCTCCATGATGGGCAAAGCCTGACAATCCAGAGAATGAAAAGGTTCGCCATCCCAAGCCATAGCCAACCTGTTGGATTCTCGGGTCCTCAGGGTAGTGCCCGCCATCTCGATCACTCACAATGTAGCGATTTTGAAGTGTGTCCAGTTGCTCTTTTGTAAACCCGTCGATCAGGCCGAGTTGCGCTAACAACCAACGCTTCATGTCTGAAATACTGGCATTGACCCCCGCAGCAGGAAGCACTTTGTAATATCGCTTGCTGTGTTCTACCGGACGCCATCGATCGTCAAAAAACACATGAGCACTGGCCATTCTTCCATCGACTAAGGCAGCGGCACCCAACGATGCAGAAGGCATCTTCAGTCGCGCAAAGAGATGTCGCTGAACATAATCGCTGAAACCCACACCAGTTCCAGCACGAATCACATCGCCGACTAGGCTAAACGCGACATTCTGATAACTATAACAACTGCCTGGTGCGCAGATGAACGGCACTTCGTTGAGACGAGAGACCATCCTTGAATAGCTGACCCGGTCCTCGACCAGGTTGGTAAAAGCATGGGGCAGAAGGCCAGTAGATTGATTGGCCAAATGGAACACCCGGAGCTTTGACCCAAATTCGGAATCGCTCCACCTGACCGTTGGCAGAAGCTGGCGAACTGGCATTCCCCAACGCAACTGACCTTGCGCCACCGCGACCGAGACCGCTGCAGCGGCAAAAGATTTAGATAAGCTCGCCAACTGAAACAAGGTTTCTTCGGTCACCGGACGAATGTCATCGAGAGACTGAAATCCATGAACCAACATTGGCTGAACTTTGCCATCGACCACCCAAACCACCGCCGCACCGGGAAGCTCAACCGCCCGACGGTGAATTTCTGATTGAAGATCGCTCAAACCAGCGCTCTGACTCACCTGCGGAACGCCTTCACTGGCAATTGTCGAGTGACTCAGCATCCAGAGTGCGCAACCCTGCAACACCATCGCGACCCTGCGCAGGCTGCGGACGTCCATTCCCTCTGTTACGACCGAAAGTTGGGCTAGTAAGCATCGCACTGATGCTTGTACACTCCGACCATCACCCTTCATCCACTTCCCAGGAGACACTGTTTTGGGTCTGATCGTTTTTGGTATCGGTTTTGGCATCATCATGGGTGCGGGCATATTTTTTCTGTTCATCCTGCCTCTACGTAAGGAACGCCAAGCAGAAGAGCAAGCGCGCAAACGCCTCATCACGAAAAATGATTCGGAGCAGGACCCTGACCCGTCGTAAAAGACTTAGGAGCCGTTTCCAAGCATCAGATCGACCTGCACAGTACCAGGGGCTAACGCAATTGCTCCCGAAGTCACCTCAATATCCCCCGGCCTAGCAATCGCATCTCCCGATGCTGAAACCCTGGCCACAACTTCCACCTGATCGAATTCAGCAAGCGACAAACCCGGCATCATCGCCATCGTCTCATCTAAGGTGACTTCTAGGGGCAGATTGATAGCATCCCGGGTTCCAACCGCCAAAGGCATCGGCGGACCATTAAGTGCCCTGGCAAAAACGAACAATCGAGCCCCTCTAGGGATATTTGTGCCAATCGCCGCGGTCACCTTTACAATGATTCGTCGCTGGTCCGCCGACATCTTCGGGGGAGCGGCCCTCGCCGCGCCCTCCGCATCGCTCAAGGATGATTCACCCGTAATCGAGGGCGCTTCCCGGGCCCCACTGAGATCCTTGAGTAATGTCTCAATGAGCTCTGCCCGTAGGCCACTGGCATGCACAAGGGCCTGTTCGAACCGCCGTTTTGCAGTGCCGGTATCACCAGATTTAAAGGCCTCCATGCCAAGAATCTCCAACAAACCAACACTTTGCGGTGCCAGCGCTATCGCACGTTCAAACAACACCTTCAAATCAGTGGTCATTTCTCGATCCTGCTGCAGGTATCGCGCCTGAGCCAAAAATCCAACAATTTCACCATCCCCTGGATACCTAAGAACTAGCGCTTCGAAGATCGCCACCGCTTCCGAGAAATCTCCAACCGCCAGCCGCAATTGCCCCAAATAAAACTCAAGCTGCTCGTTAGAAGGCGACACAATTCGAGCTTGCTCGACCGTATCCACCAACTCCAATAGCGTTTTTCGGGATTGAGGCGTGTCCCGGGATTCTAGGATCTTTTCGGTCAAGGTGAGCTCTGCAAGCGACCCTTGAGACAACCCAGAGTCCGAAAACCAAATCCAACTCAGCAGCAGCAAAACTCCAGAACTGATGATACCAATCGACCAATCGCTTACCCCACCTGGAAGGCCATCTGCTCGACTGGAATCGAGCGATCGGGGGATTTCCACATCTTCCAGCAAAACTCGCTGGGCTTCCTCGACCTGAATCTCATAGGCCTCTTGATCGAGTTCGCCCTCCTCATAAGCTGCCTCTAATTCTGCCAGTCGCTGACGATGCAAATCGAGGTTCCGTGCGCCTTGCTCCTCGGAGTCGCTCACTGAGCCTCGGCGCATGGCTGATCGAAACGGGAATAAAATGAAGCACGAGGCCAGCAATGTAAGGCCCAAGGCATAAAGCCAAAAAAGATTCATGACCGTTCCAACAACCGCTGGACGCGACGCTGCTCGTCTTCAGAAAGCGTCTTTCCATCGGGGCGCTTGCGCTTCCAGCCCAGGCTCAACCAAATCCAGAGACCCAATATCCCGAGCCCCAAGGGCCCTAACCAGAGCAACCATGTTCTAGGCGTCAATCTGGGCTCGTAGAGAATAAAATCTCCGTATCGATCATAAAGATAGGTCTCAATCTCGGCATCCGTCTTACCCTCAATCAGCAGACGGAGGATCGTCTTCCTAAGATCTTGAGCGATCATCGCATCCGAGCCTGCAAGATTCGTGTTAAGACACTGGGGGCATCGAAATTCGGCAATAAGATCATAATACCGAGCCTTGACCCCATCATTCGGAAATGCCTGCGCTTCAATTGCAGGGATTACCTGACCGACGGGTACTGTCAAAAGAACAAAAAGCCCCAGAACCTTCAGGACCCTCATGAGGCCTCCTGAAACTGGATCAATAGAGGTTTGAGCTTCTCCTCAAAAACACGCTCGGTCACAACCCCCACGTGCCGATATCGGATCACGCCGCGGCTATCGATCACGAAGGTTTCGGGTGCGCCATAGACCCCTAGATCCACAGCCAATGTTCCTTCGGCATCAACAATATGAAAAGCGTAGGGATCTCCCCACTTCCGCAGGAACGCGCGGGCAGCCTCTGGGTCATCGTTGTAATTGACCCCGACAATGCGAACGCCCTCTTCTGAATGGATCCGTGCCAACTCTGCATGTTCGGCAATACAGCTCGGGCACCAGGTCGCCCAAACGTTGATCAGGGCGGCCTCTCCATCAAGCGCAGCAGCGGTAATTTGAGACTCCGGTTGCCACAAACTCGGTAAACTGAATGACGGCATCGATTCGTCGACGCGCTGAGCGGGCAGGTCGTTATGATCAGACAGCGTGAACCCGAGCCCCAACACCGCGACCAAAATCGCAAAGGCGCAGAGGGGTATCAAGACACTTTGTTTAGCCATGCGCCACCTCTAGTTCTGCGCTGCCAGAAGTTTCAGGGGACACCCGTCTCTTTCGGCTTCGATAACGCTGATCAAAAACAGACATCATTCCGCTGAGCGCTATCATGAGCCCTCCAAACCAAATCCAGCGAACAAACGGCTTAATATGGACTCGAACCGCCCAAGCTCCCTCCGACAAGGGCTCACCCAACGCCACATAGAGATCACCCAAAAATCGGGCTTCGATCGCTGCCTCGGTCATCACCGAATTACTGGCCAAATAACGACGCTTTTCGGGAAATAAGGTCGTGACCAACGTACTGTCACGCCGAATTTCTATTCGGCCCTGGTCAGCCACATAATTAGGGCCCTGAACGGCAGTGGTTCCGAAGAATTTTACATCGTACACATCGACCCGCGCCTCAGATCCTGGTGTCATTCTCAAATCAACCTCTTCACTGAGGGTTACCGCGGCAACAATCCCCAGGGCCGAGACCGCAATCCCGGTGTGCCCGACCAGCATTGCATAAAAACTCATGGGTCTTTGAAACAACGCAAGCATCTTGTCCTGTTTGTTGCGTACTTGATACGCCAACGCTTGCACTAGCCCCAAAACGATCCAAATCGACAAACTCCCAATACCGATCACCCACAGGTTGGGGTTGGGTAACATCAGGACCAGCCCGATCGATGCTGCGACTGCTATTCCTAGGGTCACAGGTTTGCCTTTGAGTAGCGTTTGTCGATCGGTCTTCCACCACCGGCTGGTTGCGCTCAACGCCATGAGTGCAAGTAACGGCAACATCAATGGCACGAAAACCGCGTTAAAATAGGGTGGGCCGATGGAAATTTTGGCCCCACCTGTAAAGGCCTCATAGCCCAAGGGGTAGAGCGTCCCTAGTAGAACAACCAATGCACTGATCGTCAGAATTAAATTATTGCCAAGGATCAAATTCTCCCGACTGGTGGCCGCAAACGTAATGTTGCTGCGCAGATTCCAGGCGCGGGCGCTATACAGCAGTAAAGAGCAACCGATCACAATCGCCAGAAACCACAAAATCGCAAGGCCTCTTTCAGCATCGACCGCAAAGGCGTGGACCGAGGTCAATACACCCGAACGCACGAGAAATGCCCCTAGCAAACTGAACGAAAACCCAAAAATAGCGAGCAGTACGGTCCAGCTTTTGAAAACTCCCCGCTTCTCGGTGGCTGCCAGAGAATGGACCAGCGCCGTCGCAATCAACCAAGGCATGAACGATGCATTCTCAACCGCGTCCCAGAACCACCAACCGCCCCAGCCTAGCTCATAATAGGCCCACCAGCTCCCAAGCGTTATCCCCATCGTTAAAAAAGCCCAGGCGACATTTGTCCAAGGCCGGGACCATCGTGCCCAGCTGACATCCAAGGTGTTCCCCCACAGGCTTGCAATAGCAAATGCAAAAGGCACCGCCAAACCCACATACCCCATATACAATAAAGGGGGGTGGATAATCAGGCCAAAATCCTGCAGCAACGGATTTAGATCGGCGCCCTCCGAGGGATAGAAAGGTAGCGTCCGCTCGAAGGGATTAGAGGTTAGAATCAAAAACAAATAAAACCCGAAACTCAATCCCGCCATGACAATCAAAACGCGGGTTCGCATATCCTGGGACAGGGGTTTGGAAAAACCAGCCACCATCACCGTCCAAAACGACATCACCAAGGTCCATAACAAGAAGGAGCCTTCGTGCGCGCCCCACACGGCAGACACTTTATATTGCAGAGGCAATAACGTATTCGAATTTCGAGCCACGTAGCCCACTGAAAAATCACTGACAACAAAAGCTTGCACAAGGGCCAGAAAACTCAGCAGAGTGAAGACGAACATCCCTGCTGCGAGGGTTGTTGCCATCGTCATCAAACTTGATTGCCCGCGCCATAATCCCAGAGCAGGCACCACCACCATCAGCAAACTCAGCAGGCAGGCCAGCACCAAACAAAAGTGACCCAGCTCTACGATCACAGGGTCGTTGCCCCAGCAGGCTCAGCACCTTCGATCACCATGGCCACCTCTGGGGGCATGTATTTCTCATCATGCTTAGCAAGAATTTCTTCAGCACTGAAAACACCATCACGGCCCAAAGTCCCGGTCGCCACTACACCTTGACCCTCTCGAAAAAGATCAGGAAGAATCCCGGTATAACGCACTTCAAAGTCCGATCCTTTGAGATCAGTAACCGCAAAGTGCACTTCTAACGAATCCGAGGCCCGGCGCACACTCTTTGCTTTCACCATCCCCCCAGCCCTAATTCTTTTCCCTATAGGCGTTTGACCATTTTTGATTTCAGCCGGCGCATAAAATAAGTTGATATTGCTGTCGAGCGCTCGGAGCGTAAAAGTGAGCGCCAAACCAAGTCCCAGAACCAACACGAATATCAGCAACAACTGATTGCGGCGATGCGGCTTCATAACGCCAAATTTCATGATGCGTCCTCCTTTTCCATGTTGTCCTTATTGTCGGTGTCCCTCGTGTCCGCTGATCGATACCCCTCAAAGAACACCCGTCGCTGCTTCAAGGCTGTGAAAACAAGTCCCGCCATAACGGCCACCGTCAAGCCATACGAGCCAAACACATAAACTGCATAACCCCCCATTTCGAGAAAACTGTTTAAGGAGTCAAACCTCATGACGACACCACTCTTTGCACCCAGTCCGCCCGGGATTCTCTTTGAAGCACTTCCAATCGCAACCGCAAAATCCAGGTGAACGCAAACCAACTGTAGAAACCCAACACCATCACCAGCAGCGGGGCCCACATTTCAACCGGCATGGCGGGCCGTTCTGTCAGGGTAAAACTGGCGGGCTGGTGCAGCGTAAACCACCAGTCTACGCTGTATTTGATCACCGGCAGATTAATCAGCCCAATCAGGGCAAGCACACTCGCAGCCCGCCCCGCGTTTCGACCCCGACCCGATGCTGAACGCAAAGCAAGTACCCCGACAAACAGGAAAAACAAAATCAACGTGGAGGTCAGCCGCGCATCCCAAATCCAAAAAGTGCCCCACATGGGTTTACCCCACAAGGATCCTGTTGCCAGGGCTAAAAGCGTCATCATCGCGCCAATGGGGGCTGCGGTTTGAACCGCCGCATCCGCTATTTTTATTCGCCAAACCAATGCCACGAGCGCAGCAACCGCCATCATGACATAACTCGATTGCGCAAGAATTGCTGCCGGCACATGAACATACATGATCCGCACGCTTTGTCCCTGCTGGTAATCGCTCGGTGCCAATAATAGGCCCCACACCAGACCGGCAGACAAAAGGACCACAGTCAAAAACCCCAGCCACGGCAACATTTTTCCACTTCTCATGTAGAACGCTTTCGGGCTACCCCACTCGTGAAACCACTGCCACACTGCTAAACACCCTCCGTCGATGGCGCGAAATTGTAACAGATCACACTGTCCTCCTCAGCGGCTCACCGCAATCCTCACGGCAACACCTGTGGCTAGGGGCAAGGTCACAACAGACAAACTCAACAGCGCTGCGAGCATATACCCGTAAAAACTTTGCCCTCCGGACTGGACCCATTGCGTTCCAAGGATCAGGGTCGGAATCAAAAAAGGCGCAATCAGTAAAGGAAGCAATACACTGCTCCGATCAAGACCCACCGTCAGCATCGCCCCCAAGGTGCAAAATAAACTCAGGACAGGCAGCCCCAGCGCGAGGGACGCGAGCATCCAATAAATCTCCAACGCCTCCAACGCCAACATTGTCCCAAGCAAAGGCGTGATGAGTAATAACGGTAGGCCACAGCTGAGCCAATGTGCGAAGGCCTTGATCAAGCACAATAGCCACAACGGTGTATTACCCAAGACCATCTGCTCGAGCACCCCATCTGCAAAATCAGCCTGAATGCCTCGCTCCGCGGCCAACAACGCGGCCAGCAGCGCCACAACCCATATCAACCCAGCTGCAATCCCGGCCAGGACTGAAGGATCGGGAGAGATAGCAAGCGGAAATAGCGTCACGACCATGACCACAAACAGCAGCGATTGAACCGCATCTGCCGGGGACCGAACCAAAATCTTGCACTCTCGCATCAGCGCATTCACAAGCTTTTCCCCAGCGCCAGCACTTTGGTCAGCCCAAATCCCTCTACGGGTTGATGACTGCTAAAGATCACAGCGCCCCCTTGGGCAATCTGATCTTGACAGAGCTCGGTCAGCACCTGCCTGCCTTTCGCATCGAGCGCACTGAACGCCTCGTCCAACAGCCATACGCGTGCATCAGTCAGTTGGAGACGAGACAGCGCCACGCGCTTTCTCTGGCCTTCGGACAAATTTCGACAGGGTTGATCAACCACATCCGCTAAATTGAATCTTTCGAGTGCTGCTTCGAGGTCTTCCCGGGATGAAGCTCCTTGGTTGAGCGCCATCAAAAAGCTGAGGTTCTCCGCTGGACTCAATTGGGCATTTAATCCGAAACGATGACCAACAAACAGCGGCGGCCCGGGTAAATCCCATTTTACCTCGCCATCAAAATCATCAAAAAGCCCCGCCAAAATCTTAAACAGCGTGGTTTTACCCGCGCCGTTATCGCCACGAATTTCCAGCAATTCGCCCCCACTGACAGAAAAATCTAGCGCTTTAAAAAGCCATTCTCCCTGACGGTGGCAGCTCAAGGCATTCACCTGCAGCATGCACGTACTCACATCGATGGAATTCTAATTATACGCGGCTCCGAGCGGATTTAACCGCCTTCTTTAGAAACTTTGTCGTACAATGGCCAACTTTTATGGATCCGCAACCAGCATGCTATTTTCCAACGCCACATTGCTCAGTTTTCAAGACTCGCTGCCAGAAAACTTCAACGAACTCCTAGCCGAGCAAGCTTTTGAGCCCTGCAATGCCTTCAGTCAACACAGTTTCGGCTGGGTAACACCGATGCCAGAGGGTTTTTCTGATTTGTCTCGGTCGTTCGGTAACCGCACGCTGTTCTGCGGCAGACGTGAGGAAAAAGTGATTCCAGCCAGCGCATTACAATCGCTTATCCTAGAGAAAGCCAAACATTGGGAATCATTGGAAGGGGAAAAACCCAGCGGAAAACAACGCCTACAGTTCAAAGAGGCCGCCTTGACCGAACTCCTGCCTCGGGCACTGTGTAAGAGCAAAAACATCCTCGCCTACGCAGACCCAACGGCTAAACTGTTGGTCATTAATAGCCGCTCAGCCAATGAGGTGGAGTCTTTTCTTAATTACCTGCGGACCTCCCTCGGAAGTCTCGCCGTGAAGCGCCTTGATGCCGGCACCGCGAGCACTCAGCATTTCACACAATGGCTGAGAAGGGACCAACCGCCAGAGGGGTTTGCCCTTGGAGACGCTTGTGATTTGTTCGATCCCGAGGACAGCGCGAGTATCAATTGTCGTCGCGTTTCGCTGCGGAGCCCAGAAATTCTTGCCCACCTCGATCAAGGACGAATCTGTACTCGCCTGCGTTTGTCCTTCGAGGATAACCTCTCATTCACCCTCGATAAGGATCTTGTGCTGCAGCAAATCAAATCTGAAACCCATGTCGACCTGGTCGATATTGATGACAGCATTGAACCTGAGGTTAAAGCGCTTGCCGAACTCGATGCACAATTTAGTCTCTTCAGCCAAGAAATGGCTCAGCTCTACCCAAAGCTGGTCAAAGCCGTCAGCTAGTACCCCGATCCCCGGCTGTGATCACGGTTGGGGGCTTTGACCCCAGCATCAATACGATGGGAACCATCAGCATCGGCAGACTCAAATAGATCAACCAGTCCCAACCGAGGTTCAACAGTAAATAGCCCGAGGACAAAGCCGCAATGGCTTGCATCCCAAATACGATAAAATCATTGCAGGCTTGGACCTTAAATTGCTCCCCTGCCTCGTAGGTTTTTGTGAGCAACGTCGTTCCGCCTAAATACATAAAGTTCCACCCGACCCCTAACAGCACCAGGGACCACCAGTAGTGCATCAGCTGTTGAAGCGATAAGGCAATCATCAAACAAAGGCAGAGCACAACAGCGCCAAGCTGAATCATCCGTATTGGCCCAAAACGGTCGACTAAAATCCCGCTGAACAACGAGGGCAAAAACATCGCCATAATGTGGCTTTGGATCACCCAAGCCGTATCGGCCATATTGAAGCCATCAAGGGTATGCATACTGACCGGCGTTGCGGTCATCAATAGGCTCATGACACTCCAAGCACCGACTGACGCGGCGATCGCCAGCTTAAAATCCAGTTGCCGCGCAATTTCGGAAAGTGACCGGCCTTGCGAGCTATCGACCCTATGGGCGCCAGAATCTCCTTGATAAGCCGACAGCACGAGCAAAGCTGCCCCCATGAGCACGGACAACCCTAAAAAAGATCCCGCATAGAGCGCTTCTGGGATCAATGCCTGCATTTCCATCGCGACTCTAGGGCCAAGATAGGCCGCCACAACGCCGGCCAGCATCAGAACCGACAATGAGCGTCCCATTTGGTGACCGGGAACCGCTTCGGCGACCGCGAACCGATATTGCTGAACAAAAGCGTTATGGCTACCGATCAAAAAAGTTGCGGCACAGAACAACCAGAAATGCAGATTAACAATCGCATAGGCAGCCAGCAGTCCCGCTCCCGCTGCATACCCGGCTGCCAGCATAAACCCGGCCTTACGTCCAAAGCGGCGCATGGTAAAGGAAGCGGGAATTGTGGTTGCAGCAGTGCCTAGAATCATGAGCGCCACCGGCAGGGTCGCTAAGTCCCTCGTTGGCGCAATCTCTGCGCCGACAATACCGGCAAGCAAGACAACCATCGGCGCGCCTGTTTGAGCAACGCAGGCTGCAGCGGTCAGAACAAGTAAAGTTCGAGGCATCGGGTTTTCTCAGGCACTGGGTCCCGGCACAAAGCCGACCCGAATGTGACAATTCACCGGAGTATGTCCTGCCCGAAGATTTGAGTAAATCCCCATGACATGATTCAATTTCCTCCTCGTCCCAGAAGCACATGGCATGAACGAACATTCCTCGAAAACGCAAAACAATCCCGTGACCTCAGAGCAGGCACCGCTCGAACTCGCAATCGTCGGGGCTGGATTTGCCGGGCTCTACGCCCTCTATCGTGCTCAAGCATCTGGGCGTTCGGCGCTGGCCTTTGAGCGGGGTGGTGATGTTGGCGGCACCTGGTACTGGAATCGCTATCCAGGGGCACGATGTGATGTGCAGAGTATGGAATACTCCTATTCTTTCGATGAAGACCTCCAGCAGACGTGGTCCTGGAGTGAGCGTTACGCAGCGCAACCGGAAATACTGGACTATGCCAATCACGTCAGCGACCGATTTGCCCTCCGCGATAGGATTCAGTTCGACACCAGCGTCATTGCCCTTCGATACCTTGCCGAGCATCGGGTTTGGCGAGTCGAAACGAACAGCGGCGGCATCTATTTCGCGCGCTTTTGCATCATGGCCACTGGCTGCCTGTCTTCAACGAACTTACCCGAGTTTGATGGACGAGACAGCTTTGCCGGGGAGGCCTACCACACCGGCCAGTGGCCACACGACCCGGTCGATTTTAGAGGCAAGCGCGTCGGCATCATCGGTACAGGCTCGTCATCTATCCAATCTATTCCGATTATCGCCAAGCAATGCAAGCATCTCACCGTGTTTCAGCGCACTGCGAATTACTCGATACCCGCGCACAATGGCCCCATCGATCAAGACTATGTGGCATCCATCAAGGCGGATTACGAAGGCTTTCGGGCCGAGAATCGCCAAATGTTTGCTGCTTTTGGTGCCCACTCATCTCGCTGGGAGGCATCAGTATTCGATCTTGACGAGCAAGCCCGAGAAGAGAAGTTTGAGGCGCGATGGCGCGAAGGCGGTTTGGGGTTTAGCAGCAGCTTCAGCGACACGGGCAGCGACCTGAAAGCCAACCAAATTGCTGCGGAATTCGTCCGCAATAAAATACGAAGTACCGTTGAAGATCCTATCGTTGCTGAGCGACTCTGTCCCGATCAAGTGATCGGTTGCAAACGCGTCTGCGTCGATACTGACTATTACGCGACCTTTAATCTCCCTCACGTCGAGTTAGTGAGTGTCAAAGACAATCCCATCGAGCGGATTACACCCCGGGGACTCATCACCGGAGCGCAAGAATTTGAGTTTGATATGCTGATTTTTGCCACGGGTTTTGATGCGATGACAGGCACTCTGCTAAAGATCGACATTGAGGGCCGGGATGGCATAACACTCGCTGAGAAGTGGGCCGAGGGACCCAAAACCTATTTGGGACTTTGCATCGAGGGATTTCCCAACCTCTTCACAGTTTCTGGTCCAGGAAGTCCCTCCGTATTGTCGAATATGATCATCACAATCGAGCAGCACATTAATTGGATCATGGACTGTCTCGATGCTATGTCGCAGAGATCAGCGTCCATGATCGAGGCGACGCTAGAGGCTGAGACAAACTGGGTGCAATCCGGGAATGAAATCGCTGCTGGAACACTCTTTCCTACCTGTAACTCGTGGTACTTGGGCGCCAATGTGCCAGGAAAACCAAGGATTTTTATGCCCTATGTTGGCGGTTTCCCAAACTATGTGGCGGTGTGCCAACAAGTCGCTGACCAAGACTACCCCGGGTTCAGTTTTGCCTAGATCCAGGCCCCTCGCAAAACGATTCCTTTTCTCGGCCTTGCCTCGATGACCCAGGATCTATTTGATGCCCTCGTTATTTTGGGCGGCAGCAGCACAAGGCAATCGGAGACCCTCATCGGCATTGCTGATGCGGCAGCGCAAACGTTTCAGCAAGGACTGACGCCGAGCATCATTACAACGGGCTGCTGCCATCACACCCTTGACATTTTCCCGGGTCGAACCGAGGCGCAGTGCCTTCGAGACCTGCTCATGGCGAGGGACGTGCCTAGCGGTAACATTTTCACCGAGGAACGTTCTGCTGATCTCCTCGGTCGCTGTCATTTCAGCCAGCAAGAAATCCTTATCCCCTGCGCTTGGTATCATCTGCTGGTTTTGTGTCCCGGCGCTTTGAGCCAAGAACTCCGCAGCGGTATCGAGGCCCTTTTTACTAGCGACTTCTCACTTCAGTGGCTTGATTCCGACGTAGCAATCTCCGAGGCTCAACGACTTGATCTGGCGGATATCAGCCAAGGGATGCTCCCTAAAAACCAAAATAACGCCCGGATAGACCCTCGCAGGGTGACCGCCAAGGGCGCGCCTTCAGATTGATCGCACTGATCTCAGACTTCTATGGATAAAGTGACATTTAATCTCGAGCAACCGTTTCTGGCACCGAAAAGTCTCGAAAGATTTCGATACAGCGCTTATTCTGTTCAAATACCAATTAAGGGAATTACCGCTATGCAGGCCTTCCACATCCTAATTTTGATCTTTTTTAGCCTGATGGCCGCCTCCGATTTCGCAGCCGCCTCACATCACGAAGTTGGTGAGGCGGTCATCGCGTTGCCGACCGCTGATGAATTACCGTCAAATCATGATCACCAAAAAAAGATCGTGATCGCCATGGATATTGATGAGACACCTGATCAAACGCCCGCACGTTCAATCAGGATTATTCGTGCGGGGACACCCAGCGATATCGACGATGCGACCCGGGATGACATTCTCAGCGACGAACGCGTATTGTCGCACCTCCCGGATGATATTCGAGCACAGGTTCAAAGGGCCCTCAGCAGCAAAACCGACCCAGCAATAGAAGCTATGCAGATTTCTGAGGTCGATGTCATCGTCAGCGATGAGGGAAATCCCCATTGGATTATGAAATCTGATTCCCCCAGATTCCGTGGACCCCACCGAGAAAGGGCGCAACGGCTTGCACCCCCTGCGCCATTGAGCCAAGAAGCTGCGGAATGCGTTTTGAAAACCCTGGCCAAGGTGACCACCGAGTCAGGGACTCAGCTCCTCAGAGAGGCCTGCGCCCAAGCCTACCCTTGATCACTTTTTTTAGGCTTCGGCAAAGTCAATCACGACTTTACCCGCGGACTGCCGGTCAACTATGAGTTGATAGGCCTCCTGAATGTCAGAAATCGGCAGTACGAATGAGATAAAGGGTTTAATCCGTCCGGCAGCCAGCCATCGCATGAGTGTCATGAGCTGATTATTGGCTACCTCAGGATAGACTTTAGACAGGCCACCCACCGTGAACCCGATCACCGTCACGTCTTTGACGAGCAGATGATGGGTCTTAGCTAACCCGGGGCGGCCACTTGTGAAGCCCACCACAAGAATTCGACCAAACGGTGCAACGCAACGAACTGACTCATCGAAAGTGTCGCCACCGACAGGATCAAAAATCACGTCCGCGCCCCCGTCAACGAGATCAAGAATTTGGGACCGGAACCCTGCATCATCGCGCAAAATGACTTCGGCACCATACCGGGCAACGATGGCTTTCTTGGCATCATTACTGACCACACCAATCACTCTGGCCCCGATCTGCAGACCGATATCAATCGCGGCCAGACCCACGCCGCCAGCAGCGCCGTGAACCAGCAACACCTCACCAGGTTGCAGCCGCGCTCGAGTCAGTCCATCTAATGCTGTCTGATAGTTATTCCGAAACGATGCCGCGACCTGCAGATCAATCCCATCTGGAACTCGGATCGCAGAGCGAGCCGACGTATTTGCGAGACGAATACAGCCCACCGACGTCAGAACAGAATCGCCGACCTTCAAATGATTGACACCCGATCCGACAGCCCGAACGATGCCCGCAGCCTCGCTGCCAACCACAAACGGAAAGACTGACGTGGTTTGATAACTGCCAGAAAATTTCAGCAGATCACTGAACTGGACCCCCGCCGCCATGACCTCGACCTGGATCTCTTCGTGCTCTGGCTGGGGCGGTACTGGTACAGCCTGAACACTGACGTCTCGATGATCACCTTTTTTAAGGCAGAGTGCGGCGATATTGCTTTCTAGGGTTTTCACAAGCTGGGTTAACGCGTCAGGCGCATCTCATCTGATTCATTTTGAACCAGTGACTCAGCCATCAATATGTGTTCGAGGAGTTCGCTGCGAAGCGCCAAGGCGGTGTCGATCGATTGGGCCTTTGAATCGTCGATGCGGTGACAACAGGCTGATAAGTGTTGCAGCCCCAATACCATTGCGGTTGGCTTCAGCGAGTGAGCGACATCGATAATGTCCTTGCCGGAACTATCATCCTTCTGGCACCTCACGGCTGATTGACGCAAGCTCGCCTTGAATGCATCGGCAAGTTCGAGCAACAACTCATGACCCATTTCATCCTCGATCTGCCTCCAAACCACCTTAAGCTGCTCTGGGTCAGTGGCCCTGGGAGTGGATTCAGGGTTTTCGGCCGAATCAAACTCGAAGTCTCCATCAGTCCCTTGCCCACTGTTGCCTGCAGCGAGGCTCAACTTAGAGGACGGTGACGTTTTTTGATCGAACCCAGTCTGAGGCGTAAATTGTCGCGCCAAATCCAGTAACTGCCCCACTGAGAAAGGCTTACTGAACACGCCCGTGAACAGCTCGACAATTTTCTCACTGCCTTCGTAATTTAAGGAGCCGCTCATCGCGTATGCAGGGACCGCGGCCAAGGTCGAATTCAAGGCTTTAATTTTGATCAAAACCTCATCGCCCTGAAGACCCGGCATATTAATGTCCAGCAGAAAGAGGTGCGGGACCTTCCCAGAGACACTCAAGAATTCAAGTAACTCCTCTCCTCGCTTAAATGCATAGACCTCAGCACCGTAGCGAGGCAGTAGATTTTCAACAATGATTAAATTGGCCGGCATATCATCGACCACCGCAACCTGCAGGCCGCTTAAAAATTGCCCTAGTTCTTCTGAATGAGACGCTTTGATCTTTGGAGGCGCCGTTTGACCCAAAGGTAAATCGACGGTGAAGACTGTTCCGCCGCCTTCGTTGCTCTTAACAGAAACAGAGCCCTGCATCAGATCTGTCAAGTTTTTTACGATCGTCAGACCCAGTCCCGTGCCTCCGAATTCACGATCGTGCTCTTCCCTAGCCATTACATAGGCGTCGAACAGCGTGTCCATTTTTTCTTGTGGGATACCAATCCCGGTGTCAGTCACGGACAATTGCAGGCCACGGTCCGCCCTAATCTCAACAGTCACTCCGCCCTGCTCTGTGTACTTAATCGCGTTGGTCAAAAGATTATTGAGAATCTGGCGAATTCGAAAATCGTCTCCCTTGAAGTAACGTTCCTTCAGCGCCTCCGAGCTCACAACTTCTAGGCTCAGCTGATTCCCGATCGCCATTGGCCGCATTAAATTGACTAAGTCATTTACCAGATCTACTGGCGAGAATGGAACTTCTTGTAACACCAGCATCCCCGCCTCGGCTTTGCTGTAGTCCAAAACATCATCAAGAATTGTCCGCATAAAGGATGCGCTGCTAATCGCCGAGCTCAACAGTTTTTTTTGGTCTTCCGGGCTGTCTTGGCTAAGAATCTCTAAAATGCCCTGTAGACCATGCAAAGGATTGCGGATTTCATGGCTGATGGTTGCAAAGAGTCGCTCTTTCTGCCGAATTTCCCGCTGAACTTTTTCGGACTCTTGGCTGAGCAGCAGGTTCTGCGCTTGCACGGTTGCGAGCAGCTCCTTATTTTTAATTTGCAGTTGATGGGCAGCGATCAACTTTGACAGGGAGATTTTCAGAGTCTCATCAGCCCAAGGTTTTTCCACAAACTGTTCGATTAACCCCTCGTTAATGCCATGAATCACCAACTGGAAATCGGCATTGCCTGACATCAAAATTCGGCATGTCTCTGGATGTTGCGCTTGAATCATCGCCATCAGCTCAAGGCCATTGCATTCCGGCATTCTGAAATCTGACAGAACCAGGTCGACTTTTTGCTGATCCAGCAGCGCCAAAGCCTCCTCTCCAGAGCTCACCGTCGCCAACCGATAAGGCTCACGTCGGAGCAATCGCTTCAGCGCACTGAGAATCCGGACTTCATCGTCAACAATCAGAATCAGAGGTTGAGGGATTTCAGAAGGTGGCACTACGGGCTTCCTTATTGAAAGGCTAAAACGCGTTCATTCGAAACATTAGCCTACACCAGTGACTTATTTATACTAGTCTTTAAAACACTTTAGTTCCCCGCCGCACGACGAAGAAATTCCACATCGAATTGGTGTAGCATCAGCCGTAGGTTTAAGTCGAGCAAGACAAATGCAGCAACCTTTAAAACCTTGGACTCTGGCCGCTTATTCGGGCATTTCTCTGCCGATGGCTGCGATGGGGATGCCCATTGCCGTCTATCTGCCACGATTCTACAGCGAAGGGCTGGGACTCTCTCTCATTACCGTTGGACTTATTTTTACCGTGGCGAGAGTCTGGGATGTCGTTACTGATCCCGCAATGGGTTATATCATCGACCGGTTTGAAACCCGCTGGGGCCGTCGTAAACATTGGATCGCAATTTCGGTTCCTATTTTAGTGGTCTCTGTCTATCACATCTTTATCCCGAACCCTGAAGCGGTCACCCCTTTTTATTTGCTGTTTTGGTTGATCGCGCTCTATGTGGGTTACACGATGCTTGCTATCTCGCACCAATCTTGGGGTGCCGAACTCGCCGACAGCTATGACGAAAGGACCCGCTTATTTGGTTGGCGCGAAATATTTGTGATCGCTGGCATGACCATCGTTCTGGCACTCCCTGCCATCTTGGAGTGGACCGGCATTGACGATCAAAACTCAAAAGTGGCCAGCATGGGCTGGTTTTGTATTGTTTTGTTTCCCTTGCTTGCTCTGCCTACACTCATTGCGGTCCCTGACCAACGTGCTCAAACAAAGAGCCGGTATTCTCTGGGACAGCAGTTTAAAATTTTATTTTCTAATCGCTTGATGTGGCGACTTCTCGCTTCTGACTTTCTTGCCGGGTTCGGAACCGCGGTAAGCGGCGCCCTTTATATTTTTGTTGCCAGTACTTATTTCGAACTCCCCGGTCACGCCAGCATTGCCTTGCTGTGCTACTTCGTAGCCAGCTTCATCGCGATGCCAATGTGGATGAAGCTCGCGTTCAACTTGGGTAAGGCACTAACGCTCAAAATAGCGTTGGTCTATGGCACTCTAATCAATGTGCTGCTGATTCCCCTAGCCGAACCAGGCAGTGCGATTGTTCTTTGGTCCTTTACCATTTCCTACGGCATCGCATTTGGGGCAGCACCCACTCTGCTCCGAACGATGATGGCTGACCTGACCGATATGGATGAACTTGAATCTGGGGAAAAGCGCGCGGGCCTTTTTTTTGCAATGCTCACCACCACCAACAAATTGGGTGCGGCCGTGGCGGTGGGGCTGTCATTCGGCATTCTAGAGGTGGTTTTTTCCTTTCAACCCGGCGCTGAAAATGCCCCAGAAGCCCTCTGGGGCTTGCTTCTCACCTACACAATTGGCACCGCTGGGGGCCTGTTTTTGGCGGCACTGCCGATCATCGGCTATCCCCTCAACCGCGAGGCTCACGATGGCATACGGCAGGCCCTCGCCACCAAAAAAAGTGCGGCAGCAAGTCTGTAGGGATCCAGCGAATCCTTTTATTCGTAACCCCGCTATACGATCAGGATTTACCTCATGCCCTCTGCCAAACCATCGACGCTCTACTACGACGGTCAATGCCCACTCTGCTCATTTGAGATGCGACACTTAAACCGTTTGAAAACCGAAGATTTGGTGCTTCAAGATATTCATGCCCAGGTGGACCTACCCGATGCCTCTCGGGAGCAATACCTCAAGGTACTGCACCTGAAGCGCAGTGACGGATCGACGCTCACGGGGCTTGATGCCAGCGTCTATGCTTGGCAGCACACCCCCCTCGGACCCATGATGGCCTGGCTGCGCTGGCCCATTGTCAAAACTGTGGCGGACACTGTCTACGGCGTTTGGGCGCGCAGACGCTTCGATCGACGCTATTCGTGAAACAGGCGCTGATCACTGGCGCCTCTGGAGGCCTCGGTGGGGCCCTCGCCAGCGCCCTGTGTCAGTCCGGGCAATACCGAGTCACCGGCACTTACCATCTGCGGCAACCCTCCTGGACCCACGCCGCCATGACCTGGAGACACCTCGACATTCACGACCCGGACCAACTCAAATCCTGTCTTGATGACATTCCTCGAATCGACCTTTTGGTGAACACCATTGGAATACTTGCCACCGATGACATCAAGCCCGAAAAATCCCTCAGGCAGTTCACAACAGAAAACCTACTTGCTGCCGTCAGCGCCAACACCGCTCCGCTACTCAATTTAGCGTCTCATGCTTCTTCGGCCCTCAAAAATGCCCCAAATCCAGCGATCATTGCACTCTCGGCTCGGGTAGGATCCATTGCCGATAACCATCTTGGAGGCTGGTATAGCTATCGTTGCTCAAAAGCCGCTCTCAACATGGCGGTCAAAACCCTGGCGATTGAATGGCAACGTACGTTGCCCCATGCAACCCTCGTTGCTTATCACCCGGGCACGGTCAAGACCGGACTTTCTGCACCCTTCACCGCCAGAGCCCACCCAGACAGCCTTTTCTCCCCCGATATCGCCGCCGGCTTCTTGATCGACCTGATTGCAACACTTCGCCCCGAACATTCGGGTACTTTTTGGGACTGGCAAGGTCAACAAATACCCTGGTGACCCTGGCTGGTCTTCTTATTCCGCTTTTGTCTATACTGACCTAAACCCTCGTATCCCAGTGCCCGCAGACGCTGGCCCCAGGGCTTAGGTTGCGGTGCGGGTCGCTTAATTTAAACTTTGGAGGTCTGCATGAAAGGCATTGTCATGAATATCCTAGCCGAGATGGTCGAGACCCAGCTTGGGCTGGAAGAGTGGAACGGTGTTCTGGATGAAGCAGGGGAGACGGGCATTTACACCTCGACAGCTCTGTATGACGATGCGCGCTTGCTCAAACTGGTGGGAATAATAAGCACTAGAAATGGTATTCCTGCCGATGACCTCGTTTTCGCCTTCGGTCAATATATGTTTCCGGCCTTTTATCAGCGTTATCCTGCGCTCATCGATGGCCACGACAACATGCTTGATTTTCTTGAATCCTTAGATGCCGTCATTCACGTCGAGGTTGTCAAGCTTTATCCTGGAGCCATCACGCCAGGCTTTGAGCCTGATCGTCGTTCACAGGATGTCCTCCACCTAAAATACGAATCCGATAGAAATCTGTGCCGATTGGCCGAGGGGCTAATCGATGGTGCGGCAAAGCACTTTGAACATTCCTATGGCCTAGTTCACGAACCCTGCGCGCACCGAGGTGCTGATCACTGCGGCCTTTTGGTCAGTCTGGAATAAAGACGTGTCTGAAAACGCGTTTGAAAAAGCTTATCAACGAGAAAAGGCAGCTCGCCTGGAAGCGGAGCGACTTCTAGAAGACCTTTCGAGGCAGATCTATGCCAAAAATGAAGAACTCGAAACGCTGTACCAAGATCTAAAAGCGAACCAATCTCTGCTTGTACAAAGAGAAAAACTCGCATCAGTGGGTGAGCTTGCCAGTGGCGTTGCCCATGAAATCAACAACCCCGTCGGATTCTGTCTGACGAATCTCAACACCCTGGAGAGCTACCTACCCATCCTCATCCAGGTGTGCACCGCAGGTGTTGACCATACCGACGAACTCGTCCAGTCCGAGTCAACCTATATCCTTGAGGACCTCCCTATTTTGATTCAGGAAACATCGGACGGACTGAGGAGTATCCAGAGCATCGTTAAGGACCTGAGAAACTACTCCAGAGACAACCAGGAAGATGACTTCACGTCCGTTGACATCAATCTCGGAATTCAATCGACCCTCAATGTACTGAGGAATCAAATCGATCAGCGCTACAATGTTCACCTTGCTCTGGACGAACTGCCCCTGGTCTTATGTAACCCAGGAAAACTCAATCAAGTCTTTGCCAATCTCATCACCAATGCTCTGCAGGCCATGGCAAACGGCGGGAATCTTTATATTGACAGCGGTTGTGACGATCATTGGGTTTGGATTCGGTTCTCCGATGACGGGCCGGGGATTGCTGAGGCGGTTGAAGGACAAATTTTCCAACCTTTCTTCACGACGAAAGCTGTTGGCGATGGTACCGGGCTCGGCTTATCCATTTGCTACACCATCATTACTGAGCTTCATCGCGGCATGATCACATCCGTCTCTGATGGACGCGGCAAAGGCGCAACCTTCGAAGTAAAAATTCCCACAGCCGAATGCTGATCCGATGCTTTTCATCCATTGATCAAAGCACTCAGCCAAACTCTCCGCCACTTCCTCTCGTACAACGGGAATCACAACCCCCGTTTTTGGCTAACCAAGCCTTTAATCATCAATTTTTTAAATTGAGGCGAGTTAAAAGATTCATTGGCGTCATCAATTCCGGGGCCCTAAAATCTGTTTTTTTTATTACGGAACACCGTCATGGCAGAACATGGTGAAGGCAGTTTAGAAGCCCCTACCCGGCATCCTTTAGGTTGGAAAGAAGATAGCTTTTGGGATCAGCAATCGCTGCATGATGAACTCGAGCGCGTCTACGACATCTGTCACGGATGCCGGCGGTGCGTCAGCTTGTGCGATTCATTCCCGACGCTCTTCGATCTGATCGATGAGTCAGACACGTTCGAGGTCGACGGGGTCGACCCTCAAGATTTTACGAAGCCTGTTGATCAATGTTACTTATGTGACCTTTGTTACTTGACCAAGTGCCCCTACGTGCCGCCTCATGAATGGAATGTCGATTTTCCTCATCTCATGCTCAGAGCCAAGGCCCAAAAGTTCAAAGAAACCGGCGGCTCATTCAGAGATAACCTGCTGACCAGCACCGATGCCATGGGAAAGGCCTTTACGACGATTCCTTTGGTCGACGTCACTGCCAATGCGCTCAACAAAAACAAATTGTTTCGAAACGCTTTGGAATCAACCCTGGGCGTCCATCGGGATGCACCCGTGCCCGAATATCAACGAAAGACTCTTCGCAAACGCTTCACATCCCAGGCCCTGGAGCCAAAACCTCTCGGAAGAACCACCGGTAAGGTGGCTTTTTATGCGACTTGTTATGGAAACTACACTACTCCGGACCTTGGTGATGACTTTGTGAAAGTCTTTGAACACAACGATATTCACATCGAGCTGGTGCCCAAAGAAGCCTGCTGCGGGATGCCAAAACTCGAACTGGGCGATCTCGACAGCGTTCACACCCTGAAAGAAAAAAACATCCCTGTGCTGGCAAAACTGGTAGACCAAGGATTCGACTTGATCGCGCCGATTCCCTCCTGCGTGTTGATGTACAAGCAAGAGCTGCCGTTGATGTATCCAGACGACCCTGACGTTCTAAAAGTGCAAAACGCTTTTTTTGACCCCTTTGAATATCTGCACCTCCGCCACAAGGAGGGAGGGTTCAAACTTGATTTCGCCAATGCACTCGGGGACGTCAGTTACCAAGTCGCCTGTCATCTGCGCGTTCAAAAAATAGGAAACAAAACACGCGACATCCTCAACCTTGTCATGGACACCGAGGTCCATACCATCGAACGGTGCTCGGGTCACGACGGAACCTATGCCGTCAAAAAAGAGACCCGCGCCAAATCGCTTAAAATTGCGAGACCCGTGGTAAAGCAGGTTGAAACTAGGGCAGCGCAGCACTTTGCCAGTGACTGTCCAATGGCCGCAGTGCATATCGCGAATCTTACGGAGTCGGTGGACCTTGCGGCGCATCCCATGACCCTGCTGAAGACCGCTTACGGACTCTAGCCCGGGCCCTTTCGTGGATCCACCACTGAGTTGACGTGACCCATGACGCCGCCAGAAGGGCTGTGACTGCTCAATGGATCACTCTCGGCTTACTGGGGCAAGAGGAACTCTGAGCAATGTTCCGCGGAGCGTGGTACCGTCACAATTCCTGAATAACGACCCTGCCAACGCTATAGCAACGGCTCTTCAACCCCAACGAACAATGTTGATGCTGGGAAATCAATGAATTTCGATTCATCATCGACTGCCGCTTGACTGGCAACTCTACGTTCCTCGGGGCTTGCTGCACTCGCGCCCGACCAAACTTCAGCATGACCCAAATACACAGGGACCGTAAATCCAAGTGCGCTCTGCAGTGATTCGTTCAAGCTGTGGTTCAACCGATGGACTTGCAGGTAACGGACAATGCCTGACTGCGGAGCATGACGCCGAATAATGGGGCCATGATTTTGAAGCCAATACTGCCTGACGTCCATTTCGGACCAGTCAGCACGATGTCGCAGGGGAAACTGAATTTTTTTAAAGGGACTGCCCTCTACCGCAACAACATCCTCTGGGGATGGGTTGACCTGAGGAAATTCCATCGCCAGCCAAGCTGGAGAAGCCTTAGCATCGATCCATCCTGACCCTGTTTTGACCCAATCCCTGAGTGTCTCTAAAGCATTGGCCCCAGCAAAGGCAGCCAGCATATCGTCTTCTGTCTCCCACCAGAGTTCGAGCACCAAATCATACGGTGCTTCCATATCCCCGCCCCGGGCAAGATTCATCGGTTCATTCAACGGCTGAGGCCCACCAAGGACAGCAAGCATCTTTGAACAGGACAAGGTTTCGCCGAGGTTTTTAGCGGCTGCCTTGAAACGTGTCTGCCAAAGCGTATGAAACCCCTTGAAATCTAACGACGGCTCCCGTCGAATGTAGTACTCCATTCTGATCATCGTGCTCAACTCCTATCTTGAAAAACCAATTGACCCGACGCCTGGCCTAAACTTAACTTTGAGTGGCCATTTGAGGAATTTCCTCGGCAAGATCAACCCAGTTTTGCTTGCTATCACACCAAACGTGAAATTGCGGGACAAAATCATCGGTCTGATCAAGGGTGCCTGTCTTCAAGAACAACATCTCCTGTTGATCGGGAATTAATGAGTACAAGGGAGACCCACAGCGACCGCAAAAATAACGCTCGACCTGGCCACCGCTGGCTGTATCGCCGTCTTCGTACAACTTTGGCTCTAGGCCATCAAACGCGATATTGGGTTTTGGAATTCCCCATAGCGTTGAAAACGCTGAACCCGCTTGGCGCTGGCAATTCTTGCAGTGACAAACACCCGCCATCGCGGGCGACCCTGAAATCTTGTAACGAATATCTCCACAAAGACATTGTCCGGTGTATTCCGTCATGCTGTTTCTCCCCTTCTCTTCTTCTCTTTTCACTCGTGAACGGCTAGTTCGGCCTAAAAACCCGCGCGAAGACCCCTGCAGGGTGTTTAAGGCGGCTACCTACTCGTTGAATCTCTTCACAAAGAAACGCTTCTCAGACAACCTCATCACACAGGATAGACCTAACGAGGAGTCTACCGGGTAAAATGAGCTGTGGGGAGTGGGAAGTGGAGAGTGAGAAGTGCTGCGCCACGCCGCTGTCACAGAAAGTTTCAAGCCCAAGAAACATTATCATCCCAAAAGGGGCTCAATTAGCAGCCAATGCTGCTTCTTGCTACCATTAACTCTTTCCCCACTTTGAAGTGCTTGGAGGTATCCCATGACAGATAAAAGAAACGAGCTTACGGCAGAAGAAGCCTGGGTTATTGTTCAAAAGGGTACGGAACGACCGTTTACAGGCGAATATGATGACCACTTTGAGGCAGGGCTTTACGTTTGTCGTCAGTGCGACCAGCCCTTGTATCGGTCCGAGGACAAGTTCCAAGCTCACTGTGGATGGCCTGCTTTTGATGATGAAATACCGGGCGCTGTTCGACGCGAGCCTGACCCCGATGGATTTCGTATCGAGATTCTTTGCGAAAATTGTGGCGGTCACCTTGGGCATGTCTTTGAGGGTGAATTCATTACACCCAAAAATACCCGGCACTGCGTAAATTCATTGTCGATGCGCTTTCAAAAAGCGTAACCCGGATGGCATTGCCTGATCGATCCAAATTGAGCCGGGCGGCCGAACACTCCCCGCTGCGGCTGCTCCGACACGGCGCTCACCAGCGCTAAAAAAACAAGGTGAGAGGCCTCAAGCAATCAGCCAAGGCGACTTCCTCGGTTTCTTGTGAACCAGTGTTTCAATGCTAATGACGAATTAGTCAGATCAGGCTAGGACTCCGCCACACGATGAAGGCTTCACGATTTCGGAATGACCCCTACCGCATTTTTTTGGCGACCCAGGGCGAGATCAGCAGCAAAGCGACACCGATCACCACCGCTAAGAGTCCCAGCTTCTCAAACACGGACACGTAAACGGCGAGCGAATCGATCCCGCCGCTATCACCGGTGGACCCATCGATCGCCATTAGCCCGGCGATCCACCCGCCAACATAAGCCGCAAACGCGCTCGACAAGAACCAGACGCCCATCATCATCGCGGCGACGCGCTGAACCGATAATTTGGTAACCATTGAGAGCCCAACAGGAGATAAGCACAGTTCTCCAGTCGTATGCAGCAAATACATCAAAATCAACCAAATCACTGCAACCTGCCCATCGGGGCCAGCGAAACCCGCCCCAATCACCAGCGCAAAGAATCCTAGACCGACCTGCAAAATCGCAAGCCCAAATTTAAAAGCGACGGATGGCTCTCTGCTGCGACGACCTAAAAACAGCCAAAGCACGGCAAACAAAGGCGCCAGCACAATAATGAAAAACGGATTCAAACTTTGGAACATGCCTGCAGTAAAAAACGAACCTCGATCAACATTTCGATCGGTGAACAATGTCAGTGATGAGCCCGCCTGTTCGAATAGCGCCCAAAAGACCACCGAGACAAACATCAAAAACAGCATCGTTAGCATTCGGTCTCGTTCCTGCTTGGTACACTGGGTTAATGAAAACCAAATCATGTAGCTCGTAACCACCGCGGTGAATGCGGTGAGAAGCACGCCCATTTCTTGAGTATTTTGAATGGCCGACCAGATTAGGAGCACAAAGAGTATCGACGCGATGTAAATTCGAGATTCTAGCGCGAGCCCCAACCGCTTTTCAGACAACGCCATGGGCTCGGGGGGCAGCCCAACACCCTGTAAAAAACGCGCCCCCAATAAAAACGTTGCGAGGCCAGCGACCATACCAATGCCAGCCAAACCAAAACCATATCGCCAGCCGTAGGTTTCGCCTAAATAGGCGCACAGCAACGTGGCTACAAAAGCGCCCAGATTGATCCCCATATAAAAGATCGTGAAGCCGCCATCTCGTCTGGGATCGTTCTCACCGTACAGCGCGCCAACGATCGTTGAAATATTGGCTTTTAAAAATCCGACACCCACCACAATAAATGACAACGCCAGGTAAAAAATTTGCTCGTATCCTTGGGACCGAATGACGACCCCATCAACCACCGTGGCAGGTGGGCCTTCGAAAGCCATTCCTAAGTGTCCCACCACCAGGAGCGCGGCGCCAAACACAATCGCTTTTCTTAAGCCCAGAAATCGATCCGCGATCATCCCGCCTAGGACCGGCACCGCATACACCAAGGCAGCGTAGGTCCCATAAATCATGCCCGCATCACCATCGGAATAAAGCCAATGCTTGGTCAGATACAAAATGAGCAGCGCCCGCATTCCGTAATAACTAAATCGCTCCCACATCTCGGTGGCAAACAGTACAAACAAACCGACGGGGTGACCGAGTAGCGTTGCTTGATCTAAGTTTGTTGCTTGATCTGCGTTAGTCGTCATTTTCGGCTCCAAAGCAAGGGCTCATTCTAATTTCTGTTATCGGCGACGGTGAGGTCGATACCACTGACCCGGCGCTACTCGTGATCCGATGCTAAGCTTTGAGCAATCCTGCCGACAAGAGCGCGGAGTTGGTCGATTCTGGGAAGACCAAGGATACATCAGCAGGCCGGAACCCACGGATTCGCTCGGTAATGATTTCGGTGGCGCCCTCCGGAAACGAAGCCATTCGACCTGCCCATTCACGTGCACACGCCACCACAGAATCATCTTCCACGACTTTTTGAATCAGACCCATTTGAGCGAGCTCATGTGCGCTCACTCGATCACCGAGCAGCGCAAGGCGGGACAACGTTTGTTCGGAGCTCTTAAGGCGAAGCCAAGCTGCATTCATTGGAATATCAGCCCCCTGCTGGATCTCACCCACCTGGAGAAACGACTCGTTTCCCGCAACAACAAGATCGCAAGCAAAAACAAGAGCAGCCCCCGCATTGATTGCAAATTTCTCAAGCGCGCAAATCAGCGGCTTGGAGCAACCATAGAGTGCATAATGCATCGACTTGAGGGCTGCTTGATCCCAATGCCCATCGTCGCTCCCTGGATCTTGGTTTGATTGGAGCGCCTTCAAGTCAATACCAGAGCTAAGGCACCCCCCTGCACCCCTCAAAATAATAGCGGCAACTTCAGAAACTTTTGAGAGCCCTTCAATGGCCGCTTGGATCTCCGCCGCCATTGAGGGAACCATTGCATTTCGACGCTCAGGCCGACTCATGACGATTTCAGCCCAACCTTGATGCTGTTCAATTTCAATCATCCGCGTCACGGCTCTGCCCCCTTTTTCGTTTCAGGGAGCATGCATCAATCCCTAGAGATTTTCCACAGGCAAGAGCCCTGTCGACCTACAAGACTGGGCTTGGGGGCGGTCTTTCGCCTATGCGATAGATCTGAGATGATGACAATCGGAGCCGCTCACGCCATTGGACCCGCCCTTTTTGAATTTGGGAACACCACAAGGAACCTGCACTATGACGACGATTGAAGCGCGTCTCGAGTCGACTCGAGCCATCATGCAGAATGAAGGCATTGATGCTCTGATCGTGCCCAGAGCCGACGAATATCTGGGCGAGTATGTCCCTGTGCATAATGAGCGATTAGCTTTTCTAACCGGATTTACCGGGTCAGCAGGCCTATTTATCCTGACCGCCGATCGAGCCATTTTATTTGTTGACGGTCGCTATACCTTACAAGCTGAAAATCAATGCCCAACGCCGCTGTTTGAGCACCAACATTTGATCAATGAGCCCCCGTTGAAATGGCTGAGCCAAATCTTGCCAAGAGGGGCTTTGGTCGCCGTTGATGGCCGGGTGATCCCCTATCGGTTTTATGAGCAGGCCTCAACGGCGTTCGGTGCCGCCGAGCTGACGTTGAAAGCATTACCGAGTAACCCGATCGATCAAATCTGGGAAGATCGGCCAAAGGCGCCCAACAATCCGGCACTCTTGCTGGATCTGGCTTATTCAGGAGAGTCCAGCGCAGAAAAACGGGTGCGCATTGGGGAAGCAATTCAACAGCAAGGGGCCGACGCGGCATTGATCCATCAGCTCGACTCCATTGCTTGGTTGCTTAACATTCGCGGAGACGACGTCCCCCACCTACCGGTCTTGCTCGCCCAGGCCATCATCAGCCAATCTGGCGATCTGGCCCTCTACACCGATCGAAGAAAAATACCCGAAGGCTTTGAGGCTCATGTCGGGGCAGGCGTCACCGTCTTTGACGAAGCAGATTTTTCCCAAGGACTCGATGCGCTGGGTGAAAGCCAAGCCAAAGTGCTCATCGATCACGATCATACCAACGCTTTTTCCGCCCTCCACTGTCTAAAAGTAGGGTGTGCATTGGTCCCTTCAAAGGATCCTGTTGAGCTACCGAAAGCTCAAAAAAACCAGGTTGAAGTTGAAGGCATTCGAATGGCGCACTTGAGAGACGGAGCAGCGCTGACACAATACTTGCACTGGATGGAGTCCGAAGTCGAAGCCCAGCGCTACCACGATGAAGGTTTTGTATCTGATCGACTCGAGGCTTTTAGGCGCGAACTACCTGAGCTCAAAGACCTCTCGTTTTCGACGATTTCTGCAGCCGGCAGCAATGCTGCGATGGCGCACTACAGTCATACCAATGGTGAACCCGCGCAGCTGGCACCCAACACTCTGTATTTGGTTGATTCAGGCGGCCAATATTTTGATGGCACGACGGATGTCACAAGAACCATCGCTATTGATCAACCAAGAACCGACCACTGTGAGATGTTCACCCGGGTGCTTAAAGGCCACATCGCGCTTGCACGTGCGCAATTCCCTAAAGGCGTTCAGGGTCATCAACTGGATGTCCTCGCCCGACAATTTCTTTGGGAAATCGGAAAAGATTTTGATCACGGGACAGGACACGGCGTCGGATGTTATCTCAGCGTCCACGAAGGACCTCAGCGAATCGGTAAGACGCCATCACCAACAGCTCCTTTATTGCCGGGCATGGTGGTTTCCAATGAGCCCGGGTATTACGAGCCCAACGATTATGGAATTCGATGCGAGAATTTGATGGTGGTCGTCGCTTTAGAATCAGGCATGCTGGGATTTGAAACACTCACATTCGCCCCTTTCGACCGAAACCTGATTGATCTCTCGCTGATGTCAGAGGCGGAACTCAACTGGCTGAATGACTATCACAGCGAGGTGTTTGACAAAATTAGCCCTCGACTGCCAAGTGCGTTACAGCCATGGTTGCAAAGCGCTACGGCACCGCTTTAAGCCCTCGAGCAGGAAAAATAGCGCCGTGAGAATCAATCGTGGACAGGAGCCGATTGATGATCGCGTTTTAAAGAACAGCTTTTAAAGAACAGCTTTTGAAGAATCGCTCGTTAACGTTAGCACCATTAGTTTGTCCGATTGGCACATGAGCGCCCATCAATCCAGTTCACGAAGAAGGAACACGACCCCATGAGCATGACAAGAGCAGAGGCCCTGACGCAATTGACGGCACCTGGCCTGCCCTACGCCCTCACCCAAGGTCTCATTAATGGGCAAGCTTGCCGATATTTCGCCAACGCGCCGCTGACGCTTGGACAACTTTATGCCGAAAATATCAGTGACTTAACATTCATTGTTTTTGAAGAAGAACGTCTGACCTTCTCTGAGGTACATGATCGGGCGATGCGACTAGCCAACGCCCTTCGTACCCAGTGCGGCATTGCTCATGGTGACCGCGTTGCCATCTCCATGCGGAACTATCCGGAATGGATCATTTCCTTCATGGCCGTCACGTCCATGGGCGCTGTTGCTGTCGCCATGAACGCACTGTGGCAAACCGATGAAATAGAGTACGGCCTCAAGCACAGCGGCAGCAAAGCCTTCATCGCCGACGGTGAGCGACTTCAACGCATTGCATCTATTCGAGACCGGTTAGACCTCCGGCTGATTGGCACAAGAAACGATGGTCACCCTGATCGTCAACCCGACTTTGATTTCGCAACGTTAATTTTAGAATCAGAGCGCACTGATCTTGATTGGGCGAATGTGGGCCCCGATGACTACGCTACAATTTTCTACACCTCAGGCTCAACCGGGCACCCCAAAGGTGCGGTATCCTGCCACCGCAATATCATCAGTGCGCTATTTTCCTGGGAACTCGATCTCGCAGCACGGCAACTCGAACTTGGAATCAGCGCACCGGCCGCAGCCGAGCAGCCTGCGACGTTGCTGGCGGTACCCTTGTTTCATGCCACGGGATCCCACGCGGTCTATCTTCAATCTTACCGAGCACAGCGCAAGATTGTGGCGATGTATCGCTGGGACCCGAGTGCGGCGGTCGCACTGATCGAAGCGGAACGAATCTCCTCATTTGTTGCTCCTGCTGCAATGACCGGTGACTTAATCGAGGCAGGCAAGCAGGCAAACGCCGATCTCAGCACCCTCTTATCCGTCGGCGGCGGCGGCGCCCCACGCGCGCCAGCGCAAGTTTCCAATATTGCAACAACATTCAAACAAGCGATGCCCAGCACAGGCTGGGGTATGACCGAAACCAATGCCATTGGCACTGGTATTGGTGGAGATGATTATCTAGCACGCCCTGCAAGCTCTGGGCGATGCTCCGCCGTACTCGATCTAAAAGTGGTTGATGACGCAGGACACAGTTTACCGGCTGGAGAGCGCGGAGAACTAAGAATTAGGGGTGCATCCGTCATTGCAGGTTACTGGGAGCGCCCTGAAGCCAACGCGGAGGCCTTCGAAGATGGATGGCTGAAAACCGGGGACGTCGCTTACATTGATGAAGCGGGTTACGTTTTTATTGTGGACCGAATCAAAGACCTGGTTATTCGAGGCGGTGAGAATATCGGTTGCGCAGAGGTTGAGGCGGCGCTGCTGAGTCATTCGGAGATTATCGAAGCCAGCGCCTACGCAGTTCCCGATGAACGATTGGGAGAAGAGGTGGGTGCGACTATTTATAGTGAGTCAGCGATCGATGAGGACACCCTTCGCAGCTATCTTGCCGCTCACATCGCAAAATTCAAGATACCGAGATACCTGAGCCAATCAATGGCCCCGCTTCCTCGAATCGCCTCAGGAAAAATCAACAAGCGTCAGCTCAGGGCCGAGGCCATTAGCGATTTAGGGCTCAGCGAGGAGAACCCTTGATCGGTTAGATTTTCACAGGGAAAAACGGAAAAATGATATACTGATTTTTTTGATCTGTGGCTAACTCATGTCGACCCAAAGAATTTCCAACCTCTTCAATGAAGATGCTGAGCTCGGTAGCAAAGTCCAAATCCAGGGCTGGATCAGGACCAAGCGAGACTCTAAGGCCGGCTTTTCTTTCTTGGCCATTCACGACGGCTCGTCCTTCGACCCGATCCAAGCGATCGTGCCGAACACCCTGAGCAATTATCAATCAGAGGTGCTCGCACTCTCAACAGGATGCTCTGTCACAGTCATCGGAACCCTCAAGGAATCCGAAGGCCGTGGCCAAGCGGTAGAAATAGAAGCTGACTCACTCGTTGTTGAAGGCTGGGTTGATGACCCCGAAAGCTACCCGATTGCAAAAAAACGCCACTCTTTCGAGTATCTGCGGACGGTTGCGCATCTGCGGCCAAGAACCAATACCTTTGGTGCGATCACCCGGGTTAGAACCGTCCTGGCCCATGCGATCCACTCCTATTTTTTTGAATCTGGCTTTCATTGGATCAACACCCCATTGATCACTGCCAGCGATTGCGAGGGTGCGGGTGAGCTTTTTCGCGTCTCCACCCTCGACGTGGTGAATCAGCCTAAAACAGGCTATGAAGATGATTTCTTCGGAAAAGAAGCTTTCCTCACAGTGTCTGGACAACTGAATTTGGAGGCTTACTGCCTAGCGATGAGCAAGGTTTACACCTTTGGCCCTACTTTTCGTGCCGAGAATTCTAATACCTCACGTCACCTCGCTGAATTTTGGATGGTGGAACCGGAAATCGCGTTTGCTGACCTCGAGGATAACGCCAACCTCGCTGAATCTTTGCTTAAACATTGCTTAGATGCCGTCATGAATCGATGCTCTGACGACCTCGCCTTTTTCAACGATCGCGTCGACAGCACCGTCCTTGATCGTCTTGAAACTGTGATCACCCAACCGTTCGAACGGATGACCTATTCTGAAGCCGTTAGAATTCTCGAGCAATCCGGGCGCAGTTTTGAATTCCCTGTTGCTTGGGGTAAGGATCTTCAGAGCGAACATGAAAGATTTCTGGCAGAAGATCATGTTGGAAGGCCGGTGATTTTGTTTGATTACCCCAAAGATATTAAGGCATTTTACATGCGCCTTAACGATGATGATCGAACCGTAGCGGCGATGGACGTCCTCGCGCCAGGCATCGGAGAGATCATTGGCGGTAGTCAACGCGAGGAGCGACTAGACGTGCTTGACTCCAGGATGCCCGATGAAACCATGCGCAACGATCTTTGGTGGTACAGGGATTTAAGACGCTATGGGACCGTCCCTCATGCTGGATTTGGATTGGGTTTTGAGCGTCTGTTGAATTACATCACCGGTATGGAAAATATTCGTGACGCCATTCCCTTTCCAAGAACCCCTGGCCACGCCGAGTTTTGAGCCAAGTTCCACCCGAGCCACTCAATCAACCGCCCCTAGTCGGCTAGCCGCTCTGGCCTGCGTGGTGCAACCAAAGCCTTCAACCTGCTGCCTTGATTTTGGGCCAGATACATTCCCTACTCTGGGAATCGTTACCTTCCAGCCATTGAGGACAGGCCAATGCCTTGAGGCACGCTCAAGCGCTCATCCGGTAGATCGCTCAACCTCCCATCATCATTTTCCAGGTCTCGGGATCTTTTATTTTTAAATAGGTATTCGTTCGTTTAGTTTCCGCCATCGTTGCATGGGGAACCGCACTGTAATTATGTCCAGGCAGCAACAAAGTATCGTCGGGAAGACTCGCAAGCTGCTGCAAGCTTCTGAACATATCTTCCGTGTTAGAGCCGGGTAAATCGACCCGTCCACAACCATCTATGAACAGTGTATCCCCAGAAATGAGGGTGTTTTTTACTCGAAAGCACTGAGAGCCCGGCGTGTGTCCTGGGGTGTGGAGAAACTCGATTTCAACATCACCAACGCTCAGCTTATCGCCAGAGCTCACTTTTTTTAAATCGGTCTCAGAGACCCCGGTGACTTTGATAACACCTTGCGCTTCGTGTTCATTGGCGTAAATCGGAAGACTTACGTGCTCAAGCAATCGGCTCACACCCTCCACTGTATTTTGACCAAAACTACCGCCACAGTGGTCTGGGTGATAATGCGTCAACAGCGCTCCCGTCAATTTGTAGTCCCGTTCACTAACAAGATCGAGCAATCCCTGAATATCCCAGGCAGGGTCTACTACCACCACCTCCCGGGAAACTCGGTCACCCACCAGATAGGCAAAATTTTGCATGGGGCCGATCTGAATTTGCTCAACAATTAACTGGTCCGATAATTCCATCACTGATTCCTCGTAGTCTCCGATTGCTCAAGCTCTTATTGATTGGCTCAGGCTATTATTCAAACGCTCAGGCTGTTCAGCACTGCCTGACTCGTCCTGATTATGCGGGCTGACGCCAAGGGCATCAACCAAATGGCGTCAGCATAAGGATGCTACCCTCGACCGTTGAAAGCACCCATCTGAACATTCCAGTCGGCCCCAAGCGCGCCTTCAAATTCTCATTTAAGTCACTAAGGCTTTGCAGGGACCAAAGCTCAAACGGTGATGGGGCGTCAAGCCATAATCAGACAACGCTTTGAGGTGGGCCTGAGTGGGATAGCCTTTATGCTGTGCGAAACCATAGCCCGGAAAAGTTTCATCAAGCGCACACATCTCAGCATCCCGGGCGACTTTGGCGAGAATTGACGCGGCCTGAATGGCGCCCACCCGCTGATCACCTTTAATCAGGAATTCTGCCGGACACGACAGTTCCGGCAATCGATTACCGTCGACAAGCGCAAGCTCAATATCAGGCCGAAGCTGCTGAAACGCTCGCTGCATCGCCAGCAAACTGGCTTGGAGAATATTCATTCGATCAATTTCGTCAACTTCCGCCCGACCCAGCGCCCAAGTCGTCGAGCGTTCTCTAATCAGCAAATCGAACTGCCGCCGTTTGGGTTCGCTCAGTGCTTTAGAGTCGCGCAGGCCCACGATCGGCGCGGCACGGTTGAGCACCACTGCAGCAGCAACCACCGGCCCGGCAATCGGACCTCGTCCAACTTCATCAAGACCAGCAATGGTCAAACCCATCATGCCTCGGTCTGACCTTGAGCTAAGGCGATAATGGGCCGGGCAGCTTGGCCCGTCAAATCACCCTGAAGCAATTCATGCAAACGCTGATATTCATCCTTCCAATCTTTCCCCTCTTGATCGTTAAGAAGTTGCTCAAGTGCATTTGCGAGATTCAAACCCGTGACCTCATTTTGGATAAACTCACGAACCAATGGACGCTGTGAAAGTATGTTGGGCAGAGCAAACCGCGACACCGTGACCAATCGTGAAACAATCTGATAGGTCAATGGACTTAGGCGATAAGCCATGACCATGGGTTTTCTGAGAAGCATTGCTTCAAGGGTAGCGGTGCCAGAATTGACGAGCACAACATCGCTGGCCGCCATGATTTTCAATGGTTCGCCGTCATGCACTCGAATTTTCTGACCCAGCCCAGCTGCCTCGACCGCACGGCTGATCTCACGACCCCGTTCTGGCGTTGCCGCAGGAATCAAGAACCTTAAGGCTGGATGACGAATTAACAGCGCTTTAACCGTCTCGAGGTAGGCGGGCATCATCGAAGCGACCTCACTGCGCCGACTCCCCGGCAGAAGCGCCACGACCTGGGCCGTCTCCTCTAAATCGAGTGATGATCGAGCAGCGCGATCTCTGTCTGCATGGCCTTCTAACCCGATTGAACGAGCCTTCGGGTGACCCACGAACCGGACCGGAATACCATGCGCCTTGTAGATCTCTGTCTCAAAAGGGTACAACGTGAGCATCAGATCAACCCGGGCCTTGATCGATCGGATACGGCCACTCCGCCAGGCCCAAACGGTAGGCGATACATAATGAACCGTGGGAATCCCAAGGGCTTTAATCTGACGCGCCAACAGCAAATTGAAGAAATTAAAATCGATCCCCACAAACGCTGCTGTTGGGAGAGTCTTCGCACGTTTGCGGACAGAAAGTAGCAGACGAATCAATGTAGGCAACTTGAGAAGCGGCTCGAAAAAGCCATTGACCGA
>Ga0209631_10000491_pt1 | contig 53880 bp, 54 predicted proteins | sample COG_08_FD_184752 | JGI IMG/M metagenome (GOLD analysis project Ga0209631, IMG submission 184752) | Pelagic Microbial community sample from North Sea - COGITO 998_met_08 (SPAdes) (version 2) | ecosystem: Environmental > Aquatic > Marine > Neritic zone/Coastal water | place: Helgoland, sampling... | reverse complement strand
ATAAGATATGGGGTTATTAGCATACCGTTTGAAAATAGCTCTAATTATTTTATAAATTCACTGCGCCTGCTTAACCCTTTTTATGCTTCTTTTAAAAATCAAAGAGAAGGTCAGAGACTTGCTTTGTTAATAGAATCTCAAGGTCCAGTTTTTATAAAATTTGGTCAGCTCCTTTCTACCCGAACAGATATCTTAAATATAGAAGTTGCTAAAGATCTTCAAATTCTTACTGATCAATGCAAAAACTTTGATGTAAAAATAGCCAAAAAAATTATAGAAAAAGAATTAGGCGGCAAGATAGATGAATTCTATGATGACTTTGATAACAAACCAATAGCAGCTGCATCTTTAGCACAAGTCCATACTGCTAAAATTAAAAATACTGATAAAGAGGTGGTCATAAAGATTTTAAGGCCTGATATTAGAAAAAAGGTGGCAAGAAATGTTAGATTGCTCAAGGGTGCTGCCTCTTTATTTAATATCTTATATAAAGACAGTGATAGATTAAAACCAAAAGAAGTTATTAGAGACTATGAAGAAACTATATACAAAGAATTAGATCTTAAGTTAGAAGCAGCAAATACAAATTTAACGCGTAAAAATTTTTTAAATTCAAAGAGATTGTATATACCTGAGGTTTATTGGGAATTAACTTCATCAGATGTATTCACTCTAGAGAGAATTGATGGCATCCCATGCACTTCGATTGATGAAATAGAGTCTCACAAGATAGATAAGCAGCTACTAGCAGAAAATGGAGTAACTATATTTTTAGATCAGGTCTTCCGAGATAATTTTTTTCATGCAGACATGCATCCTGGAAATATTTTTGTCTCAAAAGAACATCCTGAGTCACCAGGTTACATAGCAATAGACTGTGCGATAACAGGATCTTTATCAAATGAAGAGAGATACGCACTTGCAAGAATGTTGCAGGCAGTTTTAAAACAAAACTATAGAGCATTAGCTCAACTCTTTATTAATTCACAATGGGTTGATCCTGATACTAATCTTTTAGAGCTTGAAAATACTTTAAGAGCTTGCTGTGAACCAATATTTGAAAAACCTTTATCTGAAATTGAATTTGGGAAGTTGCTTTTGTATCTTTTCCAGAGCACGAGAAGATTTGGATTATCTTTGCAGCCTTCTTTAGTTCTTCTTCAAAAAACTTTAATACATATTGAAGGTATGGGTAGACAAATATATCCGGAATTAGATTTCTGGGCTATTGCAGAGCCTTATTTAGATAATTGGTTAGTTGAGCAATTTAGTCCACTAAGACTTAAGGAATTTATCTTAGAAAATAAAGATGAGATTCTACTAAAAACTTCTGAAATGCCTAGTTTTATATATGAAGTTCTAGATGAATTAAGAGGTTACTCAAAAAATAGACAATCAAGTGATATGAAAATACAAGAATTGAAGATGCAGGTCTTGAAAGAAAAATATATTATCCGCCTCTTTGCAAGTGGAATAATAATCTTCTTAGCAGTCTCAATATTTGTATCATAAAATTATAATTTTTAGTTTTACTTACTAAAGGTTAAACTAGATTCTCCTTGGAGGTAATTATGGGTATTGGCGGCATAAGTATTTGGCAGTTATTAATAATCTTAGCGGTTGTAGTTCTAATCTTTGGAAGTGGAAAATTGAAATCATTAGGTTCTGATTTAGGCTCGAGCCTTAAAGGATTTAAAAAAGCTATCAAAGATGAGGAAACTAACGAAAACTCTGATAACAAAGACGTATAGAAATTGTTCCAGATAGGCTTCTTTGAAATACTGCTTATCCTTTCACTTGGACTTCTAATCATAGGTCCAAAACAACTACCTGTAGTAATAAAGTTTGTATTAAAACAGTATAAAAAATTACAAAAAAATATTTTAAGCTTTAAGGAAGATATCGAGCAAGAAATTGATACTAAGGAAATAAAGCAAGATATTTATAATGAACTTAGAATGGAAGAGCTCGAACAATCAGAGCTCTTTGTTGATAAAAAAGAAGATGACTGAAAGTTCAATTACAAGTCACTTTATTGAATTAAGGACTAGAATATTGAGAGTTTTGGGTCTCTTAGTAATCTTAACTATAGCTGGCTTACCTTTTGCTTCTGAGATCTACTTATTTGTATCTAGCCCCCTTATAAATGCGCTGCCAGAAGGCAGTACTATGATAGCCACAGAAGTGACAACGCCATTCATGGTGCCTATTAAATTAACAATTTTTGTTGCGATGTTATTAACTACCCCTTACATGTTTTATGAACTATGGATGTTTATGATTCCTGGGTTATTTAAGAATGAGAAGAAATTTATTGGTCCCTTGATACTATCTACTTTGGTATTATTTATCTTGGGTATAACCTTTGCATACTATGTAGTAGCGCCAATTATTTTTAGTTTCTTTATAGCCTCAGCTCCTGATTCTATTCAAGTTATGACAGATATAAATCAATATTTTGCGTTTTTTATAAAACTCATTTTTGCTTTTGGTATTTCTTTTGAAATACCAGTTGCAACAGTTTTATTGGTAAATTCAGATATTGTTAAAAAAGAAACTTTATCTAAGGCAAGGCCATATATAGTTGTAATGTTTTTTATTTTGGCTATGTTCTTAACGCCGCCTGATGTCTTTTCACAATTATTTCTAGCGATACCTATGTGGTTATTGTTTGAGGCAGGCTTGTTGTTATCTAAAAATAAAAATAACTAAAGTCCAAGTCGATTTGTCCAATCTGAATCATCAGGTCTAACCTCGTTAACAATTCTCTCTACTAGATCCTCGCAAGAATCTGTAATAATTAACTCATTGAAATTTGCATCTGAGATAAAACCCTCAGCAACTGCTTTATTCATCCATGCAATAAGATGATCATAGTAGCCAGCTGTATTTAAGATCCCTATTGGTTTGTTAATTATGCCCAGCTGATTGCTGGCCATAACCTCAGCAAGCTCATCTAGCGAACCTACTCCTCCAGGTAGAACGATAAATGCATCAGACCTTTGCATAAAAACATCTTTTCTATCAAGGAGGGTCTCTGCAACAATGACTTCATCTAATCTTGGGTTTGAAAGTTCTAATTCGTACAAAGACCTTAAAGAGATTCCTAATGCCTTTACTCCATTATCAAGAGCGGTATCTGAAACAATTTTCATAAGACCAACATCCCCGCCACCAAAGACAACATTAATACCTTTTTTGGCAATAATTTCAGCTATATTCTTTGCTTCCTGAGCATAAATAGGGTTATTGCCCTCATGAGCACCACAAAAAATTGATATGTTTTCTATTTTCAAGTTAGTTCACCTTAAAATTAAATGTTATAGGTCCTTTGTTGACTAATTGTATGTCCATTTGCTCCGCAAAGATTCCTTCTACAAGGTTATTTTGTTCTTTTTTACATTCATTTACGAACTCATAATACAACAATTTAGCTTCTTCAGGCTTTGCTGCTTTATGAAAGCTTGGATTAGCGCCTTTAGACGTTATTGCTGCTAAGGTAAATTGACTAATAATCATAATATCTTCGTTTAAATTCTTTAAACATGTAGACATTGTGCGGTTATCATCTTCTAAAATATTAAAAGTGTATATTTTATTCTTCATTTTGAGCACTTCTTGAAAAGTGTCAGAAGATTCAATACAAATAAATACGACGATACCTTGTTTTATTGATGCGTGTTTTGAGCCTTTTATGAAGATTTCTGCAGACGAGACTCTTTGAACAGTTGCTAGCAATTATTTACTGGTCCTCTAAGCTTGAATCCCACTCTCCTAGAGCTGCTAATTTATTCATGAGCGCTCTGTGTGATAAGGCATCTTGGGAAATAAACATATTTTCATACTTGCCCATCCATGCCTTAAGAGCAGGCGCTTGAAGAGCTCTTCCGTATGAGAAACTTAATTTCCAGCTAAACCCACCAATTTTATTCATAGCATCCAAATGTGCTGTAGCTAAAATATCAGATTGGCCCCCTGATAAAAAAGTAATTCCAGGAAGGTCCGCAGGCACATTTGCTATTAAACATTCTAAAGTTTTCTCTGCAACTTCTTTGATGCTAGCCTGAACATCTGCATCAGAGCCTGATGTAACCATGCTAGGTTTTAAGATGGTGCCTTTAATATTAACGTCATTTTCTTTGAGATGATGAAATAAAGACTTTAATGATCTTTCAGAAGCATTGAAGCAGTCGTTAATTGAATGATTTCCATCCATTAATATCTCAGGCTCAACCATCGGAACCATATTATTATCTTGAACTACTTTTGCATAATCAGCTAAGGCTTTCATATTTGCATCTATGCATTCATCAGAGGGCAATCCGTTGCCTATTTTTATAACAGCTCTCCATTTAGTAAATCTTGCTCCTAATGCTGCGTATTCTTTGCATCTTTCATCCAGGCCATCCAAGCCTAAAGTAATAACCTCTTGAGAAGAGTCATTAAGAGGTTGAAGTCCTTTATCAACTTTAATCCCTGGAAGGGCGCCTTGATCTTTAATGAGATCAACTAAAGATGTCCCATCTTCAGACCTTTGTCTGATAGTTTCATCAAATAAGATAACTCCGCCGATATTATTTTTCATGCCAGACGATCTAAATAATAACTCTCTATAATCTCTTCTATTTTTTTCTGTTGAATCTACACCAATTGAATCAAATCTCTTCCCACAAGTTGGATTACTTTCATCTGCAGCAAGAATTCCTTTTCCCTCTGAGACTATGTATGAGGCTATCTCTTCTATACTATTTAATGACATTTACTTCTCTCCTTATTTAGATTTTTGATTTTAATGCTTGTATTGATGGTAAGTCTTTTCCTTCCATAAACTCTAAGAAAGCTCCTCCACCAGTTGAGCAGTATGATACATCATCTGCTTTAATAAATTTATTAATAGCCGAAATGGTCTCTCCACCACCAGCTATTGAAAAAGCAATGGAGCTTGCTATAGCCTTAGAAAGATCTCTAGTGCCTGTTTCAAATAATTGATTCTCAAATACTCCTAATGGGCCGTTCCATAAAATGGTTTTGGAAACATTGATAGCATCTTGCATTTTTCTGGTTAACATTTGATCTAAAATCATTTCATTTTCGCCCACATCGCAAATATTCTTTACGGTCACCTCTTCGCCTTCAAATGAAAGAGAAGTAATCACAGTTTCTGGCAAAATTATTTTACCGCCATCTAAAAGCTCTTTTGCAATATCAATCATAGATTCTTCATATAATGAAATTCCTATCTCATTGCCAGCAGCCTTTATAAAAGTATTAGCAATGCCTCCACCAACAATTACAAAATCAGCCTTCTCATTAATATTTTTAATTAGTTCTAATTTTGTTGAAACTTTAGCTCCACCAATAACAGCAGTATATGGATTTTCGTACTCATTAAGTGCCTTGGTTAATGCTGAAATTTCTTTTTGAAGCAATAACCCCATGCATGCTTGATTTGAATGAGTTATTGCTGAATGTGTAGATGCTTGTTCTCTGTGTGAAGTTCCAAAAGCATCAAAAACATACACATCGCAAAGACTCGCTAGGCATTTGCCTAATTCTTCGCTATTAGACTTTTCGCCTTTAAAAAATCTAATGTTTTCCATTACTTGAATCCTTGCTGAAGAATTAAATATTAAGGGATCACTAAGTTCTGATACTAATTCAACCTCTTCATCTAAAATAATTTTTAGTGAATCAACAACCGGTTGTAAAGAAAATTTAACATCTGGATTTCCTTCAGATGGTCTGCCTAAATGTGAAACAAGTAAAATTTTTGCACCTCTATCTAAAGAGTGCTTAATAGTTGGGATTGATGCTAATATTCTTGTTTGATCTTTAATGGCGCCTTCAACAATTGGCACATTCATATCAACCCTAATAATAAGTTTTTTATTCTCTAATACTAATTCTGATAGGTTATTCATTCATAAGTGATTTGGCCATCTCAACTACGTTTGGAACATTGAAGCCAAAGTGATCAAGTAAAACATTTGCTGGCGCAGACTCACCAAAAGTTTCTATTCCTAGAACTTTGTCTTTCTTGTTTAGTAATTTAAACCAAGAATTTGGATGAGATAATTCAGCAACCAATATTGGCAAATCATCTTTGATAATTGCAGATTGATATTCTTGGGAGGTATTTAAAAAGATGTCTAAACAAGGCATAGAGACAACATTCACAATCACTCCAGATTCTTCTAAAACCTCAGATGCATCAAGCATCATCTGCAATTCACTGCCTGATGCTATCAATGTCATCTGGGCACCAGGATTATCTTTTATGAGATAGCCGCCATTTTTAATGGAATCTATTTGATCAGTATTTCTTGTTATTGGTGACGTGTTTTGTCTACTAAAAATTAGGCATGTTGGAGAATCCTTAGAGCTAACTGCATTTTCCCATGCTACTGCCGTCTCTACCAAGTCAGCTGGCCTCCAATTATTTAGGTTAGGTGTTGATCTGAGTGTTACTAGATGCTCAACTGGCTGGTGTGTTGGACCATCTTCACCAAGAGCAATTGAGTCATGTGTATATACAAATATATTAGGTAATCCCATTAAGGCAGACAACCTTACCGCATTTCTTGCATAATCGGTAAATACCAAAAAGGTTGCTCCATAGGGTTTAATGCCACCATGTAATACCATGCCATTCATAATGGCTGACATGCCAAATTCTCTCACGCCATAGTTAATATGGTTGCCTGTAGGATTTTCATTTGAGAATGTTGAGCTTGATTTTGAAAAAGTATTATTAGATGGGGTTAAGTCGGCCGAACCTCCAACTAGCTCTGGCATTTCTTTTACAAAAAAGTCTAGGCAAACCTGAGAAGCTTTTCGGGTAGCCATTGAAGAATTTTCATCGTCACAATGTGTAAGAAAATCTTGATATTTTTGAGAGAAGTTTTCAGGTAAATCACCAGAAATTCTTCTAGTCAATTCATTAAATTTATTAATATCTGCTTCTTTTAAAGATTGCATGACCTTATCCCAGTCATTATTTTTATCCTTACCTAAAGACGTAGCATTCCAGAACTCATATACAGCATCTGGGACAACAAAAGGTTCATGCTGCCACCCAAGAGTTTCTCGTGTCTTTGAAATCTCTTTATCACCTAATGGAGCTCCATGAACATCACTTGTTCCAGATTTATTTGGTGATCCAAACCCAATAGTTGTTTTACAAAAAATCATAGATGGCTTATTAGTTGCTTCTTTAGAGGCTTTAATAGCTTCATCTATAGCATTAACATCATGACCATCCACACAAATAGTTTGCCAACCATAACTATCGAACCTTTTTACAGTGTCATCCGTAAACCAATTTTCAATTTCTCCATCAATAGATATCCCATTTTGATCATAAAAACAAATAAGTTTTCCAAGTTCATGTGTTCCAGCAAAAGAACATGCTTCATGCGATATACCTTCCATCAGGCAACCGTCTCCTAAAAATGCATAGGTGTAGTGGTCTATTGGGTTTAAATCATTAATATTAAATTCAGCTGCCAACATCTTTTCAGAAATAGCCATGCCAACTGCATTTGCAATACCTTGTCCAAGTGGACCTGTAGTTGTTTCTATACCATTATCCAAATCATATTCTGGATGGCCAGGAGTTTTAGATTTCAGTTGTCTAAAATCCTTAATATCATCTATTGAGATGTTATAGCCCGTAAGATGAAGGAGGCTATATAAAAGCATAGAGCCATGGCCATTTGATAAAACAAATCTATCCCTGTTAAACCAATGTGGATTTAAAGGATTATGATTAAGATGATTTTTCCATAAAGCTGTTGCGATTTCAGCCATGCCCATTGGCATTCCTGGATGGCCAGAATTAGCTTTCTGGACAGCGTCAATTGATAAAAATCTTAAAGCGTTTATTGTTTCAGATTGATGCAATTTTTTTTCCGTAGATGTTTTAAGAATAATAATATTTTAAAGGAAAGAATCATAGCCTAATATGTACTTTTTAATATAAAATAACCCTTCTGTGATTTTTTAATTTTTTGCACACAATATAAATGCTAAAAAATTAAGTATTTCACAAAATCTTAGTTTTTTTTGGAGAAATAAATGAGTTATATATTCACATCCGAGTCTGTTTCTGGCGGACATCCAGATAAAGTTTGCGATCAAATATCTGATGCTGTTCTTGATGCCTACCTAGCCGAAGATCCTAATAGCCGAGTTGCATGCGAAACCATGATTAAAAATAATATGGTTTTCATCGCTGGAGAAATTACCTCTTTAGGGAGTCCTGACCTTGAGCCGGTTGTTAGAAAAACTATTAACGACATAGGTTACAACACTGATGATTATGGCTTTAATGGCGATACATGTGAATTTACAAATCTTGTTTTTGAGCAATCTCCTGATATATCTCAAGGTGTTACCGAGGGTGAAGGTGAGAATTTAGAACAAGGAGCTGGCGATCAGGGCCTTATGTTTGGCTATGCATGTAAAGAAACTGATTCACTAATGCCTCTTCCAATTGATCTTTCTCATAGATTAGTTAAAAAGCAAGCTGACGTTATGAAAAGTGGTGAAATCAAATGGTTAAGACCAGATGCTAAAAGTCAGGTAAGTGTTATTTATTCTGATGATGGAAAGACTATTGAAGGCTTGTCTGCAGTTGTTCTTTCAACTCAACATGATGAAGATGTTTCTCAAGAGGAAATTAAAGCTGAGGTAATGGACAAAATTATCAAGCCTATTGTTCCTAATGAATGGATTCTAGATTCAACAAATATCTATATTAATCCAACCGGTAAATTTGTAATTGGTGGTCCTGTTGGTGATTGTGGTCTTACGGGTAGAAAAATAATTGTGGACACTTATGGGGGCATGGCAAGACATGGCGGCGGCGCATTCTCAGGCAAAGACCCTTCTAAAGTAGATAGATCAGCGGCATACGCTTCTAGGTATGTTGCTAAAAATATCGTTGCAGCGGGTCTAGCTGATTACTGTGAAATCCAAGTCTCTTATGCTATTGGTGTTGCAAAACCAACATCTATACATGTTGAAACTTTTAACAGTGAGAAAATCTCAAAAGATGCCATTGTTAAAATTGTTGAAGAAGAGTTTGATTTAAGACCAAAAAGTCTTATTAATATGCTTGATCTTAAAAGGCCTATATACTTGCAAACTGCAGCTTACGGTCATTTTGGAAGATCAGATATTGATCTTTCGTGGGAAAAAACTGATAAAGCTTCAGATATATCACAATAAAAAAATAATTAAGGAAATAAAATGGAAAATGACTATAAAGTAGCTGATATTAACCTTGCAGAATTTGGGAGGAGAGAAATTTCTCTTGCTGAAAATGAAATGCCAGCATTAATGGCATTGCGAGATAAATATAGAGACGAACAACCTTTAGCTGGCGCTAAGATTATGGGTTGCATTCATATGACTATTCAAACTGCAGTTCTGATGGAAACATTAATGGATTTAGGAGCAGAACTCAGATGGTCATCATGTAATATTTTTTCAACCCAAGATCATGCTGCAGCAGCAATGGCGGCTAGAGGTATTCCTACCTTTGCTTGGAAGGGCGAAACTGATGAAGAATTTGAATGGTGTATAGAGCAAACAATATGCAAAGATGGTGCTCCTTGGGATGCAAATATGATTCTAGATGATGGAAGTGACCTAACAGCAATGGTTCATGAGAAGTTTCCGGATATGTTAGAAACAATTCATGGTGTATCAGAAGAAACAACAACCGGAGTCCACAGATTAAAAGAGATGCTTCAAAAGGGTGAGCTAAAGATTCCTGCTATTAATGTAAATGATGCTGTTACTAAAGCTAAAAATGATAATAAGTATGGCTGTAGACACAGTTTAAATGATGCCTTGAAAAGAGGAACAGATATGCTTCTTTCTGGCAAAAAAGGTCTGGTAATTGGTTATGGTGATGTTGGAAAAGGCTCAGCGGCCAGTCTTGCTCAAGAAGGTATGATTGTTAGTGTTGTTGAATCAGATCCAATTTGTGCAATGCAAGCATGTATGGATGGCTTTTCCGTTGTCTCATGCTACAAAGATGGTGTTGTTACCAGAAAAGTAGAAGATATTAACCTAAGAGTTATGGAAGATACTGATCTTATTGTTACCACAACCGGTAATGTGAACGTATGTGATTCAGCAATGCTAAGTACCCTAAAGAATACAGCAGTTGTTTGTAATATTGGTCATTTTGATAACGAGATTGATACAGCGTACATGAGAGATGAGTGGTACTGGGATGAAATTAAGCCTCAAGTTCATAGAATTTTTAGAGACACAACTCCTGAACAGACTCCTGACTTGTCTAGTAAGAATTATATTATTCTTCTTGCTGAAGGCAGACTAGTAAATCTTGGAAATGCTACGGGTCATCCTAGTAGAATTATGGATGGATCTTTTGCAAACCAAGTCCTAGCTCAAATCCATTTATATAAACAAGGTTTTGCAAATATCAATGATGAAGAAACTAAAGCTGAAATGATATCAGTTGAAATTCTACCTAAAAAGCTAGATGAAGAAGTGGCTTCGCTTATGGTTGCAGGCTTTGGTGGAGTAATGACTCAGCTCACACAAGATCAAGCTGATTATATTAATGTTCCTCAAGAAGGTCCTTTTAAAGAAGAAACATACAAATATTAGAAGTTCTTATACTATTATAGAGTTTATTAGCCATAATAAGCTCTATGATAAATCTAAAAAAAATTTTAAGTATCTTTGCACTCCTGGCTATAAGTAATTGTGGGGTAAAAGGTCCAATCAATATGATTGAAGTGCTTAAATTACTATAGTGAATTCCTTTTCACGGCTAAATTCATATCAATGATCAATTATTCAAAAATGCACGGCAATGGCAATGATTTTGTCATAATGAATTCTATTGATTCTAATGTTTCGTTAACTGAAGATTTTATAAAAAATATTGCTTCAAGAGAAAATGGAATTGGGTTTGATCAATTAATTTTAGTTGAGCCTCCAAAAAATCATGAGCATGATTTCTTAATAAGATTTTTTAATGCTGACGGCGGAGAGGCAATGATGTGTCTAAATGGAATAAGGTGTGCAAGTAGGTATATATGGAAAGGTAACTATGCTCCAACACGCAAAATGATTCTAGAAACTCTAAACCGAATTACATTAGTAGAGCCATTGGGAGAAACAAAAGTAATTGCTACTATTGAGACCCCCAACTTTTACAAAAATCTTAAGCTTGAGCTATCCCTAAAAAAATTAATTAATACGCCTTTTTCATTAATAGATGCTGGCAATTTGCACCTATGTATTGAGACTGATAATTTGGATAATTTAAAGTTAAAAGAAATCTATAAAAAAATAGAATCCATCATTAAACCACACCAAATTAATGTGTCTGTTTATAAAAAGAACCTTAACAATATAAATATTGTGACATATGAAAATGGGGTCGGTGTAACTTTATCCTGTGGGTCTGCAGCTGCTTCAGTAGCTTTCTTAAATTTTAAAGAAGGTTTGGCTCTTAATATTATTTCCGAGGGCGGGAGTCTGAATTTCTTGATGGCAAATGATAAACTAATTATGCAAGGCCCTACTGAATTCAGTTTTAATGGAGTTATAAATGAGTAAATCTATAGACCCTAAAGATGTTGAAATATTCTTACTAGATAATCCTGATTTTTTTGTATCAAGAGAAGCAATTTTGAGTGAGCTAGATTTTAAGCATGATTCTGGTAATGCCGCATCGTTACTTGAAAGGCAGATTAAAAGATTGAGAGAAGAGCAAAATACATTAATAGATCTTTTAACTTCCTTTGTTGGTGAAGCAAAGGTAAATGAAGACTTATTTATTAAGTCAAAAAACTTAACTTTGTCTATCTTAGAAGCCTCTGATTGCAATGAAATTACGAAAAGGATAGAAAATGAATTTACAAAAAACTTTGGCGTAGATGAATGCTCCCTAAAGTTTTTTAATAATTCTGAGATATCGGAACTTGAAGAAAAGACTGAGCTCTCTTTACATAAAGGCTCGATTCACTGCGGCAGCTTCTCATCTGAAAAGTTGTCTACATTATTTGAGAACAACCTAGTTCAATCTGCTGTAATAGCTGTCTTAATTAATGGAAAGAAAATTGGATTACTTCAATTAGGTAGCCATGACAGAACTAAATATCTTGGAGATGAAGATACGACCTTTATAGAGTATGTCAGGGATGTTCTTGAAAAAAGATTATCTTCCTTAGCATCAAATGGTTAGGTCTAGTTTCTTTATAGAAAAAGATCTTGAAGCCTATCTTTTATACATAGCGTCTGTGAGGAATCTTTCTGAGCATACTGTTTCTTCTTATAAAAGAGACCTCGAAAAATTATTAATTCATTTCAACGATCTAAATATAAAATCATACTCAGAAGCAACGGAATCTGTCTGTTCAAGCTGGATAGGAAATCTCTTTACATCCAACAATAATCCAAAAAGCATACAAAGACATTTGTCTTCGGCTAAGGGGTTTTTTAAATTTTTGTTAAAAAATAACCTTATAGAAGCTTCTCCATTTGATCTTATCTCAGGGCCTAAAGCAGCCAAGCATTTACCTAATGTCTTATCTCCAGAAGAAGTTGAATTACTCATGAATTTTAAACCTTCGAATAATTTAGAAATTAGAGATTTAGCAATAATTGAGCTTATGTATTCCTCTGGCCTCAGGGTTTCAGAGGCTGCAGGAGTTGATTTAAAAGACTTTGAAGAAGATATGCAATTCCTTAGAGTATTTGGTAAAGGTTCTAAAACTAGACTAGTTCCGATTGGCAGGTTTGCAAAGGAGGCAATAAGTAAGTGGCTTTTAGAAAGAGCAAAGATAGAAGTAGAATCGGATGCAGTTTTTATAAATTTGAAGGGGGGAAGAATAACTACTAGAAGTATTCAGCTGAGACTTAAAAGATTGGCCCTCAAACAAGGCTTGCCTCCGGTTTATCCGCATATGCTTAGACATAGTTTTGCAACCCATATCCTTGAATCAGGCGGTGACCTAAGAACTATTCAGGAATTACTTGGACATAGCTCTTTGTCAACAACCCAAATATATACAAAATTAGATTATCAACATTTAGTAAAAATTTATGATGGGGCGCATCCTAAGGCTAAGAAATGATGCAAAAAATTAAACTTATAACATTTGATCTAGATGATACTTTTTGGGACATAGGGCCAGTAATTATCAATGCAGAGTTATCAACAAGGAAATGGCTTGAGGAAAAGGTGGGTGAAGTAGATTGGGGCAATATGGAATCATTTCTGGCGTTACGTAAAGAGCTCGCTGAAAAAGATCCTTCTTTATATTGGGATTTAGGTAAATTAAGAAGAGAAATTTTTAGAGTTAAGCTTGCTCCAGTTACTTCAGGTGAAAATGAGTTAAAAGAACTTGTGGAAGAATCCTTTAACTATTTTTTAGACAAACGGCATGAAATTATTTTCTATGATGGGGTAATTGAAGCACTTGAAGATTTAGCTATAAGATATGATTTAGGGGTTTTAACAAATGGGAATGCTGATATTAATAAATTAAATATTGGTGAATACTTTAAATTTTCAGTGAGCTCTGTAGATGTGAAAAGCAATAAACCTGATAAAGGGCATTTCCAAAAAGCTTTAGATCTAAGTGGCTGTGATGCTAATGAAGTTTTACATATAGGCGATCATCAAATTAATGATGTTGTTGGCGCACTAGACTCGGGCATGAAAGCTATTTGGTTTAATAAAGATAAAGTTGATTGGGAACAAAAGCTCTCAAAGCCTGCAGAGATTTCTAACTGGTATAATTATAAAATTATAGATGAGATGGCTTAAATGAAAGAAGATAGAGTCTTAGATGCAATAATTTCAATAGTTGGCAAAGAGTTTAAAAACATAGAATCTAAGTTAGCCGTACCTGAAATTGATGCTTTGGAGAAATTGAAACCGGGAATTGAAAAAGTTCTTAGCTCAGCCGGGTTTGTATCTGAGTCTAAATATAACTCATTAAAGTCCCGAGCTGATAAACTTGAAGAAAGACTAGATAAGCTAGAAGAAGGCTAAAGCTGAGCTAGATATCCGTCTAACCTGTCAGAATTACTTACAAAAGTTGATTTCGTGTCTTGAGCTGCTGCCTTAACATCATCTAAATTAACTGCTTCTCCAACTTGAATAACTCCAACCATTGCTAACATTGCATGCGGGCTACATTGATAAACATAAACACCTTCGGTATCAATTGTGATTGAGATATCTTCATTTAGATCTCCCATCCAGCCATCTGCTCCAGCAGGAATCATGCTAGCAATAGTTTCTGAATTATGAGAGACATCAGTTGCTTTGAAATGAATGGTGTCTCCAATAGATACCTTGATAACTGCTGGTTCAAAGATCATAGAACCTCCATCACCCATATTTAACATTTTTACAACATGTTCTGAGCCTTCAGATAATTCTATCTTCTTTACCTCTGCATTGGTTGCCGATGCCATAGAGGTGGCAGGAGCTGGTTTACCACAAGGCTGACCCTCAAGACATATTTTTACTGGGACATTAATTCTTGCTATCACAGCATCGTCATATTTTTTTCCATTAAATATGAATAAGAAACACAATGGTAAAACTAGTAAGTAGATATTTTTTTTAATATTGAATTTCATTAATATTTCCGCTTAAGAATTGTTTTTTTGAAGTTCGACAACATGATCTAAGACATCAAGCATTTCTTGTCTGCTTTGTTTGGAAACAATCATGTATTTTCCATCCACAATAATCATTGGTACGCTTGTGATTTTTAACTGTTTTGAAACTTGCATGCCTCTACTAACTTTTTGCTTAACAGCAAAAGAGTTTAAATACTGTTTTGATTTTTCTTCATCTACACCTAGTTTAGATAAAAATTTAACAACAGATCTTTGACTACCAAGGAAGTTGTTCTCTTTATGAATTGTAGTAAAAACTGCTGTATGGGCTCCTTTTCCTAGCTTTAGGGCCTCAATAGTATGATACAAAGATGCATGCAGTTGATGGATTTGGCTCCAAGTGACAGGCATTTTAGAGAATTTAACATAGTCTGGTTTATTGGCGTCCCAATTATTAATTGTAGATTCAAATGAATAACAGTGATTGCATCCATACCAAAATATTTCAGATACCTCGACCATTCCATCTTGTCTAACTGGTAAAGGGTTATCAATTAATTGATAGTCTTTTCCAAGTTCATATTCTGCTTGTGCATTTGCAGAAAAGGCTATTAATACATATCCGAAAATACAGATATAGAAGAGTTTGTAGTATTTATTCATATAGTCCATGCATATAGTTTGCTAAAGCATCGATTTCATCGTCGCTTAGATTTTTGGAAACAGCTTGCATCACTAGAGCATAATCACCAGCTCCTCTTTCGCCAGATCTATATGCTTTTAGTGTTGAAGCCAAGTAAGCTTTTTGTTGGCCAGCTACCGAAGGGAATCCTGCCAAGGCATTGCCAGCACCATTAACTGAATGGCATGCTGTACAAGCTGGTATAGCTTTTTTCATATTACCACTTCTGTATAAGGCTTCGCCAAGAGCTAAAAGCTCTTCATCATCTTCTGCTTGACCATTAGTTTGTTCTTGTGAAGCATAATAAGCTGCAATATCAAGTAAATCTTGATCCGAATAGGCCATTAAAAGAGGAACAACTGAGCTCATTAGGACATTCTCACGCTCGCCATTCTTAAAATAAATTAATTGGTCGTATAAATATCTCTGATTTTGGCCAGCAAGTTTTGGCCAATCAGGGCTTATGCTATTGCCATCGGCTCCATGACATGCGGCACAGGCTGCAACCATATTAGCGCCTTTTGATGCATCACCGTCTTCAAAGACATTGGGCATCTTTTTTTCAGCTGCCATGGTACTTATGCTAAAAATAAATACCGTCGCAAATAATATTCTTATAGACATTTGTTTGAGATTCCTTAGAGTGGGTATTATAAACATAGCTGACACTTAGATAAACGATTAAATGCAAAACCTTTTTAAAAATACTGAATTCATGATGGGTGCTACTCAGTATAAAAACCTGCCTGAGGATACTGGTGTTGAAATACTTTTAGCCGGCAGATCTAATGCTGGTAAATCTAGTGCGCTAAATGCTTTAACTGAGAATAGAAAATTAGCACGCATAAGTAAGACTCCTGGAAGGACTACTGAAGTTAATTACTTTAGAGTTAATGAGAATTTGAAGCTAGTGGATTTGCCTGGCTATGGTTATGCAAAATCGGGATATTCAAGAAGAAAAGACTGGGGACCTCTTCTTGGTCAGTACTTTGAAGAAAGACAATCATTTAAAGCTGTTCTAGTCTTTATGGATATTCGTCATCCATTAAAAGATACTGATCTTGAGCTTATAGGCTTATGCAAAGACTCAGAAGTTGATTGCATACCAGTTCTAACCAAGAGTGATAAATTATCAAAAAATAAAGTAGCCCAAGCGGTGGCTAAGGTATCAAGGGATTTGGGTGGCATAGATACTTTCGCTGTATCTTCTAAGGATATTGTTGGCTTTATAAGGCTAAGCAAGTTACTTCTTGCCTACTAAATAAAGGTCTTTAATGAGCCTCATTCCAGTTTGAGCCGATAGATGCTTCGACAATTAAAGGAATATCTAGATCAACTGCAGCTTCCATAATTTCTTTTACTTTACTAAGAACTTCTTCTGATTCTAATTTCTTGGCTTCAAGTATTAATTCGTCATGAACCTGCATAATTATTTTGGTTGTATTTGAAGCCTCGTTTGTTATCCAAGCATCAACATCAAGCATTGCTTTTTTAATAATATCTGCTGCTGAACCTTGAAGGGGAGCGTTAATAGCTGCTCTTTCAGCTGCTTGCCTCCTAAGGCCATTTGCTGCATTAATTTCATTAACATAAAGCCTTCTACCCATGATGGTCTGAACATAAAGATCTTTTTTAGCCTCTGCTTTGACGTTATCCATATAGTCTCTAACCCCGGTGTAACGGTCAAAATAGGTATCTAAATATGATTGTGCTTCTGCTCTCGTAATATCAAGCTGCCTTGTTAGGCCAAAAGCAGACATGCCATACATGAGTCCAAAGTTTATTGCTTTTGCACTCCTTCTTTGATTAGAGTCAACATTCTTGATATCAACTCCAAAAATTTCTGCTGCAGTTGCAGAATGAACATCCAAATTATTATTAAAAGCATTAGTTAAATTCTTGTCGCCTGATAAATGTGCCATTATTCTCAATTCTATTTGTGAGTAGTCAGCTGAGATAAGCACATTCCCTTTTTCTGGAACAAAAGCCTCTCTTATTCTTCTACCTTCAGAAGTTTTAATAGGAATATTTTGTAAGTTAGGCTCTGTTGAAGAAAGTCGACCGGTAGAAGTCACTGCTTGGTGATAAGAGGTATGTATTCTCTTAGTCACTGGATTTTCTATAGCTATAAGGCTATCAGTATAAGTAGACTTAAGCTTTGCTAGTGTTCTGTATTCTAAAATTACTTTTGGCAAATCATATTCTTCAGCCAATCTTTGTAGGGTTGCTTCATTTGTTGAAGGCTGTCCTTTGGGTGTTTTCTGGAGAACTGGTAGCCCCTGTTTCTCATAAAGAATTTCTAAAAGCTGCTTTGGAGAATCTAAATTAAATTCTGCACCGCCAAGCTTATATGCTTCTTTTGTTAAAATTTCTATCTTTTCTCCAAGCTCTTTTGAATGCGCAGCAAGCTTATCTTTATCTATTTTTGCACCATTGGTCTCAGTTGTTACAAGAGCAAGGACAAGGGGATACTCAATTGATTCTAGTAAATTCAATTGACTGTTTTGTCCTCTTAGTAATTCTTCTAAGTGCTTATAAAGCCTTAAAGTGATGTCAGCATCTTCTGCTGCATAATTAGTAGCAGTTGCAATATCTACTTTTGAAAAATTAATTTGCTTTGAAGCTGTTCCTGTTACATCTGTATATTTAATTGTTGAGAGCTGAAGATAATGTTCTGCCATTCTATCCATGCTATGTCTTGTTCCAGTGCTATTTAAAACATAGGACATCAACATGGTATCTGCTAAAAAAGCAGATAGCTTAATTCCATGCCTGGCTAAAATAGGTATATCAAATTTTAAGTTTTGACCTACTGCTTTCTTCTGATTTGATTCGATTGAAGTTCCTAAGATACTAATTACCTTATCTAAAGGCAGCTGCTTGGGAACGCCATCATAATTATGCCCAATAGGTATATAACAACCCTTGCCCTCTTCAGTTGATAAAGAAATTCCAAGCAAATCAGCAGTGATGGTATCTAGAGAAGAGGTCTCAGTATCAATTGCAAAAGCTGTGCATTCATCAAGCTGCTTGACCCATTTTTCTAAGCCGTCTTGTGTATCTATGGTCTCATACTTGCTATTAACTTCTGCGACTTCTTCAGCCGTTTTCTTAACAGGGCTATTCTTTAATGGCTTAAACTCAAACTCTGCGTAAAGTTTCTCTAAAGCTTCATCATCATTGTTTAGCACTAGAAGGCTTTCAAAGTCTATTTGAAGATCAATATCTGCTTTTAAAGATACCAATTCAACATTCCTGTCTAAATTGGGTAAAAATTCTCTAAGGTTATTCCCAACAACCCCAGTAAAGGATTCAGCATTTGATTTAATGCTATCTAGGTCTCCATATTCGTTTAACCATTTAGCTGCTGTTTTCTGGCCGACCTTGGGAACGCCAGGTATATTATCTGAAGAGTCGCCAACCAAAGCTAACATGTCTCTTATTTGATTAGGCTTAACACCAAATTTCTCAAATACTTTTGCTTCATCAAAAGTCTTATGAGTCATGGTATTCATGAGAGTTGTATATGGATCCTCAACTAACTGCATGAGGTCCTTATCTAAGCTTGAGACAACACTATAAAAATCTTTCTTCCTAGCCATTGTTACAAGAGTGGCAATAACATCATCCGCTTCAACCTCTTCTACTTCTAGCAAAGGGAAACCAATTGCCTTACAAATATCTTTAACTGGCTTGAGCTGCTCTCTTAAATCATCAGGCATCGGCGGCCTATTTGATTTATATTCTTCATATACTTTATGTCTAAAATTTTTACCCTTGGCATCAAAGACTACAATGATTGGTGAGCCTTCACTTTCTTTTTTCAAATTCATCAACATGTTTGTTACACCTTTAACAGCACCAGTAGGTTTTCCGGTTGAGGTAGAAAGTGGAGGCATCGCATGATAAGCCCTATATAAATAGGAAGAGCCGTCGATGATAAATATTCTGTTTTTCATTTATAGTTAAGTTAAAATCTATTATGTCATTGGTATTTTTTAATCTCTATAAAAGAAAGAATATATAAGTAAATATGTTTACAAAAATTAAAAATATTTATACAAATCATTTTGAGATTGCTTCCTTTTTGGGTGCAAGCGCAATAATTGTATTAGCGATTTTATTAGACAATCTTTTAAATCTTCGGGCTTGTCCACTATGTATTCTTACTAGATATATTTTTGGAGCAATTGCGGTTACCTCATTAATCGGTTTTTTTGTTAAAAAGTTTTATGTCTTAAATAAGTTGCTAATTATTCTTGCTTCAATTTACGGAATCGCTGTTTCATTAAAACTAATATATCTTCAGAATCTAACGCCTGAAGAGATTGCTAAATTGCCAGTGGGTTGTGATATGCCGCTTGAAACTCAAATTGAGTATTTTGGCCTTATAGGTGGTCTTGCTAATGCATTTAAAGGGGGACCAACATGTGCAGAGGAAAGTTGGAGATTTATATTTAATTTTGCTGAATGGGGCCTAATTTTCTTCGTTATTTATTTATTAGCTACTCTAACAAAGCTAAAAATAGGTGTATTTGGTAGTAAAACTACATAGAAAAAGTGTTTTAATGCCTTAAATGATAATAGAAACCTATATTATTGACTTTTAAAACCTATTAAGATTAACTTCACTACAAGAAAAGTCTAATTGTAAGTTCTTTAAAAAATATTTAATGAAACTCTTTAGTCCTATAAAATACTTGGTAAGTATGAATATGAATATGAATACAACTCAGATCTTCGAGCTTAGTAATGAAGAGTTAATAGAGAAAGCGGTAAGTAACAATGAGGCTATCCTAGCTGATAATGGCGCACTTACTGCTGTTACTGGTGAGAGAACTGGCAGAAGTCCTAATGACAGGTTTATAGTAAAAGAGCCGGGAACAGAGGATCTTATAGAATGGGGCGCTGTAAATAAACCTTTTGATTCTGATAAATTTGATGCTTTATGGAATAAGGTAGAAGCCTATTTAGCAGAAAAAGACAGATATTTAACCAAAGTTCATGTTGGAGCTCATGCGGAACATTATTTACCAGTTAAAGTGACTACTGAAACTGCATGGCATAGCTTGTTTTCTAAACTTATTTTTATAATGCCTCAGGACTTTAATCCTGCCACTAAGAAAGAATGGGAGATCATGAGTGCTGCAAATTTTGAATGCCTTCCCTCTGAAGATGGAACTAACTCAGAAGGTTGCGTAATAATTAATTTTGCAAGAAGAAAAGTTCTCCTTGCAGGAATGAAGTATGCAGGTGAAATGAAGAAGTCTATGTTTAGTATCCAAAACTTTTTAATGCCAGAAAAAGACGTTCTGCCTATGCATTGTTCAGCCAATGTTAATGCTGATGGCAAAGTCGCTCTTTTCTTTGGTTTGTCTGGGACAGGAAAGACAACTCTTTCAGCAGATCCATCATGCTCATTAATTGGAGATGACGAACATGGATGGAGTCAGGGATCTGTATTTAATTTTGAAGGGGGTTGCTATGCAAAAACCATTGACCTGTCTCAGGAAAATGAACCTGTAATATGGAATGCTATTAAAAGTGGCAGCATTCTAGAAAATGTTGTTTTAAACGAAGCCGGTGTCCCAGACTATTCCGATGTTTCTCTTACTCAAAATGGAAGATGTTGTTACCCTAGAGCTTTTATACAAGATGCAGTCCCTGAAAATGCCGCAGGTGAGCCTGACTCAGTAATTTTTCTTACCTGTGATCTGACAGGCGTTATTCCGCCAGTATCTATTTTGTCAAAAGAAGCTGCTGCCTATCATTTTTTAAGTGGCTACACAGCCAAAGTAGGCTCTACAGAAATCGGCTCAACCTCAGCAATTGAGTCAACTTTCTCAACTTGTTTTGGCGCTCCTTTCTTTCCGCGGCCAGCTGGAGTTTATGCTGATCTTCTGATGAAAAGAGTGGAAGCTTTTGGCTCAAAAGTGTACCTTGTGAATACTGGTTGGACTGGTGGCTCTCATGGAGTTGGAAAACGTTTTGATATCCCCACAACAAGAAGAGTAGTTAATGCAATTCAAAATGGTGAGTTAGAAGGAGTTAAAACTGAAACCATACCTGGACTAAATCTGGAAGTGCCATTGTCAGTTGAAGGAGTTAAAACAGAGCTTCTGAATCCAATTAAAACATGGAGTGATCAAGATGCTTATCAACAAACTGTAAAACAAGTTGTTACCGAGTTTGAAGAAAACTTTAAAAATTTTAGTGTTAGTGATGAAATAGTAAAAGCTGGCCCAGGTTTTTAATGTTTGATGAAAGTTTTATTAATCAACTTAACAGTTGGAATGAAAAGACTTTACTTAAAAAAATAAAATTTAATAGAGGTATCGAACGTGAGACTCTTCGTGTCTCTAAAGACGGTTCTATCTCAAAGCGGCCTCATCCAAAATCATTAGGTTCTGCTTTAACTAATCCATATATTACTACTGACTTTGCTGAAGCGCTTATTGAATTAGTTACACCTAAATTTGATAATGTTGATGATCTATACTCATGCCTGCAAGACTTACACGTATTTACTGCACAGAATATTGATGAAGATGAGTTCTTATGGGCGCACTCTATGCCTTGCAGAATAGATAAAGAATCAGATATTAATATTGCTAACTATGGCTCAAATAATTCAGGCATGCTTAAACATATTTATAGGAAAGGTTTGAGGGTAAGGTATGGTTCTATTATGCAATGTGTATCGGGAATTCATTATAACTTTTCAATTGATGAAAAAAGCTATTGTGATCTATTGGGGTCTGCCTATTCGCAAGAGGCAGTAGATAACTTGTATCTTGGTCTTATAAGAAATTTTAAAAGGAATTTTTGGTTTATTTTAGCTCAACTTGGGGCTTCGCCAGTTGCTGATAAGTCTTACGTCTTAGATAGAGATCATAATCTTGAAAAGTTAAATGCAAATGACGTTTTCTTACCAGAAGCCACTTCTTTAAGAATGAGTAATATTGGTTACCAAAGTCCTATTCAGACCTCGCTTGGCATTAGATATAACTCTCTAGATGGTTTTATTGAGTCTGTTAAAAAAGGAATTAAAATGTCTCATATAGAATTTAATCGCCTTGGTTTATTTGATGACAGGGGCAATAGACAACAAATATCAGATGGAATTATTCAAATAGAAAATGAGCTATATGACACAATTCGACCAAAGAGGACCTCGCCAAACGGCTTAAGGCCAGCCAATGCTCTTAAAGAACATGGTATTGAGTATGTTGAAATTAGGGGAGTTGATATAAGCCCAAATGCCTTAGGGGGAATATCTAAAGATCAGATGCATTTCCTTGACCTCTTTTTAATACATTGTTTTATCACTAGAAGTTCTGAACTAACTGATAAAGAAAATATAAGGTTGCAAAAAAATCATACAGATATGGTCTCTTCAGGACAAAATAATTCAACCGTTATTTCTTATAAAGGTAAAGAAATTTCAAGTGGTGAAGCTATGGTCGATCTTATAAATGAGCTGTCATTATTGGCAAAAACACTAGATGGGGATACTAAAACATATGAAAATGCTTTGAGGGCTATCACTGCAAACAAAAATCAAAGTGCGGCTATTTTTAGCAGTCTTGCTAAGGGTAAAGATTTTCATGATATTGCTTTGGAAAAGAGCATTCAAAATACAGACGAATTAAGACAAAATAAGTCATTAGATTTAAACTATCTTAAGATTGAAAGTGAAGAATCTTTAAAAAGATTTCAAGAAATTGAAGATGATCCTCAAAAAAATATAGAGGCTTATGTTAAACAATATAACTCACAAATATAGGAGATAAATGATGAAGGCTTTGCAGTGTGTTGAATTAGGTGGTCCAGATAAACTTGAAATAAACGTGGTTGATTCTCCTTCAGCAATTCCTGGTCATGTTGTAATAGATGTAAAGTCTGGCAGCATTAATTTCCCTGACGTTTTAATGATTCAGGGTCTATATCAGTTCCAGCCTCCTCTTCCTTTTACTCCTGGTGGTGAATCGGCCGGAATTATTTCAGAAGTAGGTGAAGATGTAACTAAGTTTAAGGTAGGTGATAAAGTTTTTGCTATGACAGGAACTGGAGCTTTTGCTGAAAAAATATTAGCTCATGAGGCAAGTTGTACTCTTATTCCTGATTCAATGGATTATGATTCTGCAGCAGCACTATCTATGACATATGGGACTAGTCTATATGCTCTTAAGCAAAGAGCAAATATTCAGCCAGGAGAAACTTTGTTGGTTCTTGGAGCCTCTGGTGGTGTTGGTATAGCTGCTATAGAGCTAGGCAAAGCAATGGGTGCTAAAGTTATTGCTGCAGCTTCAACTCAAGATAAGGTTGATATGTGTATGGCTCATGGTGCTGATGAGGGCTTTATATATCCTACTGGTAGCTTAGATAGAGACCAACAAAAAGAGTTATCTAATAAAATAAAAGAGTTAACAGGGGGTGTGGGGGCAAATGTTGTCTATGATCCTGTGGGTGATAGTTACTCAGAGCCATGCCTAAGAGCAACCGCATGGGAAGGTAGATATTTAGTAATTGGTTTTGCTGCTGGGGAAATACCAAAGATTCCATTAAACATAACTCTTCTTAAGGGATGCCAAGTTGTTGGTGTTTTCTGGGGAGCATGGGTTGGGATGTGTCCTGATGAAAATAACAAAAATTTTGCTGAACTTTTTAAACTTCATGCTGAAGGTAAAATAAATCCTGAAGTATCTCAAAAGTACTCACTTGAAAAATCTGCAGATGCTTTCTTGCATTTAGCAAATAGAAAAGCTAAGGGAAAAGTTATTATTAATATATAGCCTAGTATATAGCCTAGAGATGAAATAAGATAAATATGGTGTCATAATTTGTATATGAAAGATAAAAAAAATTTCTTGCTACTTTTTACCCTTTTATTGCTACCGAGCTGTGCTCTGGTAACAAATGAACATCAAGAAAGTCAACGAAAAGTAATAACTTATCTTTTAGAAGATTTTCCTCTACCAGGCGATTCAAAAATCATTGAGCCTACTCTTCTTCTTGGAACAGGTAAGGCAATTTCTGGAAGAATAATCTTAACTTCGGGCTATAGCCCAGCAGAAAACTTGGTATTCTATGGAACAGAGACATTAGCAACAGGTTGGAACTTGGTTTCTTCAAAAGTCGGAGAAAAAGTCACGCTCGTTTATCAAAAAGATGGTCGGATTGCTACCATTTATATATCGCCAAAAAGAAATATGGGTAATTTTATATCTGGTAGTTATGGAAGTGATATTGATATATCTGTGATACATCCAGATGCTATTGGAATTCAGGATCCATATATAGGCCTGAATTATGAAGATCTAAATGAAAATACTCAATCTGACTGAGTAACAGATTGATAGGTTAATGATAGTCTTGAAATATCAAATGGTGGTCTAAAAAACCCTACAAATTCAGCTTCTGGGTTAACTAAAATAATATTATTTACATGATCATCTAAATGCTCGTGATTATGTCCATTATTATCCATTGGTGGCATCTTGTTGTTAACGGCAAGTTGTGTTGCAAGGCTTAAGAGCATAGGCCTGCTTGAGCTTAATCCAACAAACTCTGAGTCAAAACCTTTCGCATATTTATCAATAGCTTCTGGCGTGTCTCTTTCTGGGTCAATAGTAATAAGAATCCATTGCTTATCATCCATATAAAAATCTTTTTCTCTTAAAACATTGGCCAACTTTGATAGCTCATACATTGCAACTGGGCACTCATCAGGACATCTTGAAAAGCCAAAATATATTAGAGACCATTTTCCTTTTAAATTATTTTTAGTAAAGATCTCTTTATTTGATGATTCAAAAGAAAAATCAGATATTTCTTTGGGCTCTTGGAAAAGGAATAATCCGTTAACTAATAGCTCCTGATTTGAAAGTGTTCTAGGCGTAGTTAAATTATTTATGAAAAGAAGTAATACACTTAGAATAAAAACTATTATTAGTGCTAAATTTACTTTTATTCCTTTTTGCATCTATATAGATATGAAGTGATCAATTATCAATGCAATGAAAATTAGAAAAATATAATAAATTGAAAACCAGAAGGTTTGCATCGCATATTTATCATCATCACTTAAATATAATCGAACGGAGTAGAATAAGAAAAGTGAACTAAGAATTAGGGCAGATACTAAATAAATTGTTCCAGACATAAGAACAATATATGGAAACAAGCTAACTAAAAATAAAATAATTGTATACAGAACTATTTGCAGCTTAGTGAAGTCAACCCCATGTGTAACTGGCAACATTGGTATTGATTGTTTTGCATAGTCATCTTTTCTATAGATAGCTAAGGCCCAAAAATGTGGAGGAGTCCAAATAAAAATAATTAGAACAAGCAATAAAGCGTTTGGTTCGATAGTGTTAGTCACAGAAGCCCACCCTAATAAAGGTGGTGCCGCTCCAGCTAGTCCACCAATAACTATATTTTGAGGTGTCGCTCTTTTTAGATAAATTGTATATATAAAAGCATAACCGCCCAATGCTAGAACTGTAAGAATGGCGGTTAATGTATTCACAAGATACACAAGTATTAATACTCCTAGAATTCCTATTGTGATTGCAAAAATACAAGCATTGAATACAGAAATTTCTCCTTGCGGTATTGGTCTCTTATCTGTCCTATCCATTTCAGCATCTGCGTCCCTATCAATAATTTGATTGATAGCCGCGGCGGATCCTGAGCATAGGGCGATTCCCATCAAAGGAATAATGATGTCTATTAAAGGTAGCAAAGTTTCACTGGCAAGAACTATTCCGACTAAAGCACAAACCAACATCATGAGTACAACATTAGGCTTGCAAAGCTCATAATAGCTCTTAACTATATTCATCTTCTCCAAGCCAAGTAATTAATAGTAAGTGTTGTGATCAAGAGCAGAGCGGCAACTAAGTTATGGGCTATAGCAATATATAAAGGCAAAACATAGACAACATTCATAATGCCCAGTGATATTTGAGTAAGTAAGATTACTCCAACAGAAGATGCTAATGGAGCTGCTGCTGTAAACCATAGTCTTGAAATTAGGACTAAATAAGCAAATGTAAGAATTAATGCAGTAACTCTGTGTGAATAATGAATTGCTACTCTAGAAGGATTATCTAGAAGACCATATAGATAGTTTGGTCCAACTTCTTGATCAAAGCTAAAACCATTTTTGAAATCCATATCAGGCGCAAAAGAGCCCTGGCAGGTCGGAAAATCCGGACAAGCTAAAGATGCATAATTTGTGCTTGTCCAAGCACCCAAAAATATTTGCACTAACAGAAGGACTAAGCAGGTTAGGGCTATATATTTAACTTTTTGTATATTAAAAGTGTTCAATACTGAGAAATTTCCAGCTCTAATAAAGATAAAGAAAAATAGTGATACCGTAATAAAACCACCAAACAAATGTCCTGTAACTATTATCGGTAAGAGTTTAAGGCTAACCGTAAGATAACCAAACAGTCCTTGGCAGCATATAAAAATGAGAAGTCCAAGACACCAGTATCTGATATTAATATCTTGGCTTTGCTTGAAAGATAAAACAGATAGGGCTATAGCTACTAATCCTAGTGTAGCTGCAAAATATCTATGGACTACTTCAGGAATTGCTTTGTTTATATCATATGGAAATTGAGGGAACCGTTCTTCAGCTATAGCAACATCTAGCTCACTTGTTGGAAAAACTACAAACCCATAACATCCCGGCCAATCCGGACAGCCTAAACCGGCATCTACTAGTCTAGTCCAAGCTCCTAAAGCAACAACAACAAAACCAAATAAAACACCAAATAGGGATAGATTTCTTAAATTTGTCATTATATTAATACCTTGAGGTCTTTCAGTATCTTCTTAGGATCAAGATCTACATCAAAATACATAACAACTCTTCCATATGGGTCTATTATAAATATTGGATTTTCAGACATTAGATCTAGTGCTGAATTAATTTGCAAAGATTTAAAGAAAACTGTTGATTGGTCTTTGTAAATTTCCATTCTTGGGTATTCGCTTTTTATATTTGCAATAGCCTCTTCTATTTGATCATTATTATAAAATGCTGCTCTTTTAATTCTGAAAATATCTCTATTTAAAGCCACATTTAATTGACGCATTAAATACAAAGAATTTTCTGCCTTAACAGGATCTGTTACATAGACCCCCATAATCCATTTGCCATCCTCAAATGAAATACTTTCATCACCTTTATAAATATTCATGCCGGTTATATCAAAGTATTCATTAAAGAAGGTTCCTTCATTCTTAGTGCCATCTGGTGAATACCCCATACTAAAATAAATCGAAGATAGAGCTACTATTAAGATAGGAGTTAATAAGATGAAGATTAACGCTATTTTATTTTTCATAATTTTTATTTTTTAACCCAAAATATATATACATGCCACATAAAACAAGAAACATAGTAAACCACTGAAGTGCATATCCATAATGTTTTACTGGAGGCATATTTGTTGGTATTACTTCCATATAATTTAATGCATCTTGAAAAGTTGGTTCAGCAACTAAAACAAATGGATAAAGCTCCTCTGCGTACTCATCTACTAGATAATCTAAAGATTGAGTTTGGCTTATCTTTGGCCAAGTTGTTGAAATTAAGTCCTCTGATAGAACAAATCCAAGCTCAGGTTTTACAAGTAAGCCACTTAATTCTGCTGAAGGACTATTAATATTTATAGTTGGCAAATTAGCTCTTAAAGATTCTTGTTCTATCCAGCCTCTATCAACAAGTAATAATTTATTAGAATCATCAACAATAAAGGGTGTAAAAACTTTAAATCCAACTCGGCCCCTAAAAATAATGTTATCAATTAATATCTGTCGAGACTCATCAAAAATTCCTGCAACATATATACGCTGCCATTTTCCTGAATTTGAGCTAAGCAAAGAAGGCTCTGCTTTGATTGCTGTATTAAATGCATCTAATACTTGTTGTTTATTTTGACCTCTTTCTATCTGCCACACACCTAGTGCAAAAAAGACTGCAGCAAAAAAGACAAAAAATACTGAGATTTTTATACCTGGATTAAAAGATTTGTCTTTGTTCATATCTAAAAAAAAAACTATGTTTTACAATACCTGAATCATGTTATTAAAAACTGCCATATTCATTGTAATCGCATTAATCCTTCTGAGTTTAGGTAGTAGCCTATTCTTCTTATTAAAGGATCAAGGAACAACCGAAAGTAAAAGAACCGTTTATGGTTTAGGTGTTAGAGTTAGTCTTGGTATCTTATTAATAATTTTAATCACTTATGGTCTATATACTGGGCAGCTTGGTAATAGCGTGCCTTGGGACCAGGTTAATTAAATTATATACACAAAGAAAAATAACATTACCCAAACAACATCTACAAAGTGCCAATACCATGATGCAGCTTCAAAGCCAAAATGGTCATGTGTTTCAAAGTGATTAAAAAATACTGATCTAACTAGCATAACCGAGAGCATGCAACATCCGAGGAATACATGAAAGCCATGAAATCCTGTTAACATAAAAAACGTAGATCCATATATTCCAGAATTAAGTGTCAAACCATAATGAGCATATGCTTCATAATATTCGGCTGCTTGAAGCCCTAAAAAAATTACAGCTAAGCCAACTGTTGCACCTAACCATCTATTAAATAACTTCCTGCTTCCATTTTTTAAACCTAAATGAGCAAAGTGGACTGTTACGCTAGAGCTAAGCAAGATCACCGTATTCCATAGTGGAAGCCACTCAAGAACATGAGACCATCCAGGAAAAGCCATGCTTTTATCAGCCATCACGTAGCCATCTCCAGCATCTGGAGTTGCAATAACTGGCCAAGTACTTTCAAAGCCCGTCCAAAAATCTACACCCATTTCTTGTACAAACTCAATTGGTGCGCCTTTCTCACCTTCTCCTGCAAGCCATGGCACTGCAAAAGTTCTTACATAAAACAAAGCTCCAAAGAAAGCTGCAAAAAACATAACTTCAGAAAAAATAAACCAAGCCATACCAAAAACATAAGATTTTTTTAACTGGGCGCTATCAAGACCAGCCAAATGTTCTTGAACAACTGTTCTAAACCAAAAAAACATGGTTACAGCCATAGATGCAAAACCAATATATAAAACTTCAGCACCATTCGCGGTTCCATTTATAGTTCCGCCTGCTCCCATAACAAGAAGAAATAATGAGACAGCAGCAAAGATTGGATATCTGCTTGAATCAGGTACGTAATAATTTCCACCGCTCATATCTTATGACCCCATATGATCACTGTCATGATCCATTGTTAAGTTGTGTTCTATCTTGCTATCAAAAATAGTATACGAAAGAACGATATTCTTAATATTGTCAGGCAATTCATCATCAACAACCATTTTGATTGGAAGAAGTATCTCCTCACCAGGCATTAATTCTATGCCCTCAGCAAAACAGAAACACTCTATTTTTTTAATGTAGTCTTTTGCATTAGATGGAGCAACGCTATTGACAGCTCTACCTGTCATCATTTTATCTGTAGTATTTTTCGCATAAAATGTAGCTTCATAAAGAGTTCCTGTCTTTATCTTTGAAACCTCTTTAGACGGCTTAAAAACCCAAGGCATGCCTGCATTATTATGAGAAATAAACTGTAGGCCTATTTCTCTACCTTCAACAGATATTGATGATTCAGCATTTGATGTCTGAGCAACTTTTCCATTAAGACCGGTAATGTCACAAAAAACATCATATAGAGGTACAAGAGCAAAAGAGAATAGATACATTCCTGCTACAGCTGCTGAAAGTTTTAATATTGTTATTTTCTTGTTGCCCATAATTAACTTACTTTAGGTGGTGTGCCAAATGTGTGATATGGAGCAGGTGAATCAACTGTCCACTCTAAACCTCTAGCTCCTTCCCATACTTCTCCAGTAGCTTTCTTGCCACCCATCACTGTCTTAATTACTATAAATAAGAAAAATACTTGAGAAAAACCAAATAAAAATGCGCCGGCTGTTGAAACCATATTCCAGTCAGCAAATTGCAGAGCATAATCAGGAATACGTCTTGGCATCCCAGCTAGTCCAATAAAGTGTTGTGGAAAAAATGTAACATTTACTCCAACAAATGAAAGCCAAAAATGAAGCCTACCAAGTCTTTCGTCGTACATGTTTCCAGTCCACTTGGGAATCCAATAATAGACAGCTGCCATTATTGAAAAAATTGCTCCAGGAACTAGAACATAATGGAAGTGAGCTACAACAAAGTATGTGTCATGATATTGGAAATCTGCAGGAGTTATTGCAAGCATTAATCCAGAGAAGCCACCTAAAGTAAATAACACTACAAAAGCACATGCAAATAACATGGGCGTTTCAAATGTTATTGAGCCTTTAAACATTGTTGCTATCCAGTTAAAAACTTTTACTCCCGTTGGGACAGCAATAAGCATTGTTGACCACATAAAGAATAATTCTGCTGCAAGGGGCATGCCAACTGTGAACATATGGTGAGCCCAAACTACAAAAGATAAGATTGCAATTGAAAGCATTGCCCAAACCATAGATGAATATCCAAATAATTGTTTCCTAGAGAATGTTTCAATAATGTGCGAAACAATACCAAATGCTGGAAGAATCATAATATATACTTCCGGATGCCCAAAGAACCAGAATATATGCTGGAATAAAACAGGGTCACCACCGCCTGCTGCATCAAAGAAGCTTGTACCAAAATGAATATCCATAAGCATCATGGTTACAGCGCCAGCAAGAACAGGCATTACTGCAATTAACAGATATGCAGTGATTAACCAAGACCAAACAAACAATGGCATTTTCATGAGACCCATTCCTGGAGCTCTCATGTTCATGATTGTTACTATCACATTGATGGAACCCATTATTGATGAGGCCCCCATAATATGTACAGAAAAAATAAAGAAGGTTGTACTTGGTGGTGCATAAGTAGTAGAAAGAGGAGCATAGAATGTCCAACCAAAGTTGGGTGCCCCACCTTCCATAAACAAAGAAGATAAAAGAACAAAGAAAGCAAATGGCAATATCCAGAAACTTAAATTATTCATTCTTGGTAAAGCCATGTCGGGTGCGCCTATCATCATAGGCACAAGCCAGTTAGCAAGACCAACAAAGGCGGGCATAACTCCACCAAAAATCATAATTAATCCGTGAAGAGTAATCATCTGATTATAAAATTCTGGTTCAACAATTTGCATGCCAGGTTGGAATAGCTCGGCTCTAATAATCATTGCCATAGCTCCGCCAATTAAGAACATGGCAAAACTAAACCATAGATATAGAGTACCTATATCTTTATGATTGGTTGTATAAAACCATCTTTTTAGGCCCTTAGCAGGACCATGATGTCCGTGATCATCGTGGTGATTTTCTATTACAGCACTCATATATATCCTCGTTTAATACTAAATTTTATTTTGTTTATACTCAACTATGTCTTTAGGAACGACTATTTCTCCGTCTCCTTTTTCTGCATTACCCCAAGACTGTCTTGTATAAGTAATTACAGCTGCCATTTCAACTTCTGATAAATAACTAAATGAATTCATGGCAGCGCCCTGAATCCCTTCCATCAAAATTTCAATTTGCCCCGCTTTGTCATTTAAAACAACGTCACTACCGGCTAAGCCTGGGAAGATTCCAGCTATTCCCTGTCCATTAACTTGATGACAAGCTACGCAGTTAGTTACATACAAAGACTCACCTCTTTCAACAAGTTCAGCGGCACTCCAATCTTTCTCAGTCAGTTCTGCCATAGCGATAGCAGCAGCCTTTTTATCATTTATCCAAAGATCATATTCGTCTTGCTCGACCACCTTGACAACAATTGGCATAAAGCCATGATTTTTTCCGCAAAGCTCTGTACATTTTCCTCTATATAATCCTGGCTCATCAACGATTGTCCAAGCGGTATTTATAAATCCTGGGATAGCATCTTGTTTAATAGCAAATGCTGGCATCCACCATGAATGGATCACATCATTAGCAGTTATTAAAAATCTAACTTTCTTCCCAGCTGGTATTACTACCATCTCATCTACTTCTTGAAGATAGTTTTCGCCCTTAGGTACCTTGTTATAAATTTCATCTAAATCAGTGGTCAAATTAGAGAAGAAGCTAACATCATCCTCTAAGTATCTGTACTGCCATTTCCATTGGTAGCCAACAACTTGGATATTCACATCCCCAGCTTCGTCGTTATATATGGACTGAAGAGTCTTTGATGCTGGGACTGCCATTGCAATAAGAATTAAGAATGGAATAATTGTCCAAGCCAACTCCACCTTAGTGTTTTCATGAAATGTAGCTGCAACAGGATTTTTTTTCTTGGTAAATGCGTACATGGAGTAAAACATAACTCCAAAAACTAACACACCTATAGCAACGCAAATCCAGAAAATAAGCATATGAAGATCATAGACTTCTCTACTTATTGCGGTTGCGCCTTGGGTCATATTAAGCTCATCCCACTCGGCAATAGCCTTGTTGGAAAGTGCAAAAAATATAACTGTAAATTGTGTTTTAAATGAACAAATTAAACTTCTAACATTAGTCATGTATATCCCTTATAACCAGTTTTTTTATAGAGCATTTGATGCCGCAAATAGTTACTCAGTTTTTACGGCTTTAATTGCGTGTATTCTATAACTTTGGAGAATAAATTACTACTTTTTAATCTTATTAAAATCTTTAATATTAACGACATTAATCGCTTTAATTTCTACTTCTTTTTTTGGATCTTTTGCTGAACCAGGCCTAAATTCTTTGTAACCACATTTTACGCAAAATATTTCGTCATCGTCTTTATGAATAGCAATTGAGTCCTGCTCTGAGCAGCTCGGGCAAATAGCTCCAGCTATAAACTGTGTGAATTTTTTCAATTTCTTAATTCTCTAATCTCTTTAATAATGCCTGTTGTCGAAGGCATCACCCCAAACCATTCATTAAATGACAGTGCTGCTTGTGATATCAGCATCCCCATGCCGTCATAATGATGGTCAGAAATCTCTTCTGCCCAGTTGCAAAAAGCAGTTCCAGTTAAAGAATAATTCAAATCATAAAAGATTGTATTCTTATCAAACAAAGCATCATCGGGGGGAATAAAATCTCCAGTCAAGCCAGCAGAAGAGCCATTGATGACTAAGTCATATTTCTTATCTTCTAAATCATGAGAAATATTCATCATAGGTTTATATTTTGTGCACAATTTTTTTGCTTTGTCCTCTGAGCGATTTGTTATCGTTATCGATATAGGATTAGATTTAATAATTCTAAATAGCACGCTTTGAACAGCGGCGCCGGCTCCTATTATTAATATTTTCTTATTAGCAATTTGGATATCTTTCTCAACTAAATCTTTAATCAAACCTTCACCATCTGTTGAAAGGGCATGTAATTTATCGGAGGACTTAATGATTGTATTAACCGCGCCTATAAATGCAGCCTCTTTTGATAAGTTTGTAATTATTTTTGCAGACGATTTCTTATGTGGAAGAGTTATATTTAAACCTTTTGAATCTTTTGTAAGAAAAAACTCTTTTATAAAGCTATTCAATTCCTCTTCTTCTACCCTATAAGCTCTATAGTCTATGTTGATGTTTTCTTGTCTGGCAAACCTAGAATGGATAAATGGCGATAAAGAGTGGTCTATTGGGGTGCCAATAACTCCTAATTTATATAATCTCGACATCATTTATGCTTCAGCCTCTCCATTTATTTTGCAATGCTAATAAAAGTTTTGTTTCATTTTTGATGAAAAAGGAGTCTTTTTTGTATTTCCAGGATGCCTGAGGTGGCAGAGATGCTAAAATTGACTCAGTTCTGCCACCTGACTGAAGCCCAAAAGAAGTTCCTCTATCATATAGAAGGTTAAATTCAGCATATCTTCCTCTTCTATACTCCTGAAAACTTTTATCTTTTGCGGTATATTTGCGCCCTTTTCTAAGATTAATTATCTTTAAATAGCTATTTAGGTAGGTTTTAGAAGTATTTTTTAACATTTCTAATGATGAATCCAAGTCTAATTCATTAAAATTGTCGAAAAATACCCCGCCAATGCCCCTTTTTTCTTTCCTATGAGGCAAAAAGAAGTAATCATCACAATTTTTGGCAAATTCTTTGTAATATTTTTTATTAAACAGATCGAAATGCTGCTTTGCATCTTTATGCCACATTAAACAGTCTTTATTATATGGAAAGTAAGGAGTTAAATCATAGCCTCCCCCTACCCACCACTCAATGATCTCCTTTTTCTTGTTTAAGAGTAAAAACAATCTAATATTCATATGGCTTGTTGGAATAAATGGATTCTTAGGGTGAGTTATAACTGAGACGCCCATTGCTCTATATAAAGTAGCTTTTTTATTTTTAATATTATCGCGAGCTGATTGAGGAAGTTTTGTTCCTGAAATAGAAGAAAAATTAATAGCAGCTTTATCAAAGAACTTGCCATCTTCTATTATAAAAGTTCTTCCACCTCCACCCTTTGTTCTTTTCCAATTATCATCAGAAATAGTGCAAGATTTAGTAGTTTCAAAGCAGGAATAATTATCAATAATCAAGTTTTGTATTTCTTTAAAATGTTGTTCAAAATTAGCAATCATTAGTCTCTTATAACCTCTTTAGTTTCTAAGTCTATTATAGGGGTAGGTTTACTTAAATTTCCCAAAGGTTTGTTGTATATTGCAACATCATTAAAATCAAAATCTGCTTTAAATTCTTCAATATTGTTTATTGTATCGCTGCCAGATATATTTGCTGAAGTAGAAATAATTGGGTTATTAAATCTTTCAAATAGTGTTTTTAAATGATAGTGAGTGCTAACTCTTATTGCTAATTTTCCAGTACTATTTTGTAAATGGCCAGGTGTTGTATCTATATCAAATTTATATAAAACGGTTACGGGATCTTTGCTTATTGTATCTAAATATTCCATTTCTTTTTTAGTTAAAGGTATTAAAAAATTTGATATTGATTCAAGATTTTTGCACAAAAGGATAAGACTTTTATCTTGTGGCCTATTCTTTAATTCATATATTCTTTTAACAGCTTTTTCATTTAAAGCATCGCAACCTATGCCCCACACACCTTCCGTGGGATAGATTAAAATTTTTCCTTTTTTTAGCCACTCAGAAGCGTCGCTCTGAGACAAAAAAACTCTCACAAATTATGCATTTAAATTTTTGTTCTTTTCTAATACTTCATTGGTAAGATTGGCCCTATATTTGCTCAATTTATTTGCCATTTCGTTATCAGAAATTGATAACATTTGAATTGCTAGAATAGCACTATTTTTTGCACCCGCCTTCCCAATTGCAACAGTAGCAACAGGAATTCCTGGTGGCATTTGAGCTGTAGATAGTAATGCATCTAGGCCGCCCAGGCCGCCAGATTCAATTGGAATGCCTATAACAGGTTTATAGCTATGTGCTGCAACTGCGCCAGCTAAATGAGCAGCCATCCCTGCAGCGGCAATGAAAAGCTTACAGCCATGAGATTCTGATGTTTTAATCAACTCTATAACCTGATGAGGGCTTCTATGAGCCGAAAGTACACTTTTAGAGTATTTGACGCCAAATTCATCAAAAATTTTAAAAACTTCGCTTACTACCGGCAAATCTGAGTCAGATCCCATTAAAATTGCTACATCTAAAGTACTTTCTGTCATTTTTATATAAACCTCTTAAATAATGCAGATTATAAATTAAGAGATTATAATATGCCAATATGTCTATCCTAAAAATATTAAAGTATCCGGACCCAAGGTTAAGAACCGTAGCAGAAAATGTTATCAAATTCGACAAAAGTTTACTTAATTTATCAGAAGATATGCTTGAAACAATGTATGCCGAAAACGGTATTGGTTTAGCGGCTACTCAAATAGATATTCATCTCAGGCTTGTAGTTATTGATATTAGTGAAGAAAGAGATGACCCTATGGTATTTGTAAATCCAGTGGTGACTGTATTAGACAACAAAAGTCTAGTTCCGTGTGAAGAAGGCTGCCTATCGATCCCTGGTGCAAGCGTAGAGGTTACTCGACCAGATAAGATTAGACTTAATTGGCTTGATATAGATGGTGAACATCATGAAGCCAGTCCTGAGGGATTATTGGCTGTTTGCATACAACATGAAATTGATCATTTAGAAGGAAAGCTATTAGTTGACTACTTGAGCCCACTTAAGCGAGCTCGTTTAAAAGATAAGGCAACAAAATAGCAGATTTTAGACGATTTTCAGAGAATTTAAGTGATTTTAAAGGTATTTTAAAGAAATGAATGTAATATTTGCTGGGAGTCCAGCATCATCAGCAAAAATATTAAGAAAGCTGCATTCCGACGGCATAAACATTAAATTAGTCATCTCTCAACCAGACAAAAGAAGCAAGCGCGGCTCAAAAGGTGATTTAAGTGAAGTATCGAAAGCAGCTTTTGAACTAGGGCTAGATATTATTAAGCCATTAGACTTAAACAACGAAGAGTTAAAAAAACAGATCCTTTCATTAAACATAGATTTTTTAGTTGTTTCCGCATATGGAAAAATTATTCCAGAATGGCTTTTAAAACATCCAACCAAATTGCCGATAAATGTTCATTTCTCTCTACTGCCTAAATATAGGGGGGCATCGCCAATTCAGTCAGCATTAGTAAATGGAGATGCTGAGTCAGGCATAAGTTTTATGGAAATGAATCAGTTTATGGATGAGGGAGACATTATTAAGATAATCCCTCTAGAAATTGATACAGATGAAGATAAAGCTAAGTTAGAAAATAAACTGTCTAATCTGGCTGCAGAAAATATAACTAAGGTTTTAGATAATATTTCTGAAGATAGATATGAGTTGATTTCTCAAGACCATAGCCTGGCTTCTTATTGCTCGAAGGTTCTCAAAACTGATGGCAAGATAAATTTTGAGGACTCTTCGGAAGTTATTTTAAGAAAGTTTAATGCATACAAAGGCTGGCCAGGTACATATTTTTTATATCGCAGTATAAGCATTAAGGTGCATAAAATGAGCATAGATAATAATATATATGATGGTGTGCCTGGAACTATACTAGAAATAAATAAAGACGGTATAACTTTTAAAACAAGCAATTCAGCTATAGTGATTACTTACATACAATTTCCAAATAAAAAAATTATAAGTTCAGCCGATGCTTTTAATTCATATCTTGAATTTTTTACAAATTAGTAAAATCCAGCTAGGGGTTTTAATTCTATTAAAAGAGGTTTAACTTAAGAGGTTATGAAAGTAGTAATTTTAGGTGCGGGTAAGGTTGGAGAAAGTTTAGCAAGGAACTTGTCGCAAGATGGGTATGATATTTCTCTTGTAGATCTAAATAAAAATAAGATCGATTATCTACAAGATAGATTAGATGTTGCGGCGATAGTTGGCCATGCTGCTCATCCAAACTCATTTAAAAAGTCTGGAGCTGATAGTGAAACTATAGTTCTTGCTGTCACTAATAATGATGAAGTGAACATAGCTGCCTGTCAGATCGCTAAAGCTCAATTCTCTGTTAAAAAAACAATATGCCGGTTTAAAGATAATACTTATTTGAGTTGTCTTGATTCATTTGGTGAAAATGTTATTGATATACCTATAAGCCCGGAAAATGAGGTGACATCTCACCTTAAAGATTTAATAGACCATCCTGGTGCCGAACAAATTGAAGAATTTGCAGATGGAAAAGTTAAATTAGTGTCAGTAAAAGTTAAAAAGTCAGGCAAGTTGGTTGATAGGGCTCTTAGAACGATAGAAGATGATATGCCTGGCATAGAAAGTTATATTCCTACTATTTATAGAAAGGGCAAGCCTTTCATTCCCAATGGGGACACAATAGTAAAAGAGGGTGATGAAGTTTATTTTGTGACTGCTAATGAAAATGTCGACGCTGTAGTAAACGAGATGAGGCTAGAAGCAGATCCCTACTCCAGAGTTATGATAATTGGCGGTGGTAAAATCGGTTTCAATTTAGCGCAACGGCTAGAAGATTCTTATAAAGTTAAGATTGTAGAATCTAACGAAGAGCGATGTGAAGAAATATCTAGAAGTTTGAATAAGACAATAGTCTTAAGGGGTAAAGGTGCAGATCAAGAGCTGCTTAAAAATGAAAATATTGCACAGGTAGATGTTTTTTGCGCTCTAACAAATGATGATGAGGCTAATATCATGTCATCACTTTTAGCTAAGAAGCTTGGGGCTACAAAAACAATGGTTATTTTAAATAACCCATCTTATGTGAATATATTGCCTGGCTTTGTTGATAGTTGTATTGCGCCACACAGATTAACGGTTTCTTCCGTTCTCCAATACTTACGAGAAAGTGATGTTGCGCAAGATGTAATCTTAAAAATGCACTCAGGTGCTGAGGCTTTGGAGGGAATTGTTCATGCAAATGAATATACAAGTGATTACTTTGGCAAATCCATTAAAGAATTGCCTTTGCCTGATGAGGCCTCAATAGGAGCAATTGTAAGAAAAGGGAATGTAATAATGCCTTCCTCTGAAGTTGAGCTTTGTATAGAAGATCATTTGATTATCTTCCTTTCTAACAAAGAGAAAGTTAAGGAAGTAGAAAAGTTATTTACTAAAATTTAATGAACCTTAAGGCTATTTCTAATCTATTTGGCATTTTGCTAATGCTTTTTAGCTTGTCATTTGTTATCCCAATAAGTATTTCATTTTTATATAATGATTCAAGTCTTAATATCTTTTTAATTACTTTTCTTTTGGTTCTTGCGATTGGATTTGTATTTTGGATTTCCTCAAAAGATCATAAACAAGAGCTAAACTCAAATGATGGATTTATAATAATCGCTCTTTTTTGGCTTGTGCTTGCAATTGCTGGCTCTTTACCTTTTTACTTAAGCGGCATGAGTGTCATGGATTCATTTTTTGAGTCTATGTCAGGTATAACCACAACAGGCGCAACAGTTATAACAAATATAGACGAATTAGATGAGTCTTTATTAATGTATCGACAGCTGCTTCAATGGATGGGTGGAATGGGTTTAATTGTTCTTGCAATAGCCGTTATGCCTATTCTAGGGATAGGTGGAGGTCAAATATACAAAACTGACATTCCTGGAGCAATGAGTGATCAAAAGCTTACACCTCGGATTACTGAAACTGCAAAAGCCTTATGGACAATTTATTTTGGCTTAACAGTGCTTTGTGCTCTTATGTATTGGATTGCAGGTATGAGTGGCTTTGATGCAATAGCTCATAGCTTAAGTACTGTATCGATAGGTGGGTTTTCAACTTATGATGAGAGTATAGGTTTTTTTGATAGTTTTTTTATTGAGCTTGTTTGTATAGTCTTTATGATCATCTCTGCATCAAGTTTTGCGCTTCACTACGGAGCTCTCTTTAGAGGCAGGGCTCTAAGATATTTTTACGATCCTGAATTTAGGTTTTTTATAAGTATAATTTTATTGATATTTGCCATTAGTTCTCTAATCTTATTTTTTACACAAGACAATTCTGAGTCTCAACGTAGTATTTTATTTCAAACGGTTTCTATAGTTTCTACAACTGGTTTTACCACAACTGATTATTCTCTATGGCCATCTGTTATTGGTTTCTTGTTATTAATTGGAGCTTTTATAGGCGGCTGCTCTGGTTCAGTAGGGGGCGGAATAAAGTCATGGAGAATTTTAATTATGTTAAATCATGCGCACAAACAATTGATCAAAATTATTCATCCGCAAGCTGTGGTATCTGTAAAGATTGGCTCGAAAGTTGTTGATGGTTCTGTCGCTGAGTCTGTTTGGGGATTTTTCTCTATTTATGTAATCTCATTTATGTTGCTCTTGTTTTCCCTTCTTGCTACTGGTCTAGATTTTACCTCAGCTTTTTCTGCAATTGGAGCTTGTCTAAATAATTTAGGCCCTGGTCTTGGAGAAGTTTCTGCAAATTATTCTTCTGTTACTACAGTGGGTAAAGGCATTCTGGCATTTGGGATGATACTTGGCAGACTTGAAATCTTTACAGTGCTTGTTTTGTTTATGCCAATGTTCTGGAGACGCTAAACCTTATAAGGATTATCTACTCCCTCAGGGGGTCTTTTAAATCTCTTGTATTCCCAAGAGTAATCTTCAGGACAACTTAAAATCATTTTTTCCATGGTTAAATTCATAGATTGAGCAGAAATCTCTTTTGGAGACTTTCTGATAATAATTTTCAAGTAATCCTGAGGTGCGCTAAACAGGCCAATATAAATTAATGGCTTTGATGTTTTATTGGCAAGAGAAGGTATAAGTGTTGTTGTATATGCGTCTCTATCAAAAAATTTTGCGTACTCGCCCATTCCATCTTGAGGAACCTGATCAGAGGCCATTACAATGACCTTGTTCTTAATTAAACCCTTTAGTAGCTCTTTAACTCCTTTGTAGCTAGTTGTATATTGTTTATTGCCTTCTCGCTCCCTTTCTCTCTTAACATATGCGTTCATAAAGGGATTTTTGAGCGGTTTATATACGCCAACGGTTGGGGTCTGGGTATTAATCCACTGGAGGCTTATGTCCACACTTCTATTATGAATTCCTGATATTAATAGTCCATTTTTCTTCTTTAAAGCATCGGACATTAGATATCTATTATCTACCCTAACAATATTTTTCGAGATTTTTTTATTTGACCTAGATAAGCAATAAAGGGTTTCGTACAAGCTGCATATTGATTCGGTAAAACTTTTCTTAGCTAAGGCTTCTTTTTCCATTAATGATAAATTTTTAAAACTTATGCATATATTTATATATGTAGTTTTATATGAGCTAAATATTGTAAAAGGAATAACCTTCATTACAAATCTGATACAAGCCTTAGCTGGCTTCAATGGTAAAGGTGAAAAAAGAAATAATACTACTTTCATTTATCTTTAATTAAAAAAAACTGTTATTAAATATATAATTATTATTTTACAGTAATATACTGGGTTCTATGTTCTTGATCTTTTCAAACACAATATAAGGAAGTACGTTGGCAGCTAAAACAATGGAAGAGCTTGTTGCTCTTTGTAAAAGAAGAGGCTTTATTTTTCAGTCTAACGAAATCTATGGCGGCATGCAGGGTTTATATGATTATGGACCATTAGGAGTTGAGTTAAAAAATAACCTTAAGCAGGCATGGTGGACTTCAATGGTATATGACCGTGATGATGTGGAAGGATTGGATGCGTCTATACTAACTGCTCCCAATGTTTTAAAACATTCAGGGCATGAAGATACATTTACTGATCCCATGGTTGATTGTAAGTCTTGTCAAAGTAGATGGCGGGCTGATCAACTAAAGGATTCAACGTGCCCTTCATGTGGGTCAAAAGATCTTACCGAACCAAGGCCTTTTAATTTAATGTTTAAAACCAGTGTTGGTCCCATTGATGATGGCAAATCATTTGCATACTTAAGACCCGAGACTGCTCAAAATATTTTTACAAATTTTAAAAATGTAGTTGACTCCACATCAAGGAAATTACCATTTGGTATTGCCCAAATTGGTAAAGCATTTCGTAATGAAATAACTCCTAGAAACTTTATTTTTAGGGTAAGAGAATTTGAGCAAATGGAATTAGAGTTCTTTTGTGCTGCTGGATCAGATGAAGAGTGGCATAGGTTATGGGTCGAATCTAGAATAAGTTGGTGGGAAGAGCAAGGCGTAGGTAGTGATGTGCTAGAGTTATACCACGTGCCTGCAGATGAGCTTGCTCACTATTCAAAAGCTACAGTAGATATTATGTATAAGTTTCCTCACGGCCTGGAAGAACTTGAAGGCATAGCAAATAGAACTGATTTTGATTTGGGTTCACATAGTAAAAATCAATCTGAACTGGGCATAAGTTCAAAAGTTATTGAAAATAAGGCATCTAATGCAAAACTAGCTGTTCAAGACATTGAAACTAATAAATGGAGTGTTCCATATGTTATTGAGCCTTCAGCTGGAGTGGACAGAGGTGTCTTAGCTATTTTAAATGAAGCATATTGTGTAGAAACACTTGAGGGCGGCAAAGAGCGAACAGTTTTAAGCTTGAAACCTCATTTATCACCTATTAAAGCAGCTGTAATACCTCTAAAAAGAAATCATGAGGGATTAGTTGAACTAGCTTCAAAAATTAAATCAGAGTTACAAAATCTTCGATTGGGAAGAATTTTAATAGAAAATTCAGGAAATATAGGAAAAAGTTACAGACGACATGATGAGGTTGGAACGCCTTTATGCATAACGGTTGACTTTGAATCACTGGAAGATGGAAGTGTTACAGTAAGAGATAGGGATACTATGGAGCAAAAACGAGTTTCTGTTGACGAAATAAAGACACAGCTTCAAAAGATGCTATTAAATGGAACAAATGTTTAATAAAATTATAAGGAATATGTTATAGGGCGTTTTACATGAGCTTTTTGGGGAGTTTGCTCTTTAATATAACCCTCTACAGCAGCTTGCCTTTTATTAGTGCTGTTATTCTGGTCGCTTATCCTTTTGTTTCTGCCAAAATTTTATCAAAAATAGCCTCTTTTTGGATAAGCTTTATTCTTAAACTCTTAAGGTTTTTATGTGGCTTGGATTGGGAGGTAAAAGGTCTATCAAATATTCCAAATTCTCCGGTAATTGTTATTTCAAACCATCAAGGTCAATGGGAATCTTTATATCTTCAAACGCTTATTCACCCTATTTCAAGCATTATTAAGCAAGAACTGTTGTTGATACCTTTTTTTGGCTGGGCTTTAGCCTTTATGCGCCCTATACCAATTAATAGAAAAAATAAATTTCAAAGCCTGAGGAAGGTTATTGATGAAGCTAATAAAAGGCTTAATGATGGCTCCTCAGTGTTAATATTCCCGGAAGGCACTCGTATTAAACCAGAAAATGGAATTGCAGAATTTAGCAATAGTTGTGGTTTATTATCTGTTAAAAATAATATTCCCATTCTTCCAATCTGCCATAATTCTGGTAAATTTTGGGAAAATAAGAAATTTATTAAAAAGTCAGGGCTTATAAATGTGCGTATCGGCCCACTGTTTAAAGGAGATGATCCAAAAGTTTTAACAAATGAAGTTAAGGCTTGGATGGAAAAAGAATATCAAAAAATTTAAATATCTAAATTAGAGACTGATAACGCATTATTATCAATAAACTCTCTTCTGGGCTCAACTTGATCTCCCATAAGAATTTCAAACTGCTGATCTGCCTCGGTAGCATCATTAATAGTAACTTGCATCATTTTTCTATTTTCTGGTTCCATTGTAGTAGTCCACAGCTGATCTGGATTCATTTCGCCAAGACCTTTGTATCTTTGGACCTCTAATCCTCGCGTTCCGCCCTCAGAAAGCCTTTTTATTGCTGCTTCTTTTTCATCTTCATCTGAAACATACTCATGTTGCTTGCCTTTGGTTATTTTATATAATGGCGGCAGGGCAATATATACATGGCCTCTATCTAAGATATCAAAGAATTGTCTATAAAATAGGGTTAAAAGTAGTGTTCGTATATGGGATCCATCAACATCTGCATCAGTCATAATAATTATTCGGTGATATCTGAGCTTTTCAATATCGAACTCTTCTCCAATCCCACAACCCAAGGCTTTAATTAAGGTGCCCACCTCCTGGGAACCTAAGACCTTATCTATTCTAGCTTTTTCAACATTAATAATTTTTCCTTTTAAGGGCAAAATAGCTTGATTCTTTCTATTTCTTCCTTGTTTTGCAGAGCCACCAGCTGAGTCACCCTCAACAATGTATATTTCAGATAGTGCAGGATCTTTTTCCTGACAATCCGCGAGCTTTCCTGGCAAACCCGCAATCTCAAGAACTCCTTTTCTTCTTGTCATTTCTCTAGCCTTTCTAGCTGCTTCTCTTGCCAGTGCTGCTTCGGCAACTTTTGAGAATATATTAACTCCCTCTTTAGGGTTTTCAAGGAGATATTCATTAAAGTATTTACTAAATACAGTGCTAACAACACTTTCAACTTCAGAAGAGACTAATTTTTCTTTGGTTTGTGAGGAGAATTTTGGATCAGGAACTTTCACAGAAACAATGGCTATAAGCCCCTCCCTAACATCTTCGCCAAGAAGGTCTGTTGGTATCTTTTTGTTGTTTTCTTTTTTTATAAATGCTTTGAGTACTCTTGTAAGACTGCCTCTAAATCCGGCAAGGTGAGTTCCTCCATCTTTTTGCGGAATATTGTTTGTATAACAAAGCACATTCTCTGAATAGGAGTCAGTCCACTGAAGAGCTATTTCAACACCAACATCATTGTGAGTAGATGAGCATTCAAATACCTCCGATACGTTCTGCTTTTTACCTTTTAAATAAGTTACATAACTTGAAAGACCGCCGCTGTTTTTAAATTTTTTAGATTTACCCGTTCTATCATCAATGACATTGATAGAAACGCCAGCATTTAAAAAAGATAGCTCTTGGATTCTCTTATGAATCCTTTCAACTTCAAATGTAACAGTTGTAAATATTTTATCTGATGGTGTAAAAGTTATTTCGGTTCCATTAAGTTTAGAGGCTTTAACTTTTTTTAGTTTTGCTACTGCTTTACCTTCTTTATATTTTTGGACAAACTCTCCGCCATCTCTCCAAACTCTTAATGTAAGGCTCTTTGATAGGGCATTGACAACTGAAACTCCAACCCCATGAAGCCCCCCAGATACTTTATAGCTGTTGTCGTCAAATTTTCCGCCAGAGTGAAGTGTTGTTAATATTAATTCAGCTGCTGATATGCCTTCTTTTTCATGAACGTCAACCGGTATACCTCTTCCATCATCTTTAACTGTAACAGAACCGTCTTTGTTAATTATTACATTGATATCTGAACAGTGGCCTGCCATTGCTTCATCAATACAATTATCTAATACTTCAAAAACCATATGATGCAGCCCTGAGCCGTCATCAGTATCACCAATATACATTCCAGGTCTTTTCTTAACAGCCTCTAAACCCTTTAAGACCTGAATATTTGATGAATCATACTTTGCTTTATCTTCTTTTTTTGGCATCTGTTATTGACTCAGTTGTTCCACGTGGAACTTTTTAATATTAATTAATTCAGCCTCTATTTTACTATTAATTTGGTCTTCTATGTTTGAAAAAATCACTTGATTTTGAATAAGTTTTAATAGGGATATGTATATATTAAAAGTGTCTATATCTAACTCTGATTTAACATCGTCAATAAGTAATGTTGGTTTAATGTTATAGATGGACCTTAGAACTTCATGTTGAGAGCAAAGCCATATAATTGCTAAAAGCTTTTGCTCCCCACGAGAAAGTATTTCCTTTGCATCTGTATTTTCTATGAAGATTTTTATATCAGCCTTGTGAGGTCCTTTGGTGGTAACTTTTCTTCTAATATCAGTATCTTTTTCTGAGTTAAAGGTTGTTAATAAGTCATTTGTAGAATCCCACCCTTGATCATAATTAACATTTAAATTGCTGATAAATGCTTTATGAGATTTTAAGTCTAATTTGTTAATAATGTTCCCAAACTCATTTTTTGTTTGATCAAAAAATATTTTTCGCTTTTCCGTTAAACTTTCTCCCAAAGAAGCAAGCTTCTCTGTCCAGGGCTCTAAAGATGAAAGCTGCCTTTCTTTTAATAATTTGTTTCTTTGCTTGAGTGACCTAAAGTAAGCAAACCAGTTTGCCGAATAACTTTCGTCGCTTAAAAAAACAGCCCTATCTAAAATTTTTCTTCTAAATGCAGGGGCTGCTTCTGTAAATGAAAAGGTTTTATTGTCTATGATTGTTGCTGGGAAGGTTTTAGCTGCCTCGCTAATTGTTATTTTTTTATTATTTAACTTTAGTTGAATGGCCTTACTTCTTTCTTTATAGGCCTCTATTATAAAACCTGTATCATTATCATATGCTTTGAGTTTAAAGCTTTCTTTGCCAAGCTTGACTGCAGATTCAATATTGCCACTTTTAAATGATCTGCCGCTACAGACGAGATAAATTGCTTCAAGGATTGAGGTTTTTCCTGAACCATTTCTTCCATAGAAAAAGTTAGCCCCAGAGGATAGATCAACCTTAAGGGAATTGAAACATCTAAAGCTTGATAGGGTTATAGAGCTTAATGCCACTATATAAGTAACGGCATAACAATATATTTTAGATTCTGGCTATCTGGCGGGGTAATGAGGCAACTTTTATCGGCTCCAAAAAAATGTATCTCACACTCATTGGTATCAAGGGTTGAGAGTATTTCTTGAAAATAGTTAACATTGAAAGCTATATCTAATTCTTCTCCCTCATAATTTGCATTGAAAAACTCTTCACCCTCTTCTTGTTCTGGGTTATTGGCAGATATCATGACGCCTTCACTAGATGTAACCATTCTAACTCCTCTATATTTATCACTAGAAAGAACACTTACTCTGCTAAGTGCGTCTGAAAAGTCTTTTGTAGATACTTTTAGTACCGAGCTGTCTCCTGATGGTATAACTTGTTCATAGTCAGGGAACTTGCCTTCGATGAGCTTACTTACAAAGGATGCGTTTGGTGTACTGGTTTTAATCGAACTGTTGCTTAAGTTAACTTCAACAGCGCCCTCTATGTCTCCAACCAATTTCGCAATTTCATTAATTGATTTTCGAGGTATTATTCCGTTAATTTCTTTTGAAGAGGCAGCTTCGAGATCGCTTGAGGCTATTGCTAACCTATGGGCATCTGAAGCTACTGCTAAAATATCAGTTCCATCTACTTCGATATAAAGCCCGTTTAAATAATGGCGCCAATCTTGGTTTCCCATGGCAAAAGATGTTTTATTAATCAGTGTTTTTAGGTTTTTAGCATCTATCTGAATTGCTTCGCCCTCACCCTCTTCTTCAAAAATAGGAAATCCATCACTTGGCAATGTTTTTAAATTATATTTTCCAGTGCCTGATTCAATAACTAATTTATCTCCATCTAATGTTATGTGTATTTCTGAGTTATCTGGAAGAAGTCGACATAATTCACTTAATTTCTTTGCTGGCGCTGTTGTTTTGCCCCCACTTGTGAAATTTGAAACGGTTGAGCTTGTTGAGATTTGAGACTCTAAATCTGTAGCGGTTAACTGCATTGAGCTTTCATCCACTTCTATAAGCACATTGGATAAAATTGGTAGCGTTTGTCTTTTCTCAACCACTCCAAGAGTTAAAGAAAGTGCTTTTACTATATCTTGTTTTTGAATATAAAAATCCATATCTAATTAGTTTGTTAATGCTCTGTTGAGGTTTCTGTAGTCTTCTTCTTGAGATGGGTCTTCTTTTCTAAGTTCTGCAATTTTTTTACAGGCATGAAGAACTGTTGTGTGATCTCTTCCGTTAAAAGCTTCTCCAATTTCTGGCAGGCTGTGGTTTGTTAGCTCTTTAGTAAGAGCCATTGCAAGCTGTCTTGGTCTGGTGATTGACCTGCTTCTTCTTTTAGATAAAAGATCGGACAACTTAATATTGTAATATTCAGAAACTGTTTTTTGAATATTTTCTATACTTACCATTTTTGCAGATATAACAAATAAATCTTTTAATGCGTCTTTAACTAAAGCCAAATCTATTGGTTGATTTGTAAATTTAGAGTTTGCGGAAACTCTTTTTAAAGCCCCTTCGAGCTCTCTAATGTTAGATCTTATTCTTTGCGCAATATAAATAGCACAATCACTTGGGAGATCAACACCCATCAAACTTGCTTTTTTTAGGAGAACTGCCGCCCTGGTTTCTAACTCTGGTGGGTCAATGACAACAGGAAGCCCCCAACCCAATCTAGATTTGAGCCTATCTTCTAAACCATCTATTTCTTTTGGATATTTATCACAAGTTAAAATCATTTGATTGTTTTGATCTAAAAGAGCATTGAAAGTATGAAAGAATTCCTCTTGTGATTGCTCTTTGCCGGCAAAAAACTGTATGTCATCTATGAGAAGGGCATCTGCATTTCTGTAAAAAGACTTGAATTCATTCATCGCGCCCAGTTGGAGGGCTTTTACCATATCAGAAACAAACTTTTCAGAATGAACATAAACAATTCTTTTTTCTGGGCTCTCTTTAAGAATTTGGTTACCAACAGCATGCATTAAATGCGTTTTACCTAAACCAACTCCACCATAAATAAACAATGGATTATAGTCACCACTGGGGTTTGAAGCCACCTGTTTTGCAGCAGCTAGCGCTACGTGATTTGATTTTCCCTCAACAAAGCTTTCAAAAACATAATGATCAACCAGCTTGGTGCCAGACTTGGCCTTTGATGAGTTATATTTATCAACAAATGTCTCTTTATCTAATGTTTTATAAACTAGACTTATGTCCTTTTTTAATTCTTTGTTAATGATTTGATTTATTTCATCTGAAAGATTTTGCACCACGTAGTTGAGCACGAAATCATTTGGAGCTGTTATTTCTAAGGTGTCTTTGTTTAAATTTCCTTTTAAGGGTCTAATCCAGGTGTTAAACTCTTCCTGGCTCAGCTTGTTTTCAAGTTTTTCTGTAAATTTTGACCAAAATTCCAAAGCTGTTCTCCTAAAATAGATCTGTTAGTCTAACAAAAATTAACAAGATATCTACAGTATAAGTCTTAGTATTTCTTGTGGATAACTTGTTTATAAATAAATTTCATTAGTTTATTAATAATATGGGTTGTTTTTTCAATTTTTACGCTATAATGCACATCCAAATTTAACAGGATAGATATGAAAAGAACATTTCAACCTAGCACGCTTAAAAGAAGTAGAACTCATGGCTTTAGAGCTCGCATGGCCACAAAGGCGGGTAGAGCTGTGCTTTCAAATAGAAGAAAAAAGGGTAGAAAAGTTCTTTCTGCATAAAAAACTTGTCTCTTCAAAGGCTTCCTAAGCCAATATTCTCGTCAAAGAATCTCAAAATTTTTCAAGTTCCTGCTGCACAGTCTGAACTTAGAATCGCTACGCCTAAAAATATTTTTAAACTTGCTGTCACTAGAAATAAAATAAAACGACAAATTAAAAATATTTTTCATATAAACAATCTTCATGAAGACGGTTCGATTTTTGTTATTAAGGTTTTTAAGCCTTTTTCACTATTAAGTTACCAAGAGGCTTCTTTTGAGATATGTAAGGCTGTAAAATCATGAAACAAAATAAACTTAGAAGGCTAGCATGAACCCTAGATATATTTACATGGCGATTGTTTTATCGTTGTCCTACATCTTGTTTTTCCAATGGGGGCAGGATCAAAAAACTAAAGAGTTTATTGTTGAGGAGGCTCGTGCCGAAATTGAAATAGATGATCTGGGGGATATATCTATTTTAGAAAATGATCTACTTAAGATTGGTGTTAATAACCAAAACGGTTTAATTGTTGAGTCTAGGCTTAAAGAGTTTCCTGTTTATCCTGGTTCTCAAAGGGGTGTTAGGGTTTTGGGTTTTGGTGAAAACTCTTCGTCTGGTGATCTTGCTTTAAAATATTATTTAAAAAGTGGTTTTGGTGGATTGAATAAAAATAAACCATTTCCTTTTGAGGTTGTTTCAGCAACTGCCGCCAAAATAGTTCTTGAGTCTAAAGAGTTTGGTGTTAGAAAAACCATATCTTTATCTGATGTTCCTTATGAGATAAGTGTGTTTGACGAAAATTTATCTGGTGTTAGTTATAAGCCTTATATTGCACTCTACAGAAATGACGCTCTTCCAATTGACATGCCAACAGGTTTTTTTACTAATGCTTCATATAGAGGTGTAGCATTTAATACCAAGGATGACCCATATAAAAATACCAGATTAAGGGCTCTTGATGAGCCGCAGGTTTACAGACAAAACGGTGGCTGGGTGGCTTTTATTCAAAAATATTTTATGGCTTCTGTTTTAGGCTCCAGTGATTATGACTATTCATATTTTGCCAACCCGCGAACTGAGTCTGGTCTCTATTCTATGGGTTATTTTGTGGAGCCGGACATAGAAAGTTTTGAGGCTAATGATTCTCACACGCATAGGGTTTTTATTGGTCCGAAGACAAGAAATATTTTAGCAAGCAAAAAAGGTGTTAGTGATTTGGAGTTGTCTATTGATATGGGGTGGTTTTGGTTTCTGGCTCAACCCATGGTATGGCTATTGGCTAAAATAAATGAATTGGTTGGTAATTGGGGTGTCGCAATTATTCTTTTAACATTCATTATTAAGGCTGTTTTTTGGCCTTTATCTTCTAAGGGTTTTCGGTCTGTTGCAAAAATGCGCTTATATCAGAGTGACGTTACAGAAATCAAAGACAGGTACAAAAATGATCCGCAGAAGGCCCAAGTTGAAATAATGAGTTTTTATGGCAAAAAGGGTATTAATCCTCTTGGTGGTTGTTTGCCAATGTTGCCGCAGTTCCCTTTCTTTATTGCTTTGTTTTTTGCGCTTCGTGAGAGTGTGGAGTTAAGGCATGCGCCTTTGGGTTTGTGGTTGCAAGACTTGTCTGCTCCAGACCCTTTGTTTATTCTTCCGCTTTTGATGGCTTTTATAATGTTCATGACCCAAAAACTGGCTCCGCCTATGCCGGGATCTGATCCCACACAAGTTGCTGTTATGAAATTTATGCCTGTGATGTTTTCTATATTTTTTATATTTTTACCCTCGGGCTTGGTTTTGTACTCTGTCACAAATGCTCTAGTTACATACTTGCAGCAAGTGCTTATTTATAAAACTGTTGGTGCGAAACTTTCCGAGTAGTTGTTTTGTCATCTGTTTTTGCATTAGCCACTCCAGCAACTAGGTCTGCCCTTTGTGTTTTTAGGGTTTCTGGCCCTGGGTGTTTAGCTGCATTTGATTCGATATTTACTCAAGCATTGGGTGAACCAAGAAAATTCTATCAACGCTCTTTAATGGCTGGGTCAACTGTGGTTGACACGGTTGGTGTCATATTTTTTGAGGGGCCTTCTAGTTATACGGGTGAGGATTCTTTTGAGATATATGCTCATGGAGGTTTGGCTGTTATGGGCTCAATTGTGGATCTTTTTAAAAGCGTTGGTTTTGATGAAGCTGGTCCTGGCGAGTTTACAAAAAGAGCTTTCTTGAATGGTAGGTTATCTTTGAGTGAAGCTGAGAGTGTTGTGGATGTTATTAATGCCTCGAGCAAGGAGGTCTTAGACATATCTTTAAATTCTTTGCGTGGTGGTTTTTCAGATGAGGTTTTTGGTTTTTCTAAGAGGCTTGATTCTTTAAGAAAGTTTGTTGAGGGCTCTATTGATTTCTCAGACGAGGATTATGATTTTATAAAAGAGGGTGGTGTTGTTGATGACATTTCGAGGCTTTGTGCCGACTTTGGTGGTTTTGTAAACAAGTGTTTTTTGGCTGGCGAGACTGGATTAAAAAAGACTGTTTTGTTTATCGGGCCTCCTAACTCTGGCAAATCATCGCTTTTTAACAGGCTGTTGGGTTTTGATAGGGCTTTGGTTTCAGATGTTCCAGGAACGACTCGCGATCTTATTGAGTCAGAGGTTTTTTATAATAATTCTTCTTTTAAGGTTCTTGATAGTGCCGGTATTAGAGAGACTGTTGATGTTGTTGAGAGTAAAGGCATAGAGTTAGCTGTTAACCAAATTAAAAATGCTGATGTTGTTGTTGGTGTTTTCGACTCGGTTGATCCTTTGGTTTTGTTGGAAATAAAATCCATCGCTTCTGATAATGTTTTTATTAGTGTTCTTAATAAACTAGATTTGGGATTAAAAGATAAGGGCGCGTTATTTGATGTATCTCTCTCGGCCAAGACTGGGGAGGGGGTTGTTGAGCTTAAAAAGAAAATATCTTCCGCCTCTGCGGTAAGGGGTTTGGTAGACAAAGAGTATTTTGCGAGAAATCGCCATATAAAATTATTTAACGAGGGTTTGGGTCATCTTGAGGCTGCCATGATTAAGCTTCGTTCTGGTTTTGATGTTGAGTTGGCTGCGGAAGACTTAAAGCTTGCAAGAATTTCTCTAGATGAGGTGGTGGGGGTAAAAACTTCTGACTCTTTACTTGGTGATATTTTTAATGATTTTTGTATTGGTAAATAGTGTTGTTTTTTTGTGTATATCCTGTTGCCAAAAAACTTAGTTTTTTTTGTGCACAATTTATTTAGGGTTTGTTTATAGTTTTTCCCGAGGTTTTTAGGCTATTTATAAACATGCTTTATTTCTTTGTTGTTATGGTTTTCTTTTGGTTATACACAGAACTAATGAACACTAATAATAATAACAATAAGTATAATAATACTTATGTTATTTAATCTTGTTCTGTAGATAAGTTAATTATGAATAAAAAATATGATGTTGTTGTAGTTGGTGGCGGACATGCTGGGGTTGAGGCTGCCCATGCGGTTTATAGAAACGGTTTACGTTGCGCGCTTGTCTCTTTTTCTTGTGAAACTATAGGTCAAATGTCCTGCAACCCAGCTATAGGAGGTCTTGGCAAATCTCATTTAGTTAGAGAGATTGATGCTATGGGAGGAATAATGGCTCAGGCAACAGACACTTCAGGAATTCAATATAGAACTTTAAATACAAGAAAAGGCAATGCGGTTCAAGCATTAAGGGTTCAGTGTGATAGGGAGCTATATAAAAAAGGAATCCAGGACATTCTCCAACAAACGAATATAGATATCATAGAAGGCGAAGTGGTCGATTTAATATCAGACAAAGAAAGCGTTTCAGGAGTTCTTTTATCTGATAACACAGAAGTATTGGGTAAAAAAACAATCCTGACTACCGGAACATTTCTTAACGGAATAATGTACACCGGACAGGATAAGGTTAAAGGAGGCAGAGTCGGGGAAGAGGCATCAATCCCCCTTTCAAAAAAATTATATAGTTTAAAACTCCCAATGGGCAGACTAAAAACAGGTACACCCGCTAGAGTAAAGATGTCCAGTTTAGACCTATCTGTAATGGAAGAACAAAAAGGTGAAACGCCAACTCCATGGATGGCCTTTTCAAGACAACCAGAGGAGCACCAAAAACAACTGTCGTGTTATATAACGAGGACAAACAAAACAACGCACAAAATAATCAAACAAAACATACACCTTTCAGCAATGTATTCAGGAAACATCGCAGGCATAGGCCCAAGATACTGCCCATCAATAGAGGATAAAGTTTTTAAATTCGAAGACAAACACAGCCATCAGATTTTCATAGAGCCTGAAGGCATCAACAAGGATCTTGTGTATCCAAATGGAATTTCAACCAGCCTCCCAAAGACCGCCCAAGAAGATTTTATATATTCAATTACAGGCATGGAAAACTCCGTCATAGAAGAATATGGTTACGCCGTTGAGTACGACTTCATAGACCCAAGGTCCATAAAACCATCAATGGAAACTAAATTCTTTAGGAACTTTTATCTAGCTGGTCAAATAAACGGAACAACAGGATATGAAGAGGCTGCAGCACAAGGTTTGATGGCAGGAGCTAATGCAGCCAACAGCATAAAACAAAAAAAGGCGCTGGTTTTAGACAGAAGTGAAGCTTACATAGGAGTTTTAATTGATGACCTTACAACGCACGGAGTAACAGAGCCTTATAGAATGTTTACTAGCAGAGCTGAGCACAGGCTTATGTTGAGCCAAAATAATGCCGAACAAAGG
>Ga0209631_10000490_pt1 | contig 53901 bp, 51 predicted proteins | sample COG_08_FD_184752 | JGI IMG/M metagenome (GOLD analysis project Ga0209631, IMG submission 184752) | Pelagic Microbial community sample from North Sea - COGITO 998_met_08 (SPAdes) (version 2) | ecosystem: Environmental > Aquatic > Marine > Neritic zone/Coastal water | place: Helgoland, sampling... | reverse complement strand
GTGCAGATAAAGTAGAGGCGGTTACCGAAATTTTTGAAGCATTATCTGTTAAAGAGAAAGCAGATGAAGTTATGGATGGCTATTACCAAAAATCAATAGAAGCTTTAGATTCTATCCAAATTGATCCTTCCAAGAAGCAGTATTTATACGACTTTGCAGCAAGCCTAATGAACAGAAATTTTTAGATTTAGGTTCTTGTTTAGGGTAGTTTAATGATTTTTTACAGTTTTATTAGCACTATGTATTTACTGTAAAAAATGGAGAAGATAATGGGTTTAATTAAATGGAGCTCTTTCAATTAAAAAAAGGCTAAACTATTAGCTTTTGAATAGAGTAAAAACTAAAAACCGACTTTTTTCATAGGTTTTGTAATCTCTTCTTTAGCGGCAATCATTTTTATACATGCAATAGCACATTCAATACCTTTATTACCGTGCTTACCTCCAGAACGGTCAATAGCTTGCTGCATCGTATTGTCTGTAAGGACACCAAAGATTACCGGTTTGTTATATTTAAGACTAACATCCATAACACCTTGCGTAACTCCGTGACAAACAAAGTCAAAATGTTTTGTTTCTCCTTGAATAACACTTCCTAAAGCTATTACACCATCAATTTTTAAATGTTCTAAAAGATATTGAGCCCCAAGAGCCAATTCAAAAGAACCAGGCATATACTTTACAATAATGTTTTCTTCTTTAGCTTCATTTTCCTTTAAAGCTGCTATCGCTCCTTCCAAAAGTCCATTTGTAATTGTATCATTCCATTCAGAAACAACAATCCCGAACCGCATATTAGATGCGTTCGGGATTGAATCTTTATCGTAATTTGATAGGTTTTTTTCTGCGGTAGCCATTACAGGTTATAAATAGATTTTTCTTTTTTCGCTAATTCAATGTATTTTTTTGCCTTGTTCACCTCAGGTACTAATGGGTACTTTTTTATTAACTCTTCGTAAATTTTGACAGCATCTTCATATTTGTTTTCTGTTTCTTTAGCATAAGCAGCCTTCAACATATATATCGGTGCAGTTAAATCATTCTTAGAATTAGTATAGGCTTTTTCGTAATATTCCGCAGCAGAAGTAATATTTCCTAATTCGATGTAAGCATCACCGATAGCTCCAAATGTAATTGAAGCAATCATTTCGTCTTCAAAAGTAACTTGTTCTAAAGCGTTTATAGCTTCTTGATATTGTCCATTGTTTAAGTAAGCTATCCCTAATTCATATTGTGCAAGATCACCTCCAGAATAACCACTGTAACTTTCTACAACAGATTTTAATCCCGCATTACCTATTGAGTCTCCTGTTATAGCAGCATTCCAGTTTTGTTCATTCAATAATGCGTATTCACCATGCCACAATGCTTCTTGCGACTTTAAATCAGCTGGTTTGTAGATAAATTGATTGTAAAAGAAAAGGCCTATTATTACTAGAACTATACCACCACCAATGATGGATATACCTTTTTTATTTTTATCAAGAAAACCAGCTCCATGCGCTATTGGAGAGTCGGAATTTAAAAGGGCATCCTTTAAACTTTCCTTTGGTTTAGCTTCTACTTCTGTGTATTCAATTTCTTCTTCTGCCATGACTTATTTTATTCGACCCGCAAAAATAGTTTTTTTCGGGATATTTCTTAATGGAAATCAAGTAAATATTCAAAATGTAAAATGCTTTGGTTGATTTTTTTAAAATAAAGGAGAATATAAGTTAGTTTTGTGTTATGCATTTAAATCATTTATCGCTTGTAAATTTTAAGAATTGTACGGAGTCATCTTTCGATTTTTCCAATCGAGTTAACTGCTTTCTAGGAAATAATGGTGAGGGGAAAACGAATTTATTGGATGCGATTTACTATTTATCTAATTGCAAGAGTTATTTTAATTCTATAGATAGTCAAAATATAAAGTTTAATGAACCTTTTTTTGTTTTGCAAGGAAGGTTTGAACTGGAAGATGAGAAACTAGAAGAGATTTATTGTGGAGTGAAAATTGGCCAAAAAAAAATAGTTAAAAAAAACAAAAAACAATACAAACGTCTCGCCGAACATGTTGGTTTATTGCCTGTAGTTTTAATTACACCCTATGATAGTAACCTTATTTTAGATGGTAGCGACATTCGGAGGAAGTTTATGGATATCATTATTTCTCAATTTGATAGAGCTTATTTGGAGAGTTTAATTCACTATAATAAAGTAATGGCACAAAGAAATGCTTTACTAAAACAATTTGCAGAAAGTGGAAATTTTCAAAATGATGCATTAGAGATTTGGGATGTTCAATTGGTAGAGAAAGGGAAAACAATTCATCAGAAGCGAAAAGCTTTTCTAGAAGAATTTATTCCCGTTTTTAATCAGTTTTATCAAGATATTTCCAATAAAAGTGAAGAAGTAGGCTTAAATTATTCATCTCTATTAAATGAGGATGAGTTTGCCGTGCTGCTCGAGAATAATATAGTAAAAGATAGAAAGTCAACCTACACCAGTGTTGGTATTCATAAGGATGATTTAGAATTTACAATCGCAGGTTATCCTCTCAAAAAGTTTGGTTCACAGGGGCAACAAAAGTCATTTTTAATCGCATTGAAGTTGGCAAAGTTTAATTATATCAAATCGAAAAAAGGTTTTTCTCCGATTCTATTATTAGATGATATATTTGATAAGTTGGACGAAACAAGAGTTAACTTTTTACTAGGGTTAATTTCAAAGAGAGAGTTGGGGCAAACTTTTATTACAGATACAAGTTTAGCTAAGGTTCCTGCAATATTAAAAAAGTTAAATGTGAATTTTAAATCATTTAAAATAACAGCGGGTGAGGCAATAAATATTGATAGGGAAGAAATTGTATGAGCAAGAGAAATTCCAACGAAGAAACGATTGAAGACGTTATCAAGAAATTGATAAAGTCCTATGGGATGTCTAAAAATCATGATTCCTACCAAGCAGAAAACGCATTCAAGAAGGTGATGGGCGCTACAATATCGAAGTATACCAAGGAAGTCTATATAAAAAATAAAAGGATGTATGTGAAACTTACCTCTTCTGTTATTCGGGAAGAACTATCTATGGGTAAAAGCAAGATAGTTAATATGGTTAACGAAGACATAGGAAGAGTAGTTATCCTAGATATTGTTTTTGTTTAATGTTTTTTCTTTCCGTAAAACTTTTTCTTTCCTTGAAACTTCTTTCCGCCTCCGTTATTATTTTTCCCTTTTGAAGATGTTTTCCTCCATTCTGGTCCATCACCTAAAACTTCAGGAAGCTTAACTTTTGGTACTTCATTTTCAATTAGCGTTTCGATATTTCGAAACTTGTACATGTCGTCTGGGTTTATTAATGTGATAGCCACACCGGTGGTGTCCGCTCTGGCTGTTCTTCCAATTCGATGCACGTAATCCGCGGGGTTTCCCGGCACATCATAATTGATCACCAAGTTAATGTCTTTTATGTCAATTCCACGGCTAATAACATCGGTAGCGACTAAAACTCTCACTTTTTTAGTAGTAAATGCCATTAAAACATCCTCTCTTTCTTGCTGCTCTAAATCTGAGGAGATGCCCTTGACTTCAAAATTATTTCCACGCAAAGACCTAACTATATCATTTACTTTTCGCTTTGTTGAAGTAAAAATTAAAATACTTTTATATTCGTCTTTTCCTTTAATTAAAGAGCTAATTAAAGGTGTTTTTTGATTGTCAAAAGTTAAATAAGCAGCTTGTAAAACACCTTCCGAAGGTTTCGATATTTCGATACTGACTTCAAAAGGATTAGTAAGAAATCGTTTTGCTAAATCTCTAATTTTAGGTGGCATGGTAGCACTAAACATTAAGTTTTGCCTTTTTTCCGGTAAGAAAGATATAATTCGACAGATGTCTTCGTAAAAACCCATATCTAACATTCTATCGGCTTCATCGAAAATCAAGTTTTCGATTGTACTGACGTTTATGCTTTTCATGATTAGGTGAGAAATCAATTTCCCAGGAGTTGCTATAATAATATCAACACCTTTGTCCATTGCTTTCTTTTGTTCTTTCCAGTCACCCGCTTTTCCTCCTCCATATAAACAAATTGAAGTAGCTCCTGTAAAATAAGCTAATCCTTGTATTTGTTGGTCTATCTGTAAGGCCAATTCTCTTGTAGGCACAATGATTAGCGTACTTGTGTTTTTATAATCCTTTTCTAATATTTTATTAAGAATAGGAAGTACAAATGCCGCTGTTTTACCGGTTCCTGTTTGAGCACATCCAATAATGTCTCTTCCTTTTAATACTTCTGGAATAGCTTGTTCCTGAATAGGGGTGGCTTTTTCAAAGCCCATACAAGAAAGACCTTCTAATACGAGTTCGTGTAAACCTATTTCTTCAAATGTCATGTTGGAAAGGTCTTGTTATTTTTCGAATAAAACAAATGCGCTTATAATTGTTATATACTTTGAATTGTTGGTTATCCTAGTCCAACATCTAAAGCAAACATTAAAATAAACCCAACCATAAATCCTACGGTTGCAATATCAGTAAACCGATCTCTTTGTGATTCAGGAATAACTTCCTCAACTACAACATATATCATTGCTCCGGCAGCGAAGGCTAAAGCATAGGGGAGTATAGGTTCAAAATAGATTACAGCCGCAGCTCCAATAACCCCAAAAATTGGTTCTACAATAGCCGAAAGTTGTCCGTACCAAAAACTTTTTCTTCTCGAAACACCTTCTCTGCGCAAGGGCATGGCAACTGCAAACCCTTCTGGGAAATTTTGAATAGCGATCCCAATACCTAAAATCATGGCCGTATTAATAAGCGTAGGATCTCCCATCGAAGCTCCAAAAATAACACCCACCGCTAACCCTTCAGGAATGTTGTGTAAAGTTATAGCAAGAACCAATAAAGTTGTTCTATGCCATTGGGTCTTAACTCCTTCTGCTTCCGAATCTTTAAAATTTATATGTAAGTGTGGCATTACTTTGTCCAATCCAAATAGAAACAGAGCGCCCAATAAAAAACCAAATACAGCTGGCCATACTTGTGTAAAGCCATCACCGTCAGACATGTCAACCGCCGGCCCCAATAAACCAAAGCAACTGGCAGCAACCATTACACCTCCAGTAAAACCGAGCATTCCATCTAAAACGGCTCGGTTCAGTGTTTTAAAAAAGAAAACCATCGCGGCACCTGCTGCTGTTACGAACCAGGTAAATGTTGTTGCAATTAATGCCGCTAATATCGGGTTAATGCTTAAGAAAAAATCCACTAAAGAATTCCACATAGCTTTCTAATTTGTCTGAACTAAAACATTTTGAGCAACTCTTTCTGAAATATTTAATTCTTTACCGTTAATTGATATCCTAAGGCTTTTGTCAAAATCATGAATTTCTAATACGATAATATTTTTTCCTAAAATCATGTTTTCTTTTTCCAAGTATTGAAGTAACTGCGCAGAAGAATCTTTCACTCCAATAATAATTACATCTCTATTTACTTCAACTTCAGATAAATAACTTCGTTTTCTAGAGTCAGTTATTTCATGATCCTTATTTGGAATAGGATCTCCATGTGGATCAAATTTGGGGTTACCTAGAAAGTCATCCAATCGATCCACTAATTCGTTCGATTTTATGTGTTCTAGTTGTTCAGCAATTTCGTGTACTTGATCCCATTTAAAATTAAGTTTGTTCACTAAAAATGTTTCCCATAATCGATGTTTGCGAACAATACTTAATGCAATAGCTTTACCATCTATATTCAAAGATGCCCCTTTGTATTTTTCATAATGAACCCATCCCTTGTCAGAAAGTTTTTTTAACATATCTGTAATACTAGATGCCTTCATGTTTAAATGATTCGCTAAAGCATTAGTGCTTGCCCCTGATTTGTTAATGGATAATGCATAAATAGCTTTTAGATAATCTTCTTCAGATGAGGTTCTCATGGTGGCTTTTTTGCGAATTTATAAAAAATAATTCATTTGTATTTAAAAAATATTTAGTTTTGCCTAAATATAAGTTACAATCAGACTAATAATGAGGTTTGTTAACATCCTTTTTTTTATTTTTTATATCACTTCTTTGTTAGGCCAAGAAAGGATAATAAGTGGAGTTGTAACCTCTTCAAAAGGAGAGTCGGTTCCATATGCTTCCATCTATGAAAAAGAGCAGAATATTGGAGTCTCAACGGATGTTGATGGGAATTTTTCTATTCAATTGACTAAAGGAAAGGTAGATTTAATTGTTACTGCCTATGGATTTTCTAATTCATTTTTTTCCGATAAAATACATAATGATACTTGTTTAAACATTGTATTAACAATTTTGGAAGATATACTGGATGAGGTTGTAGTTAGTGGAACAATGCTTTCAATATCAAAAAAAGACAGTCCCATTCCAATTGAAGTGTATTCTGCTGAATATCTTAAAAAGGTTCCTACACCAAGTATATTTGAAGCTACTCAAAATATTAATGGTGTTCGTCCTCAAATTAATTGTGCAGTATGTAATACAGGAGATATTCATATCAATGGAATGGAGGGACCATATACAATGGTAACTATCGATGGAATGCCTTTAGTTGGAGGTCTGTCCACTGTTTACGGATTACAGGGTATTCCTAGTAGTTTATTAGAGAGAGTTGAAGTAGTGAAGGGCGCAGCATCAACTTTATATGGTTCTGAGGCCGTTGCCGGGTTAATTAATGTTATAACAAAAGACGTTAACTCCACTTCTGATTTCGCGTTTGAAAGTTCTGCAACTACTTGGAACGAATATCAATTGGATGGTCATATAAAGTATAAGCTAGGAAAAGTTAAAAGCCTTTTTGGAGCTAGTTATTATAATTACACAAAACCAATTGATAATAATGGAGATAATTTTACTGACGTCACACTAAAAGACAGAATTTCCTTATTTAATAAATTCAGTTTTGAAAGAAAAGACAACCGGTTTGCTACTATTTTGGTTAGGCTAATGAAAGAAGACCGATGGGGAGGTGAAATGCAATGGGATGATTCTTTTAGAGGGGGAGATAGCCTTTATGGTGAGTCCATTTATACGAATAGGATAGAAGTTGTTGGTAATTATGAGTTACCCTTAAAACCTCGAATAATTGTTAGTGGTTCATATAGTTTTCATGATCAAGATTCTTATTATGGAACTTTATCCTATCAAGCAAAGCAACATATAGGCTATGGTCAAGCGGTTTGGCATCAGAATATAAATACACGTCATGCTTTGCTTACTGGTCTTGCTTTGAGATATAATCATTATGATGATAATACATTTGCTACAGAGATTACTGATTCATCTATTTATTCAAATACACCTGATGAATGGGTTTTGCCAGGGTTTTTTATTCAAGATAATTTTAGGTTAAACGAAAAGACGAAGGTTCTACTTGGGGGACGCTATGATTATCATTTAAAACATGGAAGTATTTTTACCCCACGTTTAAATATTAAAGTTGACCCAACTTCGAAAAGTGAAATAAGAGTGGGTTATGGCAATGGTTTTAGAGTGGTGAATCTATTCACTGAAGATCATGCTGCCTTAACCGGTGCAAGAGACGTAGTTGTTTCAGAGGATCTTCGCCCAGAAAAGTCACACAATATAAATTTAAATTATGTGCACCGTATCAATACGAATAAAATGTACATGACATTTGATGCTTCAATTTTTCATACGAATTTTTCAAATAAAATAACTCCTGATTATGAAACGAATGACAAGCAAATAATCTATTCTAATTTGGATGGTTATGCCATTTCGCAAGGTATATCATTGAACGCACGCATACTATTTAATTTTCCATTAAAGATTAATTTTGGAGGAACAATATTGGATGTATTCGCGATAAATAAAATAACGGATGATTTATTAATAAGAGAGCAGCAATTATTTACGGAAAAATACACAGGAACGTGGTCAGTGTCATACCAGGTCCAAAAACTAAAAGTGCGTATTGATTATACAGGTAGTTTATACGGTCCAATGAAATTGCCACTAGTAGAGAATGATTTTAGGGATAAGTTTTCAAAACCTTTTAGTTTACAGAATATTAAAATATCGAAGTCTTTTAAAGGAGGGATAAGCTTAAATTGTGGAGTTAGGAATCTTTTAAATTTTACGCCTCCATCAAATTCTATTTTAAGAGCTCATGATCCTTTTAATAAACACTCGGATGATATTGCTGAAAACCCGTATGGATATGAATTTGACCCAACTTACATTTATTCCTCTTTCCAGGGAATAACTTTATTTGGTGGAGTAAGTTATGAGTTCAACAAGAAGAAATAGTTGGAACTCTCGTTCAGTTAGAGGAACTAAAAAAGTGATTTGCACGTTTCTATTTCAAAAGATTCTTAAATTAGGCAAGTCAATGAAAATAATTTTAATAATAATATTTTTTTCTATTTCATCAATTGGATTTTCCCAAGGAGTATCCTGGACTAAGTTTGAGGACTTAAAAGATTCTATTGCCAAAGAAAAAAAACCAATAATTGTAAAAGTTGAAACGCCTTGGTGTGGCTATTGTAAGTTAATGGAAGCAAAGATTTATTCTAAAAAAAGGTTTGTTAAAAGAGTAGGGAAGAATTACTATTTTGTAAAATTGAATGCTGACTCTAAGGAAACTATAAACTTTAGAAATAAAGAATATACGTATATTCAGTTTAATGAAAAAAAAGGAGTGCATAGTCTAGCCAAAGAATTAGCAGAAGTGGAAGGGGTATTGCGTTACCCAACAACTGTTGTGTTAAATTCCGATTTTACCCAAAACAAAAGGATTGTTGGTTTCTTGAATAACCGAGATTTTAGATATTGGTTGCAGTTCAGTAAGGAATAGAATAATTGGAATTCCTTCGAGAATGAATTATTAGTCGACTATTTCATATTTCCAATTTTCAAAAGCAAATTTCCAGCGGGTATTTATTTGATCTTTTACATCGGAAGGTATATCTACCAACTGATTCTTTTTGTAGCTTTTTACTGTTTCTAGGTAAGTGGTAAAGAGTGTTTTATTTTTATTAAAGTCAGAGATATTTAATTTAGAATACATTTTTTCTAGTGATTTAATAGGTTGTGTTTCTAATTCATTAAAACTGATTTCGAACAATGAATCTTCAGGAATGAGGTGCTTATGTTCCAGGTATTTCTGCATACTTTTTTCATAACAATAGATGATTCTTTCTTCTATTTCTTTTTCCGAAAATTCTTGTAAGAATTGTGTCTTTACAGCCTTTTGATATAAGTACTTTGTAGAAGAGTATACGTCATATGGGTTTCTGTGAATAAATATAAACTTGGCATTTGGGAATAGCTCTAATAATATTTTAACACGGCCTGTATTGTGAGGGTTTTTTAATAATAACTGCTTTTCTTTCCCTTGAAATAAAGAAATTTGTTTGAGCATTTTGAGGTAGACTTTTTTCCAATCTTTCATTTCTTTTTCTGTTGTTCCTTCAAATACATTGTACTTATCAAAATAGGATCTGTTCTTTGGGAAAAAAAATATTTGCATTCCACTCTTTTCTGTAAGATTTGTTAATGGATGTTCTTCTTCTTGCGGCGAATGAGTGTCGATTTTCACATTGTCTTGAAGTCGGGTAGATGGCATGAGCTTGGCAAGTAAAGGGCGCATTATGCCTTTGGATACAAATGCTACTCTAAAAAAGAAGGCCTGAAAAGAATCCAAGTAAACAAACCTTTTGTCTTGTGCTAAAATATAATGTAAATGAGTTGTGCCGCTTCTCCAATGCCCAATAACAAATACGGGTGGGTTGTTTTTAAATGAAATTCGTTTTAATCTTGCTGCAATAAGAATAGATTGAAACCATCTAAATGGGGCAGACAAAATAACAAATAATGTTATTTTTCTTGCCATTTTCTTTTTAGATGGAGCTATTTTATTTTCCTTCTTTAATCTTAACCAATGTTTTATGGATGAAAGAAAGAGTTGGTGTTCTTTAATTTCAAATTCTTTGGGCTTATTGGTCATTTATACTTAGGTAGTGAATTTTTTTATTGTCAATTGAGTATAGGTGAAAAACCGACCTAACTTGGATTAGGTGGGTTTTAAAGATGTTTGAAACGCTTTATTTACCAACAATTTTCAATTCAACTCTTCTGTTTTTTGCTTTTCCTTCAGCACTATCGTTTGTAGCAATTGGCTTATCTTCTCCAAATCCTTTTGCAACTAATCTAGCAGATGCTATACCCTTGTTCTCCATATAAGTAATAGCAGATTTAGCTCTTCCTTCCGAAAGGTCTTGATTTGCGTATTTAGAACCATCGCTATCCGTGTGCCCTTGTAATTCAATTTTTATTGTAGGGTTTTGATTTAAGAAATCAACTAATTGGTCTAAAATTCTGTAAGAACGCGTATCTAGTTGCTTTTTAGCTGTTTTAAAAAGAAGATCATCCACAATAATACTTTTACCCACTTCTATAGAAGATAGTAAAACAACTCTTTCAATATTTTCAACTTTGATTGCTTCTACTTTTAGCGTTTGATTAAAATAGCCTTCCTTAGTAACGAGGATTTCAAATTTGTTACCTACTTCTAGAGGTTGCGCTTCTGGAGCAAATCCTTCCAATGCGATTAACGAATTGATATGTTTATTTTCGTTGGTAACGTTTACCAACATAATTGTCGATTTGATAGGTTTTTTCGTTGCCTCATCTATTACAATTAGTTTTAGTGAAGTTGCAACTAATTCGGGTTTGATTTTGCTTAAATAAATACTTTTACTCAGTGTACCAAATTTGTCATATCGTATTTCTAAAATACTATTATCATAACCCTCTGCGTTTGCAGAGATAATATGTTTCATGCCGCTTTCTAACTCTTTAGAGATTTTATCTCCTTCTCCTAATTCGGTTTGAATCATGGTAATTGGATCGATATATGTGATTTTTGCAGTAATTGGTTTATTTGTTTCTTTATCAAATACCTCAATCTCTAGATCAAATAGCGTTACAGAGGGAGACATAAATACTTTGGTCACAACTTCAACGCCGGTGTTTTGAATAACATGAATTTCTTGATCTTCATATCCATCTTTCGTTATTGTAATATCGTATTCTTCTTTTTGATTTAGTTCAGCAGTATCGCTTGATTTATTTTCAAAAATCATCACTTTACTTCCTGTTGTTTTACTTGGATAACTTGCCGAAGCAGTTATTAATTTTTTCGTGTTTTTGTCGTATACCTCAACAATGCTGTTAAACTGCTTGATCTTTGATTTTGGTTTAATTCTATAGTTTAGAAAGACTTCAAATGAACCCGTATTTTGATTCAAACCATCTGTTATACTTGATGTATTGATGTCATATGTAATTCCACCATCAAAAGCATCTGATAAATACTTTAATGTAATTATTCCTGCATCTTTCAAACGACTATAAACTCCAAATGCAATTGCAGTATAGTTATCGTGCGTGTTTGTAACAAAATACTTGAGGTCAGCACCAATTACAACCTGACTTTGATTGCCTTGCGTCATAAAAAGAGCATTTGGTGACAATCCCAGTGTTCCGAAAACAACATTAGTACCGCCAGTTATTGCTATTCTCATAGGTTTTCCCAAATCAGTTGAAGTAAATCCTGAAGAAGGTTCATTCACATTAAATGCGGTTATTCCAAAATAGTGAAGACTTCTTCCCAAAGAATCGTTTTGGTACCATGTAGCAGAAGGTGAAATTTCCAATCCACTTATAACTGGATTAATTTCTGTTTCACCTATCGAAGTACTTGAATTGTAAACTCCGCTGCTAAATTGACTGCCTGTCGTTAAACCGTCCAAATCGGTCGAACTATTAAAATAACCTAATTTCGATCCAATAGCGAGGTCACTACTACCAAGCGATAAGTTATAAGCAAAATTAAAAGCTAGTTGATTCGTTTGAAGGTACCCTCCTTCACCCATTCTGTCATTTACAAATGAAAAGCCAATTACAGCTATTTTTTTGTTTGTATTTGCCTGAAAAATTGGTAATGACCCTTCAAATTGCGAAGTGGTAAAGGGCTTCACTATATTCGTCCATTGACTTCTATGAACTAAAGTTAAATTAATATCATTACTGATAGCCATTTGCGTTGGGTTAGTAAGTGCATTTGAATATTGGTAATTCGAAAAGAATGCATCCTGACTAATTCCTAAAGAACTGAACAGAATAGCGATAAATGTTGTAGATAAAATTTTCATAATCTAGTTTTTCTGCTTGTTATCGTTTAAGTAAAATAGTTCCAGTATTTTTTCCTCCGAACTGCAGCGGTGTTCCATCAATAGTAAAACCACTCATGGTCCATACATAGGTGCCAACAGGTTGTTGTTGGCCATTTGCAGTTCCATCCCAACCACTCGTTAGCATTTCGTTTACATCAGTGGTTTGAAAAACAATTTCGCCCCATCTGTTGTAAATAGTGAAATTGAAATTATCTTCATTAATTCCATTTCCATACATTAAAAAGCGATCGTTGTTTTCATCATTATTAGGTGTAAATAAATTTGGAATAAAAAAGTTAAGTTCTTCATTTATGAGAACATTTACATCAGCAACAGCATAACATCCATTTGCTTGCAAAGCTGTTACAATGTAGGTTGTATCTTCGATTGGAGACATTGTTATGTCTTGCGCTGTTAAGCCATTATTCCAAAGGTGAGAAACTCCATCAGGGCCTAAAAGAGTAATCGAATTTCCTAAGAAAATGGTGGTGTCATAATAAAGAGAATAGTAAGTGTATACCGGAGAGAAGTTAATTGTATCCTGCAAAACACAGGTGTTTGCATCAACAATAGTCACAGAAACTTCTCCAAAGTCTGTGATTGTGTTTGTTTGATTAGTGGTTCCATCCGACCATGTATAAGATGTAAATCCTGGTTGCGCATCCAAAACCACGGTATCTCCGATACAAAACTCTACATCATAGCCCAAAAACAACAACGATTCAGGATAAAGACTAACGTTAACTGTATCATAACCAGCACAACCACTTGCTAAATCTGTTACTTCAACAATGTATTCTCCTGCAGAGGAAGGGGAAATAATTGAAGCGGTTTCTCCATTGTTCCAACTATAAGAAAACAAACCAGAAAATGCATCCAATGTAGCTGTTGTTCCAGAACAGATAGTTGTGTCATTACCTAAGTCCACTGGTGGACCAGCTGTTAATGTTGAAGACCACGATTCCGTGGCGATACACCCATTTGCATCCGTAACAGTTACATAAATTGGTAAGTCTCCCGAAGTTACATTGAAAATGGTATCTAATCCATTGGAAGTCGTACTAATAGTATTTCCTTGGGTTCCGGTAGCCCAATCATATGATACACCATTACTAGCTGTAAAGATTAAATCACCATTTTCACACAAGTTTGATGCAGTGTTTAGGCTTGGAATAGGATCAGCTAGCATATTTACATCCACATTTAAGGGAGCGGTTGTAGTAGTGATACATCCAGAAAGGTAAGACCAATTTAATTGATACGTATTTCCAACAACTCCATTCATAACAGCGTTGGTGTCAAATTGATTTGTAAAAGATCCACCTGTACCTGTTACAATGATCCATTCCCCGCTTCCTTGAGCACTTAACTCTGCTAAAGATCCACATCCTGTAATTGGCGTAACTACAGTAAAGTCTGAATATTCCCATTTAACTTTTATTGTTACGCGGTAATCTCCAGCATTAAAAGAATATGCATTCCATTGGCAATGCGGGTCCAATCTAAAATCAAACGGATCAAAGGTTTGGTTTACATAACAATCGTCTTCAAAAGTTGGAGCTCCCCCCGGATTATACGTACACATATCTCCACTATCATCTTCCCATGCTTCCAATTGAACAGTGAGATTAGAAGCAGGGGTATTCGTTTCATTGATAATAACGACGTTGGAATGCGCATTGAATGATATAGGACAATTGTTTTGCTCAGTTTCACAGAATCCACCAGCATTTGTAACACTTCCGTCGTCCGAAATCCAACATTTCCAGGTAATTTCTTCATCAAAACCAAAACCCAACCCATCTTCTGTGCATGGAGAATCAGCTGCGTAATATTCTACGATTTCTACTGTATAATTTACGTTTTGAGAATACAGCTTACCAAAGGATACTAATGCTGTAAGTAATAGTAATATTCTTTTCATTTATAAATTTATTTAGAAAGGATAACTCTTTTTGTAATGATGTTGCTATTTATTGAAAGATTAACAATATATAAGCCATTTGATAATTGTGATAAATCCAATTCGTTGTCAATTAAACTAACTTGGACCTTTTTGCCAATTGAGTTATAAACTGTTGCAAAAGTAATTGGCGAATCAGCTTGAATATGTAAAACTCCAGAGGTTGGATTTGGGTATATAGACAAGGTGGTCATCAACTCGTCAATCCCAACACCACTAAATGTGATTGGATCCGATTGTCCTAAACAACCGCTTGAGTTCAAAACTTCTACATAATAAGAACCGCCTTGCGTAGGAACATAGTCTATGCTTGTGGCCCCTGGAATAGGAGAACCATTAAAATACCACAAATAAACCGGGTATGTTTGAGTCGACAAGACACCACCATTTTCTGAAATAGTAGGTGTTGGTGATGGGTTTACGGTAAAAGAAATACTGTCTGTTCCTGAGCAAGTTCCGTTATTTGAAGAGACATAAACTATGTCATCAGAAATTGAAGGCGTAAGAACAAATTGACCTGAACCATCACTTAGTACTATATTTCCATTTGTGTTTAATGACCAATCGTAAATAGTTCCATTTTGAGCATTGAATGTAACGTCAGTTCCTTCACAAATAGTATTTGAAGAAACAGTCATGTTAGGCGCAGGGGTGGATATAAAATCAACAGTTACAGTATCAGGGGTATACACATTTAAGCAATTTGGAAAACTACTCCATAGCAGCACGTAAGACCCAAGACTACCAGAAAAATTTGTAGAAGGATCATTAATGTCTGCAAAACTTCCATTGTTTCCAGAGAATACAGACCAACTTCCACTACCTTGTGAAGATAATGGAACGGTTGTGCTACAGTCAATAATGTTTGTCCCTCCATCAAAGATTGTATATTCCCATTTGATTCTAACAACTACAGAAAAATTCCCACTTGTTAGTACGTATTCGTTCCATGTACAGTGTGGGTCGTTTTGAAAGTTTATACTTGGAAATGTGTTGTCAATGTAGCAATCATCTCCAGAATCAAAACTACATCTATCAGCATTAGTAAGGCCGTCATCTTCCCAAGCCTCTAGCTTAATGTCAATAGCTGTTGCATTGGTTGCACTATGTGCTATTAATAATGTGTTTCCTACATTGTATGTAAACGGTTCATTTGCATCTTGTTCGTAGCAGGTGCCACCTACGAATGCGGTATTTATATCATCTCTTCCCCATGCTTTCCAAGTAGGTTCTTCATCAAAGCCAAACTCATCATTACATCCATTCATTTGGAATTCAACTATCTCAACTTGGTAGTTAACTGTTTGAGCATATAAAACTGTTGTTAGTAAAGAAAAAATAAGCGTAGAAAGTATTTTCATATTTAATATAAATTGAAAGTGCATTATGTTACCACAGTAAATATAAAAAAAAATGAATATAAAATCGATGTATGCCAAATAATACTTAGTGAGGTTTAAGCAGGTGAAAGTCAATTTATTAAAATTTATGAACTTCTAAATGAACTTTATTTATCTTTACGGGTAACCATTGAAAAACAAGGCAATGAACCGTTTACTAATAATTCTAATTTTCTTTGTACCGTCTATCTTTGTTGGCCAGGCAGTTGATGTCTCAAAGGCAAAGAAAGAAACCGAGGCTACAAAAACTGAATCGTCCGATTTATTGGATACAGACCAATTTTCTATTCAAAGTGCAGATAATTATAAAAAGAGTTATATCGCTTTAAAAAGAAACGCTGTAAATAAATATTCTAAAGAAATTTCTAGTGAAGAACAAAAGAACCTTAACGCCATAGTCACTGATTTGGAATCTATGCATTCTGAAAGTTATGAATACCATTATATAGCTTATTTAAATTCTAATCAAGATCCGCAAGCGTTTCATCACCTGGAAAAAGCCTATGAAATATATCCAAATAATGTAGAGTTGTATGATGATTTTATAGCTCATTATGAGTTGACAAATAACAGACAAGGTAAAAACCAGTTTTGTAAAAAACTTGCTGAGAGTAATACCATAGCGCAAGGTATTATGGATTACAACTATAATGTGCTGATGTCACTAGAGCCAAATGCTATTTTATTCACCAATGGTGCTGATGATACTTACCCTCTTTGGATTTGGCAAGAAATACACAATAAGAGAACGGATGTAACAGTATTAAATCTTGACTTAATACAAAATTTAGAATATCAAAAAGTAAAATTGAAATCTTTAAATATTTACCCAATAAAAAGCAAGGAACCAGTTGAAATTGTAAAAGAAGTGGTGAAAAATAATTCCAATAGACCCATCAATATTGCACTTACAATAAACCCAAAAGCGTTGATTGATTTGAAGTCAAAATTGTATTTAACAGGGCTGGTTTTAAAATACAGTGAAAAAGAGATTGATAATGTTACCATGCTTCAAAACAATTGGGAGTTTTCCTTTAATACAGAATCGTTAAACAAGACGGTGACAAATACAACAACCAAAAAAATGAACAACAACTATATTTTACCACTATTGGTTTTAAGTGGGTATTATTCCGATAACGGAAAAACAAGCGAAGCTAAGAGTTCTGAAACTTTGGCATTAAAACTAGCTAGTGAAGGAGGGAAAGAAATGGAAGTTAAAAAATATATTGAAGCGAAGAAATAAGCTTGCATGCAACTCGTAAAGAAATCATATACTGCCGAAACAGACGAAAACCTCATGAGAGAAGTCATTAAGGGTAATAATCTTGCATTTTCGGAAATTTACGACAGATGGAGTAAGCCTATGCTCAATTATTTTTATAAAATGTTGTGGCAGGACAGAGAAAAAGCAGAGGATTTTATGCAAGAGATTTTTACGAAGATTATTCATAAACCACAATTATATAACCCAAGCAGAGCTTTTAAAACTTGGATTTATAGTGTAGCAAATAACATGTGTAAGAACGAGTATAGAAGAGCAGAGGTTAGAAAGGGAACATCAAACAGCTTGCATGATAACATAATTGTTCATGATAGTTCTGCGCCGGATAAAGAGCATGATAAAAACATTTTTAATGACCGATTAAAAGAAGAGTTGGAGTTGTTGAGTGAAAATCATAAAAAGACTTTCATTCTTCGTTTTAAACATGACCTGAGTATAAAAGACATTGCAGAAATTCTTGAAACGAGCGAAGGAACTGTAAAGTCTAGGATATTTTATACACTAAAAAAATTAGGTAAAAACTTGAAAGAATTTTCACCGGTTGCAAAGACTATAATGGTTGGAGTGTGTTTAATAGAATTAGTACAGTATATTATATAAACGACTGATGATGGAAGATAGAAATAGATCGAAAATGGATGTTGAATTTTACTTGTTGAACCGAGATTACAATGAGTTGACTATAGATGAGCTTGCTATTGTTAAAGAGCATGTGGAGTCTGAACAAGAATTCAATGAAATGAAAGCTGTTGCAATGGGTGTAGGTAATATCTTTAAAGAAGAGAAAGAATTAGCGCCTAATCCCGCAATTAAAGTAGCTCTATTAAAAGAGTTTGACAAACAACAACCAGCCGGAGCGTATTGGTTGAATGGAATATTTACATCTCTTTTTCCAAAGGAAAAAAAGCTCTTTCAAAAACCAGGTATGCAATTGATTGGATTGGCAGCTTCTGTATTGCTAATTGTAACTATAGCCTTTAATGGTAATACTGATATTAATAATTCAACATTGGCTCAAAATGAAGGCGTTAAGACAGCGGAAGAAGCAGTTGAAGAGCATAGTAAATTAGAAAGAGAGGAAGTCGCTGAAGAAAAGAACTTGCTGGAGAAAGATCTTGAACCGACTACGGAAGTCATAGAAAAGGAAATTGCTATTTTAAACGAAGTTGAAATTGAAGAAAAACCTGAGAGTGTTCAAAATAAAGGTATAACAGCAGACTTTATGTATGATGCGCAGCCTATTGAAAGTGTAGAGGCTGATTTGTCTATTGCTGCGGATTTAGATTATCGTAGAAATGATACTAATTTAAATGCGTCCGAAGAATCGTTTAAAAAGGGTGTTTTGAAGGACAAAGAAAAGGTTGCTAAATCAGATGATAAATTGGTGATTTCAGCAACTGCACCTGCTACTATGGAAGCAGTAGAAGAATTTAGTATTTCGGATGACGAAGGTTACTTTTCAGATGATGTTAGTGCTGGTGCAATAGTTACTGGAAATAATTCTATTGATTTACCTGTAAATACTAGAACATTAGCTGAAGATTCAGATTTGATAGGGATTCTTTACACAGCGATGTAATTATTTTTCCAACTTAACTAAATAATTGCCCTTTAAAATGGGAATTACACTTGAAGTGTTTGGCGTAAGGCAATATTTTATATCCTCGTTCAAATCTAATGCTGCAAGTCTTACACGGTGAGAGGAAGCTTTTAAATAACTGAGGTAATTATCCTTGGCCTGGATGTACATGAATTTAGCGGCTACAGAAGAATCATCTTCACATCTAAATTTACCACTTTTTTGAAGGTTTTCTACAAAAGCTCCTGCGCACATTGTGTCTTCCAAACAAAATTTACTTTTCCAACCAGAACCTAGCAGTAATACGTTTTTGTTTTGTTCAATCAACCATTCGCTCAAAGCATCTAGATTCGTGAAGGATCCAATAACTACCGTTGCAGCATTTCGTGCGGTGTGAATAGCTTTTGTTCCATTTGTAGTCGTAATAACAATTGTATCCCCTTCAAACTTATTGCCCATATAGCTAGCAGGAGAATTTCCGATATCAAAGCCCTCGACTATTTCTCCCCCGCGTTCAGCAGCTACAATAAAGCCTTTCTTCTTGTATTCGAAAGCTTCTTCTAAAGTCGCTACAGGGATCATTTTCGCTACGCCATTGTCGAACGCTGCACACATTGCAGTTGTTGCTCTTAAAACATCTATTACAACAACAATCTCTGCATCTTCAGCATGCAAATCGTATAAGTTAGGAGTAAAACAAACTTCAACTTTTTTTCTATTCTTCACAGAGCCAAATTTTAAATTACTCTTATTTAAAAGGTGGTTTTACAACCGTCGCTTTTAATTGTTTTTTTCTAACCTGAATAAATATTTCACTTCCTTGAGAAGCAAATTCAGTAGTAACATACCCTAAGCCAATAGCTTTCTTTAAAGAAGGCGCCATTGTTCCAGAAGTTACAATTCCTATTTCATTTCCATTTGCATCTACTATCGGGTAATCATGTCTCGGAATCCCTCTGTCTACTAATTCAAAACCGACTAATTTGCGTGTTACACCAGCTTCTTTTTGCGCTTGTAACGCAGCAGAGTTCGTAAACTCTTTGGTAAATTTTGTTACCCATCCTAATCCAGCTTCTAGAGGGGAAGTGGTGTCACTAATATCATTCCCGTAAAGGCAATACCCCATTTCTAATCGTAAAGTGTCTCTTGCAGCTAGCCCGATTGGTTTGATGCCAAATTCTTCCCCAGCCTCAAAAACTTTTTTCCACACTTCTTCAGCAACCGCATTTGGAATATATAATTCAAATCCTCCAGAACCGGTATATCCAGTAGCAGATAATATTACATTATCAACACCAGCAAAAGTTCCTTTTGAAAAATGGTAATATTTTACTTCACTCAAATTTACATCGGTTAATTTTTGCAATGCTGCAGTTGCTTTAGGACCTTGTACAGCCAATAAGGCCATGTTGTCAGAAATGTTTTCCATTACAACACCTTTCGTGTTGTATTTACTAATCCAATTCCAATCTTTCTCAATATTTGAAGCATTGACAACGAGTAAATACTCTTCTTCAGAAATTCTATAAACTAATAAATCATCAACTATTCCACCTGTTTCGTTCGGTAAGCATGTATATTGAGCTCTACCATCAAATAATTTGGAAGCATCATTAGAAGTAACACGTTGAATTAAATCCAAGGCATTTGGTCCTTTTAATAAAAACTCACCCATATGCGAAACATCAAATACTCCAACATCCTTTCTTACAATTTCGTGTTCAGCATTAACACCTTCGTATTGAACAGGCATTAAGTACCCTGCAAAAGGAACCATTTTTGCTCCTAATTGTTCATGAATGTGTGTAAGGGCAGTTGATTTAATATCTAAAGTTGTATCGCTCATTTTCTATGAAATTTAATTACTTACAATGATAAAGCTTAATGTTTGTATCCCCAAATGAAGAATAGAAAATTCACGTGAATCTGAAAAATTGTTATTTCATATAGTTTTTTGATTAATGATTACATTTGCCAACCAAAACCCTTTTGCAATAGCATTAAATGATTTTTAATTCATTAGAATATATATTATTTCTGCCTTTGGTATTTGTTCTGTTCTATTTGTTTAGACATAAATTCAGGGTGTTTATTCTTCTTGCGGCTAGTTATTATTTTTACATAAGTTGGAACCCTGTATTTATTATCCTAATACTCCTTTCAACTTTGATTGATTATGGAGCTGGGTTATTATTAGAGAGAACGATTTCTGCGTCAACAAGGCGATTAATACTTGGAATTAGTATTTGTGCAAACCTTGGGTTTTTATTCTTTTTCAAGTATTTCAACTTTGCATTGGAGAATGTAAATGAAGTAATGCTAGCAGTCAAAGGTTCATATCAGCCTATTGAAGCTTGGGATATTATTTTGCCAGTAGGAATATCTTTTTACACTTTTCAAACCATTAGCTACACAATTGATGTTTACAATGGCAAAATAAACGCAGAAAAGAACTTGTCTTATTTTGCTTTGTACGTTTGTTTCTTTCCGCAATTAGTAGCTGGACCGATTGAACGATACAATAATTTGATGCCGCAACTTAAAGAAAAGACGCAGCTTGTAATTCAAAATATTTCTCATGGTGGCAGGTTAATATTGTATGGTTTGTTTATGAAAATGGTAATTGCAGATAATTTAGGTGTATTTGTAGATTCAGTTTATGGAGATGTAGTAGGAACCAATAGTCTAAATTTACTAATCGGGTCTGTTTTTTATTCTTTTCAAATTTATTGTGATTTTCATGGATATACAACGATTGCAATAGGTTCGGCAAAACTGTTTAATGTTAACCTATCTGAAAATTTTAGAACACCTTATTTGTCTACTTCTGTTACTGAGTTTTGGCGAAATTGGCACATTACATTAACCACTTGGTTTAGAGATTATATTTATTACCCATTAGGAGGAAATAGAGGAACTTTACTAAAATGGGGGTTAGCAATATTGACTGTCTTTATCGTGAGTGGAGTATGGCATGGTGCAAAATGGACCTTTATTTTCTGGGGATTATTCCATGCATTATTTGTATTGTTTGAAAAGGTTGTTAAATGGGATAAGCAATCAACAAATGTTTTCTTGAAAGGATTAAAATGGGTGGTTACTTTTACCTTGGTAACAGCATTGTGGGTGTTCTTTAGAAGTCCAGATATGGATGCAGCAATTTTATATTTTAAATCAATAGGGTCAAATTGGGCCATTGAAGGAATAGATCTGCGTATCGAACCGTTTATATTATTAGGCTTGTTTGTAGTTTCAGATATCCTTACCCGTAAAAAGAACTTTGCTTTATCGCTAAATAAGGTCCCTTCTTTAGCTAGAGGTGCTATTTACTTTGTTTTAATTTTCTTGTTACTTTCTCGTTCCGCAACTGATATGAATCCGTTTATATATTTCCAATTCTAATGAAAATTGTAAAATACACAGCGATTCGAATGATTTTAGCAGTAGTATTCTTATTTACGATGAATCAACTGTATCTAAATACATTTTGGAAAGATGATATTAATAAACATGCAGATACTTTGGAGAATTTATGGGTTGTTCCTTTAGAATCTGATGCAATTTATTTTGGAGAATCATCAAATTTTCATATTCAGGAAGGTGACTCCATTAAGCATAGAATTAGTTATGCTTTAGATAGTCTATTGCCTAGTATTTCAATAGCTACTGTAGATAACGCAGGGCTTCATGCAGGTACTTATTTGTCTTTGGTAAAAAATATTCCAAAGGAAATGAATTTGAAGTTTGTTGTGATAACCGTAAACTATAGGTCATTTTCAGCTAATTGGCGTTATGCACCTTTCGAAAATTACTTAGCTAAATCTGCGTTAATGCTTGAACCTTCGTTGCCAATTTTAAATAAGTATATGATTTCTTTAAAACAATACGATTACCAATCTGACGAGGAGAGAAATGTACAAATGAAATTAGCTTGGAAGAATGAAAAGTTTGCAATACCAAACTTTGATTATGACAATGTTATTGAATGGGACTCAGCTATGGCATGGCATACGTGGTTAGAAGTTAATCCTAATTTAACAGAAGAAAACATTCCTTTAGCGAGTCATTATATTAAGAATTTTGCATTTAATCTTGATACGGTTAACAATGAAAGAATTGAAGATTTAAATGCAATTGTTTCCATTGCAAACAATAAGGATTATAAAGTGATTTTCAATCTTTTGGGAGAAAACTTTGAGGAAGCGGAGAGACTGGTAGGTAGTGAATTAATTTACTTAATGGAAAAAAATCGATCTTTACTGGTAAGCTATTACGCAGACAAAGGAGTTATTATGGTGGATAATTTTTATCAAATTCCAGACTCCTGTTTTGTAGATAGAAATTGGCCGACAGAACATTACAATTATCAAGGAAAAAAGATAGTTGCAGAGAATATTAAAAAGGCAATAATTGAAAATGAATTACATAATTAAAATAGTTGGTACGTTTTGTTTGTTGTTATCATTTTCGATCAACAATAATGCCCAGGATAAACATACAATTAGTGGTTATATTAAAGATGCTGGGACCGGGGAGGTGCTTATAGGTTCTAGTATTTATATTGAGGAATTGGAGAAAGGTGTAGTGACAAATATTTATGGATATTACTCTTTAACGGTCGAAAGTGGTGTTTACAATATAATTGCAAGATATATTGGATATGATGATGTAAGCCAAACTGTTGGATTAGATGCAGATGTCAAATTGAATATTGAAATGACTGTTTCATCCGATATAATGGATGAGGTGGTGGTGGAAGCCGAAGCTATAGACAATAATACTACTGGCACCCAAATGGGTGAAATAAATTTAAACATGGACCGTGTAAAAACTTTGCCAGCGTTTATGGGTGAAGTTGATATTCTTAAAACGGTTCAGTTTTTACCTGGAGTTTCTTCGGGAGGAGAAGGGAATACGGGGTTCTATGTTCGTGGAGGTGGGCCTGATCAGAACCTGATATTATTGGATGAAGCAACTGTTTACAATGCATCTCACTTGTTTGGTTTTTTCTCGGTTTTTAATGCAGATGCAATTAAGAACGTAAAGATGATAAAAGGTGGAATGCCTGCTAATTATGGTGGTAGAATTTCATCTGTATTAGACATTAACATGAAGGATGGGAATTATAAAGAGTATCATGCTTCTGGTGGTATTGGGTTAATTGCATCTAGATTAACGATTGAAGGACCTTTAAAGAAAGATACATCATCCTTTATTGTTTCGGGGAGAAGAACATATATAGATGTTTTAGCAGACCCATTTATAAATGATACGGCCTCTTTTAAAGGTTCTGGCTATTATTTTTATGATTTGACAGCAAAAGCGAATTACCGATTTAATGATAAAAACCAATTGTTTATTTCGGGGTATTTTGGAAGAGATGTATTTGATTTTAATGATGATAATTTTGATTTAAACTTCAGAGTTCCTTGGGGAAATTCTACTGCTTCAATTCGTTGGAATCACCTTTTTAATGATAAGTTGTTCGTTAACACTACAGCTGTTTTTACCGATTATGACTTTGCTTTTGAAGCAACCCAAAGTGATTTCACTTTCAGGCTTTCGTCAGGAATACAGGACTTTTCATTAAAGCAAGATTTCACCTATTTTGCTAATTCTCGTCACCAAGTTAAATTTGGATGGAGTGCAATTAGACATAAATTCACTCCAAGCACAGTTTCAGGGTCATCAGGTGAAACATTATTTAATTTTGACACTACAAAAATTATTGCTTATGAACCTGCTGTTTATGTATTAGATGAAATTGAAATTAATGAAAACTTGAAGATAAACCTAGGCTTGCGTTTTTCATCGTTCAGCCATATAGGTCCATTTACGAGATATTTTAAAAATCCTTCAACAGGAATAACAGATTCAACTAAAGAGTGGGGTTCGGGAGAGCATATTGCTAGTTACACAGGTCTGGAGCCGCGAATTTCAATGCGCTATCTGTTTAAAGATAATTCCTCTGCAAAAATTGGTGTCTCAAAGAATAATCAATACATCCACCTGGCTTCAATGTCTGGAGTTTCTTTGCCTACGGATTTATGGTTTCCCAGCTCTGAATTGGTAAAGCCACAAATCGGAATTCAATACAGTGCAGGTTATTTTAGGAATTTTAAAAAGAATAAATACGAAGCCTCTATTGAAGTTTATTATAAAGATTTACAAAATTTGGTTGAGTATAAAGAAAACTCTCAACCGGATGATAATATCAATGATAATGTTGATAATCAATTGACTTTTGGACAAGGGTATTCTTATGGTGCTGAGTTTTTCTTAAAAAAGAGCTTAGGAGCCTTTAATGGTTGGGTTGGTTATACTTGGTCTAAAACAATGAGAACTTTTGAAGAAATAAATGAAGGAAGAGAGTTTCCGGCTAAATATGATCGACGAAACGACTTATCTGTGATTTTGCAGTATGATATTACGGATAGATGGAATGTTGGTTTTGCATTTGTTTATGCTACGGGAAGTGCCATTACTTTGCCAGAAAAAAGATACTATGATCCAATAGAAAACCGTTTGATAACGGTTTGGAGTGACAGAAACGCATATCGATTGCCTTCTTACCATAGAGCAGATATTTCAATTACTTTTAATGGGAAGGAGTTTAAAACAATAAAAAATATAGAAACCGGAGAAGCTGAAAAAAAGAAAAAGAAAGTCGTATCTACGTGGAACTTTTCTGTCTTTAATTTATACAACCGAAAGAACCCTTACTTTTTGTTCTTTGATTACAGTGGCGACGTCAATAATGGTAATTTAGATGTGGGAGCAAACCAAGTCTCTTTGTTTCCAATTTTACCATCTATTACATGGAATTTTAAATTTTAGGTATGAGATTATTTTTGTTTATTGTATTTATTGGAATTGTTTTTGGGTCATGTTCGAAGGCAATTGAATTTGATTTACCTAAAGTAGAACAAGATGTAGTGCTCGTTGGGAAAATCGAGAATAGCAGTTATCCGATTGTTTTTTTATCAAAAACACAAGGTTATTTTGAGCCAACTTCTACTGAATCTATTTTTGGAACTAGCATTCATAATGCCAATGTGACCATGAATGACGGAGTAAATGAAATTATATTGAATGAACTGTGTTCAGCTGACATACCAGATTCTTTGTTGCCTTTAGTCAGTCAGGTAACAGGGATACCAGAACAAAGTTTGCAATTTTTCAATTATTGTATTTACACATCATTAGATCCTTTAGCTTCCGGTGTAGAAGGAAGAACCTATAGTTTATATATTGAAACGGATACAGATACATTAACAGCTTCTACAATTCTTCCAATGGGTGTTCCATTGGTTAATACGCGATTTGAAGCATTCGAGTCCCTTGATTCATTAGGTTTCTTATTTGGAACATTGGTCGATCCGCCAGAAGAAGGAAATGCTTACAGGTGGTTTGCGCAAAGAATTAATACGTATAAATATAATTACCCTGCACCCCACGATAATGTTATTGGAATGCAGAAAGACGCATTTCCTATAGCGCCCTTTGGTTCTGTTTTTGATGATAAGTTTCTTAACGGGTTATCCTTAGAAATAGAATACAATAGAGGTGAAGTTGGAAATTTAGAAGGGCCAGATGATGAAGGGCCTGAAGAAGGGTATTTCAAGAGAGGCGATACTGTTGTAATCAAATTTACTACGATAGACTACTTGACTTATCTTCATCTGCGTGCTCTAGAGGATCAAGCGGCTACCAATGGAAGTCCTTTTGCTTCTCCGGGTAATTTGCCAAGTTCTATTGTTGGAGGAATTGGACTTTGGGCAGGTTATGGGGTTAGGCTAGATACAGTTATTTGTAATTAACCTTATCTTTTATCTATAGCTAACTGTCGATACTTAAAATCTATTTTTTAACTAATTTCAGGTTGTTTTTGTTGATTTAATTTATGTTTTGTAAATTACGTATTCACAAAATAAACATATTTAATGAGGATTGACTAGAATATTTTTGAAGAAAAAAAGTTATGAAATTACCACTTTATTTAGCCATTTTTCTTTCGATATTAATCGCTGGATGTTCCTCTTTGCATTTTGACAAAAAAAGATATAGCAGAGGCTATCATGTCAGTTGCAATAAAAAGATTTCAACTAGTGTATTTGTAAAGAAGGAAGCGGAATTAAAAACAGTAGAACAATCATCAATATTTGAACATCAACTACAAACTTCCGAAATAGCTGATAATATTGAAATTATTTATATTCAGCCAAGCAATCGAATAGAAAATGATTCTCTTCTATATTTATCCGAAAAAACAGAAGTTGAAGAATTGGGTTTAGATAATGTCTTTCAAATGGGGCAGCTTAAAACAGTTGTCAATAAAAAAATAAATCCAATTCAAAGTAGTTCTGCGATTTCTCAAGAAACTTCAAATTCAAGCAAGTCATTGTTGTTTTTTCTATTTGCTTTGTCCACTCCATGCGCACTTCTATTTTTCAAAAAGAGGAAAGTATCTAAATGGGCTATGAATAACGTAAATAAGGCTAGGTTAGTAATTGCAGGAATACATATTGGAATAATTGGGTCCTCCCTGTTGCTCGGAATGTTAGTAGGAGCTTCTTTTGCTTATTGGATGATGCCTATAATTGTCATTACATCCGTTATGTCCATTTTTTCAATAGGATTAAAGATTAAATCCGCAGCAAAAGATAAAACCTCTATCTCTTTTTTTAAAAGAAATTTATTGGCCGTAGGAAATGCATTCTCTGCTTTTATTTTTGGGGGTAGTCATAGTTTTTTATCGGGTTCAGGTGGTGAAATGCTGATGCATCCTTTGGGAGTAGTTATTCTTACTATATTGTTAACAGGGTTATTACTTTTGTCTTTTTATGGGCTGGTGTTATTGTCTTGTGAAATTGCCTGCGCGGGTTATGGTGTGTTAGCTAGTGTTGTTTTATTTAGCGGTGTGTTTTTATTTAGTTTTTTTTATTCTTTAGCACTGCTGCATGTTTATAAAACGGAATCTAGTGATACAGATACTTTTGTGAAGAAGTCTGCAAAAACAGCATTAATTATTACTTTGATTGCATTACTCCTTCTATTAGCTATAGGGTTGTAATGGAATTTCTAGTATTGATAATGATGAAATTAATAAGGCTTAAATCATCAATTAGTTCTGATTGCTCATCCTTAGTTTGAATTAAATAAATCTTTAATCTATATTAGCCTTATGATTTTAATTGCAGATAGTGGTTCAACCAAAACGGATTGGCGTTTAATTGTTGATAAAGACAATGTTCAAGAAGCTTATACGGAAGGGTTAAACCCATATTTCAAAACAACCGAAGAAGTACAGCAGACAATTAATGAAGTGCTTTTACTACAGTTTATTACCAAAAACCCTATGGAAATTGATGCTGTATATTTTTATGGAGCAGGATGTTCTTCGAAGGATAAAAAAGAAATTATTGCAACAGCATTAAAGTCAGTATTTACCAATGCAAATATTGTTGTAGAGCATGATTTATTGGGAGCAGCAATAGGTGTATGTGGAACCCAAGCCGGTATTACAGCAATTCTAGGCACAGGAAGTAATTCTTGTTATTTTGATGGTGAAAAAGTAGTTGAAAATATACCTGCATTAGGATATGTTTTAGGTGATGAAGGAAGCGGAGCTTACATTGGAAAAGAAGTTTTAAAAGGGTATCTAAACAAAGAAATGGATGATGCTGTATTACAGAATTTTGAATTGAAATTTAAACCTTCTTTAGACGGAATATTAGATAAAGTGTATAAAGAGGCTTTACCAAATCGCTATTTCGCTTCTTTTGCAAAATGGGTTGGAGAAGAAGTTGAAAACGAAAAATATTTACAAGAAATTGTAAGGAAAGCGTTGGATGCTTTTTTCAAAAAACACATTTGTAAGTATGAAAACCATACTGAATTACCTCTAAACGTAGTGGGTTCTATCGGATATCATTTTATGCATATACTGCACCAAGTGGCGGAGAAGAACAACGTAAAGTTGGGGAAAGTAATTAAATCACCTATAAGTGGGTTGGTGAAGCATCATATGGATGTTTAACTGATTAATTTACACTCCCATTCCAGGTAATAATCCAGAAGCAGTGCTTTTCATTTCATTTTCATTAATGTGATCAGCATCTTCAATGGCTCTGTTGAATGCAACAACCAGCATATCTTCAATATCCTCTTTATTTTCTTTTGCTAATAAAGTCTCATCTATGGTAATATCTTTTACTTTTCGGTTTCCGTCCAAAACAAATCGTATTTTTCCATCATGAGATTCTCCTTTGACATAAATATTTGTCAATCTTTTTTTTGATTCTTCAACGGCTCCTTGCATTTCCTGCATTTTTGCCATCATATCCTTCATATTTAAATTTCCCAACATAATCTTTACTATTAGCCCTTGGTTTTATTTGCTTCGTTCTTAGCTATTTTAGCAGCCATATCTCTTTTGTTCCACCTAAATAAGCGTATCCCTATAAAAATCATTGCCGAAAAGACGATAATAATAAAAGTTAAAGCAACTATTTCTCCGAGTGACATGATACAAATTTAGGATATTTGATTGATGTTTAGAAAAATGAAGATGAGTTTTTATAAGACTATATGTTTTTCATTTCTAAAACCTGCTCGAGTTGAATTCCTCTTGAACCTTTCAGTAATATCAACGAATCTGAAATAGAATGCGAATTTAGATGAGAAATTAGCTCTTCGGTAGTTGAAAAGATAGCGTTATTGGTATTTGTTTTTTCAAATTCAGACCCTACTAAATAAGCTGTTAAGCCTTGTTCTCTTAAGTAATCAACCGTTTTTTGGTGCTCTAGTTGTGAGATATCACCCAATTCTAGCATATCTCCCAGGATGGCAATTTTATTCCCGTTTTCGATTTCTTTAAAGCTTTCCAAAGCAGAAAACATGCTGCTAGGATTTGCATTATAACAATCAACGATTATGGTATTATTTTGTGTAACTTTTACCTGAGAGCGATTATTGGAGGGGTTGTATCCGGTTAAAGCTTTATTTATTTCATTTTTATCAACATCCAAATAAAGTCCAACCGCAATTGCAGCTAAAAAATTGGTGAAATTGTATTTACCTACCAATTTTGTTTCAATAATTGGAGAAACATATTTGCTAGTTCTCCATTGAAGATGCACAAAAGGAGTGAGTTTTGTCAATTCACCAAAGGTATAACTCCGTTCCTGTTCTCCATAAGTAATTTGTGAAACAGACTTTGGTACAATATCGTTTAATAATTTTTCTTCATGATTAATGAAGATTTTTCCTTCAACTTTTAGGATAAAATCATATAATTCTTTTTTAGTACTAATTACACCTTCTAAAGAGCCAAACCCTTCAATATGGGCTGTGCCAATGTTTGTAATTATGCCGTAATTGGGTTCAGCTATTTCAGCTAATTCTTTTATGTCGCCAGGTTTATTTGCACCCATTTCAATAATAGCAACTTCATGTTTTGCTTGGAGCTCTAACAATGTTAAAGGAACTCCTATGTGATTATTTAAGTTACCTTTTGTGTAAAGTGTTTTGTAAGTTGTTTCTATAACAGCAGCAATCAATTCTTTAGTTGTTGTTTTGCCATTGCTACCCGTTATTCCAATTACGGGAATGTTAAATTGTTTCCGATGATAATTGGCTAAATCCTGTAGTGCTTCTAAAACATCATTTACCAGAATAAATCGATCGTCAATTGCGTATTTATTTTCATCTACAATTGCATATTTACAACCATCTTCAATAGCTTTTAAAGCGAATTCATTTCCATTAAAATTACCTCCTTTTAGCGCAAAAAACATACTGTCAAGCAAAATGTTTCTAGTATCTGTGCAAGGACCAGTTGTTTCTAAGAATTTACTATGAATTGCTACAATATTCATGATTTTTACTACTTTATATGTTTTTTTGTTGCTATTTCGTTATGTCCAAAATAGAAGAGTGCTTCATGAATTTACGTGAATTTAATTATACTCATGCTAAGATAATAAAATTAGCTAATGGATAAGGGAACAAAAAAAGGGAATGTGTTTTTACATTCCCTTTTTTTGTAAAGTACTCTTATTTACCTGTCGCTTGGAGGTGGAGGCATTGGTCGTTCTCTTTTATCTCCTTTCTTTGGAAAATTTCTTTTCCTAAATTCATGTTCTATTCGTGTAAGTTTTGCAACTTTTTTGATTGGTAAAACTTCTTTAAACTTCACTAAATATTTTTTTCTAATCTCAAGTTCTTTTTGCTGAATTTTAAGGCCGGTATCTAATATTTTTTCGACTTCAGCATCCGACATTTCACTGATTTTCTTTTTTTCTCCCATTGCGGCTCTATGTTCCTTCTTAAGTAATTTAAATTCAGCTTCTGATTCGTTATATACGGGCCAGAATTTTTCTGCTTCTTTAGTAGTTAATTCTAGCTTAGTTGAAATGAAAGCTATTTTTTCCACTTTTTTATTTTCTTTTTTAATTTCTGTGCCCTTTTCTTGGGCAATACTTCCAAGACTCGTTCCGAGGACAAGAAGTGCTAATGTTATTTTTTTCATAGTTTTAGTTAAAAATTAAAATTCAACATCTAGGTAGTAGTCTGAGCTCAGGTATTCGTCAATCTCGTCAGATGTAAAATCGAGATCTATATCGTTTATACTATATTCTATTTGTATCGCTTCATTAAAATTTTCTCCGAAATCTACATAACAAATGAGTTCTTCCATTTCATTGTAGTCTACAGCTTCATCTAGTTCGCTAGTCGTTAAATTTTCTAAATAATTATCAGCAGAAGCTATAGTATCTACTATATTATTTTGGTTTAAAAGAAAACCAATGATAAAGATTCCTGCGATAGAAGCTGCAAAAGAGACGATACGAGCAATATTTCTTTTTTGAATTGGAATAACCTTAGTTTCTTCTTTGTCAATTTTATCCATCACCTTATCTGCGAGGTTTTCAAAGTATCCATCCGGAACTTCATTGTCAATTCTCACTTTTACTGTATCAGCTAAGTTTGAAAAATATCCCTTCGGAGCTTTTAGGTTATTTACCTTTTTCATTCCAAATAAAGTAGGAGCTATTTTCATTAGCTCTTCATTTTCGATATTTTCATTTTTTTTATTCATTCTCTTTATTCAGTATCTAAGACATTTAAAATTGGAAAAGGTTTAATTTTCAATCAAATAATGTTCAATTTTTTTGACAGCGATATGATAACTTGCTTTTAAAGCTCCTACCGAGGTCCCAACAACCTCAGACATTTGCGTATATTTCATATTTTCATAATACTTCATGTGAAACACTGCTCGTTGCTTTTCGGGAAGTGTTAGTAGTGCTTTTTCTAATTTCTCTTGAATTTCATCGCAATCCATTAAATAATCTGCTTGTCCTGCATGTAAGTGATACGATTCATTATCAATAGAAATGTTGTTTTCCTTCTTCTTTTTATTAATAAAAGTGATTGATTCGTTGGTCGCAATTCGATACAGCCAAGTGTATAGATTTGAATCTTCTCGGAAATTGGCTAAACCTTTCCATATTTTAACAAATACATTTTGAAGCACATCATCTGTATCATCATGATTAATAATCATTCTACGAATATGCCAATACAGTCTTTCTTGATATTTTTCAATTAATATCCGAAAAGTTTTATTGGTGTCTTGCCCAGTTTTTATTTGCGCTATTATTTCGTCATCTGATAATTGCATCACATTCTAAGACCAATTTATCAGAAAAAGGTTTAATATGAAAATATAATAGTATTAAAATAGGCTATTTTCTAGCAATAACCTTTTCAGCTGCAGCGATTAAATTCGGAGTATCTAAGCCATATTTTTCCATCAATTGCGCTGGAGTACCACTTTCACCAAAACTATCGTCAACAGCAATAAATTCTTGCGGTACAGGATTATTTCTAGAAAGAACTTGTGCAATACTCTCGCCTAAACCTCCTGCAATTTGATGTTCTTCAGCGGTAACAATACAGCCCGTTTTAGCAACTGATTTTAAAATAGCTTCTTCGTCCAAAGGCTTAATAGTATGGATGTTAATTATTTCCGCGCTAATCCCTTTTTCAGCCAAAGCTTTTCCAGCTTCAATTGCTGGCCATACCAAATGTCCAGTCGCTATAATTGTAACATCAGTTCCTTCATTTAGCATTAAAGCTTTTCCAATCACAAAAGGTGTGTCCTCCGAAATGAAAATTGGCATTTTTGGTCTCCCAAATCGCAAGTAAACAGGTCCAACATGATCAGCGATAGCAATTGTTGCAGCTCTAGTCTGATTGTAGTCACATGGGTTGATAACTGTCATGTGGGGAAGCATTTTCATCATACCTATGTCTTCCAATACTTGGTGCGTTGCACCATCTTCACCTAATGTTAATCCAGCATGCGAAGCACATATTTTGACATTTTTATTAGAATAGGCAACAGATTGTCTTATTTGATCGTAAACTCTACTTGTAGAAAAGTTAGCAAAAGTACCCGTATAGGGTATTTTTCCGCCAATTGTCAATCCAGCTGCTATTCCAATCATATTTGCTTCTGCAATTCCAACTTGAAAAAATCGCTCAGGATTATCATCTTGAAATTGATTCATTTTTAACGAACCCGTTAAATCTGCACACAAAGCAACTACTTTAGGGTTTGATTTACCTAACGCTGTTAACCCGTCACCAAAACCTGATCGTGTGTCTTTGTTTCCTAATACTGGATATTCTTTCATACTTATAATGTTATGTTTTCTGAGTAGCCAGAAACTATTTTAAACGTTTTTTCAATTGAGTGCGCTGTGCTGAATGATCTTTCATGCCTGAAAATAATTTTATATTTCCCAGGTAATAACTCAATGTTTTCAAGTGAAGGTTCATCTTTTAAGTTACAAACCCATTCGTTTTTCCCTTCCCGGATAACAAATAATTGTGCAGGACCAGCACTTTTACTGATTACCGCCCTTCCGTTTTTTGGAATCGTAATATCTGTGTGCCTATTTTGTTTTATATCAACATCATTAATATATAGCCTAGGCAGTGTAAGTAATTCTAAATCGTATTTTCCGACTATGTATTTATGATTAAAATTCATTTTTTGAATATTTACCGTTTTCATCTCTCCACTTTTTCGAACAATACAATTGATTCCAGTAAACAGGTTATTATATCCTTGAATTTTAAGATCTAAATGACCTCTTGGGGCATCTAACATTATAACATTGTGTTTTCCTGCTATTACTTTAATATTTTCTTTAGTGACTTCAGGGGTTGTATGCACAACGAGTCTGTAAGTATGCAACGGGTCAATTGATAGAGTGTCAGGAGTTCGGTCTCTATCTAATGTGTGCTTATAAGTATAAACTAATTCATCGGTTTTTTGATCGTAAAAAGACATAGTAACATCTGTTTCTGAAGGTTTTTTCTTGACGTCTAGTAAGTTGACTTGTACCGTAGTGTTATTTAATGCTTGGCTAACAACAAAATCCAAAACACTTTTAAATGAATCTTCGGTTTCAGCGCTTAAAAATTCCCCTATGCAATTAAACTGTCCTAGGTAGCTCGTGTCCAATCCAATTCCTATTACAAAAGGTTTTAATTTTATTCCTTTAGCTCTTAATGCTCTTGATACCGCACATGGATCTTCATCACAGGCTTCAATTCCGTCGGTTATAAGGATAATTACATTTCTACAGTTACTACATTCTGGAAAATCCTCAGCAGAATACTCAAGTGAACGTGCAATGGGAGTAGTTCCTTTTGCTTCAATTGACCGAATTTTGTTTTTTATTTTTTCAATATTTTCATCTCCTTGTGAAAATTCAACTTCTAAATTTGTGTCGTCACAGTTTTGTTGACCTGGTAGAATTTTGAATTGATGACCATAAACCCTAAGTCCAAGTTCCGTATTTTCAATTCCTCGAAGCTCATCAACAGTGTTTGTGAGCAGTTTTTTGGCAATAGTCATTTTACTACCGTTTTGCCATTGCGCATTCATGCTATTTGAAGCATCAAAAATAAAAAGGATTCTAATTTTTTCTGAATCTGGATCTTGTCCGAATGATATATTTGGAGTAATACCAATCCCTATAAATAAAATTAATATGTTATAAATTGCTTTCATAAATCTGCCTTTTTGGAGGGTTCTTCTCAATTATAATTCCAAAAAGGTTAATTGTAACAAATATTAATAATCTCCTAGTGTTTCTTCCAATTGACTTAAAGCAGATTTCAATTGTTCATCGTTAGGTGGTGAACCATGCCATTTATGTGTTCCCATCATGAAATCTACACCATTTCCCATTTCTGTTTTCATTATAAGCATAATTGGGACATCCTTTCCAGTAGCTGCTTTTGCTAGTCTTAAAGTAGTGATAACTTGTTCCATATTATTACCATTCATTTCCATTACTTGCCATCCAAATGCTTCCCATTTAGCCTTTATATCTCCAAGAGGAAGTACATCGTCAATGTCACCATCAATTTGTTTGTGGTTATAATCAATACAAGAGATTATGTTATCTACTTTGTTACCGGCTGCATATATAGCTGCTTCCCAAATTTGTCCTTCTTGAATTTCTCCATCACCATGCAAAGTGTAGATAATGCCATCATCATTGTTTAATTTTTTTGCTAATGCTGCACCTATTCCGGCTGAGAGTCCTTGACCTAAAGAACCACTTGCTATCCTAATTCCTGGCAATCCTTCATGAGTCGCTGGATGGCCTTGCAAACGACTATTTAGCTTTCTAAATGTATTTAATTCATCTACTTTAAAATAGCCAGATCGCGCTAAAACGCTATAGAATACAGGAGAAATGTGACCGTTGGATAAAAAGAAGAGATCTTCTCCTTTTCCATCCATCTCAAAGTTGTTAGCATTGTGATTCATTTCTGATTGATAGAGTGCGGTAATATATTCTGTACAGCCCAAAGAACCACCTGGATGGCCAGAAGCAACGGCGTGAACCATTCTTACAATATCCCTTCTAACTTGGGAACAAAAATTATTTAATTCAATTAAATTTGTGTCGTGCATCTATTTTTAGTTAAATTACGTCGGTAAAAGTAGTGTTTTCATAAGGCCATATTTAATCTGTTAATAACTATTAACAAAAGTGAATAATCTTTATAGGGTTCCAGTTATTTAGACTATTTCTAAGCTTTTGTTATAAAATGAAATGTTTAATTTTGGTAAAAATTTTTAAGAATGAAAAAAGTACTAATTATTTTAATAAGCATAATGTTTTCAGTGACAATGTTATTTGGTCAAGGTATAGAGTATGATTCAAGATTATTGGTGAAATATTCTATTGAAGAATTAAATGTAATTGAAAAAGAGAATCCTTCTGAGATTAGGTTTTTAACGTATTGTTTGGATAATGCTTTCTATATTGGTGATTACCCAACTGAGAAGGATGGTAAAATAAACTTGGATGGAGAAAAACAAATATCAGATATTAGTAAAATCAACTTGTACGAATTAAAAATTGAAATTTTGGAAGGTAGGAATCAATTATTTAGTGTTAATGGGAAATCTAAATTATTAATTATTTATGACTCTAGTTTTTTGAAAGATAAGTTTAATAAGGCCAACAAGTAAATGCATATATAAATTGGATCTATGAAAATTGTATTAACCATATTCTTTATAATCATATCTTATGTATCCCAATCCCAAGTAGATGTTTTAGTTTCAGGCGATGACTTTACAACATCTGGTGAGGGTTTATGTGCTTGCGGAACAGACTTTGCCTCTGTTGATCTCTTAAACTTTCACGATACAGGTGGAGATGCCGCTGATTATGAACCTAACGAGGATGAGTCAATTACCTTTTGTCCGGATGCAAATGGAAATAAAGTATCTGCAACTTTTGGTATTGGTGGAACCGGTTTTGCATTTGATGTAGATGCTTCGGATACTATATTTATTTATGATGGGTTGTCGGTATCTGATCCTATTTTAGATACTTTTAATAATAACATGATGCCAGCTGGGTCTCTTTCAGCATCGTTGTCAAATTTTTCTGGGTGCTTAACAATACGTTTTATTAGTGATGGTGCAAATGAAGGTGCAGGATGGGATGCAAATGTTTCTTGTGGGAATTCTGTCCAACCATTTAGTATAGGTATTGAAGGATTTATCAATGGACAAGCCAATGGAGCAAATGATAACGTAAATGATGTTATGCCTATAGATACAGGTTATATAGATGTTTGTTTAGGAGATTCTGTTTTATTATCAGTTGATGCTTATTTTCCTTATGAGCCTGGAGGCGACTCTGCGGCAACATTTGGAGGAGGATATGATCAAACAGGAAATCATACTATTGAGTGGACTATTAGTAATGGCATTCTGTCTGATCAGAATACTCTTTGGGTTCTTCCACCGGCCCAGCAAGGGTACTTTGTTTCTTTAAAAGTAACGGATGCTTTTGGAATGAATATGTATGCTACTTGTAAAATAAGAGTTTCTACAATTCCTAGTTTTATTACTTGCCAAGCTATAGACACCGTACTTTGCGTAGATCAGCAAACACTCCTAGTTGGAGGTGTTACTGCTTCAGATACCGCAGGTGTTGAGGCGACAAGTGCAACTTTTCCAATTGGGGGCGAATTTGGAACGGCGACTGAATTGCCAGATGGAAATAATCTTCCGCCATACGAAACAGAAATTGATATTGCAGGATATACTCCTGGAGGTACAATTCTTAATGGGACTGATATACAGCAAATCTGTGTTTCAATGGAGCATACGTGGCTCGGGGATCTAGAAATGTGGTTAACTTGTCCAAATGGGACGGAAGTGGCAATTTTTAATAGCTACACTAGTGGGTATCTTCCCGGTGGTTTTGGAGGAGGGGGAACCTATGTTGGAGGAGGTAATGATAATAATACAAGCGTTGGTAACTGTGAGGAATATTGTTTCTCTGAGGCAAATGGAGCATTGCCTTCATGGGATCTTGGTTATAACACTATAGCAGCATCTGGTCCTACTTCTGGACAAATGGTTGTTCCTGGAGAATATAACCCGGAAGGAACCTTTGCAGATTTTGTTGGATGTCCAATAAATGGAACATGGACTTTAAGCGTTCAGGATAATATTTTAGCAGATGATGGTTGGATTTGTCAATGGGGAATTTATTTCTTAGATTCTTTGAACCCAAACAATGAAACTTATGCTCCAGAGATATTTGATGAATTTTGGCACAGTGATCCAACAATTATTGTAGATGGAAATAATGATACAACTATTGTAATTCGACCGGATACTATAGGCCCATTTGGTTACACTTTTGAGGTACTTGATAGTTATGGATGTAGTTATGATACTACTGTTTTTGTAAACGTTATCGCACCAGCTTCAATAATTCCGAATGCAACAACTTGTTTGGGTGATGAGTTTGATTTTACAAACACATATGCTCCTGAGGGAGGAGAATGGTGGGTAGATGGTCCTGGAGCGGTTACTTTTACTCCAAATCAAAATGTATTAAACCCTACTATATCTGTAATTCAAGGAGGGTTGTATACGTTTTACTTTACAGATGTACAATGTAGTGACACAAATTCGGTGGAAATATTCTATTCCGGAACTCCAAATGTTGAATTGTTGTATGAAGGAGTTTCAGGATTAAGTGAAGTGACAATATGTGCGGATGACCAAATAACTTTATCAGTTCAAGGGCAAGACGTAGATACATACCTGTGGAATGTGCCTGGAGGAAATGCGGACTCTATTGTTATAAGTTCTGCCGTTCCAACCGAAATATATTATGAAATGGTCGCATCAAGTTTCTGTGGAGTTGATTCAGATGGTATTACTGTAATTGTTGAAGATTGCGAAATCCCAAATGTGATAACTCCAAATTCCAGTCCGGGTGAAAATGATGTGTTTTTAACGAATTATGCCAATAATCATCATGATGTGAATTTAACAATATTTAATAGATGGGGGAGGGTGGTTTACAAAATAGATGGTTATGATAATACCTGGAATGGTGTTAATATGAATGGTGATAGCTTGCCCTCTGGAACATATTTCTATACTATGCTATGGGACGGTGGAGAAAAAGATGCGCACGGGACAATATCCATTTTTGATTAAAAGTAAAACCAAAATATTATATTTATTAAAATCCTCTTTCCGATAACTATCGTAACGAGGATTTTTTCTTTCTTTGCATTTCGAAAAAAATGAATTATGGCTTTAAAATGTGGTATAGTTGGATTACCGAATGTTGGAAAATCTACCTTATTTAATTGTTTGTCAAATGCGAAAGCGCAGTCCGCAAACTTTCCTTTTTGCACAATCGAACCTAATGTTGGAACGATAACTGTTCCCGATTCTCGGTTAAATAAGCTAGAAGAATTGGTTAGTCCAGAACGTGTAATGCCAACTACTATTGAGATTGTTGATATTGCAGGGCTCGTAAAAGGAGCTTCTAAAGGCGAAGGTCTTGGGAATCAGTTTTTGGCAAATATCCGTGAGGTGGATGCAATTATTCATGTTGTCAGGTGTTTTGATGATGGAAATATTATACATGTAGATGGAAGCATTGATCCAGTTAGAGATAAAGAGATAATTGATTTCGAATTACAATTAAAAGATTTAGAGTCTATAGAAAAAAATATTGGAGCTTTAGCTCGAAAAGCTAAGTCAGGCGATAAAGATGCAATTCGACAGCACGAGGTATTTGATGCTGCAAAGAATCATTTGGAGGCAGGAAATTCCATTCGTTCTCTGGATGTGGATAAGGAGAAAATGGCTTTATTGGATGAGTTACACCTGTTAACAACAAAACCAGTGTTGTATTTATGTAATGTAGATGAAGCATCTGTGAAAGATGGAAACAACTATGTAGAGGCTGTGAGAGAAGCAGTGAAGGATGAAGATGCAGAAGTATTAATTCTTGGAGCAGCTATTGAAGCTGATATTAATGAATTAGATACTTACGAAGAAAGACAAATGTTTTTGGAAGATCTTGGTTTAGAGGAGCCTGGAGTTAGTAAATTGATTAGTTCAGCTTATAAGTTATTAAAGCTTCAAACGTATTTTACGGCAGGGGTAAAAGAAGTAAGAGCATGGACAATTAATTTGGGTATGACTGCTCCGCAAGCTGCAGGTGTTATTCATACAGATTTCGAAAAAGGGTTTATTCGAGCAGAGGTTATTCATTACGATGACTTTGTTGAGTTTGGTTCTGAAGCTAAATGCAAGGAAGTTGGAAAATTGAATATCGAAGGAAAGGAATATGTACCTGAAGATGGTGATGTAATGCACTTTAGGTTTAATGTGTAAATACTAAACCAAGTTCTTAATCGTTATGCATTGAATGAAAATATTTGCCTTACAGATTTCATTATTTATTTATGTTACTTTTCCGGCGCAGAACGGAGGTAATAGTACCTTTCAATTTTTAAATTATTCTAATTCTGCTAGAGTAGAAGCTGCCGGAGGTTACCTTTTGACAGTCAAAGATAACGACGCATCTTTAGGCGTAGAGAACCCTTCCTTATTGAACCCTTCTATGCACGGGTTTTTGGCCTTGAATTATGTTAATTATTTTGCTAATTCTAATTATGGTTATTCATCATATACAAAACACTATACAGGGATTGGAACATTTAATGCTTCTTTATTGTTTGCGAATTATGGTAAGTTTGAATATGCTGATGTAGGTGGTGAAAGAAATGGAAGTACTTTTTCTGCAAATGATGTCGCACTTGCTGTTGCCTATGGAAGGGAGTTGGACTCAAATTTTTCGATAGGTGCAGACATCAAGTTTGTAGGTAGTTTTTTAGAAGCATATAATTCATATGGAATAAGTTCAGATATTGCGGCAACATATACAAAGAGGGCGAATGGGTTTGCAGCAGCTTTTATGCTTAAAAATATGGGAATACAATTAAATACTTATACTTCCAGCAATAGAGAGTCATTGCCATTAAATATTTTGTTAGCTTTTTCAAAGAAATTGAAACATGCTCCATTTCGGTTTTCATTTACAGCGCATAACTTGCAACAGTGGAATATTGTATATTTTGATGCAAATGAACAGCCAGCTTCAGATCCCTTAACAGGAGAAGCTACTGCAGTTAATGAGCCAGGTTTCGTGTCTAAGGCTATGCATCATTTGGCAATTGGAGGAGAGTTGTTGTTATCAAAAAACTTCAACATTCAATTTGGATACAATCATAAAAATAGAAAAGACTTAAGTTCAAGTATTCGGCCCGGAGCATCAGGGATTTCATGGGGCTTTGGATTTAAAGTAAAAAAGCTACATGTTAGTTATGGTATGGGTAAATATCATATTGCTGGAACGTCTAGTCATTTTACAATTTCTACTAGAATAGGAAAGCCGCCAAAAATTGATTCCTTTTATCGACAAGATTATTAAACCACAGTTCCATTTACATAGTCACCTAGATATGCAAAATGCTCTGTAAGCTCTCCATTTAACGTTTCAGAAGCTCTTCCAATAATATTATCAGGGTCGTCTCCAGTTAAAGGTTCTAATACGTGTTCTAAAAACATTTCACCAAAATCAACAGATGCGTCCAATGGTAATTCACATGGAAGGTTGTCTACTGCCATCACGCCAATGACTCCTTCTTTCATATAGTCATCTTCACTTTCGGTGATAGGGTTGTATCCATAAAGGGGATCTGCAATTGTAGATGGACGCAATGTACTGGCAATTGCACAGTCAATGTCACAGCTAATATCTGCAACAACTTGAATTTTCCAATCTTTCGCTTTGGCGTCTTCTCTAGTAAAAATAAAAGGAGCTTCACTATCCCAGTAGTGGCAGGCAATGTAAATATCTGCAATAGATGCGTATTGATTAAATGTAGAAACAAAATTTGAAGGGTCGTTATAAAAATCACGCTTGGAGAAGCTTGACCCATCGGCTTTTGCGTTGTATTCATCAACAGCAAGTTGGGTAAATACGGGTTCGTTAAAATCTTGTGCTAAAAACTCAGGAGAATCTACTTCCTTTAAATTCAGTTTTTCAATTATTTCCATAGCACCAGCGCCAACCCGTCCATGTCCGGTAATTACTATTTTAAAGTTATTTGGTAGCTTTACATTTACTAATTGCGCTTCCATATCTGCTCTATCATCACATTGGTGAGCAGGTTTTAAACTGTATGCGCCAGATTTTTTTCCGTAAGCTAAGAATCCATTATAACAACCTACAATTCCGGCATATCTTCCGAAAGCAATCAGCCTTCTTCCTTTCTTATCTTTAATAACTTCCCAGTCTATTAATTGAATGTTTTTATCTAATACGGCTTTAAGTAATTCTCTGTTATAAGGTTGTTCTTTAAATGTATGAGAAAAGAATAAGTATTTCTTATTTGGAATTAACTGCTCTATTGGCACTTCTTTGACTCCAATTAAAATATCGCAATCTTCAACTGAATCTACCACAGCAACACCTAGTTTCTGATACTCTTCGTCTTTAAATTTCCGGATGTCACTAGCTTGGACAAATACTTCAACATCCGGATAATTGTTTAAAATATACTCGCATTGAGAAGGAGACAATGCAACCCTTTTGTCTGGTGGGTTTTTACCTTCTTTAATAATGCCAATTTTAACCATATCTGTTGGGTTTGCTACGAAGATAAATATAAACGGTCAAATTAAGAATGTCTCTACTCAGTTTATTTTTTCTTGTAATAGCTCAGTGGCTTTAGCAAGACATCCCAAGAGAAATATTGAACCTTAAATATTTCATTGGTTCCATTGATTCTGGACCATGCTTTCTCTGGGTTCCAAACAATTTGATTGTTTGTTTCAGGGCCAGCATCTTTCTTTTTCATTTTCCACACTTGGACTTCGTTTAAATTACCATTTTTATCAGTAACTGAAATTTCATAATGTGGAACCAGAGCGAAAACAGAATCAACTTGATCTTGTGTTAGTTCCTTGTTTACATCGTTGTAATGAATTTTTTTATAGTGCGATAAATAATGTTTTACTTGACTTGAATCAAATACAGGTATAGGTTGCATTTGATGATTATAAAGAGCTACGGTACTTTCTCCTAAAACGTCAATGGTATATGAGTCTTCAATTTGTTGATTGAACTTAACAGCAATTTTTTTAATAGAATTTGGAGGGTAATTAAATACACCTGTAAACCTCCAGTCTTGAAAGGTTGTGTGGAAACGAACATCCAGTGTTCCTACCATATCTTGTTTATGGGTAATATAGGGAATGTCAGATTTTGTGTCGCCAATTTTAAGTAACATGTATGTTCCGGCATGATCATTTGTTGCGCTACCAATGAACCATGTTTTATGCGGTTTTTCTTCTCCTTTTAAAAAAATTTCCACCTTTTTATGACGAACAGCAAGCAAGGTTAGTACATTCTCAATAGCCTTTTCAGGCACATCTTGCTTTACTCTAATCCTCTGAAATGTGTTGGTGATTAAATCTACACTACTTGGCAGTGCTTTGTATTCAGAATCTCCTATCATCCAGTTTTTTCCATCAGCTTTACGTGTAATCGTAATTGAATTATTTTCTGTGTCTGAAATAATAAATGTTTCTACTAGCGAAGTATCTGCAATGGCGAATTCACTAAAAGCTTCAGAGGACGCATCACTTTCTTGATTCCCAAGAAAAAAAGCATACCACACAAGAATCGCTAATAAAACCAAAAGAGCAATAACAAGACCGTATTTTTTCATAAAATATTAATTCTAATGTTGATTAAGAGACTATTTAAGCGCGAATTTTCTTCTGCGGATATACCATTGAACGAGTCCTAATACAACTACAAGTATAACGGGAATTGTTAAGTTAAACGTCTGCCATGACCTTCTATTTATGGAAATCTCCTCCCTGTTGAGTAAACGTACTATTTTCATACGGGAACGGAGCGATATTAAATGTTCATTTCCCATCATTCTGTCCATTAAATTGGTGAAGAAAATTCCATTCCCATACATGGTTGCTACTTGATTATTCTGGTCTCTTACGATTGGCTCGAATTGAAGACCATATGGCAGTAGCTGTCCTTTTTCGCTCATTCCTAGCTCATTTCTAATTAAGTCACCATCACCTATAACAACCATTTTATTGGCTTTACTTTTCTCTAAATAGTTAGCAGTTGGATCATTTACATATTTGTCTATAATTCTACCTTTAAAATGTGAGGTGAATTCTCCTTCAAGTAATAGGGCTAAAGGTTTTGTTGCGTCTGGGTCTGTACGCAATGAATCAATCGGTCTATAGCCATGTTGATTGTATCCGTAGGAAATTCTAAATCTTGCCGGTAATACTTTATAATTTTTAGAGGTTTCCAATATTACCGTCTTTTTAATATTTTGACTACCAACTGCTTCAACGGTACTTCCGTATCTTATTTTTATTGGAGCAACATTATGGGTTAATTCAGAAGTGTTTTGATTGGTGAGTTTGGGGTAAAGAAACCAATGATCAAGAACTTTGTAATTATTCTTTCTCATTATAGGTCCGGAGTTAATATCTGCAACCAAGTTTTTGTTAACCCTAGCTCCATATTTAAAAAGCATATCGTCAATGTTTAAGTCGTATTGAAAAGTATGCACCACTTCTGAAATCGCTAAACTATCTTCGGGTACATCAAGGTTATCAATTAGCCAGAAAACTTTTCCTCCTTTCATAACATATTGATCAATTACATATTTCTCTCTTTCATTAAAAGGTTCAGTAGGTTTGGCAATGATTAAAGCTTGAAATTTGTCCAATGATTTTATGTTTTCCTTACCTGTAGAATCAATAATCTGAACGGTGTCAACATTGTAAAACTGTTTTAATTCATATTGAATGGACCATGCTTCTTTGTTCGTAAGTTCACCATGCCCTCTTAAAAAAGCAATGTTATCCCTACTTTGGTTGGTTAATTGCCAGAAGGCTTTAACAAAATTGTATTCTAATTGGTTAACTGCAGTATGGACATGGGCAGGTGAAACAAGAAAGTTGCCGCCTGGTAAAAATTGAATAGCTTGTTGTTTCTCTCCGTAAAGAATTTTTGCTCCGGCCCATATCTCAGTAAATTCCTCACTACCTTCTTCCTTTGATAGGATAAAGCTTGGATACAATCCTAGTTGTGCTAATTGTTGTTTTAGCTCCTTTGCTAATTCTTTGTCTTCATTCGGATTGACGAATCTAAACTTCACTTTTTTTCCAGCATACGCTTGAAATTCTTCAATTTTCTCTTTTATAGAATTCTTTAATTTTTGAATAAATGCAGGAAACTGTCCATCCAAGTATATTTCAATATTAATTACCTGGTCAATTTCGTTTTCTAAGAAATCAATAGTGTTGTCGGAAAGGCTATGCAGCTTATCTTCCGTAAGATCTAATCGAGCAAACTTTGCGTTTCCAATTATATTAACAACTATAATAAGAGCAATAACAATTAATACCTCTAGAACATGTCTGAATTTAGGAGATTTTCTCTTCATAGTATTACCACTTTCTAGTTTGCAATGCTAATTTGGTTAATAATAAAAACAATGAAATAGCACTGACGTAATAAATGATATCTCGGCTATCAATAACACCTCTTTGCACACTTACATAATGCTCATGTATGCCCAAATTCATAAAGATTAAATCGAAAGGGGTTGAAAAAATTGCGGCTAAAAATTGGAAGCCAATATAAATAGTAAAGCATAAAAGCAAGGCAATCATAAATGCAATAACTTGGTTGCTTGTGATGGAAGAAGCAAATATTCCGATAGCCACAAATACAGCACCCAATAAAAATAGGCCAATATAAGCACCCCAGGTACTTGCATGGTCAATGTTGCCAACAGTATCTCCAAGTTCTACAACTGAATAATAAAAGATTAATGTAGGCAATAGGCTAAGCAGTACAAGCGCCACTCCGGCAAAATACTTAGCTAGAATAATTTGAACGTCACTTAATGGTTTCGTCATTAAAATCTCAATGGTTCCTGTTCTTTTTTCTTCAGCAAATGAGCGCATTGTAATTGCAGGAATCAAAAATAAAAAGATATTAGGCGCATTAATAAAAAGGGATTGTAGAGAAGCTTCACCAAAGTCTAAAACATTACTAGGTCCACTAAAAACCCACATGAATATTCCAGTTGCGATAAGGAACACTGCCATGGTAATATACCCAATTAATGAATTTAAAAAGCTTCGTATTTCTTTTAAAAATAATGCGTACATAAAACCTATAAGAAGTTAGGTTACAAAACTACTTAAAATACCGATGAGAAGCGTTGCCTTATTCTAAGTTATAAAGCACAATTTGTTAATTTATGGTAAATAATAAATTAGTCTTTCTTTAAGCCCATTAATATTGAGAATGCTTTATCAATATTATCATCACTAACAACTAATGTAAATTCATTTGTGGTAGATATTATTTCGACAATATTAATTCCAGCCCAAGCTAACTTTTTGAAGATGTAATAATACAATCCAGATACTTCAGTATTCTTCATCGGAAGTTTAACAGTAATAGAAGACAAGTCACTTTTTGAAGTAATTAAATGCTCTTCTTTAAACTCTTCTTCTATTGGCTCTTTTAAAGAGTTGCTTATTATAATGGTCGTTTCATAAATTCCTTGCGAAATTGTATGAAAGTGTTTTTTGTTTTTGCTAGCCTCGTCCAATAATGACTTCTGACTTCCAATTAGTGTGTTTGAATTTTCATACGTATAAGCTCTCAAGCTAGAGCGGACGATTATATCCCCAATGTTATTTACAAAATCTTTAATGCCAATATTTATTTTGTAATAGTAACTCGGTTCTAAACGATTAATAGCCATTACAATAGCGCCTTCTTTAATTGGTTCGCCCATTGCGTCTTCAACTTCCTGCCGAATTTTCCGGGCAAGGGATGATACATTTATTAGTTTCTCTGTTAGTGCTTCCTCAAGAAATGGAGAAGTAACAATTATTTTTTTAACGATTTTAGATATAGACCTCATGTTTAAAATTTAACAAAATGTTTAAAATACGCACAAACATATATATTTTAAAACAATAAACGAATAAAAAAATACATTTGCGGTCTAATTGTTTAAAATAAATAAAATGAACGTTAAAGACTTAATGCAATCTGCTGAAGAGCATACTACTCCTTTTTATTATTATGATATGGAATTATTAGATAATACTTTAAATAAGTTAAAGTATGCTGCAGATAAATATAAGTACAATGTTCACTATGCTTTAAAGGCAAATACGAACGGTAGAGTATTGGATTTAATATCTAGTTATGGATTTGGTGCTGATTGTGTAAGCGGGAATGAAATTGATAAAGCTGTTGCGCACGGATTTTGTCCTGATGAAATTGCTTTTGCGGGAGTAGGGAAAACAGATAGGGAGATAGAAATCGGTTTGGACAATGCTATTTTTTGTTTCAATTGTGAATCTATACAAGAAATAGAGGTGATAAACGAGATAGCAACAAGAGAAGGAAAGGTCGCTAATATTGCTTTGAGGATAAACCCTAACGTTGATGCAAATACACATAAATATATTACAACGGGAACAACCGAAAATAAATTTGGAATACTCGTAGCTGAAATAGCTGCTGTTGTCAAATTAATTGAATCATGCAAGAATGTGAACTTAATTGGGTTACACTTTCATATAGGGAGTCAGGTTACGGATTTAGGTGCTTATAGGAATTTATGTTTATGTGTAAACGAAATTCAAAAGTGGTTTGACAAGCAAAACATTGGGCTTAGACATATTAATGTTGGTGGAGGTTTAGGCATTGATTATGATAATCCCGATGTCAATCCGGTTGCTGACTTCGAAAGTTTTTTCTCAATTTTTAATACGTATTTAAAGTTAAGAAACGGTCAGGAATTACATTTCGAATTAGGTAGATCCATTGTTGGTGTTATTGGTAATCTTATTTCTAAAGTACTATACATTAAAGAAGGAGCAAGTAAAAGTTTTGCAATACTGGACGCAGGTATGACAGAGCTAATAAGACCGGCATTGTACAATTCTAAGCATAAAATTGAAAATGTATCAAAACACGCAAATTCGTCTAACTCTTTTTATGATGTTGTTGGTCCTATTTGCGAATCTTCTGATTGTTTTGGTGCCGAAATTAATTTACCTGCTACTTCTAGAGGAGATATTATTGCAATTAGATGCGCAGGGGCGTATGGGGAGGTAATGGCAAGTAATTACAATTTAAGAGAGAAGCCACTAGCTGTTTATTCGCGGAACAGTAACTGATTTTATTGTATCTTTTACTTTTGTTAATTCTATCTGATTTATTAGTTTTGCGACAAGGATGATTTCTCTCCGGAAAGAGGAAAGGATGATTTCTCTCCGGAAAGAGGAAAGGATGATTTCTCTCCGGAAAGAGGAAAGGATGATTACTCTCCGTAATGAGTAAGAAATTACTTATTTAATATTTAAATTTATGGAAACTATGGTTAGTTCAGCATTGTCGTCGCAGGAGTCGATGGAATTAGAAAACAAGTACGGAGCGCATAATTATCATCCTTTGCCGGTTGTATTGGCAAAAGGAGAAGGTGTTTATTTATGGGATTGTGAAGGAAAAAAATATTTTGATTTCTTATCTGCTTATTCGGCAGTAAATCAAGGTCACTGTCATCCAAAAATTGTTAATGCATTGATAGAACAAGCTTCAACGCTAACACTTACTTCAAGGGCGTTTTTCAATGATACTTTGGGTCCATATGAAAAGTTTATCACTGAGTTTTTCGGTTTTGATAAAGTACTGCCAATGAACACCGGTGCTGAAGCGGTTGAAACTGCTATTAAATTATGCAGAAAATGGGCGTATGAAGTAAAAGGAATTGCTGAGAATGAAGGAAAAATAATTGTTTGTGAAAATAACTTTCACGGAAGAACGACTACCATTGTTTCTTTCTCAAACGATGAAGTTGCACGGAAGAATTTTGGCCCATTTACGCCAGGATTCATAAAGATACCATATAACGATATAGATGCATTAGAGTCTGCCTTAAAAGAAGAGAATATTGCAGGATTTTTAGTAGAACCTATTCAAGGTGAGGCGGGAGTTTTTGTGCCAGACGAAGACTATCTTTCAAAAGCTCAGCAACTTTGTAATGATCAAAATGTTTTATTTGTTGCGGATGAAGTTCAAACAGGTATTGCCAGAACCGGAAGTCTTCTAGCGGTTTGCGGGAATTGCAATTGCCAAAATGCTTGTGAGAAACAAGAGACTTATAGTACGCCTGATATTCTTATTTTAGGAAAAGCTGTGTCTGGTGGTGTATATCCAGTTTCTGCAGTTTTGGCGAATGATGATATAATGAATGTTATTAAACCGGGTCAGCATGGTTCTACATTTGGAGGTAATCCGCTAGCTGCGAAAGTTGCTGTAGCTGCTTTAGAGGTTGTAAATGATGAAAATCTCTCTCAGAATGCAAGGATTTTAGGTAATGTGTTTAGAGCTGAAATGAATAGAATTATAGCTGGAACTGACTTGGTGAATGCTGTCCGTGGAAAAGGTTTGTTAAATGCAATTTTGATTAACGATACAGAAGATAGCTCCACGGCTTGGGATATTTGTATGGCATTAAAAGAAAATGGCTTACTAGCGAAACCAACACATGGTAATATAATTCGTTTTGCTCCACCGTTAGTAATGACTAAAGAGCAATTAATGGATTGTGTCGCAATAATTGAAAAGACTTTGATGGAGTTTACTAAATAACCCTGATGGATATCTCGATCTCAATAAAGCAATTGAGATGGGTATTGTCTAGTGTATAAATATGAAAAAAGGCTTTCGTAACTGAAAGGCTTTTTTTTGCTTTCCAATCTATGGAAGTAGAACTGTTATCATCGATGTTTAAAACACCATTATAAAGGAAGTGCTAATTATTCATCTGACATTAAATGCTCTTTTAAACCTGAAACCGCAAATTTATCTTGAGCATCTTCCTCTTCTAATTGGGTAACAATAGTATGTTTCTTAATCAATTCAATAATCTTTTTTTCGCCAATCTCGTTATTCAAAAAGACTGTTGCAGCAGAATTCATAGTGTCTTCATCTATCCCTTCTAAGTTTGAAGCCTCAAGAATAATCTCAAGTTGTTCATCGTCGTTATAAAAGAGAATGTAATTCCAATTCGAAGCATCAATATCAATAACTTCCATTTCCTGATCATACAGGTTAAAAGTTCTGTCCCAGTCCAATGCAGGTTTGCTCGCATAGTACTTCCAATCTAGAAACAAAGGAGCTTCTTTCATAATTCTTTCACAAATAGGAAGTAACTCTTCAACGCCATTTGGAGAAACCATAAAAAACCATTCATCGTTGGCATCCATTCCAATATCCCAAGTTATGGTAGCAATATTGAGAATGTGATTGTTTAAGTTTTCGATAATATATTCCCTGTCAGGTGCATTTGAATCCTCAATGCATTTTTTTATAAGTGGGTCATTTTGTACAAACCATTGCCAAAATGTCTCTATTTTTTCCTCTTCTAAATTCATTGGCTCAAGGTAGGGAAAAGTCTTTTATTATATTTGCAAAGTATGAGTGATATTAAGTTTAAAACAGCAGATAATATATACAGTGCAGATACAGATTTTATCGGAAAACTGTATTTCCTTACTACGGAAGAGGGTGGGAGAAGTGAAATAACGGATGAAATATATCGGCCACTTTTTAAATTGAAAGATGGTTTGGATTTAACTTCTGCAGATCAAAAATTCATTGGGAAAGATAGGGTTAACCCAGGAGATACAATCCAATCTGAAATGCGAATTATATGGAAAGATCCCTATGTTGGAGGTCTTTCTGAAGGTGCTGAATTTGTTTTAAGAGAAGGTTCTCAAGTTGTTGCAACCGGAGAGATACTAAAGATTTTAAATGAAAAACTAAGAATAAAAGAGTAATCTTTTCCTTCTTTATAATTAGGTGGCTGCTACCATATTTTTATTTTTTTGTCGAGTTTTCGTTTTTAAAATGACAATGATTTATCGTGTGTACTCTACTGAAATTAAAATTTCATTTCTTCTACCCACAAGCTGCATAGGCGAATCATACCCGAGATAAGTAAATTCCATCTCATGTTTAATGCCCTTCTTTGTAAGCAGGTTTGAAAGTTCTTTGTGTTTACTTTTTAGTTTTTCTGAACTTGCCCATCCATCAAAAGATAAAACAGCTACAATTTGTTTGGGTCTTATCCCTAAAGTTACATCTGAATTATTGGGCTCAGGCACATTTGAGGGAGTAATTTCTTCCGGCATAATGAATGACATTTCTACAGATTCATTCATGTCCATAATTACTGGAGAGGTCATTGATATTTGCTGTTGTTTGTCGTTGCCTCCAAAAATAAATCCTGCAATTCGTCGAAATCCCTTGCTAGAATTGTTTTCATAACTGCTTCCGGTCAGTATTGTTTTTGCTACATACATCTCAGGATATTCTCTAATCTCGAACTCACTATACTTTTTAAGTATAGTGTAATTTTTATTGACAATATTTTTGGAATAATTTTTTACAACTAATTGTGAAATAGCAAATAAGCAAGAGAGTAGAATAATTAAAATTAGTAGAATGTTTTTCATGACGATTTATTTTGAAAATATATTATCAAAATCACTTAGACAGTGGATAGTTGAAACTGATTTTGGAATTTGGTCGTAATAAGAAATTGTATTGCATCCACTCAAGCATAATTTCTCAGGAGGAACGGCGCTCAGAATTTTATGTAAAGAATAGGAAAATTGTTTTGGAGTAGTACTTTGTATCATGGATGTAATTACCATGTCTGGTTCAATCTTATAATAAGATTTTTCAATGTCGGCAAAAGGTACTCTTTGTCCGAGGTAAAAACACTCCCAACCTTTGTCGCGAAGCAAGTATTGGTAAAAGAGAAGAGGAAGCTCATGTTCTTCACGTTCGGGTAAACACAACATTACTTTTTTACCATTTCGAGGTTTGGTTAGACCATTTGATATAGTAATAATAAACTCTCTTAAAGCATTTGAAAATATGTGCTCTTGAGCAATATTTACAGTTCCTAACTGCCATAGTTCTCCAATTCTTTTTAATACTGGCGTAATTACTTCCACATACAAAATGGTAATGCCTCTTTTATCAAATACATCATTCAATATCAGCTGCATTTTACCAGTGTTCATTTTCAAAATCGCCTCCATCAGATTTTTAATCTCGATAGGTGTGTCTTTTTGGTTTAATGCAATTAATTCAGAAGCTTTATGGATGATTTCCGTTTCTGATAAATTCGCGATTTTAGATATTTTGTAACCATTTCCATAGAGCAAGTTAATATTCAATATTTTTTTTAGATCTTCTTCAGAATACTGTCTGATATTGGTAGCGGTTCTTAACGGATTCAAAAGGTTATGACGTACTTCCCAAATTCTTATGGTATGCGCTTTTATTCCCGTAAGGTTCTCAAGATCTTTTATTAAATAGGTGTTTTTCTGCACTTGTTATCGGTATATAGGTTTACAACAAACTAGTAATAGAATCGTCTAAGGGGTTTACTCCTGATTTGAAAACTTGCATGAGTTTTCCGTTTTCATCCACTAAATATTTTTGAAAATTCCAAATAACCTCAGAGTCTTGTATGCCGTTTTCACTTTTGTTCGTCAGCCACTTATACAGCGGATGTTGGTTTGCGCCTTTAACTTGGGATTTTTCACTCATTAAAAAACTGACACCATAATTTTTTGTACAAAATTCTTTTATTTCCGCTGCTGTTCCAGGCTCTTGGCTTCCAAATTGGTTACATGGAATTCCAATTATTTCGACTTTTTCTCCGTATGTGTCATGGAGCTTCTGCAAATTTTTGTACTGTGAGGTGAACCCACATTTGGAAGCTACGTTCACGAAAAGAATTTTCTTTCCTTTGAAATCATTCAGGTCAATGGTTTTTCCTTCTAGCGAAGTTATCGCGATATCGTAAATAGAATTAATCATACTGTTGTTTGTTTTATTGTTCAATGAAAATGATGTTAGAATAAACGGGATAAATAAGTAGCTTAGTAATCTCATGGTTTTTTATTTTGGTTAATGTTGTTTTCTGTTTTTAGTCAATCCAAATTTTGGAGACAATCAATCGAAATTCTTCATTTATTTTGTTTCCTATCAAAAAACCTATCTGCTCTATCGATTGATGTTTAAAGTTTGATAAGCTCATCTTTTTTCCTCTGTAGGTTGGGTGAAATTGATCTAGTGTTAATTCTATCGTTTCCCACTCGCCCGACGTGCTAAACGATTGCACATAGGAATAGTAATTTTCTAGTTTGTTTTTAATTCTAAATTGATATGTTTTTCCGTCTCCTTTGAGGTTAATTTTTATAATCTCAGATGTTGTTTCTAACTTTTTGCTAACCGTTTTTCTAGAGGAAGAAAAACCTCCATTATTATTTGTTGAAACGATGCCTTTAAATTCAAAGTTTCCATTTTTATTTATTAATGAGGAAGAAGAAGATTTACCTCCCATTACATTGTCATTAATTCCCGTCCAACCATATGTTTTTCTTGATTCTTTATTGTCAAAAAAACTTATTTTTTCTTTGTAGCTTGTTTTGAATAAAGCCGAAAGTGTATTGGACAAGCTAGTTTTCATGTAATTGTTTAATTATTTTCCTTTTGCAAAATAGTTTTGTAGCATAACTATATCAATTTAGCGTTTGGATATAAGCTTTTCCAATATTTCACTTTATCAATGTTGGAAAGAGTAATTATTGTCTTTTCATTCAGTTTTAACTTAAACTTAGGTGTCTTAGCTTTTAATTCAGCTAATTTTTTTTCTAGTTGTTTTGCTGTTCTTTTTCGTCCCATGATAAAATGATTTTATAGATTAGGTTCTGTTTATTTTATTGAAAATATGCATTACATAATTTACTATTGAATAGTTATAAATTAAGATAAGGAGAGATTTTTCTCTCCTTATCTTAATTGGTGTTATTTAGTAATTTGAATTTTAGTAGTAGATTGAGCATTGCTGTTTGCTATTCTCAGCAAGTACATGCCTGAGCTAAGGTTAGAGATATCAACCATATTTGATATATTCGATATTCTTTCTGCTAAAATCTGTTTTCCATTTAAGTCAGTTATGGTTAAATTAAATAATTCATTACTGTTTAGTGCAATATTCAACACATTTACTGCTGGGTTAGGATATACCAGTAAGTCCAAATTATTTTTTTCTTGGATTGATGTTGTTAGATTTGGTAACAATACTCCATCAATTACATGCACAGTTCCATTGCCAGCAAATAAGTCTGGAGTGGTAACATTAGCATCATTAATCATTACCCCAGCAGAAAGATCTACAACTATGTCTTGTCCATTCAGAGTGGCAACAGGTCCGTTTGTAAGTGCCGAAGAAGGAACATCGCTTCCAACAACATGATACAATAAAATATCTGATAAGTCTGGAGAAGCTAACAAATCCGCTGCAGAAATATTCAACGCTGCTAAAGCTTCTGTAAACGCTGCATCTGT
>Ga0209631_10000482_pt1 | contig 54206 bp, 53 predicted proteins | sample COG_08_FD_184752 | JGI IMG/M metagenome (GOLD analysis project Ga0209631, IMG submission 184752) | Pelagic Microbial community sample from North Sea - COGITO 998_met_08 (SPAdes) (version 2) | ecosystem: Environmental > Aquatic > Marine > Neritic zone/Coastal water | place: Helgoland, sampling... | reverse complement strand
GGTTTACTTCTGAATGACAGGGCACTAGTTGAAGCCGTACAAAGAATTGGATTAACTAGACCAATTAGTAGGCGTTTAGTGACAGTCACCTCAATACTCAAATCAATCCATATGAATGTACCAGGTGCCTACCAATCGATACCAACAATACCTGAATTGATTTCTATGTCCGCTACATTAAGTTCAGATAATAATTTGGTTGGTAGAAGTATCTCTGATGCCGAGAACAAAATAGGTTGTAGGATTGTAATGATTGAGAGAACAAATGAAGAAGGATCCGTCGAGGTCCAAATTCCAACTCAAGTAGAAAGCCTTGAGATGTCAGATAAAATTTATATTTTCTTAGAAAAATCCGACATAAAAAGAGTTGAGAGGTCTTTGGAGAACTAATAATGCGTTGGGATGTAATTGGTTTAGTATTAGGTTGGACGATTAGAGTAGTTTGCGTCCCCCTTTCTTTAGTTGGTTTGTTCAGCTTCTTCACAGAAGGTCAAGATTATGCAATTAAGACATACTTAATCCCAATAATCATCGCTGTATTTGTTAGTCAATGGTTTATTTTAAGGTCAAAGAAAAATACTAGTCATCAAAGAGTCAGAGATAGGGAAGCTTTCGCTTCAGTAGCATTGGGTTGGATTCCGGTAATTCTTCTTGGTTCTATGCCTTTTTGGCTTGGAGGGACCTTCTATGGGCCCTATCATTTCGGTGACGTAGGCTTTATAGAAATTCTTCGTGGACTACTGTATTCATGGTTCGAATCGATGTCTGGTTTCACAACTACTGGTGCAACAGTTATTGATTCATCTGTAAGTCCTGTATGCATAAATGCTTTAGAAAATATGGTTGGAGAGGATTTAGACTGTATAGCGGAGCAAAAAAAGAGTATCATCCTCTGGCGTTCTTTGACCCAATGGCTTGGAGGTATTGGAGTAATAATGCTCGGTTTAATGATATTTTCTAGTGTTTTAGGAGGTGGAATGAATCTAGCAAGAGCTGAATTAACCGGCCCATCATTATCTCGATTAAGTCCTAATCTACAGTCCACTGCTAGAAGATTATGGTTAATTTATAGCGTTCTCACTGCTTTTGAACTGGGGTTATTGTATTATGTAGGAGACATGTCGATTTTTGATTCTGTCAATTATTCAATGACTACTCTTGCCTCAGGTGGTTTCGGTACTACTGATGCGGGAATTACTGAGTTTGATTCTGCTTTGATTGAATCCATTGTGATGGTCTTTATGCTACTAACATGTATTAATTACAGTCTTTACCATCTTTTCATTGCGGGTAGAACAAAAGAGGCATTGAAAGATGAAGAATTGAGAGTGTATCTATTAATTGTGTTAGTAGCATGGATTGCAATGTCAGTAAATCTTCTTCGCACCGACAATTATGGTTACAGTTTCCTAGAGACCTTAAGGCATACAGCATTCCAGGCAATTTCTATTTCTAGTACTGGTTATTCCTCAACTGATTTTTCAACATGGCCTGTATTCAGTCAATTCGTTTTACTGTTATTGATGATAGTTGGGGCTTCGGCCGGATCAACAGGGGGTGGTCTCAAAGTCCTCCGTATCCGTGTTGCTTTCGAACTAGCTAAGAGAGAAGTATTGCGTATTATTCAGCCAAAGAAAGTTATTGCAATGAGGGTAAATGAAGAAGTGATTGATGAAGAGCAAGTATTTATCGTGTTAGGGATGATAAGTGCTTGGTTAGTTCTTGCAATGTCTTCAATGTTATTCATTTCATTCCTAGAACCAAGTTGGAGTTTAGATGATGTACTCTCAGTAGTAGTATCTTCTCTTGGAAATACTGGTCCTGCTTTAGGTTCCTATGGACCTACTGCAACGTGGTCAAGTATGGGTGAAGTAACTCTATTCTGGACGTCAATTTTAATGTGGTTTGGTCGTCTTGAGTTACTAACCGTTTTAGTTTTATTACACCCGAAAACTTGGTCTGACGCTCATTAATCAGAATGAATCAAGTGTGAATTGAGTCCCTGAAGGTTCTTTATTTTCTTCTTCTACTTTCTCTTCTGAATCGAACTTAATGTCTTGATCTAAGTCATAGTTATCATCCTCAATCTCTTCATTGAATGCTTCAATAATTTTCATTCCCATTGGCTTCGACTTAGCAATTCCATAGAGTGACAAGTGGTCATCAGGAGTTAAATTTAGTTTTTTTGATAATGATAAATCCATGGGGTCACCTCCAATTTCAGAATCATGAACTGCTAAAAGATTAGGCCACAATTCTTCCCTAATAGATGCTTTACTAGTATCTAATTGTTTACTTAAATTATCAATAATCGAACTTCTAATACCCGAACCACCTCTTCTAAGGAAATTTGGATATGTGATGAAGGGGTCTCTTGCAGAGTCGATAGGCTTCATTGCAACCGCTGCTTGCGCAGATAAGACCGAACCCCAATACCAAGACCTGTAAGCTCTGTTCTTGTATTTTGTAGCTAAGGCCCTATCTGCACTAACCATTGCTGTGCTTAATTCCTCCAATGTCCTATTATCAAATACACTTTGATTATTCCAAGTAAACCAAGAAATCATTTGGTCAGGATCTTTATCTGAATTAAGCAGTATTTTCCCTGCATCTTTGCCCGATTTACTTTTGTAAACTGCTTGTAATGCCTTGAAAACATCTATTTGAGAATCTCTCACTGCTACTGAGGCCAAGTCTCTTACTGCTGCCAAGTCAATATGCTCACCTGAAATAACTGAAACTGCTTGTAAATCTCTCACTAATGCCCTTAAGTCTCCAGGATTCCCACCTATTAGAGATTCAAGCGCTTCAGGGTCTATCGAATATCCTTCCGCATCCAAGACTCTTCTTGAAATCTTTCGCATATTCATTTTTTCTACTCTCTTGAACATTATTTGTTCAGCAAGTTTTAGTACACGATTTTTATTTTTTTTCCAACTTCTGCCACTTCCCCATAGTTTCATTGGTTCATTACATGTCATAATTATAGGTTGTTTAGTTTTTCTTAGAAGGTTAATTAATTCGGCTTTACCCCCAGAATCTCCCTTTAATTTTTCCTCATCTCCACTGATTCTTTTCTCAATTGATTCATCATTAAGTTCAGCAAAACTTCCACTCAAATGGTCAACCTCATCTAATAGAATCAGAGTTCTGCCATTTTTCTTCTTTTCGCCCGAAAATTGGTCTAATGAAATGTGTTGAGAACCCCTAGTAGCGGCTTTTCTAATAGCAGCAGCGTTTCTTTCTTCAGAAGCATTCAGTTCTATAACTGTCCAACCTTTTTCATTGCCAATTGCTTTTGCCAGAGTTGTTTTACCTACTCCTGGTGGGCCTGAAAGTAATATTCCCTTTTTATCAGGTGGATTGGGAGAGTCCCATTGTTCTAACCAGGTTCTGATTTTTCTTAACTGGGTATCATTACCTTCCATTTTTTGTATTGAAGTCGGCCTATATCTTTCGGTCCAATCTTCAACCAAGTGCTCTGCCACGAGTCTTGCTTAAGTTGGCGCTTATTGAAGATTATTCAAAATAATGTTGAAACCATATTCGAGTTTATTAGTATTAATAGTTCATTAATCTCAGCTCGGATTTGTTTTTGATCATCTCTTCTTCTTATTGTAACAGTATTATCTTCGAGCGATTGATGGTCAACAGTAATCGCCCAAGGAACACCAATTTCATCAGCTCTAGCGTATCTTCTACCAATTGATTTACTTGAGTCAATAAGACATTTGACGCCCTTTATTTGATTAATTTGAGAATTTAGTTTCCTTGCTGCCATCCCCATCCCATCTTTCTCAAACAAAGGTAAAACAATGAGATCTGCTGGCGCAACTGATTCTTTTAACTTGAGCAGATTATAATTTTCTCCTTCCTTTTCTGTTTCTTCATAAGCATGATCTAAGATATGCCAAATTATTCTATCGATACCGAAAGCAGGTTCTATTACATGCGGTGTGAACCATTCTCCTGCAATGCTATTGTGGACCATTTTCTTTTCTACCATCTGTTCAGTAATCTCTACGTTAGTCCCATCACTCAGTTCCAATTTAAATGGTAAGTTATCTGGTAACTGAATCAAATTTTCTAGAGCTGCTAGAACTAGACCTGCTCTAGCTCTAAACATTGGTCCTAGGACTGAAGTTTTAGGTGATAGAATTTCTTTATTTTCAACTTTCACTTCTTCAAATTCTCTCCAAGCTCTCAATGAACTTGAGTTAGAGTGTTTTTCATGAGATAGCAAGTCATGACAAGTCCTGTTTGCAATCCCTACGCATTCAATCCAACCATGTTCTCCCAGAATCTCACAGTCCCAACAATCTTCAGCATAATGGGCCATTTCATTACCTTCATGCTGCCTGAATCTTATTTTAGAAGGATTAATGCCTACTCTAACTAGGAAATCCCATGTCCTCGATAAGAAAAGACCTACCGTACTATCTTTAATCACATTATTATTGATAGCGTCTTGGAAAGTCATTTTAACTTCTTTATGTTTATCCCCATTTGGATCTGGTATCAGAGAAATCTTCTCAGTATTCATCGATAAGTCTACTAAAGGTGGGTTTTCAGGGTCTATGAAATATTCTAATTCTGCCATATTAAATTCTCTTAATCTAATCATTCCCTGTCTAGGACTTATTTCATTCCTATATCCCTTACCTGTTTGAATGGCTCCAAATGGTAATTTCTGTCTAAAATGCCGGTATAATGAGGGATAGAGCATGAACATTCCCTGAGCTGTTTCAGGTCTCATATATGCTTGTCTACTAGATTTCATGGCTCCAATCTTTGTTCCAAACATTAGATTCATCGGTTTCGAAGGAGTCCATTGTGATTTTTCACAATTCGGACAACATATTTTTTCTGAACTCAAAATACTATCAATTTCCTCCGAATCTAGTATGTCTGGATTCGGATGAAATCCTTCTATCAATTGATCTGCTCTGAAAGCGCTAGAACAGTTTTCACATTGCGTCATCAAATCATTAAATTCACCGACATGGCCACTTGCGACCAATACATTTTCAGGTGTAATTGTGGGCGAATCTATTTCAACAATATCTCCATTTATTGTCCAATGTTCAATCCAATTCTGAATCACTCTCCTTCTAATCGACGCCCCAACAGGGCCATAATCAATTAATCCAGAAACTCCGCCATATATCTCGAAAGCAGGAAGTACAATACCTCTTCTCTTCAGCATTGCTGAGAGTCTCTCAATACGCTTCTCATCAGTCATATTATGGACGTTTGAATCAGTGTTTACCTTTCAAGCCATCCTTAGTTGATTAGAATAAAAATTGATTATTTAGTGTTTTCAGTGTTTTTCGGATTTTTATTTTTCGTAGGCATATGTTAATGAATTAATCCAACATTATAAGTACTCAATCGATACGCTCCGGGTCGCGGTGTATATTAAATGCCAGAAATTGAATATGTACAAGACATGATGGAGTCTGAAGAACTCCTAGAAAAGTTGTGTCCACCCGTACGCAATTGGTTCAAGGATAAGTTCCCTGATTTCACACATCCACAGAAAGTTGCAATTCCAAAAATAATGGATGGAGAACATCTTTTACTCTGCTCACCAACTGGTTCAGGTAAGACTCTAACAGCATTCTTGACAGTGATTAATGATTTAGTTAGTCGCTCTTTGGATGGAAGTTTAGAAAATTCTGTACAATGTATGTATATCTCTCCAATCAAGGCACTTGCAAATGATATTCAGAAGAATTTAATAGGGCCATTAACAGAAATTAAAGAAAGTTATCTTCCATCTAGGGCCAAGGATATCACTGTAGGTCTGAGGACTGGAGATACACCACAAAAAGAAAGAGAGAGAATGCTGAAAAAACCACCTCATATCTTGATTACTACTCCTGAATCTTTAGGTCTCGCATTGGCTAGTAAAAGATTCAGACCCCTTCTTAATGATATGAAATGGATGATAATTGACGAAATGCATTCGTTAGTCCCAACTAAAAGAGGTACTCATCTTTCATTGAGTTTAGCATTGATGGATTCTGTGATTGATTCTGATGTCCAAAGAATTGGAATTAGTGCGACAATGGAGCCTTTGGACGCGGTCGCAGAGTATTTGGTTGCATCTGATAGTCGTGATAGCGACATAGATCCTCAAAAAGTTACCATTGCAAAAATTTCAGGTTCTAGAGATCTCGACTTAGATATTATATTGCCCACTCCAAGATTTGCCTCCACTCCAATTAAGGAAATATTAGACCATAATGTAGATCGGATTAAGGAATTAGTAGAGGCACATACAACGACTTTAGTATTCGTAAATACAAGAAATATGACTGAAACAGTAGTTCAAAAATTAAAAATCGCAGGATTATTGGGTGTTGAAGGACATCATGGTTCTATGGATAAGGCAATACGATTGGATGTCGAACAGCGCCTTAAGAATGGGTATCTAAGGTGTGTAGTTTCATCCAGTAGCTTAGAAATGGGAATAGATATCGGTTCTGTTGATTTAGTTATTCAAGTTGGTTCACCTGGAAGTATTGCAACCGCACTACAAAGAATAGGTAGAGCCGGTCACCAAGTAGGTGGCCTTCCACGTGCAAGATTTTTACCTATATCTCCTCATGATTTGCTAGAGTTAGTGGCTTTACAAACAGGTATTCTTAGAGGGTCAATGGATATTCTAAAATTCCCCGAGAATTGTCTTGATGTATTAGCTCAATTTTTAATTGGTCTTTCCATTATTAAAGAGTGGGATATTGATGACGCATATGAGTTAGCTTCTGCCTCTTGGCCGTATAGGAATCTTCCTTATGATGATTACATAGAGGTTCTAGATTTACTAGAAGATGAACGTAGAATTTGGATAGATTGGGAAGATAATAAATTTGGTAAGCGTGGTTTTGCACAGATGATTTACTACACAAACATTGGTACAATTGCTCCTAATAATAACTATCTAGTATTCACCTCAGATGGGACAATGGTTGGTCAATTATCATCAAGTTTCGTTTCAAGTCTCAGAAACGGAGATGTGTTTTTACTAGGAGGTTCTACTTACAGAGTGAGTAGCATACGAGGAACTAGGGTCAATGTAAGTCCTGCCACCGGATATCGTCCAACTATACCATCCTGGACAGGAGAAGCAAATAGTAGAACTCATGAATTAAGTCAAGAAGTCTTAGAATTACTAGAAGAAGTCGCTACATATGCTCGTTTAGAAAAAGATCCAATGACTATATTCACAGATATCTTAGGGTTAAATAGACCAGTTGCTCATGCAGTTTCGGGATTTTTCCAAGAGCATGTTGCTACGACATTCCAAGTTCCTAGTAATGACTTGATTTTGGTAGAACAAGTAGAGGCTCCACTCCCCACATATATTGTCACCACTTGTCGAGGAAGGGCATTTAATCTCGCTCTCGGGCATCTTTTTGCAGGAATAGCAACTAATGATAATATAATTGTTCATGAACTTTCTTTTGATGAGAATGGCTTTATGATTAAGTTAAGCCACGAGGTAGAGATTTCTTTAATCCCAGAAATTTTCAAACAAGGAAACAGCAAAGATGTATTACAGAAGCATATGATGGAATCACAATTGTTTGCAAAGAGGTTCAGAGAAATATCAAGTAGAAGTATGCTTAATCCAAGAAGAATAGGTGCTGAGGAAGTCAGCCCTAAGCAATTTCAGCAGCGAGCAGAGCAGATTATGCAGAAGCACAGGCAAATGGATGATTCTGTGTTAATTCGTGAAACAATGAATGAGATTCTTCATGCAGATCTAGATATGGCGCAACTAGAAATTTTCATCAATCGAATGGATAGTGAAGATGTACGAATTGTCCACAGAAGAGTCAAAATGCCCTCTCCTCTAGGTATGACATTATTCATGTCTTCATTTGAAGACTTATTATCACTCAGGACTCGAGCCTACCTAATCAAGGATGTCGATCCAGAGATACTGAGGCGTTTGTTGGGTGCGCGTTCATTAGCCACTGACTTAGACAAATCAAAAATATCTGAATATTATATGTCGAAAATATCTGAACCAAGAAATGCCAAAGGTCTCTTGAGATTGATGGATATGGGTGGTGGTTTGAATAGAGGTATGTCTAACCCACTTTACGAACATAAACTAAAAAATATTGACATAGCAGTAGTAGAAGAATGGGTAAGAGAGCTATCCGAAAGGGGATTAATCACTAGAGTCCAAGGTACTGGACACGAACAAATCGATGACAAATGGTTTTCAATGAGAATGGCAAATGTTCACGGAACACTAGGATGTTTGGCAGTGGCTGGTGGTTCTGAAGCTAATGATATTAGAGAACTATACACTGGTGGCTTAACCTACCAAATAGGCGTAGATTATGATAGTGAATTTGAGCCTAGAGAATTGAAGAAAATGAATTTATCTGATCCTCAAGATTGCTTAAGGATGAAATTACTTGATATGTTGGGTTCAGAGGGGCCTCAGGTTTCAGATAGTCTTAGTTCAAGACTACCTTTCCCTAAAGCTCAAGTTGAAGCAGTTTTACAAGAATTAGAGATGAAAAATCTAGTTTCTATCGGATTCTTCACTCAAACTGATGAGGGTGAATATATTCTCAGGGTCGATGAGTATAGAATAACTGGAGGGAGTGTAGAAGTTGTTGACTATCGAACACTTCAGAATCATCTTCTTGCAAAATCATTCAAAGAATATGAAGAACCTTCTCAGGCAATTCGAAGTTTGACTCTTGTGCAAAGAAGGGATGAGTTATTGCATCGTGTGAAAAATTATCGTTTTAGAGATTGGAAAGACATTAAGCACGATTCAGACATTTACAATGGACGCTTACTTCACAACAGAGTAGGATATACTTCTAAAGATAAGATCCCGATGTTTTTAGGTCTCAGAGGTGAGCCCTGGATTGGTGCATTGGAACAGGAATTACTAGACAAAATTACTCCTGGCGGCCTATCTCGTGCAGAATTATTTGACGGATATCCCAAAGGGAAAGAGAATGCTCATATCCAAAGAAGTTTGAAGAGCGCATTAAATAATTTAGAAAGACAATTATTGGTTGCCAAACAGTATCTGGTTTTACCCAATAGAAAACGTTCTTTGGCAGTCTTCCATAAAATCCATGATGTGGTAGAGCCATTAGATTTTGCAAACTCTGTAAAGCATTTAATTGAGGCCATAGGTCCCGTTAGACTGCATACATTGAGATTCTATGTCAGTAGGCCGGTAGAAGAATTAGCCGAGGTCTTGAGAGACTTAGATAACTCAAAACAGATTAGGAGAATAGTTGCTCTTCAACCAGATCCAACTGATTATTATGCTTCTAAAGAAGACGCTGAGTTATTGCTTCAACCAGTTTTAGAAGATAGGAAAATGAGAATATTATCTCAATCTGATCCATTTTGTAGTCGTTTTATTCAAGAAGTTAGATTGATTTTGAAGCAAGGGTGGTATCATCCAGTTTTCAAGGGAGTAGATCCAATTGGCAGAATCTTAATGTTTGTAGTTAATGATTATCTTGAAATTAAAGATATCAATATCCCTCATTCATACTTAGATGAGTTCAAGGAAACATTTGATGAGTTATTGGTAAATTATCGAGATAGACTTGTTGATGTGTCAGTTCTCCATGCTTTCAATTCCATACCAGTTCATGATTGTGATGAGAATATTCAGAAAATTCTTGCAGAATTAGGTTTCATTTCAATGGGAGATGGAGAGAGATATATCCGTGGTGGAGTTGTAGAGCCTAGGTCAAGGCAAGAAGTCAATCGGATGCTGTTTTATAATCACAGGTTACATCAAAATTCTAGGCATGAAAACGAAACACTTGCTCTCGAAACGATGGATGAATTAAGGGATGATTTCGCACTCAGAGGCCGTTGTGAGATGTTTAGAGTTAATCTGAAAGCAATGGCTGCCGCCCATCAATTATCTCAGGGTACAAACTTACGAGGGCACTTAGTTTGGGGAAGGAAAAAACACTTTGAGAGGCTTTTAACTATACGTAATCTGCAATCTAATGAAGATGATGAAGATATACTTCAATTTTTCAGAGAGCATCACGATCCAGGAATCTTCATGGAAAGACATGCTATGAAAAGAGCCGAATTCAGGAAATTAATATCTCCATTAGTCAGGAGCGGCCATTTGATACAAGATTACAGAGGTGGATTCAAGACAGTAGCACCAATTTCTAATAGTGATTTATGGGATATCAAGTCAAATTATCTTAGAGATTTGGTGAGTGAGTACCCAGTAATTTCTTTGAAACAAGTAGAAAGATTAGCTGGCTCTGCCTTTTCTGCAGAAGAAATAAGTGATGTCATGCATGAATTTGAATCGGATGGGACTTTGATTAAGGGATTCTTAGTTGATGATTTACAGGATATTTGTTGGGGTAGGCAAGATATTTTAGAAGGTCTTGACGGAATAAGAAAAACGAGAGATTTGGTGGTCCCACCATCTGATCCGCTAATACACTATTTTGGTAGCCTTCTTAGGGAAAGATTTGGTTTTGGCTCAGCCTACATGGTATTCCACAAAGAAGAACCGATTGCTGCTTTCAAAGCTAATACTAAAGACGGGGTCATTGAAGTAACAGATTTCGTAGGTGATTCGGACCTAGAAAAAGAAGCATTGCGAGTAATGAAGGAATTCGCATGGGAGCATGATATGCCACTGACTGGAAAATTATACGAACAACTTCGTTCAAGATGATTTACTCGTACCAGTAATTTTTTCTGCAACATCAAATACTGGATTTAGAATCTTCATTATATGTTTGTGTAGTTCAGGCAGTAAATCAAATAGTGCAATGGCCATAAGGAACATAGCAAATAGTGAAATTGCTTTGGCCGCATAACTATGTGTGAAATCAAACATTTCAATACCCATTAGTGACCAGTTTGGATAGCTTTCAGTTAGCCACACTATACCTGCATTTCTGAACATATTCAATACATAAATTGTAGGCAATGCTATCAAAAGCCCTCTTGCTCTTCTTTTCCACGAAACAGAACTTAACGCCCCAATGGCTCCTACGAAAATTATCATTGATTGTAGTCCAGAACAAGCCATAATGAATTGAACAATTACTCTGCCGTCGGAATCAAAAAATTGGACATAGAATCCCTCTTTGGCCAGTGATTCTGTTAGTATCCACTTATTCCCATCCCATTCAGAAACAGGGACATCTGGAACGCCGTCACGAGCAACCATCATTTCTCCGATATGGTAATTTCCCAGACCACAGAATTCTAACATTAATTCAGTACTTTCCGCTGTCAATTGAATTAGAGCCATATTTAGATATGGGACACTAAAAATCACAAAATATGGCACTACAGCCCAAGTGAAACAACCTCTAAGCCATTGTAAAGCCTCTGGCGTTTTTTCATTTTTAATTTCCCAGATAGCTAATGCAACACTTCCGGGTAATGCACTGGCAGTCATTAATACCAAAACTGGGTCAGATATTTCGACATAATATCCCGATTGTAAATAGAAATATAATCCCATAAAAACCCAGCCAATTGCGGCGAAATAACGTGATTTTTGACTATTTTGCCTATGGTACCCCAGGCCTAAAAATAAAGCACCAATCATAATTATAGCCAATTCTAAAGCCATAGGATTTACTCCAATAACCTCTCCAAAACCAGAGACAAGGAGTCCGATTGGCTCTTCCATTGTCATCCCTACTACGCTCAACTCGTAAATAGGATGCCCTCATCCGTACACCCGGGGTTCTACAATGGGATTCGATTTTTCTGACTTTGCGAACTCATATATTAGTGATTTGAAGGCAACCCTTGATAATATTCCCATGGCATCTTTGGAAGCATTCTGGAATATTGTTGAACTAACACGTCAAGAAGGTGGGAGTGTACATTTCATAGGTAACGGTGGAAGTGCTGCAACTCCTTCCCATAGTGCTGGTGATTGGTCAAAAGAACTCAAATTAAGAACAATAGCCCATAGTGATAATATCTCTTCATTTACTGCTTGGTCAAATGATACTGAATACTCAAATGTTTTTGTAGGGCAATTATCTACTTTCATCAGAGATGGGGATTTGGTAGTTGCGTACACTGGCTCTGGTAATTCTCCTAATGTGATTAATGGAGTAACTTATGCAAAAGAGAATGGTTGTAGAACCGCTGCAATTACTGGAAACTACAATGGTCAATCAGGTGGAATGATTGTTGATTTAGTAGATGTTGCTCTAGTTGCTCCCACTCAATCAATGGAGAGAATTGAAGATATTCAATTGATAGTTAACCATATTGTCAAAGAAGCAATTAAGTCTCATCATGGTTTGTGAATTTATGCTGATCCCTAAAAGAGATGGTGCTGAAATCGACTCCCCTTTAGATTTGTTACCACTACCTAATGGTGTTTGGAACGGTAAAATAGCTTATCTTGACAGAGACGGTGTGCTTAATATTGGTTCAGAAAATTACATAAATTCTCCTGAAGAGTTGGTAGTGTTTCCAAATACTGCTGATTCAGTGGCTGCATTAAGAGAATCTGGTTTCCGAGTTTGTGTGGTGACAAACCAGTCTCCGATAGGTAGAGGGTTATGGTCAGATGAAACTCTTCATAGCATTCATGCAAAATTGAGAGAATTATTACTGTCTGAAAATTCTAATGCTCACTTGGATTTGATTCTGTATAGCCCTTACGCTCCATGGGAAGGTGCTTGGGCGCGTAAACCGAATCCTGGAATGCTTGAAGCAGGTAGGCAAATTATTTCAGCTTCTGAAAAAAATATTGATATTAATCTTAGATTTGATAATGATTGGAATAATACACATGATGAATCAAAATCAGTCATGGTCGGGGATAGAGATGTAGATATGAGAGCAGCATTTAATTTCGGAGTTAAAGGAATTAGGTGTAATCCCGAAATTGGTATTTATGATGTCATTTCTGAAATTTTAGGTGATTAGATTTGGAGAATCTTGAAATAACCCGAATTTGGATTGGGTTAGATGATACCGACACCCCTGATTATGGCTGTACTACTGCGACATTTGATGATCTAATAAATTCAATATCTCATTTGTCTAATTTCCGAGTTTTAGAAAGACGTTTGGTAAGATTATGGCCATTTGCCGAAAGAAGAACTCGTGGAAATGGGGCTTTATCCTGCATTATAGAATGTTCTTCTGAATCAATAATAGAATTTGAAAGCCTCTTATCCTTATTTTTTTCTAATTTAGGAGATAGTTTGCAAAACGATGGAGAGATTCATCCCCAAACTTCTCCTGCTTTAGTATATTCCTTTGAACAGATTAATGAAGATTTTTACTGGGAAGCAGTACGTCAAAAAGTAGATATTTCGGATAGAATAAAGAAACTTTCGGGAATTAAAAAGCTGACTCTAAATTCTGACTGGGGCCTAATTGGGGCATCTTCAGCTATGGCTTGGAAATCTAATGATGAATCAACTTGGGAATTAATTTCATGGAGATATCCTGAAAATATAGGTCATAAAAGAGAAATTTCATCCGCTATTGTTAAGGAGATGGAAATCAATCATCCTGAAACATTTGTAAATCGCGATCCGACTCAGGAAAAAGGACTAATTGCCCCCAGAACTCCATGTCCTGTACTCTATGGTATTAGAGGTTCAACTTCTGAATCAGTACTTTCCGCACATAAATGGTTACAATCAAATCCTGCTGTTGAGAAATGTCAAAGATTCGCAATTCACAGAACGAACCAACTTAGTGATGATCACATTAGAGGGTTCTCAACTTCAACCGTTTTGACCAAACCTGTTGAAACGAAAGGTGCTCATTCAAGTTTAGAAGTTACTCATAAGGGGAATAGAAAAACTTTAGTTGCCTTCAAAGAAGGTGGTGATGTAAACCGTTTATTAAGAAAGTTAATTCCTGGAGATCGAATCAATTGGTTAGGTTTAGAATCTCCTGATGGCAGTATTCATCTTGAAAGACTGAGAATTGAATCATCAGTTCCAAGAATATTAGGGAGACCTATTTGCTGTAATAATAAAACTATGCGGAGTGCAGGAGTTAATCAGCCATTAAGATGTCTTTTTTGTCAAAAAATCGTCCTAAAACATTGGGTTTTTGAAAATATCAATTTAACTGATTTAGAACTTACTAATGGGTGGGTAGAGCCATCCCCCTCGCAACGTAGACATCTTTCCCGTCCACTATCACTGGGTGAGCCAGTAATGTTGAATTTAAATTAGGTGTAATTATGAGTATCGATATTATAGTTGGTGTTTTCCTGATTATTATTGCTATGTTAATGTCCTATTATCTCATTGTAAGTAAACTAGTAAGAGGTGATAAAATTTCTAATACTGATGAGCAGTATTCAGGAAGTGCTAAGCAACCAGAGAAATTATCTGAGCCCAGTGATGATGCAATCAAAGAGTTAGAGAAGTTAATCGGGGACATTAGTTGATTAATTTGTATCCTTTTTTTGTTGCCTCTACTAGAAATTCTTTTTCTCCATCTTTAACCAACACTTTTTGATATTGATTATCGATTTTTGTTAACCAAACTGTCCTAAAAGATTCTTCAATTGTTTTCCCACCTCTGGACATAAATCCTAGTAATCCTCTATTTTTACCTGAAGCATCTTCATATGATTCTGAGGTTATAATTATCTTTTTATCGCCATAATTTTCAACTAATTTTTTCATCAAAGATATTTCTTCTGCTTTCGCTCTACCATAATTTTCACACCAACTTTCAATTATCAACAAATCATTCTTATTAAATTTTGATAGTAAAACATTTATTTCATTTAATTTACTCTGTAGATCTTCTCCAAATTCTATTACAATCATCCTACTCAAAGTCAAATCATCTAGATGTCCCAAAATATCTATTATTTTTCTTTGGTCGGGTAGATTTCTAGTCATCCAAATTACATTATTTTCTTTTTCCAGAACACTGAGTAATATCGTTAAAGACATTGTTCTAGAGTCTGAACCAGGGCCTGAAGAGATATGTACTGGCCCCATGCTCATATCAATCATAGTCATCTCTAGTAATGGGGGTGCTTGAGTATTACTCAAGCCAGTAGGTATCTATACTGCTTTAGATTATATTCTCTCTCTAGCGATTTCCACTGCTTGGTCGACTATTTCACCACTGAAACCCAAGTGGCTTTCAGGCTTGAATAAATCAGAAAGTTCCTGTCTTGTGAATATTTTCGATATGGCTTCTGATCTAGCACAAATATCTTCTAAATCTTCGCCAGAATTAATTGCATTCATCGAAGCACTTCTTAGTACTTCATGTGCCTCATCTCTTGGCATCCCATTATCGACTAATGCTATCATTAATTTTTCAGCCATTACAAGGCCCTTTTGTGACTTAATATTGTACATCATTCTCTCCGAATCTACACCCAGTTTTGATAACACTTTATCACATTTGATAATAATGTCATCCAATAATATCATTGAATGAGAAAGTGTAAATCTCTCTGCAGATGAATTAGCTAAATCTCTTTCATGCCACAATAGAGCATTTTCATACGATGGTATTATCATAGATCTAACTATTCTTGCTAATCCGCATGCATTTTCTGCTGTTATAGGGTTCTTTTTATGAGCCATAGTAGATGAACCAACTTGCTTTTCAGCATCGAAATATTCTCCTACTTCTGCAATCTCGCTTCTCTGAAGATTTCTTACTTCTTGCAGGGCCTTCTCAATACTGGTAGACACATTTGCCATCCATGATACCCACTCTATGTATCGATCTCTTCCAACAACCTGAGTGGTAGCAATTGGAGTTTGAAGACCTAAATTTTGCATAATTAGGTTCTGAAGTTCGAATGCATTTTCTCCCTGTGCTGCTCCGGTGCCAACTGCTCCTAGAAATTTTCCAGTAGTAACTCTAGGAGTTAGTTCATCTAATCTATCAAGATGTCTTCTGAATTCATCTACCCAAACGGCCACTTTGAGTCCAAATGTAATTGGTACTGCTGCTTGGCCATGTGTGCGTCCTAGCATCACTGTATCTCTCTCTCTTTCAGCCAAATCACACAACGTAGAAAGTAACATTTTGAGTGTTTCTTGTTGTAAATTAATGCTATCACGTATTTGCAATGCTACTGCTGAATCAACAATATCATTACTTGTGGCGCCTAAGTGTATACACCATCCCGAATCACCTGCTGCTTCTGCCATTGCTTTTGTTAGCGCCATAATGTCGTGCCTAGTTTCTCTCTCTATTTCGTCAACTCTATCTGCTGTGACAATTTCAGGTTTTGCAATTTCTGCAACTTTATCGTAGTCTTCAGGACTGACCCTTCCTAGTTGGCAGTGAGCCCAAATTAATGCTCTTTCAACATCAAGTTGTCTCTCATGTCGGCCTTCTCTCGACCAAATAGATTTAGCCTCATCTCGTCCATATCTGTAGTCTAATGGTGATACCGTCACGTTGTTCCCCATTATTGCGAGATGCTTTTCATGTTTGATTATAACCCTATGGTGATAGTTGAATTTTTGTAATATCCCAAACTCCTCTGACTCCATTCCAAGTTTTTTCTCCTTCACAAATAATCGTTTTTTTGAAGTGGGGTGCATCGAGTGTAATAGTCTCAAATTCCCCTCCTTCTCCATCTAAATTAAATCTAAATTTATTTGAGAGTGTAGTTAATTCTTCTAGACTTTCTTTGGTTATTTTTTCTCCAAGCCATCTTTGATCTAATCCCTCTGAAGAAACAGAAACTATTCTGACATCAAAACCGTGTTCTATTAGAGAATTCATATGTTCTGTAGGACTATGGTGCCATAATGGGCAGAATGATATGAGATTCAATCTTTCACACATCCTTTCAATTCTAGTTTTTTGATAGTCAGATCTCAGAGCACCAACAACAATTGCATCCAAAGCCCCCCCAAATTCTCTTATTGCATCTTCAAGTTCATCAATTTCATCATTTTCAATCCCTGAAGAATTTACTTTAAGCCACTCCACGCCAATCGATTTCGCTTGAAATTCTGCTATTTCTGTATTTTGAAGTTGAAACATCATGGAATCGTCACCTGTAATTTTTACAGTAATCATTACTTCCAAAGACCAACCCTGCATTAATGCCCACCATGATGCATAGGTGGAATCTTTTCCTCCAGATGCTAGGACTGCAACTTTCATACTACACCGAAAACGTCCTTGGCAATGAATGCCACTATTATCCAGCCATCTTACTGTCAAGATTCATAAGACACCTTCGTTGGTTGCAGTCTGATTAACATGCAGCCAAGCGGACGCGGATATGACCATGGAGTATCTACATTCTCTCCAGATGGACGACTTTACCAAGTAGAATATGCTCGAGAATCGGTAAAAAGAGGAACTACGACAGTGGGACTCAAGTTTAAAGATGGAGTCATATTGATAGTAGACAAGAGAATTTCAAGCAAATTAATCCTAACAGATTCCATAGAGAAGATGTATAAGATAGATGATCATATTGGAATCACAACTTCTGGTCTTGTTGCAGATGCTAGGCAACTGGTTGACAAAGCAAGAGTACAATGCCAAGTAAATAGGATGACCTATGGAGATTCTATTGCTATCACTACTTTAGTTAAGAAAATGTGCGACTTCATGCAGTCATTCACTCAGTATGGTGGAGCAAGGCCATTCGGAACAGCCTTACTCATCGCAGGAGTTGACGATGAAGGGATCCATCTTTTTGAGACTGACCCATCAGGTGCATACCAATCTTACCAAGCAGGTGCGATAGGCCGTGGAAGATCAACAGTAATCGATCACTTTGAGAATAATTGGAAATTAAACATGACTAAGAATGCTGCAATAAAACTTGGTTTGGAAGCTCTAAAAGAATCACTTGAAGATGACCTAAATAGGGAAACTGTTGAGATAGCAGTTGTAGATTCAAATGGGTATGAAAAGTTAGACAGAGAATCGACATTGAAGCAATTAGATAGATTGTAAGCATTTTCTGACCTACAATTCTAAGTCCTTCCCCCCTTCTCGGAGTTCATGGTTAGTCTTGATGATGCGGTTCTAGCCCGTCTTGAGAAAGGCGGATCAAGATATGAAATTCTTGTAGATCCTGATTTGGTAGATTCTTGGAAAAAAGATCATTCTTCAGTTTCAATTGATGACCTATTGGCCACAGATCAAATTTGGAATGATGCTAGAGCCGGAGATAGACCTACAAATGAAGCTTTGATGAGTGTCTTTGGTACAACTGAAATTATTGCTTGTGTGGATAAAATTTTGAGTGAGGGGACGATTCAATTGACCACTGTTCAGAGGAAGAAAATTATCGCAGATAAGAGAATAAAGATTATTCATCAAATCGCAACCACTGCCACAGATCCTAGAACAAAGTTACCTCATCCAAAGACTCGGATTGAATTGGCTTTAGATGAAATAAGATTTTCAATAGATCCATTTTTATCTATTGATCGCCAAGTCCAAGATGCAATTAAACTGCTTAAACCGGTCATCCCATTGTCTTTCATAACCATAAGACTTGCATTCAAAGTTCCTGGTTCAGACTACGGCGGAGTACATCGAATTTTAAGAGAATCAATTAAGAAAGAAGAATGGCTTAGTGATGGATCTTGGGTTTGTGTTGTGGAAGCCCCAGGAGGTATGAAAAATGAGCTTATTAGTCAAGTTGCTCAGAGGTCATCCGAAGTTTCTGTGAAGGAACTAGACTGAGTATACCCCGTAGGGGTTCACATCAAGGTTATGAAGGGAGTGTTGGTCGCGCGGCTCGATAACATGACTGAAAAGAAGAACGCGGCCGGGCCGCAAGACAAACAACGAGTTACCCGACTCGTTGCCCCTGGAGAAGATCTTGGGAATTTAGAGGGTCATGAATTAGGTCATGGCGTGATAGCCATTGATGGCCGAATTCGTGCTACAAAGAACGGAAGAATGAATGTAAATGGGAATACTGTTTCCATTGAACCAAGAAGGACTGCATACGTACCTAGGCCAGGAGATTTGGTAATTGGGTATGTCGAAGGATGTACTAACAACATCTGGTTTGTTGACATTGGTGCTCCGTTTAATGCGATATTGCCAATGAGTCTTGGTCCATCCAAAGCAGATTTTGGTGGAACTAGAAGCGTAATTGACATTGGTGAGGCAATACTATGTAGAGTCCAAGAAGTAGAAGAAACACATTCAAGCGTGGTTACCATGAAAGGAATGGGATTACGAAAGATTCGTTCAGGTGCCGTTGAGAATATCGACCCACATCTATTGGGTAGATTAATCGGCAAACAAGGAAAAGCACTGAGAGAACTCAAGGAGGAATCAGAATGCAGAGTTATTGTTGGAGACAACGGTCGACTTTGGATAGATGGAGATTTCAATGGAACATTAGAAGTCCGAAATCGCCTCCGTTCACTAACTGCTGAAGCAAAGGCAGTAACACTGGGAGGTGTAGCATAATGGGATATGGAGACGTAGAAATGATTGATGCCAATGGCATCCGTAAAGATGGTAGAAAAGCAGGTGATGTGAGACCAATTTCAATTGAGTTAGGAGTTGTCCCTGTAGCTGACGGTTCATGCCGAATGCGTTGGGGTACAAACGATGTAATAGCTGCAATATATGGGCCTATGGAAGCTCATCCAAGGAAAATCCAAAGACAGGATCGAGCAGTTCTAGATGTCAGATATAATATGGCACCTTTTTCTACATCTGATAGGATTAGACCTGGTTTTAATCGCAGAAGTAGAGAAATCAGCAAAGTTACTGCTGAAGCATTAGAAAGCGTAGTAATGCTAGAATTGTATCCTCGTTCAAAAATTAGAGTTGAAATTGAGATAATCTGTGCAGAGGCAGGAACTAGATGTGTTGGTTTAACAGCAGCATCTGTGGCCCTTGCTCATGCGGGAATTCCTATGACTGACTTAGTTGTTTCAGTTGCATCCGGAAAAATTAACGACGTAGTAGTTTGTGACCTAAATAAGGCTGAAGATAACTACGGTGAAGCTGATTTGCCTATGGGAGTACTTCCTAATACCGGTGAATTAGTTTTCCTTCAGATGGATGGAGATTTATCTCCTGAAGAGTTCCAAGAAGCTTGGGATTACAATATGAATGCTGCAATGGTTATCCATGAGTATTGTGTTGAAGCACTAAAAACAGGGAGGTATCCTCAATGAGTATTCCTTTAGTACCTCAATTATTAAGAAGTCACCTTAGGGAATTGGCTCAAAATGATCAGAGACTAGATAGTCGTACTCAATTTGAAGGCAGAGATGTAGAAATTGAGGTAGGGATACTAGCGAATGCAGAAGGTTCTGCTCGCGTTAGGATGGGAGATACTATTGTATTAGCTGGTGTAAAATTCCAGACAATGACTCCTTATCCAGATAGACCAAATGAAGGTGGACTAATGTGTATGGCAGAGGTAAGACCGGTTTCTGGAAGACAGCATGAAGCAGGACCACCGAGTGCTGAATCTATTGAACTAAGTCGTGTAGTCGATCGTGGAATTAGAGAGTCAGGTTGTATTGACACATCTGACTTGTGTATAATTCCTGGTGAAAAAGCGTGGCAAGTAATACTAGATTTGTTTGCAGTTTCAGATGATGGTAACTTATTCGATGCATTTGCCTTAGCTGGAATTACTGCATTGCGTAATGCAACAATACCGCAAGAAAAGTTCGAATTAGGTGAAGATAGGCCATTAGTTGTTTCAAAAACACCAATAATGTGCTCTTACCAGAGAGTAGGTGGTAGATTCATCTTCGATGCTAACGGTAGAGAAGAACTAGGCGGAGACGAAAGAATTCATATCACACTGGGAGATGACAATCATGTCCATTCATTGCAGAAGGGTCTTAAGGGAGCCTTCACGGCCGCTGAATTCACAGAACTGATGGAAGAGGCTCGTAAAAAGGGTGACGAACTTAGAAATATGGTCCATGCATTAGAAGGAGGCAATTAAAATGGCAAAAAGAACACAAAAATCTGGAGCAACAGCAAGATTCGGGGCTCGATACGGTGTAAGTGTACGCCGTAGAGCGGGTTCTGCTATTGCTAAAAAATCTAAATTTTACACTTGTCCGAAGTGCCAATACCCCAAAGTCCGTAGACAAGTTTCTGGTATTTGGGATTGTAAAAAATGTAACTACAAATTCGCTGGTGGTGTATGGGAACCATTCACTAGAGCATCCGACTCGAATAACAGAGTTATTCGAAGAGGTATGGAAGGTGCAACTGCAACTGATATGACCGTTATTGCTCAACAAGCAGCTCTAGACTATGAGCGTAAACTTGCCGAGGAATCAACTAATGAAGAAGAATGATTCTTCTCATTTTGAAATAACATTCACTCATTCCGATGCGCGAGCATTAGCAGCAAGCTTAGTAACTGAATGTAATTTTATTTGTAATGGTAATTCAATTACAGTTTCAGAGAAAGCAGAAAGCGTTGTTGACTTGAGAGCAAGATGGAACAGCCTAATGCGTGGGTTGATAGCATCAGAGCATGCCCTTAGTGCCACAGGAGAGGATTAAATGGACAACCCGAACACCCAAGACATTCAGGCTTTAGTACAAGAATTACAGTTAGCTCGTAATCAAATTCAAACGGTTTCAACACAAATCAATGAAATTTCTTTGACATTAGAATCTTTATCTAAACAGGATAAAAATAGGCCAGTATTTAGGGCAGTGGGTAATCTACTGTTAGAAGTTGATGATAGAGATGAACTAGTCAACGAATTATCTACATCCAAAGAGACATTTGAATCACATTTACAAAGAATGGTTGAGAGAGAAAATGAATTACGATCTCAGTATGATTCAGTAGTCAGTTCCATGGAATGATTAGGTGTATCTCTATGAGTGAATCATTAGATAAAGCGACGCCGCTAGAACTAGATATGTTAATTCTTCAAAAGAAAATTTCTCAGGGTGATTTTGAAAACATTGAATTATTTTCAGAAGACATCTTGAACCGTTCTAGGACTACAGCAGAGAGAGATCATCTAATTGAAGCCCGAGTGAGGATGGAAAGAGCCCTATTAGGGATTATAGACACAAGTTTGGTCGGCAATGAACTAAGATGGTGTGTAGATAGATTAAATGCGATATGTTCTGGTTCACCATTACACGGCCTCGCTTTACTTAATTTAGCAAATTGGCATCGAAATGTTGGCGAATCAATAATGTCTTTAGTAGTTCATGCAGATATTAGTAAAGAATATGGTCACCCTGAAGATATCATAGGTCTTTCACGATTGGAGGCAGCGAGAATATATGTCACTTTAAACGATCTAGATCCTGCAATGAGGCATTTCTGGTCTGCAAGAAAATACTTTACTAATAGTAACATGACTTCAGAAAGTCTTGTTTGTTCTCTCGAATGGTTAGATTTAGCACTGGAAGAAGTTTCAGCAACTGCTCCTGATATGGGAAATAGGTTGAAAAATGCAGCACCTAGGGAATCTGCGGGCTCCACTTGGATTCCCTCGAATCCTAATGATGTTGTGGAGATAGTTGAAGAACTAATTCCAATTTTGACCAAGGATTTGTCTGGAGAAAGTCGAAATGACATTGGTTTAATTATTGACTCTTCAAATATGCTAGGAGTACATGAGTGGAAAAAAATCTTAATTGAGAGAAAAAGTGAGATTCAAGATTTGAAAGTTCTCGAAGCACTCCAGTCGTAATTAATTAATTTATTAATTTCGTCACTTCCCCAATATAGTTCGTCTGGTATCTCTACACACCATCCAACTTCAATTATTTTTTCGTCTTCAGAATCCCATCCATAAGGTTCAGGTTCTTCATTTATTTCTACTAATACAACTGTTCCTCCTTTTATAATTGAATCATCTTCTGATACAGCAACGCCTAACAATCCAGTTTCTTCATACAGTTCCCTTAGAGCAGTCACATCATTTTCTTCACTTTCTAGCTGTTTGCCTCCTGGTAATTCCCAGCCTCTTTCGACATGTTTAACCATCAACCAGCATGGTATATCAATTTCTTTTTTTGGTATCGCCCATACGACTACCCAAGGTTCCTCAGTTTCCATCATTCATCTCCTCCATGATTTCTTTAACTAATATTTTTGCATCCTCATCTCCTTCTGCCGCTAATTGTCTTGCCAAAAAGAATGCTCCAGATAAATTGCCTTGTTCCCTGAAAGTCGTAATTTTTTGATAGTCATCTATTGCTATTTCTTCTTGTTCATATTCTAGATTCCCTTTGAAATTTTTAGGAGTAGACATATCTTGCATTTTTTTGAGAAATTCAACTCTATTTTTGACTATTGGTTCTCTCCAAGGAATAGTTGCTTCTCCATCCATTTTCGCCTCCATTCTTTTCTTGTATCTATCTCTGACTTTAATCGTAGGAAAATATGTCTGCGCTTGGTCATAACAGAACCAAGCATCATCAAACTCTCCCCTCCTTTCATGTAACTTCCCTAACTCATTCCAAGTTTCATGATTTGAAGGTCTTTGTGCTAGAATTATTCTCGACAAGTACATGAATAATTCTTCATTATTGTAATTTCTTAGTCTTTCAATTCTCCTTGAAAATAGAATACTAGCTCTTGCATCTCTCAAGTCTAATTTTTCGACTCTATTTTTGAACTTTTGAGTCTCTTCATCATTTCCTAGTACTTCTTTTGCCCATTCATCAGGATCTAATGGGTCAACATTCAAACCAGCATTCAATAAATCCATTCCATTCTTAGTCAAATCAATGTTTTTTAATTGACTAAGCAATTCCGGGTCTCTACCTAAAATCGTAAATAGTTCTTTCAAAACAGCACGTATTCCTTCAGTATCTCCTCTTAATATCTTAATTTCAGTAAGGACAATCCAATTCTCTGGATTTGTAAAATCATAAAGTACAGCCTGTTTGGCGCTTTGTTCCGCCCAATTTAGATTTTCTGAACTTTTTGAAATCTTAAGAAATTTAACAGCTTGACTTCGATGCCTATTCCCCAAACTTCTTCTTGGGTGCTGTAATTTTTGATTGATATCAACATTTGTCATGTTCTGACCTCAAAGAACGGATTCATAAGGAGACTTATCGATTCCCGGTGGTAAACTGGCATCCATACCAATCTTACTTGTCAAGCCATCTTCAGATCTACTAGGGTCTAAACTCGAACCTTTCTGGCCGGAAAGAATTATTGTATCTTTATCGGGTTGCCAGCGGGTCATTAATGCCCATTCGACTCTAACTGGATCAGATGTATCTATATCTTGATCTACGACAATTACTTGTTTCATTGAGGGGTGTCCCTCTAACGCTGCATGAATCGCTTTAACCCCATCTCCTTCATTTTGCGGGATGATTTGGACAACTGACGAAAGCCAACCACAACCCCCATCGGTCAAGTACACGTCACTACACGGTACTACTTCTGAAACTGCATTTTTAATTGTCGGAGCTCTCGGCATTCCCATTAGAGTTCTATGTTCTACTTCTCCAGGTATTAATGCATGGAATACTGGTTCATTTCTATGATGGATTGCATCATAACAAATTACATTCTCCTGTCTGACATCGTCTACGGTGCCAGTAATATCTACGTATGGCCCCTCATCGTCCCTTTCTAACGTTATTTTGGCTTCCATAGCATATTCGGCATTGGCTGGAACTTGAATTCCATTTGATAATTCTACTAATTTCAAAGGGCTTCCATGTAATTTTTTGTGTAAAGCCGCCGCAACAGTTAGTTCGTCTAGATTTTCTGTGAACGACATTGCTGCGGCTAATAGTACTACAGCATCGGCTCCATTAATGACAGCGATATCAACATCCTTTCCCTCTTTAGCAGCTAAATCTGTCATTGTTCTAAGGTGTCTTGGCACGAATCTAGATACTGTGTGATTTTCATCTCTCAAAAACTGCCTATGAAATGACATATTTCTTATCCCATTATATTGAGCAATTATTACAGAAGCAGATTGATATCTTCCTCTATCTTCAGGATAATGCCATGGGATTGGTATCTTTTTGAGATTAACTTTTTCCATGGTGTTCTCCATAACTGGTGCCTGGTCTGAATCAATAATTTCTGGCTCGCAAGGGTTATTCATAGCCCATGCTAGAACATCAATTAGTTCACCAGGGCTTACATCGAAGGTTTCACAAATTCTTTTTCTAGTTAGGACATTTAATGCAGCGGAATGATTAGGAGCTTCAGTTAGGTTATCGAATACTAGTGGGATATGATTCAAATCTCTCGAATCTTTTAAAATTCCATGTATTACACTAGTTTCAGCATCGATTTTTTTCACATTAACAAGTAAATCTCGGAACGCCATGTTAACAACCCAATGCCATTTCGATTTCAATGTTAGCGATAGAAAATGAGTTTTAGTGTCGAACTTCTACCTACTGCTCCCCCGTCATGCTCTTATACCACAGGTAGGTCGGCGGCCCGTCTTAGAGGTGTTATTGCTTGGGTAGAGGACTTTTCTCCGGATCGAAGATGAAAAGTGACCGTCGTAAATATCGCTGGAAGGAGAAGAGATTTCGTGACCGTGAAATCAAACGCCGACAAGGTGGAGTTCTGAAACACGATCCATTGAAAGGCTCTTCACAGGCTAAAGGAATTGTTATTGAAAAAGTAGGTTTCGAAGCTAAGCAACCGAATTCAGGAATTCGTAAAGCGGTAAAGATATCTCTAATCAGAACAGGAAACAAACTCACAGCCTTCGCCCCTGGAGATGGTGCTATTTCATTTATCGATGAACACGATGAAGTTCTAGTAGAAGGTATTGGAGGTCCAAGAGGACAGTCAATGGGAGACCTTCCTGGTGTCCGATACAAAGTAATCAAGGTTAATGGAGTATCTCTTGATGAGATGGTCCGTGGACGTAAAGAAAAGCCAGTTCGATGAGGTGTTTGAATGTCTGAAGAAAATCAATCTACACAGGATGCACCAATCGCAGGAATTGGGACAATGGTATTTGGTAAGTGGGATGCAACAGAAGTTACATGTTCTGATCCTGGACTAGCTCCTTACATCAATCTAACAACTATTGGGACTCCTCATAGTGGCGGTAGACATGCAAACTCATGGTTTGGTAAAGCAAAGTTGTCTGTTGTCGAAAGGTTCATCAATAATTTAATGAGAACTGGTCAATTTTCAGGAAAGAAACAACATTGTGCAAAGGCTTTCGAGAATGCATTAGATGTAATTTCAGATAGGAAAGACGAGAATCCTTTGCAGATATTTATTGACGCTATTATAGAATCCGCACCCTGCGAAGAAACTACTAGAATCAAAATGGGTGCAGTAAGCGCTCCTAAGGCAGTTGATTCATCACCTAGCAGGCGTCTAGACATTGCTCTAAGAAATCTTGGTATCGGTTGCGCATCTGCAACAGCAAAAAGTAAGAAGACTTTGACAGAAGGAATTATTTCTGAATTATCCAAAGCAGCAAGTGGGGACGTTGGTTCTTTCGCAGTAGGAAAGAGAGAAGAAGTTGAGAGAATTGCATCTTCTGCAAGATGATTCTGATTAATTCTTCCCCTAAGAGTAACGAACTGTATCACGTAGTGATACAATCGGCTTTATGAACCAAAGTTGAGTCGGGCGACTATCATAAGGTGATAGTATGGGTCGTAAAGAAGACAACATAAAGCGAGCAACTGAAGTAATGCACGTAAGAGAGAAAATCAGAAATCTTGCTATTGCGGCACATATTGACCACGGTAAAACAACCCTTTCAGATAATCTGATTGCAGGTGCGGGAATGATGTCCGAAGAGTTGGCTGGTAAATCTCGTGTATTAGATTTCGATCAACAAGAAAGTGCAAGAGGAATCACAATCAATGCAGCTAGTGCATCGATGGTTCACGAAATAGATGGCGACGATTATCTGATTAATTTGATTGATACTCCTGGACACGTAGATTTTGGTGGAGATGTTACTAGAGCAATGCGTGCAGTAGATGGTTGTATCATACTGGCTTGTGCTGTTGAAGGTACAATGCCCCAAACAGAAACTGTTGTAAGGCAGGCACTGAAAGAAAAAGTTCGTCCAGTACTTTTCATTAACAAGGTAGATAGATTGATCAATGAGTTACAGATTGATGGTCCTGAGATGATGCAGCGATTTGAAAAAATCATTGTCAAAGTTAACAAATTAATTGCTACATTCGCTCCTGCAGAGTTAGCTAAAGAATGGCAAGTTTCCGTACAGAAAGGAACAGTAGCATTTGGTTCAGCATATTATAACTGGGGAATGTCAATTCCATATATGACAAAATCAGGTCTTAATTTCAAGGATATTTTTGAACATTGTCACAATGATGAACAAAAAGAATTAGCTAAGAAAGCGCCTGTTCATCAGGTTCTATTGGATATGGCTGTAGAACAGTTACCTTCTCCTTTAGTATCTCAGAAATACCGTATTCCAAATATTTGGCAGGGTGACCTTGAATCAGAAGTTGGTAAATCAATGCTTGAAACAAACCCAGACGGACCACTTCAATTGATGATTACTAAGATTTGGATGGATCCTCATGCTGGAGAAGTTGCTGTAGGACGTGTGTATTCGGGTTCGATTAAACATGGCGAGAGTGTATGGGCAATTGGAGCTGCTAAAGCAGAGAGAGTCCAACAGGTGAGTATGATGGTTGGCGGAGACAGAATACAAGTTCCGCAAGTATCTGCAGGAAATATTGCTGCATTGACTGGTGTTAAAAGTGCAGCAGCGGGTGTAACTATTACTAGGGATCCAGAAGCTACGCCATTCGAGGCAATTAGACACTACTCTGAGCCCGTTGTTACAGTTGCTGTTGAGCCTAAATCTATGAAGGATTTACCAAAGTTCATCGATGCTTTGAGAGGATTAGCTAAAGCCGATGCATCACTACAAGTAACTACTAATCAGGAAACAGGAGAAGCTCTTTTAGCAGGAATGGGTGAACTACATCTTGAAATTACAATTTTCCGTATGCAAGAAGAACAAAATATCAAAGTTAAGGTCAGTGAACCCATTGTTGTTTATCGTGAATCAATTGAAAGTAATAATACTGGAAGACCATTTGAGGGTAAATCACCTAACAGACATAATAGGTTCTACATAGAATGTGAGCCATTACCGCAAGATGTGATAAAAGCATTGAGAGAAGGCCATTTCGGGGATGGACCAGTTAGAACGAAAGATGCTAAAGAAGTAGGTAATAAATTTGCAGAGTTTGGTATGGATAAAGATTTAATGAGAAAAATTTATGCAATTAATGGTTCAAATGTTTTCGTAAATGACACTAAAGGTATTCAAAATCTCCATGAAACTAGAGAATTAATGATTGAAGGTTTCAATGATGTTTGTAAGAAAGGCCCAACAGCTGAAGAACCTCTAATGGGTGTTTTAGTTAGATTAGTTGATGCTAAACTTCACGAAGATGCAATTCATCGTGGACCAGCACAAACAATCCCTGCTGTTCGTAATGCAGTAAAGGGTGCTGTACTAAGAGCTAGATCTGTGATTTTTGAACCAATGCAGAATATCCGAATTGATGCTCCTAACGATGTTATTGGTGGAGTAACTAGAGAGTTAACAACTCGTAGGGGAATTATCGAAGATATGCCAGTAGATGGTGGAACTGCCAGTGTTATTGGAAAGATGCCAGTAGCAGAATCTTTTGGTTTCTCAAATGATATTAGAGCAGCCAGTCAAGGAAGAGCGGTATGGAATACTGAGAATGCAGGTTTCGTACAGCTACCTGCTGCTTTATTCCATAAGGTCACAGCAGAAATTAGACAGCGTAAGGGTCTGAAAGAAGAGATTCCTGGTGAAGCTAATTATCAAGATTAATTACTTTATTATTAGAATTATTGTAGATAATTCCGATTAATGATGGCGCTAATATCATACTGGCAATTAATGAAAGACCAATCATTATAGCACAAAATAATCCAAACGTGGAGAAGAATCCCATACTTGATTGAGTGATGACTAAGAAACCTCCAATATCGGATAAGGCAGATCCAAATAGTGCTAAACCAGATGCACCTCCTACTATCCCAATTGAAGTAATAGTATCATGACCTTTTTCTTGTTCTTCTCTGAATCTTTCTACTACATGGATTACGTAATCGATTCCTACTCCTAATGACATTGCAGCTATTGCTACAGTAACCATGTTGAGTCCATAACCTGCAATTTCGATTAATCCATACAACCAAATTATGACTATGAAAATTGGTGTAGTTGTAATCACTGCTATGCCAAAGCCCGAAATCCCCCAGAAAATACTCAATATCAGTGTTAAACTAGCAAAAATAATTCCTGCCTCCACACTAACTAGGTATGTCATGATACCTCCAATGAATGTCATTGCTAGAACCGTTTTTACAGAATACATGAATTTCTTATTTGTTATCATTTCTAATCTATCTGATAGAGTTTCTTCATCCCTAAATCCCCACCATAGTGTGAACGTACAGAATACTAATCCTAGGAATAAAGTGGATTGCATTTCATTCTGCATTGAATCTGCAGCCACAAATCTCGTCACAGGATCTCCTGTTGGGATAGCCCATGTGACTGGATATTCATCTGAAGTAAAGGCTGAATCCAAATCTCCTCTTTCCTCAATATTTGTAGAAGAAAGATTCTGGAATGGTTGCATGTCATCTATTAATTGATCTAAGGCTGGGCCTATTTTGGCAAATTGCTCGGCATTAGAAAGCCCAAACCTCATTGTCATTCTAGTGTATTGTGGAGTATTTCCTGAATTATCTAGCCATGGTTTTTCAAAGTCAATTACTGTACTAGATTGAATGTATTCTGAAGTGATTGATGGAGGTAAAGCAGGGTAACCTCCGCTAGCAGGTACGCCTCTGGTCAAAATAAAACCATATAGGAACACCAAGCATTCTCTATCTTCTAAGACCGGGATATTTCTTATTCCTACACCTGGATATAGTAAGCTCATTGTTTCACAATCAAGACCTCCGTCATTTTCTCCAGAGTCCCATCCTGCTTCTTCAAATGGAGTGATATTTTCATACATAGCTGCTTGTGCAAAAGTCAAAATTTCATCTAGTGCGATAAGTTCAACTTCTCCTGAAGGCGTTCTTGAAATCTGATCTGGATCTAGTTCTCTATCATGAGAATTCATATTTTCTCTAGTTTTTCCTATGGCCTCTATAACCTTCGGATTTGCAATATCTCCTTCAACCAATATGTATCCTGGTTCTCCGTCCATAAATCTTTGATTTACTAAGAAAACACCTTGTGCAAAATCAGAATCTTCGTCTAGGAAATCATCGATTTGAAAATCACCTTCAAGCGAATACATCAGAGGTGTTGCTATCAGTGTAATTAAAAGAGCAATTATTGCTACAGAAATTCCTTTATTCGCTGAGAATGAAGTTAAATTTACTAACCATTGTTTGGGGATAATATGTACTTGTTCTTCAGTATCATTCACCAATTTACCTCTTTTGTCCAGCCATAAATCTGCATCTAATCTAACCAATGGTACCCAAAGTCCAGTCAATAGAAAGGCGGAAGCAACTCCCAAACCTGCTTCTATACCAAAAGATCTTAACGCAGCAATATTGGATGTAAGATTGGCTAAGAAAGCAACTATAGTAGTAGTTGAGGTTAAGAGAATAGCTCTACCAACTCGAGAAATCGATTCATCAGCGGATTCATAACTTGATTTCCCATTTTTTCTTTCTTCCTTGTATCTATGTAACGCATGAAGACTATCGTCTATACCCAAGGCTAAAATTAAGATTGGTAATAAGTTAGAAAATTGTGACCTAAAAATAATTTCTAATCCATATTTATTACCAAAAATTATACTCCAACCAATTAGTCCTTGCATCCATAATAATGAAAGAATTAATCCTATACATACAATAAAAACATCTGAAATTCTCCTTAAACTAAGCCAAAGTAACATTACTACTACAATTGCCATCAAAATAATCAGATATGCACTAGATAATAGTTCTCTATTTACTTCAACATTTGGCCCTTCGCCCAATAGAATTGTTGCAACTAAATTATCTTGCTCTCTCAAATCTTCTTCAATGGAAAGATACAGCCATTCTACAGAGCACAACGGTTGATTATTTTCTTCTTTCTCTTTACATTCTTCTATTGTATATCTAATCGGGTCCGTGGAAAGTTCAACCCCTTCTAGGTCATATCCCCACTCAGCACTCGCATTCATCCAAGTAAAAGTCCAGCCTTCATTTTGCATTTTTTGTCTATCTAGATTAAGTATTAACCACGCAGAAGACGCTGACCATCTTCCGTACCCCCAAGTATCTGCTTCAATAGTTGCATTTTCGCCCAAAGTCCCTCCGATTGGGCCGATTATTGTGCTACTGTTGTCTTCGATAAATGCTCTATCTATGGATAAAAATCTTAGAAATGCTCCTTTACTATTGTTGGCCATCCTATGTGCTGCCAAGTCAATATGATCTTGTGTAATATTTTCATCATCAAATGTTAAACATTCTAATACTCCACAATCAGACCAATTTGTAGGTGCCTCTTCCATCCTAAATGTTTCTGGATTGAATTGCGGTTTTGTTAAAAGAGATTGATCTGACATAAAAACTCTGAATTCTGTAGCCAAATCTAGAACTCCTGTAATCGGCTTTCCAGAGATTTCTGATGCGAATGAAAGGTAGTATTCTGAAATTTCATGTTCGGACAAGAAATCTGCCTTATCATCAATTTCTCTTAAAACTGAGAGATTAAGGATTCCTCCCAAAGGTTCATCTTGGCCAGTATTTATTCCAGAAAAATCATCAATTTGATAGATTTCAGAAGGTGATTCTCCAAAATATTGTGAGTCTTTGACAAATAAACCAAATCCCCAGATGTTACCTGCACCTGAAAATTCTTCTCTCATTACTTCAGCAGCTTCTAGTTCAGGTGATTCCAAGTTATATGACTCAATATCGATAGGGGTTAGCGTTGCTGCGAATCCAGGTATCATCAATAACGATAGTATGAAAACTGCTAAATGCACTTTTTTTCTCTCAGGAATAAGTATTGCTGCAACTTTCCTGAAGTCTCTCATATGTTTATCATGACCAATATCATATATGATTCATTGTAATTATTCATAATCCAGTTTCTTTTAGTTTTTCCAAAGCTTGAATCTGTTCTCTGGTCAATTTTTCTGGTTCTGTAATTATAAATTCAATATCTAAAGGTCCACCATCATGCCCTTGACCATTCAATCTTCTTCTATCTCCGATTTTACTATTCTTAGGGACTTCAATTTGTATTCTTTTATTAGAAGGGGTCCTAATTTGGATTTTCCCGCCAAGAATTAATGTACTGTAACTGACAGATACATTTTGTATCAATCTTCCATTTTCCCATCTTCTTCCTTCTTCTGCATCCAGTCTAACATTTATTATCAGGTCCCCCGGTTCTCCATTGGGATGTTCATTACCCATTCTTTTGAGTCTTAATTGCTGCCCTTGTACTGCTCCGGGAGGAACTTTAACAGTAATTGTTGATTCTCTTGTTGTTATTCCCAGTGCATTACATTCGGTACAACCTTTAGTTGTACCAAATGTTGTTCCTTTACATTTTTTACAAATCTTAAGTCTCCTATGATTGAATTTAATATCTGTACCTTTTACTGCATCTTCCAAAGAAATATCTATTGCTGATTCAATGTCACTACCTTTTTTGATTTCATTATTTGTTCTGGGCTCTCTCTCTCTTTGTCGATTAACAGAGCTTTGTGATCTTCCTCTTCCACCTACAAACTGTGAGAAGATATCTCCTATGTCTACACCTCCGGGGAAACCTCCTCCTCCAAAGCCAGAGAACGGGCTTCCATTCCCAAACATATCATTCATTCGATCTCTATTATCATACTCTTTCCTGGAATCTTTTGTTCCAATCTTGTCATAGGCCGATTGTATTGACTTAAATTTCTCTTCCGCTGCAGCATCATTTGGATTTCTATCAGGGTGATATTGTCTAGCTAATTTCCTGTAAACTCTCTTTATTTCAGCATCCGTAGCATCTTTAGTAACGCCCAAGATGGTATACGGGTTATCGTCCATGTTTACCACTAAAGACCCATATAATTTCAACCCTATTGATTTCTTAGCCTCCAATCGATGCAGTCAAGACCTCTAACACCTAGGGGCAAATATGTCAGTTGGCTGGGCTTGCTTTAGGAATTATGTTGCACATGCAGAAGAAATTGGTGGCGAAACTACAGATTATCCTAGATTTTTTATTATGCCTGAGTCATCACATGTGTTTTCAGATAATATTGGTAATAATGTAATTAAATTGATGAATGATAATGATCACATTGACCATGAAGTTGAACTGGTAATAAAATTAGGGCAAAATCTACTTCCAGAATCGATGTGTGTTGGATGCGATACTACCAATCGTACTCATCAAGGATTAGCAAAAGAAAAAGGTTGGCCGTGGACTGAAGGTAAATCATTCAAGGGTTCAGCAGTTCTAGGGACATGGACTGCTTGGGATGAAAAAGTCAAAGAAATTTCATTGTCTGTAAACGATGAATTGAGGCAATGTGCAAAAACTAGTCTTATGGTTCATGATATCGAATCTTTACTATTTCATCTAAAAAGATGGTATGATTTATCTCCTGGTGACTATATTTGGACCGGGACACCCAAAGGAGTAGGGACTTTGAAAATAGGCGATAGAGTCAATGCGTCTTTGAAAAATAATGAAGGAATTATAGTTAGTAAATTAGATGCAATCTGCATTAATTAATCCTTGTTAATTGCATATCAGTAAGTTGTCTAAGAACTTCTAAAGCATGAGATGATTCCAACCCATCAAGAATACTATGTGCTTCTGAATGATACCTCATAGCCCTATCCATAGCATAATCAATCGAACCATTATTTCTTAATTCCTCAACAGCCTTTGCCAAGTCTTCGTCCGTACATTCACCTTTACCATATACTTTCGAGAATACAGGTAAATCGTTTCCACTATCCAATGCATGAATCGCAATCAGTGTCTTTTTGCCCTGTACTACATCTGAACCAGCAGGTTTCCCAAGTGTTTCTGTATCGCCAGTAATATCAATTAAATCATCCATTAATTGGAAGCATAATCCTAGTTTGAGTCCCCATTCTGCCATATTTTCTATTGTTTCTGAGTCTGCACCTGCAAGCTTCGCACCAGTCTCTGCACATGTTTCGAACATTGCACTCGTCTTTCCTGCTATCATAGCAATATACTCTTCCTCGCTAACGTAATCTCTTTGTTCGAAGTCAAAATCTTCCTGTTGACCTTCTGCGACTCTTCTAACCATCTCTCCAATAGATTGAACTAGAAATTTAAGATTTTCAGGACTAATCTCATCAGAATCCGCTAAGATTTCAAATCCAACTGCAAGCATTGCATCTCCAGCATTTATGGCGGTTGCATCATCATATTCTACATGTACAGCATTTAACCCTCTTCTAATGGGGTCTTGATCCATGATGTCATCATGAACCAACGTGAAGTTGTGTATGATTTCTATGCTTGAACCAAGAGTATAATGTCCTTCATGTGCACTTCCAGTAGCCTCTCCTACTAATCTGGGTAGGATTGCTCTGAATCTCTTTCCTCCTCCAGTGAAAAGATGAGTCATAGCTCCATGTAATCTTTCTTGCCTAATCTTATCCATTGATTTCATTATTTCTTTTTCTACGACAATTTTGTGTTTACCCAGAGCAGATTTTAATTCCAGCCCCTCCGATTTTGAATTAATTGATAATCTACCGCAATTAATTATCTTAGAAGTGTTAGAATCGATTAATGCTTCCATATCTGGGTAATGTGGTTCAATGAAATGTTTCCAAATCATTCTAAACCATGGTGCAATAATAGAATTCTTCCATTCATTCTCACCTTCTAACATTTGATTTATCTCTTCATGGGTTAACCATCTTGTATCCATTATCTCATTTTCATTAATTGATAATTCGGGGCTTGCTCTCACTATTAGGACATGGTCGATTTCATGCTCAATCCATTCATCATCCCATCTACAACTATACTCAAATCTACCTATGTGATTATAATCCCAGCTGGATGAAACCTCCTCTGGGATACCTAACTCTTGGAACATCTTCCTTTTGCTGGCATGGATTACTCCTTCAATCTCATCTCCATTCTCATTTTCAATATCTAATGGATGGCTACAGCAACTGTTAGCCCAAATCCCTGGGAATGTAATTTTTTCAATTGATCTCTGCTGCATTAGCAGTCTATCTTCCGAGTCGAAAATTAACACACTGAATGCTCGATGCCTAATCCCTTTACCTCTATGACAATCTATCTTACTTACAGAATCTATAACTTTGTCATTTTCATCTACTACTAAGCACATTTCTTTCATCATCTCAAGTTGTGATGAATCGAGTTTACTCAGACTGCTATCTTGGGTCTCTTCTCCCATGTTTCTCACCTCTCCGAGGACGGTTACATATAATAGATGAATGATTAAATTACTTTGGTCCCAATAGTATTGCCAGTTTGGACAAGTTCAGCAATTCTTTCAGGTTTTCTTCCATCAATCATCCAAACATTAGCCACATTTTGAGCTATTTTACTTGCACTTTCAGCTTTCAGAAATATTCCACCAGTGACATCTTGGCTAGATTCATGCTTTCCAGTAATTTTTTGTTCTTTTGACCATAGAGTAATCAGTTCCGAACCCTCTTCATTCGGAGGTCTAGTTAGTAGACCTTCAGTATCTCCTAGAAGAAAAATACAATGCGTGATTCCTGGAATCTCTTTACAGACTCTTACCATTATATCATCTCCAGATAATATTCCAAATTCTTTCTCATTGTGTACATCTACTACGTCACCAAAAGTCACTTGAACAGTATCTTTCTTTTCATCTCCCAATTTGCTAATATCTCCTTTGAATTGTGGTCCTAAGCCATTCGCCCATTTAGATGGGGGGTGGGATATTCCTTCTATTTCAAATTCCTTCAAGTACTTCAATACATAATTATTTAATTCCATCATGTCATTTCTTACATTCTTAACAGCTAACCTTTGTTCGTCAATAATTTCAATATTATGTCCAGTAGATAAATGCCATTTTTTTGCCTCTAGATGTCCGAAAGAACCTGCTCCATGTACTAAAATAACTGAATCCTCATTTTTTTTCAGTTTAGAAATAACTTTACAAACTGACATTATTCTTTCTTCTCGAACTAATTTATATTGAGATTTATCTGTGATTAACCCTCCGCCTAATTTGATTACAATTTTATTGTTAGGCATAGTTAATCTCATGTCTTCGAATGGAGTTACACATATTGCTGTATTCATTTCAATTTCTCTGCATTTCTAAACGATGGGTTCATTTCATAGAGTTTCTTCGAAAGTTTGTGTCAGAACAATCCGATATTGAGAAATTCCAGAGATGGCTCCAATCACAATTAGATGATGTCAAGTCGATTGAAGATGTTGAAGAGAGAGAAAGACGCCAAATTCAATTAGAATGTGCTATCCAAGAGACAATTAATTTCCGTAGTCTGATGAGTTTAGTCCAAGACATTGCTCCACCATTTGTGGAAAGAGAATCTCCTGTTAGAGTAGTTTCTGAAGAGAAAGTTTCCAAAGAATCTACTGGAGGCTTTTGTTTATCTTGTGAGAAGCCAATAACATCTGATATTGATTTCTGTATTAATTGTGGAGAATTCATTTAATTATTCTTCTTCATCAACCCATCTTGCTCTAGCTACTTCATACTCAGGATGGTCATTTGGTATTTGAGTAATATATTCTGGGTCTACAGACTCAACAAGATAAACTGTAACTCCTGCATGCCAAATTGTATCTCCATCTGCTTCCATCCTAGCGGTGTCAATTTCAAGTAATGTTGGTAATTTGTAATGCACTTTTCCTGCCTCAGCAGCCGATCTAATGCTTGATGATAGATGAACGTGTGCTCTTCCACTAGGAGTAATGCCTACTTCTAGTAAATTATCTGCTTCATCAGGATTACATGGATAAAATAATGATGGAGGTATGTTATCTGTAGGGAGATCTAATTCAATTTCAAGAGTATGGCCGTATGTGGCTCTAATCATATTGCCTCTTACTTCATATCTTCCTTTTCCGTCAGTCTCTGATACAGCTCTGAAATGATGTGGTCTTAACCAATGATATCTCCTTTCATCCTGTTTCTTAAATCTGCTAATTATATCTTTGACATCAACCCATCCATTAATATCCATTTCAAGATCAAATTTCTCAGGTGCATGTCTTAAAATTAATGCTAACCTTCTGGCTAAACTATCTCTTTCTCGTGAACGAAGTATAAATTTTCCTTCTTCATTACATGCTGGACATAGGTGGTCGTCGGAATAATATCCGTGTCTACTGCATTCTCTTATCATATTATCAAACACTTCGAGTCTAATTTCTTTCAAGAACCCAACGGTTCATATAGTCTCGTAAGAACTATCAATTAATTGCCAATAATTATGTTGTATGTTACTCTCGGAGATATATGAAAGCAGTAATTGTTGATTGGCTCAGGTCCCCTTTTCATAGAGCACATAAGGGGAAATTAGCAAATGTCAGACCTGATGAAATGGCAGGTCAAGTAATTAGGCAACTGATGGAAAGAAACGATATCTCTGGTTCTATGATAGATGATCTAATTCTAGGTTGTGCTTATCCTGAAGGCGAGCAAGGATACAACTTAGGTCGCCTATTGACATTTCTTGGAGAACTTCCAAACACGGTGCCTGGAGCCACAATAAATAGGCTATGTGGTTCATCTATGCAAGCTATTCTTTCTGCAGCAGCACATATAGAAGTAGGATGGGGAGATTGTATCTTGGTTGGAGGTGTTGAATCTATGAGTCGTATTCAGAGACGTGGTTTTAATTGGAGTCCTTCTCCTGAATTGGAGGATAAATTCCCTGATGCTTACATTGGCATGGGAGTTACTGCAGAGAATGTTGCTAAAAAATGGAATCAAACACGTAAACAACATGAACAGTTCGCCCTTTCATCGCATCATAAAGCAGCATCTGCTCAAACTAATGGGCTTTTCAAAAATGAGATTGCAACTATCAAAAATAATGAGGTTATCATTAGCGAGGACGGTTGCATCCGTGGAAATACTACTCTAGAATCTATGGCCAAACTTAATCCTGCATTTGGGGAGAATGGTATAGTTACAGCAGCTACTTCCTCTCCACTTACTGACGGTGCAGTTTTCATGATAGTATGTAGTGAAGAGTTTGCAGAGAAAAACAAACTCAAACCTATGGCTAGAATTGTAGCCGGTGCAGTCACTGGGTGCTCTCCTGAAATAATGGGGATAGGTCCTATCGAGGCTACTAAAAAAGTTCTGAATAAAGCGAATTGGGAAGTCGACGATGTAGATTTGTTTGAATTAAATGAGGCATTTTCTAGCCAAAGTTTAGCAGTAATTGAAGAATTAAAAATCAAACCTGAAATTGTCAATTTACATGGCGGAGCACTTGCTATAGGTCATCCTTTGGGGGCATCGGGTGCTCGAATTACTGGTAAGGCTGCCAGCCTTCTTCAATCTACGGGGTCAGAACGCGCAGTAGCAACAATGTGTATAGGTGGTGGAATGGGAATTTCAATAGCCTTAGAAAAATTTGATTAGTTAACCAAATTAGCATTACAACTAGGGCATTTATCTTCTATTGAAAGTTTACTAGGTATGACTGCTAGTAGCGTTGAACAACTCGGACAAGTTGCTAATACCTCATTTTCTGAAATTCTTTCCTTAATCTCACTGTAGTCTTCATTAAGGCTATTATACCAATTTTTGTATGTTGGGTCACTAATGGTTCTGACTCTTCTAAATGTCGATAATGAGAGTAAAATCAATAGGATTCCTTGGATAGTGCTGGCGTTATTTTCTTTACTCAGTTCATTAATTCCTGATAGTATGAAAATCAATGATAAGATTGTCAATACAATCATTGCCATTATATCTCCTCCACTATTTTTATTCTTGAAAGAAATAATAGCAAATAATGGTAGTATAAGTATGAAAATTGAACATATTGCACTAGAAACAGAGTATGTTGATATAATGAAAAAGCATAGCAATAAATCAATTATCATAAATCTGTATATATGTTTATGCAAATTTTCCATTACTTGACCTGTCATCTTCGCACCCCCTTGTCAATGATTGTGTTGCGACGAACTCATCAATGCTCCCCCTCTGCGAGGTGTGTGACAAAAGACACAGGAGTTGAGATTCTTAGTTCAAATTTGGACGGTAAAAGTGTTCTAGTCATAGTTTCAGGTGGAATTGCAGCAGTTGAATCAGTGCGTCTTTGTAGAGAGTTTAGACGCCATAGCGCTAAATTAACCATAATGATGTCTAAGGAGGCTGAGAAAATAATTTCTCCATTAGCATTGTCATGGGCATCGGGACAGAAAGTAATAACAGATTGGCAACCGGAAATGAAACAATTAGATGGCTTTGATATTGTCTTAGTCGCTCCTGCTACTAGAAATACGATATCAAAGCATATACATGGAATTATGGACTCACCAATAATGATGGCATTGAGTGCAGCCAGAGGAAATAAAACTCCGATTGTTTTTGTTCCTTCAATGCATCAAGATTTGTTTGACGACCCGGTAACTACTGAATTATTAGATCAAATAATATTGGAAGGCAACTATTATTTTGTTGACAGAGAAAAAGAAGGACGAAGAAAACAACCTTCTCCTGTTGTAATTGTTTCTAAGTTATCCAATCTAGTAAACTCTTTTCTAGATAATAGGAAAAAAGTCGCTATTACTCTTGGGGCCACTAGAGCACCCATAGATTCTGTTCGTGCTATCCAAAATGCATCATCTGGAAAAACTGGGTGGGCGATAGCTGAACATCTGTTTATGATGGGTCATGAAGTACATTGTATTGCTGGAAAAACTTCATCAAACCCTTCAATTGAATTACCTAATATTATTCGAGCAGGTTCTCCAGAAGAAATGTTATCGCGATCTTTATCTTTGGCGAAAATGGATGATAAACCCGAGGTTTGGATACATTCTGCTGCCGTCCTAGATTATTCTATGGTGCCTGAAAAAGGTAAAAAACCCAGTGGAGAAGATAAATGGGAAATAGAACTCCGACCTACGTTGAAACATATTTCTGAATTATCGGATTTAGTTGGTGACTGTATTAGAATAGGATTCAAGTTAGAAACCGGTGTTTCCGAAGAAGATCTTATTCAGAAATCTCTCAATCAAATCTCAAAATATGGTGTTGATTATGTAATAGCTAATATTCTTGAGCAAATTGGAGACGAAAATTCACCAAGAGCTAGAATTGTGTCTAACGATGGCTCTGTCAAAGTATTACAGAATGAAGTAGATATCTGTCTAGAGATTGAAAAAATCATTTCGGAATAGACCTCACATGCGGCACATTGAAGGATAATCTACTGCGGGATATAATCATGACAAAGCATGGTAAGGCTAAGAGAGGTATCCCTCCAAAGTCAGATTTTAATGCATGGTATCCTGCTATTGTCGAAATTTCTGATTTGGTTGATAAAAGATATCCAATTAAAGGAATGGATGTTTGGAAACCTTATGGTTGGTCAACAATGAGACTTATTGATAGTCTTACAAGGAAGGAAATGGAAAACTCTGGGCATCAAGAGTATAACTTCCCTTTGTTAGTTCCCGAAGATCTCCTTGAGAAAGAAAATCATCTTGTTTCTCGACTTAAAGCCGCCAGGGAACAAGGAGTAGATCCCTCTGAACTTAGGATGGATGAAGAAGATTCAGGTTTTAAGAAAGAAGTTTATTGGGTAACAAAAGGTGGTGAGAATAAACTCGATGTTCCGATGTTTCTCAGGCCTACTTCTGAAACGCCAATGTATACCATGTTTTCACTTTGGGTAAGAAGTCATGCAGATTTACCGTTGAAAACGTTCCAAATTGTCAATACTTTCCGTTATGAAACTAAGCAGACTCGCTCATTCATAAGAGTAAGAGAAATTCATTTCTTTGAGGCTCATACAGTTCACAAAGATGAAGAAGGTGCGACCAGACAAATAGAGGAAGATGCAGTAATTGTACAAAAACTAATGAAATCTTTGTGTTTACCTGTTTTAGTTTCTAAAAGGCCCGTATGGGATACCTTCCCTGGTGCATGGTATACTACTGCTGTAGACGCAGTAATGCCAAATGGACGTACTTTACAAATAGCAACTTATCATCACTATCGTGACCAATGGGCGCAAGCTTTTGATTTGAATTATGAAGATGTTAACGGCAAAATTCAGAATTGTCACCAAACTACATTTGGTATGTCCGAAAGATTGCTAGGTGCTGTAGTTGGAATGCACGGTGATGATGCTGGGCTAATTCTCCCTCCCTCTGTATCTCCCTATCAAGTGATTCTAATGCCCGTTGCGGCTCATATCAACGAGGAAGTTTTACCAAAAATTAAACAAATTACCGATGATCTTAGGTCAGCGGGTATTAGAGTTCATCTAGACGATAGGGACAAACGTCCCGGTGGTAAGCATTACGATTGGGAAATTAAAGGAGTTCCAATTAGGTTGGAGTTTGGTCCTCGTGATCTTGCTGAAAATAAATGTGTATTATCTCTCAGAACAGGAGGTAAGGTAGATGCTAGCTTAGATAATCTTTCAGAAACTATTTCTGTTCATTTACTAGAAATTTCAGAGCAGTTATTGAAACGTTCCTCTTCACATATGTCAGATTTAGTTAAGAAATTCCCTGGTGTTGTAGATACAGATAATGGTTGGAAACTTGTTTCCCCAATAGAAGATGGAATAGTCTATGAATTAGCATTTGATGGTAATGATGCAGATGCCGAAATTCTAGAAAAAACAACTGGATTAGCCCTATTAGGTGATTCAGTAGAACCTTATAATGAACCACAAAGATGTGTCATTACAGGGAAATTAACCACCAGAAAGCAACATCTTGCACGTATGTATTAATCATTTTTCTTTTTTCTCAATCCAAGTAATGATATAAATGATAATGTCATTATTAGCATTCCATCTAACATATCTCCGTCACCTGTTTGAGTCCATGAATCTAGATTTTTATAGTCGGTTATCTCTCCCAACTTTAATTTAGGATTATCTTCACATTTTTTAACTGTTTCAATAATTGACATTGTGTTTACTCCCGAACTGCTATAATCTCCATTTGTTGTTGAAATAATTGTTAGATTTTCGTCTAATAGTTCCGCTGACCATGCATATGGTTCAGTTTGAACATTCACACTTTTCAGATGGATGTGTACATTACCAGTAGCAAACCAAGTATAACTTCCACTATCTACGAGTTCTTGGGAACCGTTTTGTGAAATATCCCAAGTTATAGTATAGTTCTGATTAATAGTTAAATTATCCATTGACCAAATGATGGTGAAGGTAGTTCCATTGACTGTTTGTTTTGCTTCGAACCCGATATCTCCAGGTGCTTCTGTATCTTCACAGAGTTCTACGGGAATAATTGAATTTATGCCCACTGCAATATTCGAACTTACTAATAGTAACCCAATTACTCCAATAATAGTTAGAAGTAGCCTTCTTTTAGGATTTCTTCTTTGAATATTAATTTCTTCTTCTGGAGAATCAGCTTTTGGAGATGGTAATATCACATCATGCGTGAATTCGCTGCTTCCATTTTGTTCCTTTTCTTTTTCGATTTCTTCAGGAGTGGTAATTCCCATTTCATCAAGAGCTTCTCTACCATAGATCCTCTCAGCCAGCCTGTAAAATTCGTTATAATTCTCTAATTCCGATGGGTCCATTGACCCATCGAGTAATTCTCTAAGTCTTTCCCCCTCATTCATAATTGCCATTGGCAAACCGCTCCTTCATGAATGAAACCCAAGAAAGTATCTTGTAATGATGATTATTTCCGTTTTATGACAGACTTCACTGCGTTTTCAATAGCTTTGGAATCAATATTTAGATGTGCCATTAACTCTGAAGTTCCACCACTCTCTCCAAACCTATCTTCTACTCCAACCATTTCTAGCGGAGTAGGAATATTTCTAGATAAAAATTCAGCTACGCTCCCCCCAAGTCCCCCAATAACTGAATGATCTTCTACAGTAACAATACATCCACATTGTTTAGCGAGCTTTTGTATAAGTTTTCCATCTAGAGGTTTTATTGTATGCATGTCTACAATACATGCATCAATTCCGTAATTCGATAATTGTTCAGCCGCTATTTTCGCTTCGTTTACCATTACTCCGCAGGCTATAATTGCAACATCATTTCCATCTTTAATGACATTTCCCTTACCAATTTTTATTTTCTTAACAGTATCCTCATCATAAATTCTTGAAACTTTATTTCTAGCGGTGCGTGTGTATGATGGATTATTATGATTAAGTAATTGTAATGTGAGTTCTTCGGCTGAAAGATCATCGCAAGGGTGCATTACTGTCATATTTGGTATAGTTCTGTAAATGGCTAAATCTTCTATTGACTGAGCACTACTACCATCAGTTCCAGTATGTATTCCGCCATGGCTACCACAAATATGTACCACTAGTCCAGGCCTAGCAATTCCATTCCTTACTTGTTCGAATGCCCTTTCAGTAAAAATAGCAAATGTACTAGCAAAGGGAATTTTTCCTGATGAAGCCATTCCTGCAGACACAAGCATCATATTTTGTTCTGCTATACCCATTGAAACAGTCCTTTCAGGGTATTCCGCCCTAAATAAGCACGATTTTGTAGATTTCCCTAAATCAGCTTCAAGTACTACTACTCTCGGGTCATCTGCCAATTTCAGTAGTGCTGAACCATATCCATCTCTTGATGCTCCACCTTTAGAAGGAGCACTCATGATAATTCCTCCAATGCTAATATCAATTCATCATCATTCGGAGCTTTACCATGGAACGAGGGGTTATTTTCCATGAATGACACTCCTTTACCTTTTACTGTATGAGCAACTATAGCACAAGGACGTTCGAGCTCATTGGTAGCCACATCTATAGCCTCAATAATTTCAGTCATACTATGTCCATCTATCTCAATTATTTTCCAACCGAATGATTCAAATTTTTTCCCAATATCTCCAATTTCCATTTGTACTTCCATAAAATCATCATTTTGAATTCTATTTCTATCAATTATTACATTAAGATTTCCCGTTTGATGAAAATCTGCTGCCATTGCAGCTTCCCATATTTGTCCCTCTTGGGTTTCACCATCTCCTATCATTACCCAAATGTTTCTTTCACTATTATCCATTTTAGCTGCAATTGCGCATCCTAACCCAAATGAGAGCCCCATCCCCAAACTTCCAGCAGAAAAATCTACACCATTTGTCCATTTCATGTCGACATGTCCTTGACAAATAGAACCAAGAGTTCTAAAACCATCAATGTCTTTCTTAGAAATTATGCCTAAATTATGAAGCATAGAGTATACTGCGGGGCTTGCATGACCCTTACTCATTATGAATCTATCACGATCTTCCCAATTTGGTTCATCTAATTTAAATCTAAATCCAGTTCCATATAGGCCCACTATCAAATCTATAGCTGACAACGATCCTCCTGGGTGTCCTGCTCCTGCTTTGTGCACCATTTCGACAATATCTATCCGGCATTTTCTTGCCATTTCAATTAAATCTGCTTCATTCAGGTTAATATTAGCACCCCTTATGTTGACCTGTCATTGAAATTGGCTATTGATAGTTTGCAGTGATGTAACTCCTATTGTTGAATACATTGGTTGATATTTGTTGAGCATATCGGACACTTGTAGTAACATGATTGGGACCCCCCTCGCTGGAAATAATAACTGGAGAAAAGTCTTGGAAAACTTTTCTTTACCTGTATCAGTTAAACATGATCCTCTACTTGTTGAGTGTTATAATATCTTGATTAAAGGAGGAAATGTTGATGTTGATTTGGGAACTAAACTTTTTCAATCTTCAAACCTATCGGGAATTTCTGCTCTTGCAAATTTAATAAAGAAATCAAGATTTAGTAACTATGTGTACTTCAATGATAATTTACATGTAAATACTACAAATATCTGTGTCCTAGCATGTAGGTTTTGTGCATTCCGAAAGGGACCTAGGCATAATGATGCATATGCTCTGAGTGTGGACGAATATTTACACCGAATAAAGCCCTTTAGTGAGGTTATAGACGAAGTCCATTCAGTTGGAGGATTACATCCGGATTGGACTGTAGAATATTATGAAGAACTATATCGTGCAGCAAAGAAAACATTTCCTCATATACATATCAAATCGTTAACAGCAGTGGAAGTAAAACACATTTCTTCTAGAAGCGGCCTAAATGTCGAAGAAACTCTTTCTAGGTTGAAATTAGCAGGATTAGATTCTCTTCCAGGGGGTGGTGCTGAAATCTTGGTGGATAGTGTTAGAGATAGAATTTGTAGGGGAAAAGAATCCTCTGATGAGTATCTTTCAATTCATGAAATTGCACACGGATTGGGTATCAAGACGAATTGTACAATGTTATTTGGAACTGTTGAAACAGTCAGGGAAAGAGCTATTCATCTCTATAAATTAAGGACTCAACAAGATGTGAGTAATGGTTTCCAATGTTTCGTCCCTTATCCATTTCTTCCAGATAAATCTAGACTCCCTGAAGCACAGTTAGCTTCAATGAATGAAATTATTCGAGTAATTGCAATTTCAAGAATCATGCTAGATAACATCCCCCATATCAAAGCATATCGTATGAACATAGGAAGTCATGTCGCCTCAATTGCACTTAATTCCGGTGCAGACGATATTGATGGCACAGTCAATCATGAAGAAATCATGCACGAGGCTGGAAGTTCAGCCAGACTTGACAGTGATAGTGAGGTGTTGGCTAGAATAATTGAGAATGTCGACTCAATACCTATCAAAAGAAATACAACATATTCTAATTTTACACGCTATAATAGGAAACCTGATGATGATAGTAGGAGACTTCCTGTAGCCCAATCTACGTCGTGATTCAATGTCTTGGGAAAATGTTCTTGGTAGGGTTGCATTTGCAAACTGCGATCCTATTTTTGATGGACTTGAAGGGGATTGGAAAATTCTCCCCGCTCCTCCTTCTTGGTTAACTGGGCATTTACTTAGGCGTGACTGTATTACTGCACCAATTCCCGCAGCAGATTTTGCTAAGCATTCTGATGAGTTATTACTGATACCAAAACTTGGAATCGTAAGTCAAGGTGATGTAGGTTCCGTAATTCTATTCGGAACTAGACCTATTGAACAGATGAGAGATGTCGCTCTTCCATCTGATTCGTCTACCTCTAGAGCCTTACTACAGTGGATATTGAAATCAATGAAACTTGATCCTAAGTTTCATGAAAGAGGTCCTGATTTAACTGCAATGCTAGATGAGTCTGATGGTGCACTATTAATCGGAGATAGGGCACTCATTGCAGCTAGAGATTACCCCGATCTAGTGAAACTTGACCTTGGTGCCGAATGGACCAATAAAACAGGTTTCCCTATGGTATTCGGAGTTTTCGCAGGGAGAAAAGACTCACCTATTTCAATTCTAAATAGAGCCAGTAACGATATGGTCAGACAATATGAGATTTTCCTAAATAATGAATCTTGGAGGAATCAAGTGATTAAAAGAACGTCATTAAAATTAGGATTTTCCGAATCCCGAATTTCGGAATACTTCTCTATTGAAGTTCAAAATAAACTTGATGATTTTTCTAAACAGGGCTTGGAATTTTTCCTGAAAGAAGTTTGTGGAATGGAGAAAGAAATAACTTGGCTACCGTCTTATGAATAATTCAATTCTTTGCTTGAAACATAATTTAGTAAATCGATTGCAACTTCACAAGATTCCGCAACCACAACCTCAAAATCATCTTGAAATTTTCTTAGAGTATCCATTGCTTCCATATCTCCAATAGCACCCAGTGCTTCTGCTGCTTCATGCCTGACCATAACATCTTCAGATAAATCTGAAAGTCTATCGATTAATGATGGGATAGCATGTGTTTCTTGCATTTGTCCTAATACGTAAGCGATTTCATGTTTCAATAAAGCTGATTCTGAAGAGAAAGCCGCGGTCAAAGCATCTACTGAATCATTTCCTCCAATATTTCTCAAAGCGAATAAAGCCCTCATTCTCTGGAACATTTTTTCATTTTCGTCGCTTAGTACTCGTCCCAAATTCGAAATATTAGAGTCTTCGCTTGGAGGCGCTGGGTCTACAGAATCAAAGGGACTAATTTCTGGTTTTTTCCTTTCATTCATTTATTCACCTGAACCTATAAACTTAATTTCATCTACAACCAGATTTTTGTCGACCATACCAATTTTCTGCCCTTCTTTGAGGAATAACCTAATTGCGTCTCTTCCATCTTTTCCATAATCAATAGTTCGATTATTTACGTACATTCCCACAAACTCTTTGTTTGTTTCATCATCAATACCTCTGCCCCATTTTTTAGCAAATTCAAGTGCCTCATCAGGATTCTCTAGTGAATGAATAATACTGTTTTTAACATCAATAGTTAATGATTCGCACAATTCCATACCAAGATCTTTTCTAACGACATTCCCTCCTAATGGAAGAGGTAGTCTTGTTTTATTATTCCACCATATCCCTAAATCAAGTACTAATTTCACTCCTTCCGATTCCCATGTTAGTTGTCCTTCATGAATAATTAATCCGGCATCATACTCTCCATTAGCAACTTTTGGCAAAATTTCATCGAATGGTACAACTTCAACCTTAACATCTCCCCAAGCTAACAAAAGTGAAAGATAAGCGCTTGTACCCAAACCTGGAATTGCAATAACCTTAGTCTTAGCTTCCTCTTCTGACATTTCTCTATTTGAAATAACCATCGGCCCATAGCCTTCCCCCATTGATGCACCACAATTCATTAGGTGATATTTGTCAGCAATTTCAGGAAATGAATGGATACTGACTGCTGAGATTTCGTATGTACCATCCATCGCATGTTTATTCAAAGTCTCAATATCTAGCAATACGTGTTCATATTCACGACCTTCCGTATCTATTGTTCCTGTGGTCATTGCATGGAACATGAATGCATCATCTGGATCTGGTGAATGTCCTACTCGGAAGGGCTTCTCGGCTGTGTTCATGATTTCGCGGTAGAAAACTAATACAAAACTGTGTGTATGTCTGTATGATGAATGGTAAGGATGAATAGAGTGTTTCTTTTCGACGATAATATGCCGGACGCATCTAAACTATCTACAGCAACAGGACAACTGGGGCCAGTGTGTGCAATTACGGGTAAAGCAATGACTTTCGCTGAAGCAATAGTCTTGGATGATCAATTTGTTTGTTGGGAAGCATACGTTGAGGCTACAGGTGCAGATTCAGCTTCTGAAGGTAAGCAAGTATCAGATCTTAATCTTGATTGATTAAACCTCAACTTAATTTGCCACCTACTATCTAAGTGCACTATGGTGGAGGGCTGGAGTCGTTTCGCATTACGATTTGGAGACTACTATAAATCCCTAAACCATAATGATTTGTGGGTTCCTCCGAGATTAAAAAGTAGGGAGTGGATGTTCATTCCTTGGGGTTCTAGCCCCCCTGATAGGCATAGAGGATTTTTGGATAAGAAGGGGCTTTCCGACTATCTAAGCCAGAAATCCCCTCATTCATGTTTTCATAGCACTGCTTACTACAAATATCCTAATGAAAGAAAAATGATCGACAAAGACTGGCTTGGAGCAGATTTAATATTCGATTTAGATGGAGATCACTTACCGGGGGTTTCAGATAATGATTTTCCAACTATGATATCAAAAATTCAAGAACAAGCATGGACCCTATGGTCTGATTTTTTACATCCTGAGTTCGGATTCGAAGAGAAGTATGTTCAAACATCGTTTTCTGGACACAGAGGGTTCCACATTCATGTTAGAGACCCATCATTATTACATCTTGATTCCAATGCACGAAGACAACTTGTCAATTATATTCGTGGTGAAGGAATAAATGTTCAGACAATACTTTCAGGGCCGGATTCTGGTTGGCAAAATAGAATAAATAACGGTATCAAGTCAGTTACTCATAAATTGAAGGTGATTAAGGAAAAGGGCCCTGATTACAAATCATATATTGATGAGTTGCAGACTGCTGTTGAGAATAGCGGAAAGGCTTCAAAAATTTCTTCGAAGAAACTTTCTAAGCCGAAAATAAATGAAATAGCAGATTTGGCAGATGAAGAACGTTTGAATAGGCTATTATCAGATAATAAATTAAGAGTTTTTGGTGAAAAAAATACCTCCATATTTTGGGATATGGTCAAAGGCGATAATTCAGTTGTTTTAGGTTCTGCAGGCGAAACTGATGAGGCAGTAACAGTTGACGTGAAGAGAGTTATACGATGGATAGGTAGTCTGCATGGGAAATGCGGATTGAGAGTTACAGAAATGCCTCTTGAAAGATTAAATCCATTTTCACAAAATCATTTTAATCCTTTAGAGGAGTCAATTGTTTTCTCTTCCGATAAGAAATTCAATATTTTACTGAATAAAGATGATGTCACTGCTGAGTTAGCAGGAATAAGGGTTGAAGGTAACTCTGGAGATAGGTTTGAAGTCACCGAATCTTTAGCCACTTTCATAGTTTTGAAAGGTTGGGGTTCGATTGTTAATTAGATATAATTTGAACACTGAATCACAATATGTTGAAGAGTGATTAGGTTCGGAAGAGTACTAGTGAGTACTATGGGCGAGGACGAGAAGACTCAAGATAACCCTCAAGGGATGCCTTTACCACCTCTTCCTCCAGGTATTTCATTACCTCTCCCACCTCCACCTCCACCACCAGTCGAAGAAGTCAATTTGGATGAAGATTTAGAGATATTAGAAAATATCGAAGAAACGCAAATTGAAGAGGTTGAATATTCTCAATCAACCGATTTCCAATCTCATTGGGAGAAAAGAAAAGCTTCAGATCCTAATCTCTCAGTAGGCAATCGGGAGAGTATGTACGGACATATTGACCGGATTGCTACAGGAGAAGTTGGAACACTTTTGGATAGGTTTTCAAATCGTTTTGGTTCCGAACTAGATAGAGAAATTATCGTTTTACGTAAAAAACAACAACAAGAAATGCGTGAAATAAAACCTACTGTTGAATTAATTCAAGCACCTACTGAAGAATACGAAGAAGAATTGGAAGAAGAACTAGAAGAAATTAGTAGCGATGAAGACTTTGCAGAATTCTTTTCAGTAATCAATAATTTATTAGGAGATATTACCGATGAAGATGTGATTAAGAATTTTATAGCATCTGATTCATTTTCATTATTTGAGGAAGTGGGGGCATCGCCAGAATCAGTTTCTGAGGAACAGAAGGGGGATTTCTTCAGATTAATAAATCAAGTACTAGGTGATTTACCTGATGATAATGAATCAGTAGAAGCATTTATTGGCTCATCAGATTTCTCAATATTTGTGAAGATGGGCGAATTGTACGGAGAATGAAATTATGGGACTATTAGAAAAGGCTGGCAATGTTCAGACAGAAGAAAAAAAAGCTACAAAAGTAGTCAAGGCTGAGAAAGAGGCTGAAAAGTTTAATCAGGCTGTTGCAAAGGCTGCTAAGAAAGTAGAACCTTCTCCAAAAGAATCTAAGAAGGCTGCTAAAGTAAAGAAAGCTAAAAAACCAAAGAAAGTTAAAGCTCCGAGAGCTAAAAAAGAGCGCATTCTAAAACAGTTCCCAGAAGGATTTGATGAAGTTAATAAAGCACGTTCTTGGTTTCGTACGTTAGTTGATCTTGTTGTGAACTTCTCATTATTTTCGTTCTACCTTCTAACTAATATTGTTGCTGGAGGTGCTTCAGATTTAACATATGTATTGATTCTAAGCTTAATTTTACCTATTTTCAATTTAGTTTTCATGCCATACAAGACTGGAAGAACTGTAGGTCAATGGATAACAACAACACGATATGTTAATTCACGTGGAAAAAATCCTCCGTTTCTTTATCACCTCTTGAAGAGTTCTCCAGTGATTTCTTATCTTTCTGGTGCGGGAGCATTCCTTGTTCTTATATCTGCATCTACAGAATGGACCACAGGAATGACAGGAGTTGTTGTGACTCTATTACTTCTTTTCTTATTAGTTCCAGGCGATTGGCTATTCAAGAAGTTTCATCAACAATCTTTTGGAATATGGGAATTCCTCTTCGGTGGTGTTTGGAATGCTAGGGCGCAAAAAGGTGAAGGTGGCACTGGAAATAAATTATTCCAGAGACTTGAATCATTAAGCGATTATACAGAGTCTAAAGGATGGCTTGAGGATAAAGAATAATTATCCTAAGATTTTATTCCTAGTAGTAAATCAAACTGCGGAATTCAATAATTATTTTTCCATTTTAGTCTTTTAAAATTCGATTTTTTAAAACACTATTTGAAAAAGAATGTTTCGTAGGCTAGTATATGTCATTAATGGATTTTTTATTAGCTCCTAGAATTGATCATAGGGGATGGAATACTCCTAACGAGGCATCAAGAATATTACTTTTATCCGTTATAGCAATTGTTTCTTACTGGGCGTGGCCTATATCCGACGGAATGATTTACATGTGGCTAACTATAATCATTTTAGTTTCAACAATAATTCTTTCAATAGGTTGGTTAATTTTGTCTTACGCCAGTCAAAATAGGGAATCTAGGAAACTAACTCCTTCAGTAGGAAAAAATCAATCTTGATATTCACAGTGGTGTTCTAATACCTATTGCTCTTACTACACACCAGCCGGCTCTAGCTTCCCACATTGCAAATATTCCACCAATTATGCTTCCTGTAACTAACATCCAATAGGGTTCAGGTGATAGAACTCCTTGCGTTACTAAGATTGCTAATACAAAACCTGCTATTATAGCAAATATGCCTGTAACAAAGCGTACAACTCTACCTTTAGCATCGATATTACAAGTTCTTTCCATATATTTCGTTTGGGTAGGCAGCATATGAATGCGTGTTTTTATTATTACTTTGATTACCACTTCAATTACAGTATATTACAGTGTAACTGGGCTGATAGAAAATATTTACACCATTTATTTAATGGAAGGTTAGCATTGGGAATGTCATGGCCGCAAGTCTGGAATCCACTTTCGTAGCGGTTTTGGTATTACTTTCGCCATTATTTTTAGCTACTCCTCTATCTTTTGCTTGGAAGTGGTGGACGGGAATGGAGCCTGAACATGAACACTACAGAGAAAAAGTCAGAGTAGTTCTAGATTCAGGAATTCCGCTCAGTAGATACCGTCCTGAATTAGATGCAGAAGCAAGAAAGGTGTATCTTGATCCCGATCGTCAAGCAAGAATTGAATCAGATCTCCTGAACCCTCTAGGAGTAACTCATTTTATCTTATTTCCAGCTCTAATAGCTTGGCCTATATTGTTTCCATTCTCAATTATAATTGGGTTATTAGCTTGGTTCCCTCTGAAAATATTTGAATGGATTCTAATTGAGAAAAAGATTCTCCTTAAAATCGCTAATTTAGTGAAGAAAGCCAATCGATGGGAGATTATTGGGATTCCAAGATCAGATATTGGAATTAAGACCTCTGACAGGATTTTATCATCGATCCACCGAATGCCGATTACAGTTTTCTTAGGCCTTTTTTCATTTTTACTAATAATGAATCTTCATTGGTTAGCCGGTTTTAGCATTAAGAACACAATACTCGTTTCATCCCTACTTTACATTATCTTAGTTTCATTTATTTCTGTAATCAGAGCGGCAACAGCAAGTGCACTTTCTTTTGCAGATATTCCCAAAAGAAAAGTAATTCCGATGGATAGTTTAGTTGAATCATGGATGGCACCTTGGGTAGGTGTAGGTTTGGTATTCTTCCTTGTAAGACAATTAACATTCTCTTACAAGGCCATTCGTGAAGATACTCTTTTTGTTGATCCAATCATTTTTTCATTATCCATACTTTTGGTATTGTATACTGCAACAATAATTGGCCTAATGATTGAGGTTACATTTTTTAGGAATCGGGCTAATGATGTAAGGACAAAATTCCAACATCAAGTTATTGAAGTTCATAATCCACGATTGTATTTATTTACACAACATCTCGGTGATCTAAAAATTTCTCCTTTGATGTCATTAGATGAGTGGTTGCAGAAGAATGAGAGTTTTGATTCAACTGATTTCGATAATATCTAATTCATCAGTTTTTAAGATGAATTCGTTTATCTTGATTTCTTCTTCTAAATTATTGATTATTAGGAAACCAGAACTTCCAACACTTGTTGTAATGTTAATTTTAGTTCCATTTCCAGATACATATTTTCCTAATTGAATTTCTTTATCTGAGCTGAATCTCAAAATTTTCTTTTTTCTTTTCTCTCTACTTTCTAATCTAGCATGTATCTCTTGACCTGGATAACATCCTTTCTTCAAATCTACAAATTTATCTAGTCCGAGCTCTGAGGGTAGGAAATTATGCTTGTATTCATCAAATGATAAAATCCCATTAGATATTCTAAAATCAACCCATTTTTCTATTACTAATTTATTGCAACTAGGGCCAAAATTTTCCATTATAAAACTATCAATTTCATTAGTTTTAATAACAACGTCAATTTTAATTCTTCCATTATGTTTTGAAGCCTTAAAGTAATTCTCCTTCCAGTTTAGCCAATTATTATTAATTCGATTATATTCTTTAGGGATTATCTCTAGTAAATCATCTTCATAACCTATTATAGAAATTTTTGACAAAATTTCATCACCATTCATTATACGAACATCTTCATTCCAGTGGATACCTGAAACAATTAATTTTCTAGTATCTTCTGCAACTTCTGAGTTACCTAAAATTAAGAGTTGTTCTTGAATACGTAAAATTTGTAATGAGTCAGTTATTCTACCATTTGCATTACAAATCAAAGTATCAATACTTTGTAAATCAGAAATTGATTTAATATTTGATGTAATTAATCTATTAATATGTTCAATACAATCTTTCCCTTCAGCAACAGATATGCTACAATTATGTATGTAATAATCTATATTGTCCATATTAATCAACCAAAAGATTGACCGCAACCACATTCTCTCGATGCATTAGGATTAGTAATGTTGAATCCTCCTCCCATTAATGTATCCTTGAAATCTAATTCTAAACCATTTAGAAGTGAACTATCACCATTATGGATGTAAACTTCTACTCCTTCAA
>Ga0209631_10000480_pt1 | contig 54292 bp, 56 predicted proteins | sample COG_08_FD_184752 | JGI IMG/M metagenome (GOLD analysis project Ga0209631, IMG submission 184752) | Pelagic Microbial community sample from North Sea - COGITO 998_met_08 (SPAdes) (version 2) | ecosystem: Environmental > Aquatic > Marine > Neritic zone/Coastal water | place: Helgoland, sampling... | reverse complement strand
TTCAGCAAAGCCTTCTGGGTTACTAGCGGCAAGATCTACAAACTCTTGCGGCATTTCAGGCATTGGCATTGGAAACATTGTCATTGTAATTAATCTCCCCCCCCCTCAGATTTTTGTACTGATGTTTTTATAACTTTAGTACGTTCTCATCAATTGTAATTATTTACGGCTACAAGTTCTTTCACATGCATTCCATATAGTATGTGATCAACGTCACATTATTTTTTTTAGTAAAAAACTTCAGTGCCTGTGAGTAGAGATTGGGTGATTAACTCATTATGCGAACTTATAAAGATTAATATCGCGTATCTAAATATTTTCGATGAAAGGAAATCAAGCACCAAATTAGTTTTACCTACATGAAAGCCCGCCGCTCTAATTGTTCACGATTGGGAATGCAAAGCCCTCGTTTGTTGTGGACGATAAGTGAGTCCTCCCTTAGCTTCCTAAATATTCGCGACACCGTTTCGCGAGAAACGCCGACTAAATTCGCAAAATTAGCATGTGTTAGCATAGGTGAGACAACATACCCGCCTGGCTCCTCTACGTCTGGTTTTGCCAATCTAAGCAATTCAGTGCATGCTCGCTGTTCAGCTCCTAACAAGGTTAGGTCAGTTAAGCGTTCATTTAAAAGACGAATGTTGGAAGACATTCTACGCAGGAGGGCCAAGGTCATCTCTGGACTGTGAGGCAACAATTTAATAAACTCTATGCCTGGAGCAGTGGCCATTTGACAATGCGTGATAGTGCAAACCCAGGCAGAACGTGGCAGGCCGTCAATTGCAGCCAATTCGCCAAACATATCACCTTCTTTAAGAGTCGCATAAGTAAAGGCACGGCCAGTCTCTGAATAATTTAGAACGTGGACAGTGCCTGTAATTATGAAATAGACGTTGGAATCTCTCATCCCTCGCTCAACAACACTCTCATTTGGACTAAATTCTACCCACCTACATTTGTTTGCAAAATTGTCTCTGGCGTTGACGCTCAAGTAAGATAGTAGGGGTACCTTAACAAGTTTTCTTGAGATATCCTCAGCATTGGGTAGGTTCATGTTATCATCCTGAAACAATGTTTAGGGGTTTAGCAGAATAGGGGTGCTTGTTTTACAAGACCTCAGACGCTTCCATGTGCCTTTCGCTCAAATGATTATCTCGTTTTAATTTAACTTGAACAATACATACCAAGTAGGCATTGAGTCGAGACTAACTTTTTCTGCATGCCAAACGTTGATAAATATTGAAAAATGGACGTGAACGTATAGGTTTTGTCGAGCGCTCTTGTGGCGCACGATACACAACTTTTGTGGAGTTTTTTGATGAAAGCTACTGGCTACAGTGACCTTCTGGAGCGCCTTGAAAATAAAATGGCCATGGTTGGCATTATCGGTTTGGGTTACGTGGGATTGCCACTTGCATTAGCTTGTGCCAAATGCGGCTTTGCCACGATAGGCTTTGATGTGGATGAGGCCAAAATTACCACCCTTGGCCAAGGGCAGTCGTACCTAAAGCATATTGCTGGCAAAAAAATAAAAGAGGCTGTTGATAATGGTGCGCTTGATGTAAGTGGAGACTTTTCCCTGCTTATGAATATGGATGCTATTATAATCTGTGTTCCGACCCCCCTTGCGTCTGAAAATAAGCCGGACCTGAGCTATGTGACCGCGACAGCAGATGCTATTGCAAAAAACTTAAAAGCTGGTCAGCTTATTGTACTGGAATCAACAACCTACCCAGGTACGACGGCGGAAATTTTGCGGCCTATACTAGAAGCGGGAGGCCTTAAATCCGGCGAAGATTTTTATTTGGCCTACTCACCAGAACGAGAAGATCCGGGGAACCCGGATCACGAAACTTCAAGTATTCCAAAAGTTGTAGGTGGCGACGGTGTGAAAGCCCTTAAGCTGGCGGAGGCGATGTACAATCAAATTGTCGTTAAAACTGTGCCAGTTTCTTCTTTGGATACAGCAGAAGCAGTAAAGCTAACAGAAAATATCTTTCGCTCGGTTAACATTGCCCTGGTCAATGAGTTGAAATTAATTTACGACAAAATGGGCATTAATGTATGGGAAGTGATAGAAGCTGCTAAAACCAAACCGTTTGGTTACATGCCATTTTATCCTGGTCCGGGCCTTGGAGGGCACTGCATTCCTATTGACCCGTTTTACCTTACCTGGCGCGCAGAGCAATTTGGCCAGAAAACACGCTTTATTGAGCTGGCTGGCGAAATCAACACGGCGATGCCAAGTCTTGTGGTTCAAGTTCTGGAAGAAGAGCTCAAAGATCGCTTTGACAAAAATATGGCTAAAGCAAAAATTCTTGTTTTGGGCGTCGCCTATAAAAAGAACGTCGATGACGTAAGAGAAAGTCCAGCTTTCACTATTATTGAGATTATGGAAGACAAAGGTGCTTCAACTGCCTTTTACGACCCTCATGTAGTGGAAATTCCAATGACTCGCGAGCATATGCAATTGGCGGGTCGCCGCTCAATTGAGTGGGATCCCTCAAGCTTATCTGATTACGATGCGGTTTTGATTGTTACAGATCATGATGAGGTTGATTATGCAGAACTTGTAAAGAGAAGCCGACTTGTTGTTGATACCCGCAACTCAACAAGTGCAATCGAGGACCCTGAAGGCAAAACACTTTTGGCCTAAACAATAGCCTAAGGTTTAGTGATCCACTTGTCATACCAAGCTGTCAAATTATAGAGGGTCCACAAGTGAAGGGAGTTATCGCATCGCCCCTCCATATGATCACGGAACTGTTTGGTAATGTTATCACGGTTAAGAAAGTCACGGTCCAACAGTGGCGATGTTAGGACGCACTTTTCAGCCCGCTGGCCAAGTTCACCACGCAACCATTCAGCCATAGGAGCTGCAAATCCCATTTTTTTACGATATAAGATGTCGTCAGGCAATAAATCTTGCAGCGCTTTTTTAAGTAAGTATTTTGTCTCACCGCCTTTGATTTTCCACTTCATGGGAATATCCATAGTGAACTCAACAAGCTTGTGGTCCAAAAATGGCACTCGAGCTTCGATAGACGTGGACATGCCAATCTTGTCAACCCGCATTAGCAATAATTCCGGTAGTCGCAATCGAAACTCACTATAGGCCATACGGGTCAGGTGATCCTGTCCAAGATGTCTCTTATCAAAGGACTTTAAATAAGATGATATTATAGCACCACTGTCTGTATTATTGAGGCTCGAAACGTCGAGCCCTGCCTGTTCCAATTCGCACAGGTCGCTTGTTTCTAACTTCCTTTTTAAGGTGCGTAGTTTATGGACGTTCCAAAAGGCATTGGCGCCAGACCAGAAAAGCTCTTGATTTTTGCCTGCCCGTGAGAAAACCTCTAGGACTTTATCAAAGCGTGGCGTTAAGGTCGCGAGCTTTTCAGCAAAAACGCCAATTATTTTTCGAAAAAGTGTGGGAAATTTGATGTAGTTATCCCAGAATATTTTGTGGAGTTTTAAGTAAGTCATGTAGCTATCATAACCACAAAATTGCTCGTCAGAGCCTTCGCCAACCTGAACCACGGTAACGCCGCAATCCTTTGCTAGCTTCGAAACAAAATAAAGGGGAATGCAAACCCAGTCGGCGATTGGCTCATCTTGAGAGTATATAAGATCATCCATGTAACCTATCATGTCGGTCTCATCGATTAGGATTTCGTGGTGATTTGTTTTAAATTTTTTGGCAATGCGATTAGCATAGTCCAGCTCGTTTAAGTGTTTGTGGTCCTTGAAGCCTACTGTGAAGGTTTCAACAGGTCGGTCCATCATCTGGCTCATCAAGGCGACATTGGCAGACGAATCAATGCCACCGGAAAGAAATACTCCAATTGGAACATCCGACATCATGCGCTTGCTAATTGCCTTTTCAAGGTGTGTGCGAATGCCACGGGTATAGAATGTCTCTAGCTTGGATTCTGACAAATTACTAATTCTTGATGGATCAATGCTTTGGCCGGGAACTGCATCCCAATACCGTCGAAACGACATTGTTCCGTCTTCGGAAACTTCCATTATATGGGCTGCAGGCAATTTGAAAATGCCCTTGAACATGGTCAATGGCGCTGGGGCAATCATAAAGCTGAGAAAATGATTAAGCGCCTGAGGATCGATGTCCCGCTCAATAGTTGGGTCGGCAAGGATCGCCTTAATTTCAGATGCGAAAACAAAGCGTCCACCTGTTTTGGTGAAATAAAGTGGTTTGATACCAATTCGGTCACGTGCGAGTACTAGCTTTTTATATTTACAATCCCAAATGGCAAAACTGTACATGCCTTCAAGTCGTTGAAGTAGGCCGTCTATACCCCATTCCAGATAACCGTGTATCAGAACTTCTGTATCAGAGTGATCAGTAACAAAAATTCGTCCGACTTTTTCCAGCATTTTTCGAAGAATTAAATGATTATATATTTCACCATTATAAGTGATCCAGACATTGTCGCGCCCATCAGTCATTGGCTGTGCGGCCTTTGCAGATAAATCGACAATTGCTAGCCGCAGATGGGCAAGCCCAATATTCCCCTGGGGTGATATCCACTGGCCATCCCCATCTGGCCCCCTGTGGCGCATGGTATGTTGCATGGCCGAAAGTTCGTCACTTTGTGGTGGGCGTTCGGCTGTGCTATCTAGAATTCCAGCTATGCCGCACATGTGCTTGCCGTGTAATTATGGTATGTTTTATATAAAAATATCATGTGTTGTGTGATCACTTAGGGTAATTTTGAATTATAATATATTAGATTCTCTTCATTACATTAACTCAGTGTTTTCCAAACGAATAGGATGGTAATTATAAATTGGAACAACCCTTCAAGTTATTGATCAATGGGCTACATTCTAAATCTGGCGGAGGGGTCACGTATTTGCGCAATATCCTGCCTTTTTTTGCCGCAGATGAAGCTATGGAAACGCATCTTTGCATCCATGAAAGTCAGTACGATACCTATAAAGATGTCTGTGATGGTATTGTACTCCATACTATGAGTTTCCATTCTGGCTTTTGGCGGTTGCCTATTTGCGAGCAATTTTTAGTGCCACGACTTGCTCGTGATATTGCCGCTACGGTTACTTTTTCACCAGCGAATTATGGCCCCCTATTTGCGCCAGGCCAGATTACAATGTTACGCAATGCACTTGGTGTTGCCTTTGTTGAAAAAAGGGTTTCCAAAGTTGCCTATTGGATGATTGTCTATCTGGGTACTTTTCTCTCGATGATACGCTCAAGAAAAGTGATAGCAGTATCAAATTTTGTTATGCATACCACCGGCAAAATGTTTCCCCAACGATTTGCGGACAAGTTTTTGGTTATAAAACACGGTGTAAGTGATATCTATTCTCCGCCTCAAGTACTACAGGCGCGCGGAAATTTTATTTTGGCGGTATCTGATATCTACGTACAGAAAAATATCAACTCTCTTTTGCTGGCAATTGATGAGATCAGAAAGAAGCATCCAAATGTGCTGCTTAAAATTGCAGGACGTAAATTGGATCTAGGATATTTTAATGGCCTACAAAGAATTATTACAAATCGTGGCATGCAGAACAATGTCAGTTTTTTGGGCTCAGTGACGCAAAGTGAATTGTCTAACTTATATAGAAATTGTAAATTTTTTGTGTTCCCATCTCTAGTTGAATCTTTTGGCAATCCTCTAGTTGAGGCAATGGCGTCGGGAGCTCCAATCGCTACGTCCAACATGGGGGCAATGCCAGAAGTTGTTGGTTCGGCAGCTATTTTGTTTGATCCAGCCAGCATTACTGACATGGCAAATGCTCTTGAAAGGCTCTATGAAGATGAAGAATTGCGCCATAATTTAGGCGTAAAATCACTACATCGGGCTCAGTTGTTTTCTTGGTCGAAAACAGCAACAGCAACCCTGGAAGTGATCAAAAACGTTGCTGGTGAGGGCCGTGAATGAGCCTTAAATATTTAGCGCGCCAGGCTTTATCACTCCAACCACATATAGCAATCGTTAAGTCACTGGCTTATGGTTTGGGCATCCTCAAGGCCAGAATTAATCAATTTCTCCAACGTCACAGCCTGTCTTATGAACCAAATGAAGGGGGTTGCCTACAAACATTCCTTGGTGAGCTAAAAGTCGTTTCGTCCTCGGTCCCAATTAGCGAAACCTTGGATCATCAGTTTAATCTACTTGGGTCGGGCTGGACCAAGGTGGCTAGCTCGGCTGATATCTTGCAGATTTCGCCAGGCAACAGAACACGTTCAGCGACTATTCGGGCCATGATCGATTTTGATTATTCTCCCATAGACTGGCAACTAGACTTTAAATCGGGTTACCGCTGGCGTGAGGATCGTTTATCAGGAACTCTGCCTTATGGGCATGAGCCGGGTGTTGATGTGAAAGTACCGTGGGAACTCGCGCGCATGCAACATCTGCCGTGGCTAGGGATGTCTGGGGATGTTGTAACTACTAAGGAGTTTCGTAATCAGGTTCTTGATTTTGCTTCAGCTAATCCGCCTGGTTATGGTGTTAATTGGTTGTGCACCATGGATGTGGCTATCCGTGCAGCGAATATCCTTATAGCCTATGATTTTTTTATGGCCCAAGGAATTAAATTTGATAATGCCTTTCAAAGTGAATTACTTGCCTTGATTATAGCCCATGGCAAACACATTATGGATAATCTTGAATGGCACAACGCTCATCGCGGCAATCATTATCTCGCTAATATCGTTGGCCTGTTGTTTGTCGCCGCCTATTTGCCTACGACAAAGCAGAGCGTCACTTGGCTAAACTTTTCTACTCAACAACTAGTTAAGGAAGTTGAGCGGCAGTTCACTCCGGATGGAGCCAACTTTGAAGCCTCAACCAGTTATCACCGATTATCAGCAGAAATGGTCATCTACGGCACAGCTCTGATTGTGGGTTTGGATAAAATGCCCAAGCTTCCTAGTTGGTATTTTGAGCGTCTTGAGCACATGGCGGAATTCACTATGCATGTTACGAAACCCAATGGCCATATAGTGCAGATTGGTGATAATGATAGTGGCCGTTTTTTCAAATTATGCCCATTGGCGGACTTGGATCACCGGGCCACGGTTGGCGCAATCAATGGCTTGTTTGATCGCAGTGACTTCGCTGATTTTGCTGGGACGGAGACTTTCTTTGAGGTGTCTGTTGTCAAGGCTTTGGCAAAGGGACGGAAGATCAGCAGTCATCTAAAATCTGGCGAAAGCACTAGGGCTGAAGGGCAGTCTATTAAAGAAAATAAAACGGACAATTTGGCCGTAATCGCCGACACCACAATTGAGCTTCCAGACCCTGGAGTGCTGAACGGTCTCATAACATATGCCTATCCTGATTTTGGAATATATATTTGGCGTTCAAGTGGATTTTTCCTATCTATTCGCTGTGGACCCGTTGGGCAGAATGGTAATGGTGGCCATGCCCACAATGACCAGTTGGCTATCGAATTATTCATTGATGGAGAAGACTGGATAGCCGACCCCGGCTCCTATCTCTATACTCCGTCTCCAAAAGAACGCAACACTTATCGTTCTGTTCACGCCCACGCAGTTCCCAAGCGTGGGTTGCAAGAACCGGCAAGGCTTGATCTAGGTATGTTCAGGCTTGAAGATAAGGCCCACGCGAGGTGCCTTAGTTTTGGGCCGAATGGGTTTGGAGGAGTGCACATGGGGTACGGTATGCCATATCAACGACGTATTCAGTTTCAGGCAGGAAATATCCGCATTTTGGATATGGGACCTGTGACAGAAGACAGTGAAGCAAAACCAATTACTATTAGGGATGCAGAATCTTTGAGGGAACTATGGAGCCTCGATTTACCATTCTCTCCCGGCTATGGCCAGAGGGATTAATCTTTATCTATCAGTTTAATAGATATTGAATTAATGCAATAGCGAAGGCCCGTCGGTGCGGGTCCATCATTAAAAACGTGGCCTAGGTGTGAGCCACAACGCGTACAGGTGACTTCTGTACGCAACATCCCATGGGTTGTGTCTTCATGTTCTGTGACTGTTCCCCCAAGTGCCGTTTTGTTAAAACTGGGCCAGCCACAGCCACTTTCGAACTTGGCCTCAGATGTAAATAATTCTTCACCACAGCATGTGCACGTGTATATGCCTGGTGCATTGGAAGTATTGTATTTGCCAGTAAATGGTCGTTCTGTTCCCTTTTCACGGCAAATAGCGTACTCTTCACTTGTTAAAATTTTTAGCCATTCTTCTTTTGTTTTAGTAATTTTTTGAGTCATTTTGTGATCCTTTAAGTGTTTTGCGAACCTCATCTTTAAATCCGACCAGCACAGTCTCTTTTATTTCAAATATTGGACGCTTTATAAGGGCTGGATACTCACTGACCAAAATCTTGAACTTTTTCTTATCTATGGTGTTTTTGTCGATAACTCTTAATGCGCGCCATGTGGTCCCACGCCGGTTGAGTAAAACTTCCCAGCCGACAGATGAGATCCACCAAGTAATTGTTTCATTCTTAAGAGCTTCAACACGGACGTCTATAAAATTGTGTTCCAAGCTCTCAGCTTTCAACCATTTTAATGCCTTTCGGCAGGTGTCGCAGTTCTTCAATCCGTAAATATTGATCATCTTTGTGGCGCTACGCTTCCCAGTTTGTTAAAGTGTTTAATGTATCATTATTTATCCAAGGAGTAGACTATGCTTGCCCTTGTTTCGCCAGCCAAAAAACTTGATTTCAGTGAAATGGCCGCGCCAATTTTTCATTCACAACCGGATTTTCTTGAGCAATCAGCAGTCCTGGTTGAACAGGCCAAGAAGTTAAGTCAGGTAGAGCTTTCCCGTCTGATGAAACTGAGCGACAAACTTACTGATCTTAATTTCCAACGCTTTAAAGCGTACTCACCACCTTTTACAAAACTTAACGCTAAGCAAGCTGCATTGGCGTTTAATGGTGATACCTATGTTGGACTGGATGCACCAAGTTTGAGCGAGGGTGATCTTATTTATGCACAAGACCATCTTCGGATTCTTTCTGGCCTATATGGTCTGCTTCGGCCCCTAGATCTCATTCAGCCTTACCGCCTAGAGATGGGATCAAGGCTTCAAAATCCTGAAGGGGAAGACCTTTATGAATTCTGGGGCGATGATCTTGCACACGCCATTGATAAAATTGTATCAACACATACAGATCCTGTAGTAATTAACCTAGCATCCAATGAATATTTCAAGGCTGCTCGCCCAAAGACCATTCAGAGGAGGGTTGTCACACCGGTGTTTAAAGAGGTCAAGGATGGTGTTGCCAAGGTGTTGGGCCTATTCGCCAAACGGGCGAGAGGTTGCATGGCCCGATACATCATTGCTAATCGTATTGAAAGCTCTGAAAAGCTAAAAAAATTTAGTATAGATGGCTATGCCTTTCAAGACGCACTGTCTAATGAAGACACTTGGGTCTTCACCCGCCAAAGGTAAAGATGGAATGTGGAAGTTTTCCTGTGAGAAGTAAAGTGAGGTTGATGGCAGCCTATAGGAATGGGTAAACTAGTGAATCTTGAGGTTCATAAACTAACCTCAAGTTGGCAATCGTATTTTTGCTGGATTGATGTCACATTATTGCATGTGATCACACCCAACTAAGCTTCAAGCAATTATAATACGTGCCTTACTTAAATTCTTAAGGGGGCGTAATTTCAGTTTTTTTAGCGAAGGCTATGGCTTTACAAAACTTTGCAAAAGCTCGCTTTGATACAATTGTCGTAAATGTTCCATTGTGGTCATTTTCACAAATTTCTTGATATAATTCAGGGGCCTGTGCAACCAGTTCATTTATCTGCCAGGGAAAACGTTCAAAGGCAGCGACGGCACAACCAATTAGGGCTGGAGCATCATGCATCAATTTTTTTGAACTTTTAGCTGTGATTAATTCAGCAATGGCCAAAAGTGCTGCCCTATTCCAGCAGTCCTTTGAAACCTGATCATCATACTTTTCGAGAAGTGCTTCATTGTCCTCTCCAAGAGAGAATAAAATGTCAAACTTGTCTGTAACGCCATTAGCGTATAGGGCAAGAACGCTTGATAAGATTGGGTGCAAATTAACCGCCGCACATTTTTTCCCACCAGGACAGGTATCACAAGTTCGCATAGTGGTTCCTTTTATATGCATTTTAGATGCGACTAGATCATCATTGTCAAGAACCTAAGTCAGTTACAAAGTTGCTTACTGAAATTACACTTCATAAAATTAGGGTGCTTTAGTTACATTTTCAGCTTATGTAAGAATATTCTGTGTTTAAAAATTACTGGTATTTTTTTGGTCCGCGCTGGCAGGCCTATTTTTTATCCCATAATTTACGGCGGCTGCGGGTCAGGGACTATGGCATGGCTGGTTTTCAACAAGTCTGGGCGATGGCAATACCGGGTACTTTCGTATTGCTTTGGAGCACAGGGTTTGTTGGCGCAAGAATGGGCACACCTTATGCAGATCCGTTTATATTTCTATTATACCGCTTTGTTATTCTGGCTTTTCTGCTAGCTGCTGCTGGGTTCATTTGGCGTGCTCCTTGGCCAAAAAGCTGGCGCCAGGTGGGGCATTTGGCGGTGGTTGGACTGCTAATCCATGCCAGTTATCTGGGAGGTGTGTTCTGGGCTATATCCAATGGGGTTTCTGCTGCTATTGTAGCTCTTATAGTAAGTATACAGCCTCTGCTTACTGCTGTTATTGCCCGCCCCTATTTAGGAGAACCAGTCAGTAACCGACAATGGATTGGATTGATTCTCGGTTTTACTGGGGTCGCGCTAGTCATTGGAGATGAAATTAATCTTGTCAGTAGCAGTGGGGTAGGGACCATTGTTTGCTTTGTGGCATTAGTAGGCATAACACTTGGAACTCTGTACCAAAAGCTTCATGGAAGTGATATGGATTTGCGCACTGGGTCGGCTATTCAATTTTCTGCTGCTGCTATCGCAGTAGGGGGGCTGTCGCTATATTTTGAAGAACGCCCGATAGAATGGACAGGTGAATTTGTTTTTGCCCTCTCGTGGTTGATTGTCGTCCTATCTATCGGTGCCATATCATTGCTGTATTTGTTGATCCGTCAAGGTAGCGCATCTAAGGTTGCAAGCCTGTTTTATTTAGTCCCACCTGTTGTGGCTATAGAGGCTTATTTACTGTTTGGCGAAACTCTGAATTTTCTAGATATTATTGGGATGATTATTGTCATGGGCGCTGTGGCGCTTGTCCTTCACACTCAAAAATTGGCAGTTAAGGAAGAGTAAAGGAAAGAAATAACTAAATATGTCTCCAAAATATATTCTATGCCTTGGCATCGCCTAAGTTGGGCTTATTTTCACGGTGAAAAATATAAAGTCCGCTTCCTGCTACTATACAGGCCCCTGATATGGTCCATAGATCCGGTAGATCAGAAAATAGGATGTAGCCAAACAAAGTCATCCAAAGCAAATTTGCATACGTGAACGGGACCACAGATGGTGCGGGAGCATGCTCATAGGCTTTGATCATAGAAAAATGTCCAAGGTTTGATGTCACTCCCAGCAGAATCATAATTAGCCAGCCCTCTAAATTTGGCGCAATCCAATACAGAGGAACTAGGCTGGTCAATATGGTCGTCCCAGATGAGGCCGTGTAAAAAAGTGTTGTCATCGCATTGTCTGTTCGCCCAAGAAACCGTGTTGAGATCTGATAAAGGGCATAAAGACAGGCGGCTCCAAGTGGGAATAAGGCCGTTAACTGTATCATCCCATAGCCGGGCCGAATGATGATTATTGCACCTAGAAAACCCACAAAGATACCTGCCCACCGGCGGGGGCCAACTCGTTCTCCTAACAGGGGCATGGAAAGGATGGTGACCAATAAAGGTGCCACAAACATAATGGAAGATATATCAGCAAGCTCAAGTTTTGATAGCCCAAAGAAAAATAGGACTGATGTTCCTAATAACAAAAAAGAACGCACTATTTGTAGTTTTAGCTTTCTTGTAGGCAGTGTCTTTTTTAAGCTTGGACCAAGGAAAATCAATAATAACACAAACTGGAAGAAATATCGTGCCCAGACAATCTGTATGACCGGATACTCCGTCATTAGAAATTTGGCAGAGGAATTTGTGACAGAAAACATCATCATTGCGCCCAACATCCAAAAGATCCCTAGTTTTGCATTAAAGGGTTTATCATTGGCACGTGACATCTAATTGATCCTGTAGGGCTGTTTTTAAGTGGGGGTAGATACATTAATTTTTAGACTTTAAGAAAATCGCTAAGCCTTATATAAATTGTTGTACTACTTTAAAAAAGTAGGACTTGAGTGTTATCTCTCTCCCATAGCACCACTTACGGTGTTTAGAAATGGATCGGTCAGATATTCCATAACAGTGCGGTCTCCAGTGCGAATGCTAGCGATTACCTGCATGCCAGGGAACAGTCTATATTGCAGGTCGCCTCGCTGAAAACGGTCGTTTACTGTCTCAATACGTACTTTGTAATAAGGCGTGCCTTGTTCAGTAATGAGTGTATCTGGGCTAACGTTGGTGACGGTGCCGTTCATTCCGCCGAAGCGAAGTGCGTCAGTTGAAGTTAGTTTTATCAAGGCTGACTGACCGGTCTTCACATATCCGATGTCCTGAGTTTGTAATTTGGCTTCAATAATCAGACGGTCATCAATAGGGACCACGTCTACAACCGTTTGCCCAGCCCTGAGAACGCCACCGACTGTAGTAATGTAGAGGGTCTTGATTACGCCATCCACGGGAGACCGCAAAATTGTTCGGGCAAGATTATCGTCAAACTTTTGTTCGCGTTGGCTCAACTCATTAAAGCTGAGGCGAGCCTCCTCGAGTTGCATTCCTGATTCTTCGCGAAATGCGGTGATAATGCCGTCCATATTTGCTTCTGCCTCTTTGAGGGACGACTTGGCTCTGTGCAATGCGGAGGTTTCTTCTTCTATACGGCCCTGAATGCCGCTGGCTTCCTTTAGAAGGTCCAGATGATTGTAGCGATTAGTAAGGTCTTCTTTCAGCAGTTCTTCACTTATAAAGATCTGTTCTTTCATGAGTGCCAAGTTTTGATTAAGGTTTTTTATTCTGGCACTGATCTCTATTATTTCTTGTCTGCGCTGGGCGATAATTTCAGATTGAGAGTCAATGCGGCTTTGCAGGGATTTTTTACGTGAGATAAAACGGGCCAGAGTTTGCTTGACCATTCGTGGGTAATCAACCATTAAATCTGGTTCGAAGTTTGGTGAATCGGCTCCGTTGACCTCTGCTTCAAGTCGGATAATTTCGGCTCTAAGGGAAAGTAGACGCACTCTGATTTCACCCACATCAGCGCCACTTTGCGTTGGCTCTAACACGATTAGCTCTTGGCCGCGTTTTACTTGTTCCCCCTCGAGAATTGAAATTTTGCGAATAATGCCCCCCTCCAGATGCTGAACACTTTTTATTTGTGATGAGGGAATGACTTCGCCGTTGGCCAAGGACACAATGTCCAGGGTAAAAACTGACGCCCAAATGAAGAATGTAAGGCAAGTTGTAACGCACAATGCCAATAACCAATGCGTGCTGCGTTCAGCTCCTAATGTTGCCATTGGTTCTTTCGATGTCAATTTGTCATCATTCATGATGATATTTCGCCTTTTGTGGGTGTCGTAGTGATGGTCCGTGGCCGTTTATTAATCCTTGGTATGGGTTTGGCATTAAGGTCAATCGTGACTTGGGCTCCCCTGACAATTTTAGGATCGTGAGATACAACGACAATCGTGCGCCCACGTGTGGCAAGATCTTTCATCGTTGTAAAAACGCATGACACACCTTCGCTGTCCATGCCTTCGGTTGGTTCATCAAAGACAACCAGCATACCCTCTGTTGTAAGGGCCCGTGCCAGAGCAAGGCGGCGCCGAATGCCTAGGGATAAATTGCGGCCGTTATCTGTAACCTGAGTTTCGAGGCCTTTGGGGCTCTCATCCAAATAATTGGTTAGTCCAGCGGACGTGATTGCTCTTGATAGTTGTTGTGGATCCATTTCTGGATTAAGGGTCGTAAGGTTTTCGCGTATGGTTGTATTTAATAAGGTTGGCTCCTGGGGCAAGTAGATTATCTGCTTGCGCCACCATTCAGGTGAGGCTTGCCGTAGGTCAAGACCATCAGCCAGAATATGCCCACGAACAGGCTCCAAAATACCGGCAATCAAGCGTGTTAGGGTCGTTTTACCTGTGCCGTTTGAACCACGAATGACTAGTATTGATCCAGGCTTTAGGGTAAGCGACAAGGATTCAAAAAGCGGCGTCGTCGTGCCGGGCAGGACAAAAGAAACATCTTTGAACTCCAAACCACCTTTATAGAGGGTTTTAAATGAGCTGCTATTAGACTCAAGAGGTAGTTTAGCGAATTCTTTTAGAATCGAAATGCTTTCGCTTGCCTCTGCGAAGGTTGCCCCCAATTGGGAAAAGCGCGAAATAGGCATTAAGGCCCGAGCGGCAAGAATATTAGCACCTATCATGGCTCCCACATCTAATTTGCCCGCGACAACCATTGTAGCGCCAGTGGCAACAACGAGAACGCTCATCAGGGCGGTTGCTGTCTGGATGGTGGTTTGTGTGCCGCTCTGGCGGGCTTCCATTGTACAACGCAACCCCTGAACTTTGTCTAATTGTGTAGCCCACAGTTTGCTAAGAAATGACGACGCATTAAAAGCACGCACGGTATCAATTTCGGCAGTAGCACTGTGAACTAGGATATTGCTCGCCCCTGATGCCTGAATTAATGCGCGAGTATCTTTTTGTATGCGTAATGCACTGATGGTCCCCATGACAAAGACAATGATCAGAAAGCAAGTAACAATTCCAGCTAGAATTGGGCTAAGTAAAAAAAGGACACCAAGGAATAACAAAGCAAAGGGTATGTCAAAAACAGCCCCTATATTGCCAGATCCATAAGCCTTTTCTATAGCAGATGTTGCACTTATAATTTGCTGACGTTGACCTTGTGGAATGCGCATCAGGGCACTTGCCTTGACCTTCAGTAAAACATTAAATCCAGCAAGAGCGTTGTTGGTGTCAGGTCCGATGCTAACGGCCTGACCCAAGCGCATGCGAATTTTTCTGAAGGCATACTCCAGACTGATCGCTAACAGCACGCCTATGGTCAAAGTTGCTAGTGTCGCATCGACGCCATGAGCCACGTAGCGGTTTAAAACTTGAATGACAAAAAGAGGTGCAGCCAACGCAAGCGTATTGGCGAATAAGGAGGCAAGGCCAATTTCAAGGGTTAGACTGGGCGTTTGTTTCAGGCGGCGAAAAAATTCATTCATAGATTAACAACGGCCCCCCCTGATTATCATTGTTGAACTATAGCACTGATAACAATTGATCAAATTAATTTCTTGTTGCATGTCTGCTTTACGTGTCAGCACATACTTGTCCAAACCACCTAAGGGATTGAACAGAAAGGTGTTGGATGTAGAAATATAGAAATTGGCCTATTTTTTATCTGTGCTTCAGCAAGAAAATGTGGTTTTTTCGTCAAGGTCAACTAGGTAAGAGGACGGCCATGCGTGCATTTCTTGGAGGAAAACAAGAAAAACATCTATGTCAAACTGGTGAGGTTTGAGCTGTTACCATCCCATTGATTTTATTTTAGAAAAAGATTTCCCCTTCGAATTTTGTTAATTTATGAATTAAGGTCGCTAAGGGATTTTTTTTTCAAGTGCATAGGCTGAAAGCGTATAGATGGCAAAGCAGTTTGATTTTATGGGTCTAACACTCCGTGCGAAGCTAACATATTTAGCCCATTTGGTGAAGGGCGTGACCAAACAGCATCATGTTTGGATGAAGTTCCTGCTTCGAAAATTTATTGATAAAGATTCGATAATTCTCGACATCGGCGGGCATTCTGGCCAATACGCAAAGTTGTTTGCCCGCCTTGCCCCCCATGGAAAAGTTTATAGCTTTGAGCCCGGGAGCTATCCGCGCTCTATCTTCAAGCTATCTGTGCGTTTCAATCGGCTCCACAACGTTGAGGTTGTCAGCAAAGGACTTGGTGCCGAGCCGGGCATGCTGAGCCTCGTTACACCATTAAAAGAGAATGGTGTTTTCCGTTTTGGTCTGGCCCATCTAGGTACTAAGGAAAACTGTATATCGGCAGAAACAGAAGAAGTAACCGTGACTTCCATTGATATGTTTGCTGTAGATTATGGTTTGCAAGGCCTAGACTTCATAAAAATAGACGTTGAGGGTTGGGAGGCGCAAATTTTGAAAGGCGGCAGCAAAACTATCCGTCGCTATTGCCCTACATTGCTGGTTGAGCTGGTCGCGAACCAACTTAGTCGCACTGGCGATGATCTAGAGACGATCTGGGCTATGCTCTTGTCATGGGGCTACAATCCATACGTCCACATAGACGAATATACTCTTGTGCCTCACCCCGCCCCTCGCGACGGAGATACCTTCTGGGTGCACGACCGACTTCTTCCTGAAATGGGATGATTACTATGTGCGTTGATTTGGGATTTAATTTGATTCTAGTAGAATTGCAATTTGGCATTGGTTCAAAATAAAAAAAGCAATCATAGAATTTTCATGCATGTACAGGTACATGCTGTTATTGAAAACGGCTCTTATAACTGGCCATGATGGAAAGCTATCTATTGCCATGAAAGCGTTGACATGCGTGCTTTAAGGGGTATATTGCCGCCTTTCTTCTTGCCCAAGTTAGGACTTGTGGTTTTTTTAATGCGCTATCCTAGGTGAGGCAAACCCTCAGAAGATCGTTAGATTATAGCGACACCAAACGATGCGGTAAGAAACAAAAAGGGTAACCCCATGTTTGCAGTTATCAAAACTGGTGGAAAACAATATAAAGTCGCTGAGAACGATGTCATTAAAGTTGAAAGGCTTATTGCTGAAGCAGGTTCAACTGTTGAGTTGAATAATGTCCTGATGCTTGGCGAAAGTGGCAAGGTTGCAAAAACAGCTTCTGCAGATCTTATGAAGGCTGCGGTGTTTGCTGAAGTTCTCGAGCAAAGCCGTGCTGACAAGATCGTTGTCTTCAAGAAGAAACGTCGTCATAATTACCGCCGTAAGGCCGGTCACCGTCAGGATCAGACAGTTTTGCGTATCATTGGTATTAGCGCAACTGGCACCAAGCCAAAAATTGCCAGCAAGAAAGTAGCTTCAATTAAGAAAGTAGAAAAAGCGGATGTCGCCAAGCCCCAAAAAAAAGCTACCGCCAAATCTAAAGTAGAATCTGAAACTAAGCCCAAGGCGAAAACTAAGGCTCCGGCTAAGAAAAAAACTAGGGAGTAGAGAAAATGGCACATAAAAAAGCAGGCGGAAGTTCCCGCAATGGTCGCGATACGGCAGGTCGCCGTCTTGGCGTCAAGAAATTTGGCGGCGAAGAAGTCATACCCGGGAATATCATCATTCGCCAGCGTGGCACTAAGTGGCATCCAGGAACCAACGTAGGCATGGGTAAGGATCACACCATTTTTTCCCTGATTGAAGGCCGTGTGAAATTCCAGCATAAGTCACAAGGACGTGTGTTTGTTGGAGTGGATCCTATTGGTGGGATAACTTAGGCGATACCATTCACAATGTTTTTTTGAGGGGGAATGGGTAGCCATTCCCTTTTTTGATTCAGAGCATTAAAGTAATCGGGTTATGAAGTTTCTCGACGAAGCAAAAATTTTTATCAAAAGCGGCCACGGTGGCGATGGCTGTGTCGCATTCCGTCGTGAAAAAAATATTCCCTTCGGAGGCCCAAATGGCGGCAATGGTGGGCGTGGTGGAGATGTTAATGTTGAGTGTGTCGATGGCCTAAACACTCTGATTGATTTCCGTTATCAGCAGCATTTCAAGGCAAAGCGTGGCATACATGGGATGGGCTCGCAGCGCGATGGCCCCAAGGGTGCTGCTATAACCGTCAAGGTTCCGGTCGGAACACAAATTTTTGATGATGAAAATGAAAATATTATTGCCGACTTTACCAAAGTTGGTCAGTCCCAGGTTCTTGCTCGTGGAGGTGATGGTGGTTTTGGTAATGCTCACTTCAAAACCTCAACCAACCAGGCGCCACGCCGTTTTGACGCTGGTTGGCCCGGTGAGGAAATGTGGATATGGCTCCGTCTTAAGCTAATTGCTGATGCTGGGCTGGTTGGCTTGCCTAACGCAGGTAAGTCAACTTTTCTAGCAGCCGTATCAAGGGCCAAGCCTAAGATTGCTGATTATCCATTTACAACTCTGCATCCCAATCTCGGGGTGGTGGGTGTTGATGAGGAAGAATTTGTCATTGCTGATATTCCCGGCCTCATTGAAGGCGCCCATGAAGGAGCCGGTCTAGGGACTCGTTTTTTAGGCCATGTAGAGAGGTGCGGTGTATTGTTGCACCTTGTAGATGGGACTGCAGAGGATGTGGAAAAATCATATAGAATTATTCGCGGCGAGTTAGAATCATATGGTGGCGGTCTTAAGGACAAGCCTGAGGTTGTCGCTCTCAATAAATGTGACGCCCTGGCAAAAGAAGACATTGCCAAAAAAATTGCAGTTCTCCGTAAGGTGTCCGGTGCAAAAGTTTTTAGACTATCCGGTGTTGCTGGTCTGGGAGTGGAGAGAACATTGCGCTTTATGAATTCGGTTATCCGTGAAAATAAATTTGGTAACGGAGTAGAAGAACGATTGGTATTTGAGCCATGAGCATGAAACATCAAGCCCTGGAACTTTCACAGAGCAAGCGGATTGTCATCAAAGTTGGTTCAAGTCTGCTTGTAGATGATGAACATGGCACCATCCATCGCGAATGGCTTGCCGCTCTCGCTGAAGACGTGGCACAACTTCGCGCGCGTGGCCAGGAAGTGCTAATTGTTTCTTCTGGCGCAATCGCCGTAGGTAGGCGACATTTAAAATTCTCTTATGGAAATCTTAGGCTAGAAGAGAAGCAAGCAGCTGCTGCAACGGGCATGTTGCGTCTAGCCCATGCCTATCAGGAAGAACTGGCCCTCTATAATTTAACTATGGCTCAGGTATTGATGACTCTTGATGACAGCGAGAACAGAAGGCGCTACCTAAATGCGCGTAATACCCTCGAAGTCCTGCTAAGACTCGGCGTGGTTCCTTTAATTAATGAAAATGACACAGTTGCTACGGACGAAATTCGGCTAGGAGACAATGATAGGCTCGGGGCCCGTGTCGCTGCAATGGTTAGTGCAGATACTCTAGTTTTGCTCTCTGACGTTGATGGGCTTTATACCTCTGACCCCAGTAAAGACAACAGCGCGACCATTATCCCGGTAGTGCACGAGATCACCTTGGAGATAGAGGCTATGGCCGGTCAGGCACAATCACAGGTTGGTACCGGCGGTATGGTAACCAAACTTATCGCCGCAAAAGTTGCAGTTGGTGCGGGCTGCAGTATGGTCATTGCTAATGGGCATGAGTTGAACCCTGTTCGCCGTATTGAAGACGGGGCTACGTGCACTTGGTTTATTCCCAAAGGAACCCCGCGCACCTCGCGTAAGCATTGGATAGCTGGAACTCTTAACCCGGTGGGTAAGTTGAGTATTGATGACGGAGCACTAAAAGCCTTGCAAGGTGGGAAAAGTTTACTTCCTGCCGGAGTTGTAAGCATTGGAGGGGAATTCCAGAAGGGTGATGCGGTCATTGTCGTCAATGGTAACGGGACGGAGGTAGGCCGTGGTCTTGCATCTTATTCTGCTGCTGATGCTCGCCTGCTTATGGGGCATAAAAGTAGTGAAATAGAGGATTTGTTGGGCTACCGTGGATCTGATGAGCTAATCCACAGGGATGATTTGGTGTTGTCATGAGTATATTTGAAAAAAAAGATATACCCATCTTGATGCGGACCATGGGAAGAGCTGGCAAGGCTGCTGCCTCCAGGCTGTCTATTGCTAGCGGCGATGCTAAAAATATAGCCCTGACAGAAGCTGCAAAGTCCCTTCGTTTGCGAAGTTCTCAGATAGTTGATGCAAATGCAAAGGATATGGTTGCAGGCGTGGAAAAAGGTCTTAAGGGGTCTTTTTTAGACCGTTTGCTTCTGGATCATGCTAGCATCGAGTCGATGGCTCAGGGGTTAGAAGCCATCGCTATGCTGACTGAACCTGTGGGTTGCATCTTAAGCAAGTGGGAGCGACCAAACGGGCTTCTAATTGAACGTGTTAGCACTCCGCTTGGTGTTATCGGTGTAATTTATGAGTCGCGCCCCAACGTGACAGCAGATGCAGGTGGTTTGTGTTTGAAGTCGGGAAATGCAGTGATACTGCGCGGTGGTTCCGAGAGTTTCAATTCTTCAAATGCCATAATGGTATCATTGAAGGAAGGTTTAAGAATAGCGGGGTTGCCAGAAGCATCAATCCAGTTTGTGCCAACCCGTGACCGGGACGCTGTTGGAGAATTATTGCGCCTGACTGACTATGTAGACATAATTGTGCCGCGTGGCGGTAAGTCATTGATTGAACGGATCTCATCAGAAAGCCGCATTCCAATGTTTAAGCATTTGGAGGGCATCTGTCACATTTATGTGGACGCAGCGGCTGATGAACAAATGGCTCGAAAGATTATTGTCAATGCTAAGATGCGCCGAACTGGTATTTGTGGAGCCGCGGAAACTGTCCTTGTGCAAAGAGGTATTGCTAGTAACATATTGTGTTCCATTGTAGACGACCTAGTGAATGCAGGATGTGAGGTTCGCGGGGATGCGGAAGCCCGGGCCATTGACGTGCGTGTTGTTCCGGCAGCAAGAGATGACTGGAATACTGAGTATCTTGATTCTATAATAACAATTGGGGTTGTTGAAGATGTCAAAGCCGCTATAAAACACATCGCCAAGCACGGTTCTCAGCACACAGATTCGATCATTACCCAAGATGATGAAACAGCAGCGATCTTCCTGAGTGAGGTCGATAGTGCGATCGTCATGGTCAATGCTTCGACCCAGTTTGCTGATGGTGGTGAATTTGGTATGGGGGCGGAAATAGGTATTTCTACCGGCAAATTGCATGCCCGTGGTCCAGTTGGTGTTGAACAACTGACGAGCTTTAAATATTTAGTACGCGGAACTGGACAATGTCGTCCATAACACAGGTTCAGCGTGTCGGTCTTTTAGGCGGTTCGTTTAATCCGGCCCACGAGGGACACATGCATATCTCCGTGCTAGCTCTAAAAAGTCTGAAGCTTGACCAACTCTGGTGGCTAGTCAGCCCAGGAAATCCTCTGAAACCGAAACAAGGTATGGCCTCTCTCAAAGAGAGAATGAAGATGGCAAGAAAAATTTCTGCATGCAATCCTGATATAGTTGTCAGTGACATAGAAAATAGTTTTTCGACCTGCCACACGGTGGACACTATCGAGGCACTCAAGATTGAATTTCCAGAAATTTCTTTTGTTTGGGTTATGGGCGCAGACTTATTGGTTCAGGTACCGCAGTGGAAGCAGTGGAGGGCCCTATTTAAATTAGTGCCCATTGTGATCTTTGCCCGCCCAGCTTATTCTGCAAGAGTGTTGAGTGGAAAAGCTGCCCGACGATTTAATGGTGCTAGGGTTCCGCGCTACCGGATTGGCTCTTTGGTTAAAATGAGACCGCCTGCATGGGCCTATGTGCGGACCCGCCTTAATAGCCAGTCTGCGACAAGTATCCGGAATAAAGACGCTCAAGTAATATAGAAATAGGATTAGAGGGTTATCCTGTAAATCACACAAACAATAGGGGTGTTAGCCATAGCTCGCATAATGAAGAAGCCATATATTCCAGCAAAGCTCATTAAGATAGTGAAGTTGTTATTAGATGAAGATAAGGCCCTAGAGACAGTTATTATTAATCTTAACGGCAAAACATCTCTTACTGATTACATAGTCATAGCTAGTGGAAGTTCCCGACGACATGTCGGAGCGATGGCTGATCATCTTCGCCTAAAAATTAAGGAATGTGGCATCAGCAATGTGTCTGTCGAAGGGAAGTCACAGTGCGACTGGGTTTTAATTGACGCTGGTGATGTCATCATCCATCTGTTTCGTCCCGAAGTTAGGGAGTTTTATAACATTGAGAAAATGTGGGGAGTTCCCCTCCATGGCAAGGTTGAGACCCAAAGCGAATTAGCCTAATTTAATTATCTTTTTTCCCATTAGCGGAAAATTTGGAAAGAAAAAATATGCGATTTTTAATCGTCGCGGTAGGGCGAGCTAAAGCTGGACCCGAGAAAACATTATTCGAACATTATCAGGCACGTCTAAGGGCACCTTTTTCTCTTGAATTAATAGAGGTTGAGGAAAAACGTGCCCTCCGAGGAGACCAGTTGAGGGAGAGAGAAGCCGCCTTGTTGCAAGGTTTTATTAGTAATAGCGCGATTGTTATTGCTTTGGACGAAAGAGAAAAGTCCCTGTCTAGCAAAGATTTTGCGGGGCAGATAGACAATTGGCGAGACCAGGGTATACGCGAACTTGTGTTTATGATCGGCGGTGCAGATGGCCTAGACAAGGTAATAATTGATCAAGCCCACCAAGCAATATCTTTCGGTGCGCAAACTTGGCCGCACATGTTGGTAAGGGGGTTGCTTGCTGAGCAATTATATCGTGCTCAATGTATTCTTTCTGGTCACCCTTATCATCGTGCATAATGATTCCCAATGTTAATAAAAAAGCTATCCTAAAGAATTTGTTTTTGGATTTATTATTTAACTTACGCACAAGACCAGTCTTAGATGTAAAATGGTCTTGATCAAGTTTTTGTCAGAGGCAAAATAGCTCAACTAAAACTGAACAAAGCCCTTGAAGGAGACATCTCGTTTTAAATAAGAGGCAGGACTGAGTCAGAGTTATGATAAGATGATTGGGTTCTTTTGGACAAGAGCATACGTTCATTGAATCTACAAGCATTTCTGAAATAAGTATATTCGAATAAATATATCAACGACTTGATCGATTAAGATTGTTATATTCTATAAATGATAGATTCTATAATTATTCGCAAGCCTGTGGTTCTCTGCATTCTAGATGGATGGGGAGAACGATCCGAAATTGACAATAATGCCATTGCCTTGGCATCTACCCCTAATTGGGACCGCTACTGTCAATCTTTACCAAGGTCTAAATTGCAAGCCTCGTCCCTTAATGTAGGCCTACCAGAGGGCCAAATGGGCAATTCTGAGGTTGGTCACACAAGTCTTGGTGCTGGGCGTGTCGTTATGCAGGACTTGCCACGTATCGACGCGGCGTTGGCCGATGGCTCACTGGTTAAGAACCCGGTATTGACTGAGTTCATCAATAAGCTGAAGTCTAGCGGTGGCACCTGTCACCTAATGGGGCTTTTATCTCCTGGTGGCGTACACTCTCATACAAGTCATTTGGTCGGTCTAATTAAGGTTATAGCTGGTTCGGGCGTACATGTGATTGTCCACGCTTTTCTTGATGGCCGAGATACTTCGCCAAAAAGTGCTCTAAGTTTCATGCAAAGTTTTCTTGAAGATTTGTCTGCGGTTGATGGGTGGCATGTGGGCACCGTGTCTGGTCGTTATTACGCCATGGATCGGGACAATCGCTGGGAACGAGTTTCCCTTGCTTACGATGTTATTGTCAATGGTAATGGCGAAAAAGCAGAAAATGCCTTGAGCGCAATCAGTAAAAGCTATGATGCCAAAATTATTGATGAGTTTGTGCTTCCCACTGCTATAAGCGATTATTCAGGTATGCAAGATGGAGATGGCCTTTTTATGGCTAACTTCAGGACTGATAGGGCGCGAGAAATACTGGGAGCCTTGGTGGATCCTGATTTAGATATTTTTCAACGCTCACGGATGATTAAGTTCGCTGCCTGCACTGGGATGGTGCACTATTCAAGTAACCTTGCTCCATTTCTGACCATGCTATTCCCAAGTATCGAGCTAAAAAATATTCTTGGTGAAGTTGTTGCTAAAGCGGGATTGAAGCAATTGCGAATTGCCGAGACAGAAAAATATGCCCACGTAACCTTTTTCTTTAATGGTGGGCGAGAACTTGAGTTTGAGGGGGAGGAACGTATTCTGGTGCCTTCTCCAAAGGTGGCAACTTACGACCTGCAGCCAGAAATGTCGGCTGGTGAAGTGGTGCACAAGCTGGAAGTGGCTATCCAGGGAGGAACCTTTGATCTGATAATTGTTAACCTTGCCAATGGTGATATGGTCGGTCATACAGGCATACTGGAAGCTGCTAAAAAGGCTGCAGAAACGCTTGATAATTGTCTCGGCCGTTTGGAAGACGCCGTGACAAAAGCTGGAGGAATTTTACTGGTAACTGCTGATCATGGCAACTGTGAGCAGATGTGGGACAACTCAGCAGACCCGGCGCAACCGCACACGGCACACACGACAAATCCAGTTCCCTTGATAATGGTAAATGGGCCAGATTGGGTTAATGGCCTGAGGGAAGGAAGTTTAGCTGATATTGCGCCAACGTTATTGAGGCTTCTTGAATTGGAACGGCCAGTAGAAATGACTGGTCGCAGTCTAATTAAGGAAACCTCTTGAATATCTCATCATACATAGCTGTTTGGGTGCTTTTGTGGCATTTTGTATTTCCAACATTGTCCATAGCGGCGACGAAAAATACAAATAGCCAGTTAAAGAATGTTGAGCGTGCCATCAATCTTGACAAAAAGCAGCATAAGGATCTGCAAGAAACTTCTATTGATCTTCGCAATGACCTTGAACGATTGAAGGCGCAAACAGTAAAACTTGCGGCAGCCATCCAGCAGCAGGAAACTAATGCTTTTGATTTAAACGATACCCTGCAGCAATTACACCAGAATGAAAGGGAGAAGCTCAAGCTTCTTGCAGGAAAGCGTGAACAATTTAGCTACGTGTTGATGGCCCTGCAAAGAATGGCGCGCCACCCGCCAGAAGCGATGATTGTGGCACCTATCAGTCCCTCAGAGACAGTGCGTGTTGCTATTTTATTGCGTGCCTCTGTGCCGGCTATTGAAGAAAATGCTGCATTTTTGCGTCAGAGTATTTCAGAGTTGGTTGAAATTCGTAATGAGGGCATTGAGAAACGTCAGGCTCTCGCATCGTTGCGTCTAGAGCTAGATGTTGAGCGCCAAAGCCTGACCCACCTTTTGGCAGAAAAAAGAAAACTGAAAAGAAAAACTGATGCTGAGGCTCAGAAAGTAAAAAAAAGAATGCAAATTCTTGTTGAGAAGGCAAAAAGCTTGCGTGACCTTATGTCACGCATAGAAGTTGATAGGAAAAGAAGACAAAAAAATAAAACTATAAAATCCAAAGAAACACATTCATTTGATATTACTGGCGCCCCCGGCAAACCCCCCTATCCAGTTGTCGGGCGTCTTGTCGGGCGCTATGGGCAGGCCATGAAAACGGGCTTGACTCGCAAAGGAATATCCATTGAGACTGGGAGTGGTGCACAGGTTATTGTGCCGCGGGATGGAACCGTTGTGTTCGCTGGGGCATTCAAAGGATATGGGCAACTACTGATCATCGAGCACGACGGGGAATATCTTAGCCTGCTTGCAGGTTTGGCACGCATTGATAGTACAATTGGCCAACAAGTGTCATCTGGTGAACCTGCTGGTATAATGGGAAAGCCTGGCAGTGGGCTCCCTGTTTTGTATGTTGAATTGCGTCGCAAAGGGCGCCCCATCAACCCCTTGCCGTGGCTGGCGGCACGTAAGATAAAGGCAAATGGATGAAAAAGCGAATACTCTACTTTTCTGCCTTTGTGCTTTTTGTTGTTCCAGCTTTATTGCTCGTACTCCCAAAAGGTGCTCCAGCGCAGGGAAATCCTGCCAATAATGAAGAAACATACAGATTGCTTAACCTGTTTGGAGATGTATTTGAACGAGTGCGCGCTGATTTTGTTGAAGAGTTGACCGATGAGGAACTTATCGAGGCTGCCATTGCTGGAATGCTAACTTCTTTAGATCCCCATTCAAGTTTTATGAATGCCAAGAGATACAAAGCCATGCAGGTTCAGACGCGTGGAAGGTTTGGGGGTATTGGCATCGAAGTAACCATGGAAAATGGGTTGGTCAAGGTGGTTTCTCCTATTGATGAAACGCCTGCCAATCGTGCCGGGATTATGGCTGGTGACTTGATTACTCAATTGGAAGGAGAACCTGTGCTTGGCCTGACCTTAGAACAGGCTGTTGAAAAAATGCGTGGCAAGGTTGGGACCAATATCAAATTGCGGGTTCGTCGCAAAGGAGTTAACGATTTTGACGTTAAAATTACTAGGGCCATTGTAAAAATTCGCGCTGTACGCTCGCATATGGATGGTAACGTTGGCTATCTGCGCATTACTTCATTCAGTTCTCAGGCTAGTGATGGTGTTAAAAAGGCAATAGGTAAGTTTAGAGAAGAAGTTGGAGAAAAACTCAAGGGTGTCATAATTGATCTTCGTAATAATCCTGGTGGTCTTTTGGATCAAGCGGTTAAAATTTCTGATATATTTCTCGAAAAAGGAGAAATTGTCTCCACCCGTTCTCGTCAGGTAGAGGATACATCGCGCTTCAATGCCCGCAAGGGAGACTTAACCTATGGTTTACCATTGGTAGTCTTGATCAATGAGGGTTCGGCCTCCGCCTCTGAAATTGTTGCTGGAGCACTTCAAGATCACAAACGGGCAATCTTGCTGGGAACAAAATCTTTCGGTAAGGGGTCCGTGCAAACTATTATTCCGCTCTCCACTCAGGGGGCAATGCGTTTGACAACCGCACGTTATTACACGCCCTCGGGTCGTTCAATTCAGGCTGTTGGCATAGAACCTGATATTGTTGTCGAGCTGGCAAATATTGAATCACTAGACAGCAAACCAACTACCCGTGAGGCGGACCTACGTGGAGCCCTTGAAAATAGTGCCGCTGAACCAGCTAAAAGGATCGGGGATGCTACTGGGGTTAAAAAGTCCAAGGAAATTAAGAAACATGACTATCAGTTAGACCGAGCGCTAGATTTGATCCGTGGGATTGATCTATTCTCTGATAAGATTGTTGTGGACCAGTGATGGCTTTTGACAGACGGGTGTCAAAGTGAGGCTACCTTTTAACATGCCAAAGTTTGGGAAGAAAGAAGTTGATGAAGACGAAGTTGAAACCGACTCTGTTTTCGATCCTTCTGAGTTGGAGAGTGATCCAGATGTCGGCCAAGATGAGGGTGGTATTGAATCTGAGACTGTATTGGATGACGTCTCGGATGATTCTACCGATGAAGATATAAGCGAAGATTTGCCTTCTGAAGAAGTTTCATTGGAACCTCAAAGTGAAGAGAGCCTCGATGGCGAAGAGGGCCAGGTCGGACCTGAAGGTTTAGACAAGAGCTCTGTAAGAGATGTGGCGTCCGAAGACGATGAAGACCTTAAATTTAGTGATGATGACAATGGTGGGGACGATGATTATGACGATGAAGATGAAGAGGAAGAACAAGAGGGCAACCCAAAGAAAAAATTAATTTTAGTTGGCGTCGGGGCTACTACAGTCCTCATTCTAATTGGTGGAGCATTCTGGTATTCTATACTAGGTGGCAATAGTGACAAGTCTTCTGGGAAAACCTCTAATATTCCCAAAGTGGCTATGGACATTGCTCCGAAAACAAAGAAAAAGGTTGGTGGACTGAATGCATTAATTGGAGGATCTGCTGGTGCGGGTGAAGCTCCCGCAAAAACGTTAGTACCAGTTATACCGCCTATGGCTTTCGCATCCCTTGCCCCGCCCAAAGTCACTGATGGCCCACTTGGCGTGTCAAGTGACCCCGCTTTAAGTGAAGAGAGCCCTCAAGGCCTCTTGCCAATAATAGCTAAAGATGGGCGTCAGGCATGGCAAGTGTATGCAAAGCCCTTTGTAAATGAGGCTGCTAGTCATCGTGTCTCTGTTGTCGTTAAGGGCCTCGGGCAAAGCGTGTCTGCAACTAATGCAGCAATCAACCTATTGCCTGGAAATGTGACCCTTGCCTTTGATCCTTATGCACCCAATTTATCGGATTGGATGAAAAAAGCACGCGCTGCAGGTCACGAGGTTATGCTAATGGTGCCATTGGAGCCTGCCACCTTTCCATATGATGATCCGGGGCCATTGGGATTAATGACCGTCAACGCACCGGAGGAAAATCGCCTTCGGTTAGAAAACATTTTAAGCCTAATGACTGGATACATTGGAGTAATGACGGTAATGGGTTCAAAGTTTAATACGTCCGACGAACATTTGAGATTATTTCTTGAGATGATCAAAAAGCGCGGACTAATGTTTCTTGAAGGGGCTGTCAATCCTAGAACTCTTGCTCCTAAAATTGCGATAGAGCTGGGCTTGCCTTATGCAGTTACCAACATTGTTCTCGATCTAGTTCCTACTAAAACTAAAATAAATGCCCAACTGGCTAAATTGGAAAAAGTTCTTGCAAAAAAACCTGCAGCGGTCGCCGTAGCGGAGGGTTATCCTTCCTCTATTGAGCGTATTGCTGCTTGGACTGCTGATCTTGAGGCAAAAAACCTAGTCCTCGCTCCCTTGTCGGCGCTCGCCAATAAACAGTCCTCAGAATGATAAAAGCACAGAAGGATGAATTGCCCTACCGTCCTTGTGTAGGAGCTATGTTAGTCAATGCTAAGGGAGGTATTTTTGTTGCCAAACGGCTCGATAGTCTAGCTAATTACTGGCAGATGCCGCAGGGTGGTATTGATGAGGGAGAAGATCCTGCAGAGGCAGTATTACGTGAATTGCAGGAGGAAACTGGCACCAGTAAAGCTGAAATAATTGCCAGAAGTGAGCATTGGCGAACTTACGATTTGCCAGATGATTTAATTGGCAAACTATGGGGTGGAAAGTATCGTGGACAAAGGCAAAAGTGGTTTGCCCTAAAGTTTTTGGGCAAAGACAGTGACATTAATATTGAAGCCCATGAAATACCAGAGTTTAGCGATTGGAAATGGGTTGAAATAGATGATTTGGTTAATCTAGTAGTTCCCTTTAAACAAGCTTTATATGAAGATATAGTTATGGAACTACAACCACTTATCGGCTCATAATTTGATGATGTATCTATATGTTTTTTTTGGTTTTGTTTTTCTTATGGGCAGTGCTGAGGTTTTAGTCCGTGGTGCAGTTGGCATTGCTCGCAGGCTAGATATTTCACCCCTAATTATAGGTATGACTATTGTTGCATTCGGAACCTCCTTACCAGAATTCTTAGTCAGCATGGATGCTGCACTGGCTGGATCATCTGCCATGGCACTGGGAAATATTGTTGGCTCAAATCTAGCAAATATGTTGCTGGTTATCGGTTTTGCAGCTTTCCTAAATCCAATTCGGGCTAACCCATTCGTTCTTTTTGGGGACTCTATGGTTTTGCTTGGCAGCAGCGTACTATTTATTTGGTTTTGCTGGCTTGGCCCTATCGATCGTATGAAAGGAGGACTGTTACTGTTGATTATGGTGGTTTTCTTGTTGCGCTCTTATTGGTCAAGTTTTTATAAGGGGGGCTTCAGGGAGGAAAACCATTTAGATGAAATTAAGAATTTTGAAGGGCTTAAGTCCCTAACGCAAATTTGGGTGGCCTTGTTGGCTGGTATAGTTGGCGTGGTAATTGGAGCTGATCTCATTGTCGATGGTGGGGTTGAAATGGCGCAGACGTTCGGTGTTTCTGATGAAGTGATAGGCTTGACCGTATTCTCTATTGGAACATCCTTGCCAGAACTAGCGGCCTCAGTTGTGGCTGCCATGCGTGGCCATACAGATATGGCTCTGGGTAACGTGGTTGGCTCAAATCTATTTAATATTTTGATTGTTGTTGGTGGTGTTGCAATGGTAGTGCCGCTGGAAGCTCCACAACAAATTCTTGACTTTGATTTATGGTTGATGATGTTGGTCACTGTCCTGATGCTACCTTTTTTTGTTGTTGGTTGGCGGATTGGTCGAGTAGTAGCAGTTATGTTTCTAGTTGTGTATGTAGCCTACATTATTGCTCAGGCTTATGGTATTTCTTCACTGTTTATGGCTTTTGTTTGAATTAATTAAAATGTTGTGCAATGAGTGATAGTTATAAAAACACGGTCTTGATTACGGGGGCAGCCAAGCGTATTGGCAAAGCTGTAGCTCGAGGTATGGCGGCTGATGGTTGGCGGGTCATACTGCATTATGGCACCTCCCAAGAGGAGGCAGAGAAACTTGTTCAGATTATATGTGACGATGGTGGAGATGCAATCACACTCCATGCAGATTTATGTGATGAAGAGCAAACAGGGTCACTAATTCCAAGGGCTTTTAAAATGGCGGGCCCTATTTCGTGCTTAATTAATAATGCCTCACTTTTTGAGGAGGATTCTGCTGAGACTGCTAGTCGTGAGTCATGGGATGCCCACATGCAAATTAATCTGCGATCGCCTTTCGTATTGATCCAGGCCCTGCGCGATCAGCTGCCTGCAGGCCTTGAAGGGAATGTTATTAATATTGTTGACCAACGTGTTAGAAATCTGACGCCACACTTTCTTTCATATACTTTAAGCAAAGCAGGACTATGGACCCTCACCCAAACATTGGCCTTGTCTCTTGCTCCAAACATTCGGGTTAATGCGATTGGCCCGGGCCCTGTGCTGGCTAATTCGAGACAAACTAAAGAGGCTTTTATCAAACAATGGTCATCACTTCCGTTAAGCCGAAGTGTGGCGCCACATGAAATTGTTGACGCTATCAGGTTTATAATTGATGCGCCATCTATGACTGGGCAATTGATAGCCCTTGATGGCGGCCAACATCTCGGCTATTCACAAGCGCCACCAAGTGGCGGAGTAAATGAATAATGAATAAGTTTAGATAAAAAGTGAGATTAGCTTATGACCGTTAGTCAGATAGGACGTGCCCAGTTGCGGAGTATCGCCGATGCTCGTGTGGCGATTCGTCACGTTTTTGTTCGCAATCTAGTCCTAAATTGCTCCATCGGGATTCATCAGCATGAACGGTTAGCTGTGCAGAGAATTCGTGTTAATCTTGATCTAGCCGTCCGTGAAGGTGAGACCAATGGTCAACTTGATGACGAACTTGCCAACGTGGTCTGCTATGAAGATTTAACAAAAGGTCTACGCGCTCTTGCCTCACGAGAACACGTAAACCTTGTTGAAACTTTGGCTGAAGATGTCGCTACCATGTGTCTGGGTGATGACAGAGTCCGCTCAGCTAGGGTTCGCATTGAGAAGCTTGATATTGTTAATGATGCTGAAAGTGTTGGTGTAGAGATTGAAAGATTTAACCCAGAACTTTGACAACTACATTCACGTTCTTACTCTTATTTAATAATTCGTAATTCTTCTTTAATATGTCTAAAAATTCTTGCAAGCCATTGCAATAAATAGATTAATCAACTCTCAGTAAGTAGAGTTGTGCACAGGTGTTGAAAGCGTATTGTTTCAATATATTAAATAAAACAAAAATTTTCCTTTAAAGACAAAACACTGCTTGACTTAATTTTATCAATATAAACAATAGTTTATGACAATGCTCATTTTTTAAGCAAAGTGAGTATTCCCTTGTGATTTCTCACACTTTGCTCAAGTAGGGTGGATATCCACAATGTTATCCACAAGAATGGTGGATAGTTCTATTAAAATCTAAAATAAAACCGTAATTATTTGTAATCGTGTGCGTTGACGTAGAGTAAGGTTTCGTCCAAATAGCATTTATGGCAAAAAAAAACTCGATTGTAGAGAGCTCAGAATCATTCAAAAAGGGAGAAGCGCCCAAATCTGGCGGTGTGCTTGTTATTGAAGCCTATTTGCGAACCTTGGAGGCCGCGCCTGGTGTTTATCGCATGATCAACAGCAGAGGCGATGTACTGTATGTTGGCAAGGCTAAAAATTTGAAAAAAAGAGTCGGAAGTTATACCAACCTGAATCGCCAGCCGACCAGATTGCAGCGGATGATTTTTGAAACTAAGAGCATGGAATTCGTCACTACCTATACAGAAGCCGAGGCCCTACTTCTAGAAGCTAATTTAATAAAGCGCTATAGACCACGTTATAATATCCTGCTGCGCGATGACAAATCTTTCCCAAAAATCCTGCTGACCAGTGGCCACCCATATCCACAGGTCTTGAAACACCGTGGGGCGGAAAATCGTAAGGGAAGTTATTTTGGCCCTTTTGCCTCTGTTTGGGCAGTCAATGAGACATTAACTATTCTGCAAAGAGCATTTCTTCTGCGCACCTGTTCAGACAGCGTTTTTAGTAATCGTACCCGACCCTGCTTGCTTTTTCAAATCAAACGCTGTTCGGGACCCTGTGTGGCCCGTATCGATGAGGCCGGATACGAGGAGTTGGTGTCAGAAGCGCGGACTTTCTTGACCGGTGAAAGTCAGAAAATTCAGCGGGGTCTCGCAAAGCGCATGCAGGAAGCCAGTGACAATATGGACTATGAGATTGCTGCTAATTATAGGGATCGTATTCGTGCGCTAACCCGGGTACAGGCCCATCAGGGTATTAATCTTTCTAGTATTGGCGAAGCCGACGTTATTGCCGCCTACCAAGCGGGTGGGCATACTTGTGTAGAGATATTTTTCTTTCGTGATGGCCGTAATTTTGGTAATCGGGCCTATTATCCTTCTCATGCTGATTATGAAGATACGCCTCATATTCTGGAAGCTTTCATAGGTCAGTTTTATGCCGACAAGAAAGCACCCAAGGCTTTAATACTATCTCACCCATTGCCCAATCAGTTGCTTATGGTTGATGCCTTGAGTTTCACTTCTGGTCGTAAGGTTGACATTTCTTGCCCTAAGCGTGGTGATAAGATGAACCTTGTAGGTCATGCTTTGAACAATGCCCGCGAGGCGTTGGGAAGGCGGCTTTCAGAGAGTGCCTCCCAACGACGATTGCTTGAGAGCCTTTCTGATGTCCTGGACTTGGCATCGGCTCCAGAAAGGATAGAAGTATACGATAACAGTCACATTTCTGGTACAAAGGCAATTGGGGGCATGATTGTCGCTGGCCCTGAAGGCATGTTGAAAAAAGCTTATCGCAAGTTCACCATCAAAAATTTGGATGTGATTCCAGGTGATGATTATGCCATGATGACAGAAGTCTTGACCCGTCGTTTTTCTCGAGCTCTGAAAGAAGATCCAGAGCGTGCTCTTGGCCAATGGCCGGATTTGGTGTTGATTGATGGTGGTGCTGGACAATTAAGTGTTACGCTAAAAGTGCTCGACAAACTGGGAGTAGAAGACGTAGCTGTTGCAGCCATCTCAAAGGGGCCGGACCGTAATGCTGGGCGCGAGCGTATATTCTTACCCGGCCGTGATCCAATATCTTTGCCTGCTCGGGATCCGGTATTGTACTTTCTTCAGCGTCTGCGGGATGAAGCACACCGCTTTGCTATTGGCTTTCACCGCCAAAAAAGATCAAAGGCTTTGTCTAAATCCAGTCTTGACGGTGTTCCAGGAATAGGGCCAAAACGAAAAAAGGCATTATTGCATCACTTTGGATCTGCTGCTGCTGTTGAAGGATGTGGGTTGACCGATTTGGAGGCGGTAGAAGGCGTTAGTGGAGCAATGGCTAAAAAAATTTATGACTGGTTTCATTCAGACGGTTAAGCTTTATCTTGATAATAATAAATTTTATGTTGGAAAGTAAATGTGGTTAAATCTGCCTAATATCCTAACATTTTCGCGGATTGGTGCTATTCCCGTAATTGTCGGTCTGATGTTTTTACCCACACCCCTCGGTAATTGGTTGTCGTTCTGCGTATATACCTATGCCTGTCTTACCGATTTTTTTGATGGTTATTTAGCCCGAGCATGGAAGCAGCAATCTGCAATGGGACGTTTTCTTGACCCTATAGCCGATAAATTGTTGGTTTCTGGTGTGTTGTTGATGTTGGTCGCTACAGAAGGAATTTCTGGACTTTCAGTTTTGCCAGCTGGAATTATTTTGTTCAGAGAAATTTTGGTATCGGGGCTTAGGGAGTTTCTTGCTGAAGTTCAGGTCAAAGTTCCTGTCACTGTATTGGCCAAGTGGAAGACAACACTACAAATGTTAGCACTGGGATTTCTTTTAGTAGGTTCTGCAGGTCCAGATTTCGGTTCCGTAACAACGCTTGAGATCGGTATTATAAGTTTATGGCTGGCTGCAATTCTTACTGTAGGTACAGGTTATGACTACATGAAAGCTGGTATGCGGCATATTTCGGATACTAAATAATGAAGATTTTTGGTATAATCGGATGGAGTGGAAGTGGCAAAACGACTCTAATGGTGAGGTTACTACCAGAACTCATTGGGCGTGGTTTTAAAGTCTCAACCATGAAGCACAGCCACCATAGCTTTGATGTTGACCGTAAGGGCAAGGATTCTTTTAGACACCGCCAAGCAGGGGCCAGTGAGGTGTTGATTTCATCGTCTAGCCGCTGGGCTTTGATGCATGAACTTCGTGAAGATGCTGAGCCAGGTATGGAAGAGTTGGTAAATCATATGACTGCGGTCGATCTTTTGTTGATCGAAGGATTTAAGGATCACAAGTACGATAAGCTTGAAATCTTCAGGGAGTCGATTGGTAAGCCACTCCGCTGCACCGATGATGAGGGTATAGTCGCAGTGGCGTGCGATAAATCCCTTAATGGACTTCATATACCGGTGATTGACCTGAATAAACCTGCAGCCATAGTAGACTTTATAGTGGAGCATTGTGGGCTGAAGAAGGGTTGCAAAAATGGCAGAGTTTAAAGATGACTGCTTTGCTTTCAGTAAGGAGTTAATGTCACTTGAATTCGCCCTAGAAGAACTTGAAAAGTCTATTGAGCCGGTTGTAGGTGTTGAGAGGGTTCGGCTTGCTAATGCGCTATCTCGATTTTTAGCAGAAGACGTAGTGGCGACACGTAATGTCCCACCACATGACAACTCCGCTGTGGACGGTTACGCGGTGTTCCACAGTGATTTATCTAACAGCGAAGATACCCGTCTTCCCCTTGGAGGGCGCATTACCGCCGGACATTCATTGAACATAGTTGCAAAAAAGGGAAATGCTTACCGGATTTTTACGGGAGCAGCTATGCCGCACGGTACTGATACTGTATTTATGCAGGAAGATGTTCGCACGGAAGGAGGTGACGTTATTTTGCCTGCTGGTATTCAACTGGGTGCCAACCGTCGTTTCATGGGTGAAGATGTTCGCATTGGCAGATTAATTCTGGAACGTGGAAAACGCATTAGACCGCAGGAAATTGGCTTGGCAGCCTCTATCGGATTAAGCGAGCTTAAGGTCTATAAGCCACTTTGTGTTGCCGTCTTTTCCACGGGCGATGAAATTTGTGATCCGTCAGCAGATGTGACCAGGGGCCGTATTTTTGATTCCAATCGTTACACCATTATCGGCCTGCTTACTGAACTTGGCTGTAGTGTAACAGATCTTGGAATTCTTGAAGATGATCAGCGGATAATTTGTGACGCCCTTAGTAGAGCAACTGAGGATCATGATCTAATTTTCACATCTGGAGGCGTTTCAGTTGGTGAAGAAGATCATGTTAGGCAGGCGGTAGAAGCATTGGGTAGTGTACATTTTTGGCGTTTAGCGATTAAGCCTGGACGGCCTATTGCGTTTGGCACTGTCTCATCGACACCTTTCGTTGGTCTGCCAGGGAATCCAGTAGCAGCCATGGTCACCTTCATGCGAATTGCCCGCATTTTGGTGCTGCGCCTGTCTGGCGCTAGTGGGGATATAAGTCCCATATTATATAGAGTAGCTGCCGCTTTCAGCTTCAAGCCGCGTGGCCAGCGAAGAGAATGGTTGCGCGCACATCTAAAAGTTGATGAAAATGGAATCCGCTTTGCTCATCTATTTCCAGCTAAAGGATCTGGTGTGCTGACATCCATGGTTGATTCACATGGCTTTGTTGAAATAAAAGAAGGTATTTCACAAATAAAAGATGGAGACCTGGTTGATTTTCTGCCCTTTAATGAGATGAAAACCTAAGTTACTTAAGGAGAAAGCGTGAAGATTTTGTATTTTTCATGGGTCCGTGACAGAGTAGGTTTGGGCAATGAGGACGTTGTTTTGCCAGAAAATGTGACCACTATTGAACAGCTTGTAAACTTGCTGAAGTCGCAGGGTGACGGCTATACCCATGCCTTTTCAGACCTTTCCATTATTCGGGCTGCGGTCAATCATGAACACGTAAAGCTGGATCACACCATTTGTGAAAATGATGAGGTCGCCTTCTTTCCACCTGTGACGGGGGGATAGAAATTGATAAAGGTGCAACAAAAAGATTTTGACTATAGCCATGAAGTTGCTGCTTTAAGCGAGGGTAACCATGGTGTCGGCGCTGTTTGCGCCTTTAGTGGGCTGGTTCGTGACTTTGCAGGCGATAAATACATAAACACCATGGACTTGGAGCACTATCCAGGAATGACCGAAAAGTGCCTCGCCGGGATTGAGGCTGAGGCCCATAATAGATGGCCCCTAGAGAAGACCCTTATTATTCACCGCTATGGCCGTTTAGAGCCGGGCGAACAAATTGTTCTTGTTGCGGTTTCTTCAGCTCACCGAGACGCGGCTTTTGATGCTTGTCGCTTCTTGATTGATTTTATTAAAACAAAAGCCCCATTTTGGAAGCTGGAATGTATGGGGGGGGGATCCAAGTGGGTTACCGCCAAGGGTACGGACACGCAAGCATGCGATCGTTGGCTTAGCGACTATAAAAAGGGATAGTATCATTGTTTATCAGGCAATTTTTTTTGATTTCGACGGTGTTATTGTTGAGTCAACAGAAATAAAAACCCAAGCTTTTCGCACTCTATATTCTAAACACGCGGAAGCACTTGATGATGTTGTCGCATATCACATTGCCCATGAAGGCATTTCTCGTTTTGAAAAGATCCTTTATTGTCATGAGAATTTTTTGGGTATTAAACTAAGTGAAAATGAACTAGCTGAACTGGTTGGCAAGTATAGTGCATTAGTCAAACAGGTTGTTATCGATTGCGATAGTGTTCCCGGTGCCCTCGATTTTCTTCAAGCTAATTCTGCTAATTTTCCTATGTTCGTGGTTTCTGGAACACCGGAATGGGAATTAATAGAAATCGTTGAATCGCGCGGATTGAGCAGTTACTTTACCTCCGTACACGGCTCACCCCAACGTAAGGTGCCTATAATTAATGAGCAGCTTCAAATACACGGCTTTGACAGAGATCAGTGCCTGTTTGTTGGTGATTCTATGATAGATTACGACGCAGCTGCGGAGACCGACCTGACCTTTATTGGCAGGGTTGGTCAAGGTCATGTTAATTCGTTTCCAGAGGGAACTACGATTATTAGGGACCTTACGCAGTTGATTATCTAGCGTGGGGCTAAAAGATGGAAGCAAAGTCATATGATAAGAGAAAATTATTACAATGACGGCCGGTCAAGACTTATAAAACATTATGCTCAAGTTGTTCCACGGTGGCCAGGTTATACCTATTGTCTGTTACTATTTTAATTTTATTGGATGCATTGACAATGTTTATGAGATTTGTGGCGTCAAAGTAAAAAAACTACTGTAAACGAATTTGAGGATTTAATGTGGATGAACCTATACGTTGCCTACAACTTCCCCACAGCTCTATCATAATCTTCCATCATTGTTTTGCAGACGTCACCTGGTATGTATTTATGGGTGTCAATTTCGCCAACTGGTGTAACTTCCGCGGCGGTACCGGTGAGGAATACTTCATTTGCGTCGGCCAATTCCTCGGGCATGATTGCGCGTTCTATGACATCTATGCCACGGGCCTTGGCTAGTTCAATGACGGTCTGTCGGGTGATGCCGTTCAGGAAACAGTCTGGTTTCGGTGTGTGTAGTTTTCCATCTTCCATGAGCAGGAAAATATTGGCGCCCGTAGATTCTGCGACCTGGCCTCGCCAGTCGAGCATTAGGGCGTCGTCATAGCCTTCAGCCTCGACTGCGTGTTTGGATAAAGTGCAAATCATATACAAACCTGCGGCCTTGGCGTGAACCGGTTCCGTCTCAGCAGATGGGCGTTTCCAGGGGCCAGTTTTTAGGCGTATGCCTTTCATACGGGCTTCTGGTGTAAAATAAGAGGGCCACTTCCATGTTGCGACTGAAAGATGGATGGTCGTAGCTTGTGCGCTGATCGCCATCATCTCGCTTCCGCGCCACGCTAGCGGGCGCAAATATCCATCGATAATATCATTGGCCTTGCAAGTATTGATGCATGCCGTGTTAATTTCTTCTAGTGAATAGGGTATTTTAAAACCCAACAATGTAGCCGAATCGATCAGGCGCTGGGAATGCTCTGTCAGTTTGAAAATATTTCCACCGTATGCGCGAACACCTTCAAACACAGACGAGGCATAGTGAAGTGCGTGGCTAAGAATATGGATTTTGGCATCACGCCAATCAACCAATTCACCATTTAGCCAAATCAGACCGTCGCGGTCGTCAAAAGAAGGAGCTGTCATGAAATTATCTTTCTTAATGGAGCCACCAGGTAAAAGTATGTTGCGTTTTTTATCAGCATAGGGCATATATGTCAATAAGACTGACTTATATACAGATGGTGCCTATTTTTGTGATGGCAAAAAATAACCCCAGTGATGCCTTATTTTTTAACGAAACGGAACTTGAGGGCTTGCGTCAGTCCATTGAGTTGTTATTCCTTGCATATCGGGATTTTACAGCTGAGCCGGACGAGATACTTTCAAGGTCTGGCTTTGGCCGTGCTCACCACAGGGTAATTTATTTTGTTGGGCGAAATCCTGGTATGACGGTTAGCAAACTTCTCGATATTTTGCAGATCACAAAACAGAGCCTGGCACGGGTGCTTCGCCAACTGGTGGATGAGGGTTTTATTGAAAAACGCCTTGATCAAAAGGATGGCCGTCGCCGTCTGCTTTATCTATTGGCTAAGGGCAGCGAGATTGAAATTTTGCTGACCACACTTCAGGCTGAGCGAATCAGCATTGCATTTAATCAGGTGGGAAAAGACGCTGAAAGTGTGTTCAAGGATGTTCTGAGGGGCATCATTAACGAGAAAGACCGTGGACGAGTTAGCAATCATCGTCAAGAGTGATATAATTGAATTTGGGTTATTCAGGGAAAATCTTTAGCTATGAATAATGACTTTCCGCATATTTTAGTTATTGACGACGATAATCGTTTACGCGAACTTTTGCGACAATTTCTTAGTAAAAACGGCTTTTGGGTATCTGTTGCATGCGACGCTGCCGATGCCCGGGAGCGTTTGAAGAGTTTAACATTTGATCTTCTAGTTCTCGACCGTATGATGCCGGGAGAAGATGGTCTGGATTTTGCTGCTAATATTCGCAAATCAAGCATGGTGCCCATTTTGATGTTGACCGCCATGATTGAGCCAGAAGATCGTATTAATGGATTTGAAGGTGGTGTTGATGATTATCTTACAAAGCCTTTTGAGCCGAGGGAACTATTACTACGTATCAACAGTATTTTGCGACGCATACCAACTAGGCCCTCTGTGCCAGAGGAAATTCAGCTTGGTGAAGTAGTTTATTACTCAAAACGTGAAGAAATTATGCGGAAAGGCATACATGTTCGTCTGACGGATGTTGAAGCGGCTCTACTAAAGGCACTGGTGACAAGTCTTGGAGTTGTATTAAGCCGGGAAATTTTGACAAAACTCACAGGAGCTAGTGGGGGTGTCAGAGCCATTGATGTCCAGGTTACAAGATTGCGCCGTAAAATAGAACCAGATCCAAAACTACCAATTTACCTGCAAACAGTGCGTGGCAAAGGCTACGTTCTGCATCCTGATTAATAGGCACCAATTTTGAAATCCTTGACCAAAAGTTTCTTACCAAAAAGCCTGCTGGGTCGCTCCTTGATGATTATTATCATGCCGCTGGTTTTACTACAGGTCATTGCAGGTTATATCTTTTATGAAAGCCACTGGCGCAAAGTGTCGCTCACTTTATCACGTGGTGTTGCGGGTGATGTCGCAACGGTTATCGAATTAATGCGGCGTGAGAATGGAACAAATAACTTTAACTTGATCTTTCAGGTACCTGCCAACCTCATGGGTTTGTCATTGTCGTATAGTGAGGGACAAATACTTTCCGGTATGCAACCTGTGGCATCAGGAAAAATGGAAGAAACTCTGGCTAAAGCATTACGAGAAGCAACGAGGCGTCCTTTCAGAATTAACTCTAAGAAAATAGACCGACACGTGTTGATTGATGTGCAGTTGTCAGATGGTGTGCTACACGTAGTTACAGCACGTAAAAGGCTGTTCAGTACGACAACGTATATATTTTTACTTTGGATGGTAGGCTCCTCACTAGCTTTATTTGCAGTAGCAACTATTTTTATGCGGAATCAAGTCAAGCCGATTCGTCGTCTAGCTGAGGCCGCGGATGATTTTGGTAAGGGGCGCGAGGCAAAAAAATTCAAACCAGAAGGAGCGACTGAGGTGCGCCAAGCCGCCATCGCTTTTATTGCTATGAGAGATCGTATTCAGCGCCATATTACCCAACGCACAGAGATGCTTGCGGGTGTTTCTCATGATTTACGAACGCCGCTGACACGTATGAAGTTACAGCTGGAAATGGCTTCTGAGACTTCTGGGCTCACCAATTTAAAAGATGATCTTTCCGAAATGGAGATCATGCTGTGTGGTTATCTTGATTTTGCTAAGGGAGAAGGGGGTGAAAAACAGGTCTTAACCAATCTGGGCAATATGCTAAACATTGTCGTATCCCAAGCACGGCGCAAGGGGGGTATTATTGACCTGCATGTGGAAGGAGAGATTAATTTGCCTGTTCGACCCAAGGTTTTTAAGCGCTCTTTGATCAATCTGATTGATAATGCGGTGCGTTACGCAGAACACGTTTCTCTCAGGGTGGGGAAGCGCGAAACTTTTGTGGACATTATTATAGATGACGATGGGCCCGGGATCCCCAAAGAAAGCCGCGAGGATGTATTTAAACCCTTTTTCAGAATTGAGGAGTCCAGAAATTTGACAACCGGGGGTGTGGGGCTTGGTCTGTCTATTGCCCGCGATATAGTGCGTGGTCATGGAGGCGAAATTATACTCGATACAAGCCCCGTTGGCGGTCTGCGTGCTCGAATCAGGCTGCCGTTTTAGTTAATAAAGTTTGCCGCCATTAGGGACTTTCTGTTTGGGTCCAATCATCACGACCTCACCTTCTTCGCCGGGAAATCCTAGCAGCAACACTTCTGATATAAATTTACCGATCTGACGCGGTGGAAAATTCACCACGCAGGCTACTTGCATGCCTATAAGTGTTTCAACAGTATAGTGATAGGTAACCTGAGCTGATGTTCTTTTCTCGCCAATTTCAGGACCTAGATAAATCCAAATTTTGAAAGCGGGCTTTCTGGCTTCTGGATATATTTCAGCACGTGTAATTACCCCAACACGAACGTCAACTCTGGTAAAGTCTTCGTAAGTGATTGTGTAGTTTTCCATGGCTCATATATGAGCCAGTATGGCCGTGCTAGTCAAAAGAAAACGCCTCCCTTTTTTTACAAAGGTGAATACAGTTTTGTTGCTTTTGCAATTAGAGGAGGCTCTATCCCAATTAGTTGAATATAAACTCCTGAATCAAATCTGTGCATCACACAGTATTATCAATAATTTAGTTAAAATAAATTATTGATAATACCTACTTTGCTTTTTTGAACAAAAGGGGCAATTATTTAGCCAGATCACGAGATTTCGCAGTCGCAGCAGCGATAGCCTCATCCAAAAGAGGTTGCCAACCATTGTCTGCCATCAGCACCTGAAGAGCCTTGGCAGTGGTGCCGCCTGGGCTAGTAACATTTTGACGCAGGGTCACAGGGTCTTCAATTGAGCGATGCAGAAGCTCACCAGAACCGGCAACAGTGACCCTTGCCAGTCGTTTGGCCAGATTTTCTGGTAATCCTGCCTTGATAGCCGCTTTGCCAAGGCACTCTGCTAGTAAAAATACATAAGCAGGGCCACCACCTGATAATGCAGTGACAATATCGATATGGTTTTCATCGTTAACCCAGGCTACTTCACCAATACCGCTGAGTAAATCCTCACACAAAGAAATTTGTTCGTTGCTGACTAGGTCGTTGGCGCAGTTAACAGTTATTCCACGCCTGACTGCTGCGGGTGTATTTGGCATTGCACGCACAATAGAGGCATTCTTTCCCAGAATATTCTCAAAATAAGAGATGGGCTTGCCAGCCGCAATGGACAGGTAAACGACTTCTGTGCCAACAAAGCGGGCATAGGCGGGTGCCACAGCATCCATGATTTGCGGTTTGACAGCAAAAACGATGACATTGGGTTTTGTGTTAATGTCAATATTTTCTGAGGAATTGGTTGTGGCAACGCTGTATTGCTTACGCAGGGTTGCGGCAGTGTCATCATTAGGTTCTATTATTGTGACGTTTTCAGGAGGGATACCTTTTTCAAGCCAACCAGCTAGCATTGCCCCACCCATCTTGCCACAACCGGCTAAAAGTAATTTTACAGCCATGATCTTTAAGCTTCACCGGCAGTGTCAACCATTGATACAGCTATTGATTCTGTGGGGCTTTTCCCTCCCCAGATAGTGTGCTGAAAAGCAGGGTAGAAACGTTCGCACTCATTAATGGCTGTGTCGACCATATCCTCCATTTGGCCAAGACTGGGTCCACCAGTTCCTCGAAGGGGGAGAGCATGACGATACATTGGCAGACCTTCTTCGTCCCAGATGCCGAAATGACCAAGCCAAAGTTTTTCATTAATCAAGATTAAGAGTTCATGTATATTATCACGGCTTTCGTTAGGCACTCGCATATCAAAAGCGCAAGTAAAGTGGACGGCATCAGCAGTATCATTCCAAGCGAAGAACATTGAATATTCGCACCACTTTCCTGGCACTTGGACAGCTATTTCTTGATCGTTTCGGCGATCAGAAATCCAATCGTTGTTATCAATTATTTGTTCGATCACATCTAGTGGATGAAGGCTAGTTTTATTGGTCGCAAGGGTGATGATGGCCAAGAGTTATGTCTCCCCATGCTATGACAAGCAGGCAAAATAGAAGTTTGTATACTTATACCTACCAAATAAAGCGTATACTACATCATATGGTTGGTCGTATCGCATACTTTACTAGTTGTAGCCATAGCAATAGGCGAGGCCGGGCGCAAGAAGAGAAATGGTGTCAGAGGTTTTTTTTGTGGATAAGGCAGGCTCACCCATGAGAGGGCCGCTGAGATTTGCTAGGGTGTTTTGTTGGCCTTGGCTTTTTTTACGCCTTTGGTTTTAGCAGTGGCTTTTGTCGAAGTTAATTTATTCTCAAGGTTTTTGACGCGGGCTTCCAGTTTTTCCTGTTCAATGCGTGCTGTAACAGCGACCGCTTTGATGGCGTCAAATTCTTCACGTTTAACGAGATCAGCGTCTTTGAGCAAGCGCTGCAGTTGTTGGTGGATAAAGGTTTCGACTTCCGACCTAAAACCGCTTAACGTTGAAGCAGCACCATTGGCAACCTTGGCTAGGTCGTCGAGAATACGATTTGATGTTTGCATAAAAAAACACTCCCAAGCGTTAATAAGGCACATAATGACCTTTTTTCAAGCGGGGTGCAACAGAGGACGCTGCTTGCCCCGCTTGGCAACCCGCCTTATAAACAAGTTCACTCTGTATTAGAAGGAAATGTCCATGTACGTGATAACAGGTGGGGCGGGGTTTATTGGCTCTAATATCGCGGCCGCTATTGAAGCGCGAGGTCTTGGCAAGGTTGTTGTTTGTGACCGGCTTGGCAATGAGGAAAAGTGGCGAAATATTGCCAAACTCGATCTTTTCAATTTTATACAACCTGAAGAATTGTTTGAATATCTGGGTAGCAATGAATTTGGCATCAAGGGTGTTATTCACATGGGCGCGATCTCTGCAACTACAGAAACTGATGCTGATTTGATCTTCAACAATAATTTTAGATTGTCCCTTAATCTTTGGAAGTGGTCCGCGTCTCATTTTGTTCCTTTTATTTATGCTTCTTCGGCGGCCACTTATGGGGATGGTTCTGAGGGCTTCATTGATGATCAGGCGCGCAGTGTACTTGCTAAGCTCAAGCCGCTAAATCCATACGGTTGGAGTAAGCACTTGTTCGATCGCCGAATTATGCGGATGATTGAGGATGAAGAAATACCACCACCGCAATGGGCAGGGCTCAAGTTTTTTAATGTTTATGGCCCCAATGAATATCACAAAGGCTCAATGCAGAGTGTCGCCTCCAAGGTGTTTAATGATGCAATTGCGGGCAAAACTGCGACACTATTTAAGTCGCATCACCCGGATTACGTTGATGGGGGTCAACTGCGTGATTTTGTTTGGGTCGATGATTGCATTAATGTGGTTATGTGGTTGCTTGAAAATCCCCAAATTAGTGGTTTATTTAATTGTGGCACGGGTAAAGCTCGTTCTTTCCTAGACTTGGTCAATGCAGTTTATTCGGCCATGGGTAAACAGGCTGATATCAACTTCGTTGCGACACCGGAAGAAATTCGCGATAAATATCAGTATTTTACTCAGGCCAACATGAACAAAATTTCTGCTGCGGGTTTTGATCAACCTTTTACGTCGCTTGAAGATGGTGTTGGGGCCTATGTAAGTGACTATCTTTTAAAAGATAAATACCGGTCTGCTTAATGAGCCTGCTTACCCTTCCTTATCCAGCTATTGATCCGATTATTTTTCAGGTAGGTCCTTTAGCTATTCGCTGGTACTCTCTAGCTTATATTTGTGGGTTGCTTTTTGCTTGGCGTTATATGCTACACCTTGCCTCACGCTCACCTGATGTGGCTAGTCATGAGGATGTGGATGACTTTCTTGTATGGGCAACACTTGGCATAGTTCTGGGTGGGCGTATCGGCTACACGCTATTTTATAACTTCGAATATTATGCTGCCAACCCGCTAGTCGTTTTGCAAATATGGAAGGGTGGAATGTCCTTTCACGGGGGGGTCCTAGGTGTCATCTTTTCTGGTCTTGTTTTTGTTAAGCGTCGCGGTATTTCGCCCCTCAGATTTGCAGATATTGTTGCCTGTGCAACACCTGTAGGCCTGATGCTTGGAAGGTTGGCCAACTTCATCAATGGCGAATTGTATGGACGTGTGAGTGACGTGCCATGGGCTATGGTGTTCCCTCGTGGTGGTTCTGAGCCCCGTCACCCGAGCCAGCTTTATGAGGCTGTATTGGAAGGGCTTGTATTGTTTATCGTTTTGGCGGTTCTCTCTAGGATCAAGATGATTCGCAAACGCCCTGGTGTTCTTTTGGGAGTTTTTTTACTGGGATACGCATTGGCCCGAACAACAGTTGAATTATTTCGCCAGCCCGATGCCCATATAGGCATTTTGGCTGTGGGTTTGACCATGGGTCAATGGCTGTCTCTTCCCATGGCTGTTGGTGGGATTTACCTGATAATAGGAAATAGCAAGAAAGTTTGATGGTTTATGTCCCTTGAAGAAATCCTGATAGAGCGCATTGGCAATAATGGTCCTATGAGCATTGCTGACTTCATGGAGCAGGCGCTGTCTCATCCTGAACACGGCTATTACATGCGTCGCGATCCTTTTGGTGTTAACGGAGATTTCATCACAGCCCCTGAAATTTCGCAGATGTTTGGTGAACTACTTGGTCTTTGGGCTGGTGTCTCTTGGATGATGGCAGGATCTCCCAGTTCTATAAATTTTGTTGAACTTGGGCCCGGTCGCGGTACTCTAATGGCTGACATGTTGCACGCGGCGCCTTTGGTTGAAGGCTTTGCCGAGGCTATTGTCGTTCATATGGTGGAAACCAGTCCTGTTTTGAGAGCTATTCAGGAACAAACCTTGAAGAATACAGCCTTAAAAGAACCGCCTCTTTGGCATAAAGCTCTGGCTGATGTGACCGAGGGCTCGTCAATCATCATTGCCAATGAATTCTTCGATGCCCTGCCCATTGAGCAATATTTCAAGGCTGGGGATTACTGGTGTCCGCGCGTTGTAGATGTAAAACCTGACGGAGATGGCCTGTGTTTCGTACTTTTACCGCCATTTGATGTACCGGAACTGCCACCCGGGCTTATAGATGTTGAATCTGATGTGATGGTCGAGGTTTGTCCATCAGCGCTGGATATTACGGAAGATATTTCTCGACGTGTAACAGAATACGGGGGTGCTGCCTTGTTTATTGATTATGGTCATTCTCAAAGTGCTGCAGGAGAAACACTGCAAGCCCTTAAAAATCACAAATATCAAGATCCACTGGTTGACCCCGGTGAATCAGACTTGACATCACATGTGGATTTTGGAGCGCTGGCCCAGCGTGTCTTCGCCTCAGGTGCACGGGCCATAGGACCAATTACTCAAGGTGATTTTTTATATGCTCTGGGTATTAGTGAGCGAGCAGATGCTCTGACAAAAAAAGCTAATCCCAAGCAGGCTGAAGACATACGTAGCGCTCTGAGACGTTTGACTGACGTTGAAGAAATGGGAGAACTTTATAAAGTTATGGCAGTGATCCAACAGGGCACTCCGGTCCCTCCAGGATTTGAACAGTAGCACTTTCCTTAAGTATAATAATAAAATAAATTATGAAAACATGTTAAAAGCATCAAATCTTGCCGCGCTAAAAGGGGTTCGCCACGGTTTTTTCAGTCGGCTTGGGGGGGTTAGCTCAGAAATTGGTATGAGCGGCCTAAATTGTGGTTTCGGTTCTGAAGACACACCTGAAAACGTTAGACAAAATCGTGAAATTGCTCTTAAGCGTTTGGGGGCTACTGACCGTGATCTTGTCACTACCTATCAGGTTCACTCTTCCATTGCCGTTCGGGTAAAGAAACCCTGGCATAGAGAGCAATCTCCTGAAGCTGACGCAATGGCTAGTGATTGTACGGATGTAGTTTTGGGCATCCTAACGGCTGACTGCGCGCCGGTGCTGTTTGCCGATAATGTCGCGCAGGTTGTTGGCGCTGCTCATGCGGGTTGGAGAGGTGCCCGCGCAGGTGTTCTTGAACAATGTTTGAGAGAAATGTGTGGACTTGGCGCTGATCCATCCAACATCAGTGCTGCTGTTGGTCCCTGTATTGCCCAAGACTCTTATGAAGTGGACCAAGAGTTTCAGAGGGAATTTATTGATGAAAATCCTGATAATATAAAGTTTTTCAATACCGCTAGGCGGGCTAATCACTTTATGTTCGATTTGGCTGGATATGTTGAGAAGTGTCTATTTGACTTGGGTATAGCGTCTGTTGAGTGCCTTGGCCTTGATACCTTCGCGGACCCGGAGCGTTTTTATAGTTATCGCCGTTGCACCTTGAATGGTGAGAATTATTATGGGCGTTTATTATCAGCAATCATGTTGGAGGACTAAACTTACGACATTATATTTAGCGAGGAGGACAAAGCCTTGCTCTATTGAGATAACCTGTGATTTGTACTCCGGATTCAGTATTCTTATAACATATGATTATTTTTAATGGTGATTGCGACACACCGAAAACACAGTCGATTGTTTGTCGTACACATCACTGATCTTGATTAGGAAATAGTTGCTTATTATGCCTTATCTATCTTTTATTTTGGTGGTATTGGCGGCATGTTCACCTATTGAGCCTCCGTTAGGAAATCAGTCTATCAATAACCTGGTATTGAAGGATAACAGGATCACTGACGTGCGTGTTGAGCTCGTTCAAGGTCCAGCTTTGCCCATGGCTAAATTACTATCTAGCGCAATTGCAACAGGCTTGGTAGAGAGCGGTGTTACCTCATCATTAGAACCAAATGAGTTGAGCCGTTTCGTACTCAAGGGCTTGGCCAAGGCCAATTGGGAAGATAGGCGGGCTCCTTTTGTTATGTTGATTGACTGGACGCTCTATGATCTCACTGGCAAGGCTATTGGTACTTATAAACAAGGCGTGCGAGGAGCTCGTTGGAAGTGGGAATTTGGTGATCCTCGAATTATTCGTGCTGTAGGTTATGGTGCGGCAAAACCTTTAGCTGCGATGATTGTGGAAGAAGAGAAAAATCCCTTACCAAATTTACCTTTCGGCACAAGTGTTCTTGTCAAGCCAGTGACCGGAGCACCTGGTGACGGCAATGAGGCCTTACGTATTGCCATAATTAGAGGAATGCGTGTTTCAGGTGTAAAAATCACTGAAGATAGTCGACAGGCTAGCTTGACACTAACTGGCCATGTTTCCCTGAAGCCATTGGGGTATGGTTTGGACGAGGTGCTGGTTATCTGGCGCGTCCAGGCTATGGATGGTTTTGAGGTGGGTCGCGCGACTCAGGCAAACAATATCCCCAGGGGCAAGTTGGATGGGTTATGGGGTGATGAGGCTGAAAAGATAGCTGAATCTGCTTTAGTAGGTATCGATCGAATTATTGGTTTGAGCAACATAAGCAGTGTGCATTCCATAAAAGATACTAGTGGCCAGCCTGTCCCGACACTTAATTCGAAACAAACACCCGACTAGACTATGCCAACACTCCAATGAAACTAATTTTTTTTTGCCCTGGAGGCTTCGTTTGCTAGAATTCTCGTTTACAGAGCGTGAGGACGCTGGTAAACAATATTTTAATCTAGGCTAAATGGTTTGATTTGTTGGCACCGTACAACACGGTTGCTACGTCAAGGAAAAATCAGATTATATTGATCTGATGCCATAGGGCCCTTGGGGAACTGCCAAGATGAAAATTATTGCCTGCAATTCAAACAGGCCCCTTGCCGAAGCCATATCCGCTTATTTGAACTTATCCATGACAAAAGCCAGTGTGAGACGGTTTTCGGATATGGAGGTTTTTGTAGAAATTCAAGAGAATGTTCGCGGAGAGGATGTTTTCGTTGTTCAGTCTACTTCGTATCCAGCTAACGATAATTTGATGGAATTGTTGGTCGCTATCGACGCACTTAGGCGTGGCTCTGCCCGGCGCATCACTGCAGTCATTCCTTATTTCGGTTATGCGCGTCAGGATCGAAAATCAGGGCCACGTACACCTATTTCAGCTAAATTAGTGGCTAACATGATTTCCACAGCTGGTGCTGATAGGGTTTTGACCTTAGATTTGCATGCAGGCCAGATACAAGGTTTTTTTGATATTCCTGTTGATAATTTGTTTGCTGCACCAGTGTTAATCAAACATGTTCAGGACACGATGAACGGCGAAGAACTTGTTATTGTTTCACCAGATGTGGGAGGAGTTGTACGCGCCCGTGGCTTGGCTAAACGTTTGAATGCGGATCTTGCTATTATCGACAAACGCCGTGAGCAGGCCGGCGTCTCGGAAGTAATGAACATTATTGGAGAGGTTAGAGGTCGCCGCTGCATTATCGTTGATGATATTGTTGATTCCGCTGGAACTTTATGCAACGCCTCTGTGGCGCTAAAAGAAAAAGACGCCGCTTCTGTCTCATCTTATGTAACACACGGGGTGCTATCAGGTGGGGCAGTAGCACGAGTGACCTCTTCACCAATGGAAACACTGGTGATTACAGACTCAATTCAGGCTACTGAAGCAGTAAGAGTATCACATAACATTAAACAGTTGACTATTGCCCCACTTATAGCTGAAGCGATCCGGCGTATTAGTGACGAAAGTTCCGTTTCAAGTTTATTTGATTAGGTTTTCTCTAGCAGTCGCCGACGTAGACGGGATATTGCTGTGCTCGCCAGCGTAACATGCCACCGGCTAGGTTGGCCACTTCGTTAAAGCCTGCCTTGTGCAAGATCACAGTCGCCTGAGCGGACCTTCCCCCTGCGCGGCAGATGGTGACGATAGGGCGTTTTTTATCTAGTTCATCAACACGGCTTTCAAGATAGCCAAGTGCTATTGGCACAGCGCCCTTAATGTGTCCCAGGTTTCCGTTGAATTCATCTTTTTCACGCACATCTAAGATCTGCGCTACGTCTAGATTTTCAGCCAGCCAATGTGGCTGGACTTCCCAAAAACCAGAAAAAGTAAGGGTTAATTCTGCCCATGTTGGCTGATCAAAGTGTGTTATGTCCTCGTCAGGTCGACCACATTTAAGGTTGCCTGGAACAGCAATATCTATTTTTTTTGGATGGTCTAGGCCCAGGTTGTCCATAAAGCCGACGAAATCTTGCTCGCTTAACTGACCCCCCAAGCGTGGATTAAAAAATTTTTCCTCGGCGACACAAGTGGAAGTAAGACCCTTATAGTCATGACCAGGGTATAGAAGACAGTCTTCTGGCAGCGTGAATATGTGGTTTTGGATTGAATGGTACATTTGGGCTGCATCACCGCCTTGAAAGTCAGTACGTCCGCAACCTCGGATCAAAAGGCAATCGCCGGTGAAAGCTATTTTCTTAGTTTCTGAAACAAAGGTAATGCAGCCTTTGGTATGACCGGGCGTCGCCTTGACCAAAAGGGAATGCTTGCCGAATTTAATTTTGTCACCATGAGCAAGTAACCTATGCATCCCTTCTGCACCAGATTCGCTTGAGAGGGCAATCTTGCTGCCCATCCTTTTGTGCAACAACCAAGCACTAGTAATGTGGTCTGCGTGTACATGAGTCTCAAGGGTATAGAGGAGCTTTAAACCAAGTTCATTGAGCAGAGCCTCGTCACGCATAGCTTGCTCATAAACTGGGTCAATCAAGACGGCTTCGCTAGAATCTTTATCTGCCAGAAGATAGGTATAAGTTCCAGTTTGTAAATCGTAAAGCTGACGTAAAAACATGGTGTTGCCCCATCTAAAACAAAAATAGATGCTCAATTAGAATACACATACTTACTCTATTCAAGAATATAGCATGAAATATGTTAAAAATTTATTTTAGTAAGATAAAGGATTTCCTTTTCTATATTTGACTGTTGACCTGCATCCATATAAAAGACAGGCCACTCCTTGATGTCCTAGATATTGGGCAATCAAAACCGTTAGCACCCCTGGAGGCTGACAATTTACTGAGCATGGACGACAAAGCACTTAATTTTAGGAGAATACCAATGGCTCAAGCTACTACTATGAATGTCGAGCTGCGCAATCGGGCAGGTAAGGGGGCAGCCCGTGCCACACGCAGGGCTGGCCGTGTGCCAGCCGTTATTTACGGCAACAAACTAGACCCCATCATGATTTCCCTCGATCCCATAGAACTGATGTTGCAAATAAGAGGCCCCGGTTTCTTTTCTCGTGTTTATGAATTGGACGCGGATGGGAATAAAAATCGCGTGTTGCCACGAGATTTGCAGTTGGACCCAGTCACAGACCAACCACTACACGTTGACTTCATGCGCTTCAGTTCAAAGACTCGCCTAAAAGTTGAAGTTACAGTTGTGTTTGAGAATGAGGAAGAGTGCCCTGGCCTGCGTGTGGGTGGAGTTCTCAACGTTGTTCGTCATGCAATTGAATTACTTTGCTCCCCGGATAGTATCCCGGAAAGTCTTGTGGTTGACCTCAGCGGTCTTGAAGTTGGTGACAGCGTCCATATTAGCTCAATAAAGCTACCAGAGGATGTTGAGTTGACAATCAAGGATCGTGATTTCACTGTAGCTACTATTGCCGCGCCGACCATTAACATTGAAGTTGAAGAAGAGGAAGGTGAAGAGGGTGAAGAGGGTGAAGCAGGTACTGAAGATGAAGAGGGTGCTGATGGTGAAGCCGAAGAAGGCGATTCCAGGGACTAATCCCTCAGGAGCCGATTGTCATGTTGTTGCTCGTTGGTTTGGGTAATCCCGGTAGGGTGTACTCTAAAAATCGTCACAACATTGGTTTTTTGGCGGTGGACGAGATTGTCCGCCGCCATTGTCTTCAGTCGTATCGCGACAAGTTCAATGGTAAACTGGTTGAAGGCACTATCGGTTCGGGAAGAGTCGTAGTCTTGAAACCCTCAACCTTTATGAACGATTCCGGGCGCAGCGTTGTTGCGGCTGCTCTTTTTTATAAAATACTGCCTGAGGATATCTTCGTCATTCACGATGAACTTGATTTAGATTTTGGAAAGTTACGCCTTAAATCTGGAGGCGGCCATGCAGGGCATAATGGTTTGCGTTCGATACATGCTCATGTTGGAGAGGGTTACAGGCGTTTGCGCTTGGGTATTGGCCGCCCGGGCGACAAATCGATGGTTAGCTCATATGTTTTAAGGGACTTTGCCAATGCAGATATTGAATGGCTTGATCCTTTTCTTTCGTCTATCGCTGACCATATTGAGCTGGCTTTGGTTGGTGACGATGCCAACTTCCTCAATAAGGTGGGTTTAGATATTAAGCCGCCAAATATCGATCAGAGGGATAAAAGATAATGGGTTTTAACTGTGGTATCATCGGGTTGCCCAATGTTGGCAAATCAACACTCTTTAATGCTCTGACGGCAACTGCTACAGCGGAAGCGGCGAACTTTCCCTTCTGTACCATTGAGCCTAACACAGGCCGGGTTGGGGTTCCAGACTCCCGCCTTGAGATTATAGCTGCCATCGGCAAATCGGCTAAAACTGTGCCGACTCAGCTTGAATTCGTTGACATTGCAGGCTTAGTGCGTGGAGCCTCCAAGGGGGAAGGCCTAGGTAATCAATTCCTTGCTAACATCCGCGAGGTCGATGCTGTAATTCATGTTCTTCGATGTTTTGTGGATGAAAATGTCACTCACGTTGAAGGGAACGTTGGCCCTGTACGTGATGCTGAAACTGTGGAAACGGAACTAATGCTAGCAGATATGGAAATGTTAGAGAAGCGTGTCACTTCGTTGTCCAAAAAAGCGCGAGGCAACGATAAAACCGCAGTTACTCAACTTGCCATGGTAGAGCGAGTCTTATCATATCTACAAAAAGGACAGCCAGCTCGAAACATAGAAATATTGGAGGACGATAAGAAGTTTTTTGACATGCTGCAATTGCTTAGTGCCAAACCGGTGCTTTATGTCTGCAACGTTGAAGAAAATAGCGCATCTGAGGGCAATACATTATCTAACGAAGTCGTAAAAATGGCTATTGAACAGGGTGCAGTCTCAGTAGTGATTTCGGCTAAAATTGAAGAAGAAATCTCAGCCCTTGAGGACGGGTCCGACAAAGTTGCATTTTTAGAAGCCCTAGGCTTGCAAGAAACAGGTCTGACCCGGGTAATTCGAGCTGGATATGAGTTGTTACACTTGATTACTTTTTTCACAGTTGGCCCTAAAGAGGCACGTGCGTGGACTGTGCGTAAAGATGCAAAGGCCCCACAAGCTGCGGGTGCCATCCATACAGATTTCGAAAAAGGTTTCATTAAGGCGGAAACAATAGCCTACAATGATTTTCTTAAATGTGATGGTGAGCAGGGGGCTAGAGATGCTGGAAAAATGAGGCAAGAAGGCCGTGACTATCAAACTCAGGATGGAGATGTCATGTTGTTTAGGTTTAATGTTTAAGAACGGAAACCCCATTGTCTTTGCAATGTCCTTGGCTAATACTGTTAACAAAAAAGAAGTGAGATTGACTAAGGAAAACTTATGACAAAGCCGGGCACACCGACAGTCATTGGCGTTATAGGCGGCAGTGGTGTCTATAATATTGACGGATTAGAGAATACCCGTTGGCAGAAGGTGCTCTCACCCTTTGGGATGCCATCAGATGAATTATTCTTTGGCGAGCTTGATGGCCAGCAGATGGTTTTTTTGCCGCGTCATGGACGTGGCCATAGAATCCCACCGTCGGATTTGAACTATAGAGCCAATATTGACGCCCTAAAACGTTCAGGCGTAACAGAAATCATTTCACTCAGTGCATGCGGATCACTTAAAGAAGAGCTTCCACCCGGACATTTTGTTATTGCAGATCAATTTATTGATCGAACCTTTGCTCGGCCCAAAAGCTTTTTTTCTACGGGTCTGGTAGCTCATGTGAGTCTTGGCCATCCAGTTTGTTCACGTCTTGGTGACGCTTTGGAATATGCCGTAAAGAGCTTGGAAATTCCCTATCAACGGGGCGGTATATATATTGCTATGGAAGGACCACAGTTCTCTACCAAAGCTGAATCTGAGCTTTATCGTTCCTGGGGCTGTGATATTATAGGTATGACTAATATGCCGGAAGCGAAGCTCGCTCGTGAGGCAGAGATGTGCTATGCTACTGTTGCTATGGTTACGGATTTTGACTGTTGGCATCCGGAACACGATGATGTGACGGTCGACGCCATATTGAGGGTGCTTCTGGATAACGCGGACAAAGGTCGCGCTTTGGTGAAGCAAGTAACTCCCAGCTTAAGTGGGCGTGATTTTTCTTGTACAGACAATTGCCATACTGCGCTTGATTTCGCCATCATTACATCACCTGAAACACGCGATCCTGAAATGGTAAAAAAACTCGACGCTGTCGCCGGTCGTGTTTTGAGAGGGTAGACTTTGATTGTAGAGGGAAAACCTACA